>Ga0247833_1000065_pt1 | contig 161842 bp, 120 predicted proteins | sample LaCruzMarch2015__7_FD_187117 | JGI IMG/M metagenome (GOLD analysis project Ga0247833, IMG submission 187117) | Freshwater microbial communities from meromictic Lake La Cruz, Castile-La Mancha, Spain - LaCruzMarch2015_8m | ecosystem: Environmental > Aquatic > Freshwater > Lake | place: Spain...
GGAAGTGGCATTCGCCCATGAATGTCCAAATTTTTAAAAAAATTGGGTCACACAAGGCGAGCGGCGCCGTTTTGGTTTTAGGCAGCAAAAAGACACACAAGGTGGAGGACGGGGAAATGCATCAAACAGGGTCGAACGGAAAGCGAGTGAGGGGAATCCGAGCTGGATTCACTTTGGTCGAGCTTCTTGTGGTGGTCGCTATTATTGGCTTGCTGGTGGGGCTAACTATCCCTGCGGTATTCGCTGCGCTCGGTGTGTTCAACAGGGCCGCGTGTAAATTCGAGGTCAATGCGCTCTCGGACGCGGTTGAGAAATATCGATCCAAGTACGGTGACTATCCGCCAGACGGCAGTTCTTGGCCCGTCATGGAAGCTCACCTGAGAAAGGCATTTCCGAACATCCTCGTCAGTGAATTGAATCTGCTCAATCCGGCCAATAGTGCGACTTATGCATACATTCATAACGACTATGCAAGCGCGGGAAGAGTGATGGATCCGGCCGAGGCTTTGGTTTTTTTCTTGGGCGGATTTAGTTCGGATGCTCAACGGCCATTTACAGGGCCCGGAGGCCCATTCGTTTTGAATGGCTCGGCGTACCAATACAACGGGTCACGGCAGAATTCCTTTTATGACTTTCCTGCGGCTCGTCTTACGATGTCTGCGAGTTTGGTTTCAACGGACGAGACCGTTTACGATAGTCCTATCACACCCGATTTAATGCCCGTTTTCTTGTCGTACAAGAACAAGCTTGAATTCGGAAATCCGTACGTTTACTTCGACAGTCGCACGTATCAGTCGAAAGCAAATCCACCGTCATGCAACTACCACCTAACACGCGCCTCAGCCGGAGCGGCTCGACCGTACCTGTCGGAACAAGTTAATACATTATCAACTGCCACGAATAAGCCGAAGCTGTATGAGAACAAACAAACCTTTCAAATCTTGAGTCCAGGCTTGGACGGTCAGTACGCGGGCATGGTTGGTTCTAGCGGAGTAGTCTTGTTTACGTCCAAGGGCGTTCTTTGCAGCTACGACTCGACATCCCTAGGATTCGTACCATTAACATCCAACCTTTTGCCAGCATTCGTTTTGGATAATAGCCAAATGAGGCTTCGTCCGATGACGGACAACGTTGGAAACTTCACCGAGTCGAACATTCTCGGCGAGAACAAGTAGATCGTATAGTTGTGGAATGAGTTTGGAATTGAGACAAAAGGTAACAATATGAGAACCAAAAGCTCAACCGCTCGCACCGGCTTCACCTTGGTTGAGCTGCTGGTGGTGATCACGATCATCGGACTGATGTCCGGTATGTTCCTCGTCGCATTCCAAGGTGCTGCGATGGAGTCCCGTGTCGTAAAGACTCGATCAACGATCCAAAAGATTAGCGATGTGTTAACTGCACGTATGGAAGAATACGTTGCGTATCCCATCGCCTTGCGAACTCCGGTTGGCAGTCTTGTGCCCTCGGCTGTCGACTCAGGCAGTCTCGACGAAACAGTCATGACTTTGAGGGAGCGAGCGAGGCTGCTGTTGCTTCGCGACATCATTCGTATGGAGATGCCCGATCATCCTGACGATCTCAAGTACACCACTTTTTGGCAGACCCAGATTGGATCGAATTTAGCGACTTACCTGTCGAGCAATCTACCTCGAACCATCGCAACTGGTCTTATTTCGAAAACGAACGGAGCTCAATTTTATGCGAAAAACGCCTTGCCAGGCCGTGCGCGTTCTTTGATGAGCGCTTTAACGGTGAACGGGGCACCGAGACCCAATTGGGATGAAACGAACGCAAACGCAGAGCTTCTATATTTGATCGTGGCAGACTCGGAACTCGAGGGGTCGAGTGCAATTGAGTTGTTTGGCGCTGCGGAAATTGCCGATAAAGATGGCGATGGATTGAACGAATTCATCGATGCATTTGGGCAGCCGATTCGTTGGATTCGTTGGCCTGCTTGGTACTCCAATGCGACACGATACTATCCAGACATGCTCGATCCGGCGTTGATCGATCAAGCCAGTGGCCGATTGCTCATCAACATGGAGACTATCGATCGGCTAGGATCCGATCCAGGCTGGACGAAATCCGGCGCGGAGCCGGGGAATGGAATGACGCCGTTGGTGGTTAGTTCAGGTCGGGATCGAGGATTTGGAATTCGATTTCGCGATATCGATCGGTATCCACCAGCAGCACCAGCACCACCATCGGTTGGACCGTTTCCAACCTCTAGCGGTTCTGTTTCATCCTATTCCAGTGCGGAGACTCCTTGGAACAGTCAGTTTCCATCCTATGGAAACTCTTCGACATTCACCGATCCTTGGTTTCCAAGAGGTGCTAACGGGGGATCTGCGCGGTTGAGAATGGGTGAGCTCCTCAGTCCAGCCGATCCTCCAGAGACGGACGTGGGAACAATCCCGTCTGGCTTCGATGTTGCGAATCCAAACCACGCGCGAGACAACATTACCAACTACGACGGAACGGGGATATCACTATGATTGATCGAAAACGTCTTGGTGCAACGTTAGTCGAGTTGTTGGTCGTGCTCGGGATATCGACTCTACTAGCTGCTCTTATTTTACCTACGGTCAAAAATTTGATGACCGATCGCAAGAGTACGCAAGCTGCCACACTCGTGAAAAACTTCTTGGAGTCAGCTCGAGCTCGCTCGATCGGCAGTGGACTACCCGTGGCAGTGGTCTTTGAGAGATTGTCCTCGACGCCTAGTAGTGATACCGATGGATTCTTGGCGACCACAGCTTATGGGTCGTCGGGGCAGCGGCTGGTATCAGGAACTGCCACAGATCCGTGGCCAACAAGTCCGATTCCTGCGGATGCAAACTTTTTGCCATACAACGCATCGATCCGATTGAGTTTCGCGGAACAACCACTCCCAGTGACCGATGAAATGATACCGGGTGCAGCAAAAACAATTACGGCAATGACTATGTCAGCAGCGCCGTCTACGATCCAAAAGAACGGACAGGATTTTCATCAAATCCTACTTGGCGGCGCAAACCCCATCCTTCGCGGTTTTTTGATCGCTGGCAGTGAGATCAGTTTCAAACTTTCAAAAACCCGGCACATGATCACTCAAACCGCGATTGATAATGGAAACAATTTGTGGTTTACGACCGTGAGTCGGGCAGGCGTGGTAAGCACACTCGAACAATCGATACCCTCCACAGATGGTCTCACGATCGGAACCTCCACTTCGAACTTTACTATTTTCCCAAAGCCGCGTCCTATTGTTGGGCCGACGCTCCAGCTGCCAAAGGGAATGTGCATAGATCTTTCGCTCAGCGGGTTTGCAACTCAAGGTAATAATCCGTCGAGAGATCAGAGGTTTCGTTTCAGTTCCGAATGGTTGTATGCGCGTTCTGCAGGCCCATCTGCGCATGAGTTAAGACCTTTGTATGTTGTCTTTACGCCCGATGGTGGCTTGTCGCGTGTCTACACGAATGGTCAATCTCCTGAGGCATCGACACTAATTCCAGTTGAATCTGCGGATGATTTCTTTTTGCATATCGGGAAGATCGACCAAGTGGTAATGCCCTTGATGCCAGCGGACGCGAGCGTTCCTCAGAACCTGACCGACATAAGCAATTACATCGTTCGTGTTTCGCCTAAGTCCGGTTCAATCGGCTGTGCGCCTGCCGCAAATTATGAAACACAAGCCGCGATTCGCGGTGTGACTCCTGCTTCGATTGGCGACATCGCCGAGCTCACTCGACAAAACACCTTCGGCGCTTCGGTGACAGGACAATAGAGATGAACATACAACAGATCGACAAGAGAAATTCACCACGTCACGGGTTGACGGTAGTACCACGTCACGGGTTGACGGTAGTCGAGTGCTTGTTTGCCATGACCATCATTCTTGTTGGGATGGTGGGAGTTGCATTCATCGTTCGATTCGCAGGTCGTCAGGCGGTCGATAGCTACAAGATAACGCAAGGGCTTTCGGCTGGAGAAAATGCAATCGCATTCGCCAATTCTCATCAAGCGTTGCAGCCAAGTATGTCTCAACCTTGGCAACTCGTGGATGACGGAACAGCGACTCCAACAAATTCAGCAAATTCTTATTTCGGGTCAATGGAACGACTGCACTCGTATCGCTACCAAAACGCGATTAGCGGCAATCCAACGCCGATGGTCATGGCGCGAATTGCAAACGGCGTACTTGGAACTGGGTTCTGTATGGATCCGTTGTTTTGGGGAAGCCAAACTCGCTATGGTTCCAAGTTGGGCGCCCGATCGTGGGACAATATTCGTCCATCGCTTTTTCCATTCTATCACATGGACTATCCATCGAATTTCGATCCGTTTGGTACAGGTGGTACGAGCTATACGCCGCGATTGACACGCGTGAGTCTCCGCGATCCATCACCGGATATCAGTGGAAACAATGGATGGCTAAAATTGCCTGCCGCTCGGAAGCTTGCGCTCGCGAGTGGCGGGGATTTGTCGACAGCAACACCAGAGCAAGATCGAAGTGTCGGGCCGGTTCGAAACATGACGACGAGCGTCTCGGATGGTAGTCCGCTTACCTCCATACAGGGAGTGGAAGCGATTTCGAATTGCACTTGGCTCGCGACGTTGGTGCCAGCGGACGAAACAGCCATCGTGGAGCCAACCATGGTCCCGCTTCCCACCAGCGGACTACCGTTCGTTCCTGAGTTTTACGAGCTTTCTGTTGTCGTTCTTGCCAAACGCGATGTTCGGGAGATCGCGTTTCCTGAAATCCCTGGAGCCAATGCCAATGTTGTCGGTTATAACGACTTCAAAACGCTTGGTGAGCCTCCGGTAAGCGAACGACTATTGAGCGTTTCGTTTCCGAACGCTGCCGAAGCCCAAACCTCGGGCACATTCGAGATTGAGCTAAGCGCCGATGCGACGGTTAGTTCCAGCGTCCGAGTCGGAGATTGGCTGATGTTGTCGCGAGAAACCTACGTTGAACCCATTACCGATACGCTTAGCAGACGTTCGAGACACAAGTGGTATCGGATCATTGGGGTTCATGAAACCAATAACCTAACGGGACCGCTTGGGAATGCTATTTTTTCGAAAGTCGTTCGTGTCTCTGGAATCCCTTGGGGGATGACGCTCAACGAGTACGAGAAAATTGAGAATGAAAAAATTCGAAGAGTGTTGGCTGGACTTCCTGCCTTTACACCGCCAACGTTTCCGCAAACGGTTGCAACCCTGTTACCAAATGTGATTACCGTTTACCAACGCACCTTCAAAGCGTCCAACTAACGAACAACGTACTGTACCTACTCTCACACACACAAAACGAGAGAGACACAAATATTATGACGCATAAAACTTATCTCCGAAGATCCGGACATCGATCAGGGCTCATCCTCCTGATTGTACTCGGGATGCTCGCAATGTTTACGCTTCTGGCCGTTTCCTACGTTGTAACGGCAGGGGCTTCGCGTGCTGGCACCAAATCGCTTGAGGTGCGAGCTCGCAATTCCGGATTGACGATCGCGGGTTCCGCGAATGAGGTAGTGAGCCAGGCCATTCGGGGCACGAGTAACCAAAAGTCACCTTTTTATCAGATGAGTTTGCTTGGAGACGTCTTTGGACCAAAGCCAATCATCACTCAATTTGGGCCGTTCAATTCGGCGTCTGGCAATTCCGCTCGACGTTTCTTTGTAGCGAAGACAGGAGTGAATCTCGCAAAGATTTCATTGCTATCCGGTGCGCAACTGAACGGACCACTCTCAGACTTTGAGAATGAATACAACTCGCGGATTTTGACGATCCTGGAGGGGCCGTTGGCAGGTCAATCCTTTCGGATTCTGAAGTATGTTGGATATGTTGGCAATGGAGATCCCAACATCGCACCTACGCAGTGGTCCAATCCGTCGTATACGGATCCCCTTGCCGCAGATACACGCTATTCGGTTTTAATCGACCTGAACGAAATTGTTGGCCGTGACTTTACAGGTGAGTACTACGATAGCGCGAACGCAACGCTGAAGACGGCAAGTTTTACTGTCGAGGAATGGATAAGCAACTTCGGAATTCAATCGCTATTTTTCTTGCAGACCGCCCCTGCCAATTGGGTTGGCTACAAGCTGCTAATTAATGATGCAGCATTCAACAACGCTGGAATTGGAATGGAGGATGTCGCTTCGTTGCCAGATCCGATGGGAGGTCCAACACGGATTCCCGTCCGGGGCTTTGGGAATATTGATAGCAAGAGATTGCTTCGAACCACCCGCGAAATATCACCCACCCTACTCACACACTATGACTATCTGCAAGATTCTGCATTGATGGCAACGAACGTTTATGATGGCTCGGTGGGCGTGGATGGTATTGGAACGACACGCACATCGGCAACCCAGTCTGTTCTCACCGGTGCGAGCAATGAGGGTTTTGATGTTCCAGATTACCGCGATAATTGGCTTGCCAATCAGTCGTATGTAGGTGGCATACCTATCATCAAACCCTCCTACCATTGTCCTGAGGTTGTCAACTACATTTCGAATTTGTTCGGCAGCCCATCAAGCTTGACTCCAGCTGACGTAGCTGAATTATTGAGATTGATTGACGCATCGACCGCTCGGATTTTGAGTTACAACTTCGCAGGGATGAACATTCAGAAGAACGCGGGTTTTCGAGAGAACGACCCGACTGTTGTGCGACTGCCGTCCACGTTTGCATGGTCGACTCCGCCGACTAATGTTCAAATTTCGGCATTGCAAGCATTCGTAATGGATCAGATCAACCCTACAAGCGGTGGATGGGATGTTGATAACGATGGCGATGGAGTTGCAGACAGCGTTTGGATGGATCCTACGTTGGCGGTCGTATACTCGCCCGATGGGCGACGTCTGCGTCCTTTAGCTTCGGTCTTGATCGAGGACTTGGATGGACGCGTGAATCTCAACACATCGGGCGACCGAATCCAGGTTGGAAACGCTTTTAACGTCAGCACGGATGCCAACTACAAACGACAAAATCAGATTATTCCACAAGGTTTTGGTTACGGGCCTGCCGAGATCTCGTTGACCAGTCTCTTTAAGTCCTCGAATCTTCTTTTGCAATCATCGACATCTCAATTTTCGTTTTTTGATGAATTGAGTGGAGCTCGACGCTACGCACGGCGACCTATCAACTACTCGGATACTTATCTTGATCGTGTCCCTGGTAAAAGGCGACTCGCAAGCGATCTATCATCAACGTCGCTTCAAGAACGAGAGATACACAATGCGCATCGGCATGGAAGCTTGCCGGGTTTGCCGTTGGCCCGCCGTGGTGGGATCGGAATGTCCTTTGATGCGAATGGTAATCCTGTTCTCGTCAACCCAATCGTTCCGGACGGCGATCCGTATAATCCATTCACAAATTCTGTTGGCCATGAGACGTACAACGATCGCTACGAGTCGGCAGCCATGGAGTTGCCAACCGCAGACGACCCGCTGGGTTTGCGTGACTTGGAAGCCATTCTTCGCAGATACGATGAGGACACCGCATCCCAATCGAGTCGCTTGCGAAACAAGTTAGGGCTGACGTCGACTACGTACAACGCACAGGATCCTATCAACCGCGAGATTACGGTACGCAGTGCGGAATTGAGATATCCGAACCTGGCAAGTGGTTTGAAATCTCCGATGTCGACAGGATCTGATATTGCCGCAAGCGCTCCTGGGTATCTGAGATACATACAAATGCTGCACTCACAGCGATTCCGACAGCGGTCATTCCCAAGCGCTGTAACGGATGATCCAGAGATCAGCTACGCAGCTTTGTCAGAACTCTTTCCAATGGATTTTGCCAAGGGATTGCGAATGGATTTGAACCGACCGTTTGGTGATGGCTACGACACCAACGGTGACGGACAGGTTGATGAGCCGAGAGAAATCAGTGCCAATGCGGAAGTTGAGACCTACCCGGTAGGAAATGTTGCATTTACGTCAACTGGATCGTACGTACGAGACATTAAGCCGATCCGAAAGCTAAACGCTCAAGTTGGTGATTCTTCTCCTAACCAACCCCTTCCGAATCCCACACGGGATCGACTTGGCTCGCGTCAGATTCTCGCTCGCAACTTGTATTGCCTCGCCCAACTCATTATTCCACGTGACCATCTTTTCCCAGGAATGACGAGCCCGGGTATTTCTGGCAGCGGTTTTTCCCTTGAGCAAGTAAGAATTCGTGCAACTGCGATCGCTCAATGGGCCGTGAATGTTGTCGATTTCCGTGACGCAGATGCGGCGATGACTCGCTTTGAATTTGACCTCCTGCCATTCGGTATTGGGAGCAATAGTGGGCTTACCGCTCGAGAAGCGTTCTGGGCGCCCGACCGAATGCAATACGGAAACAATAAGCAATACATCGGAGTCGTTTGGGGAATGGAGATGCCCGAACTGCTGTTAACCGAGACGCTTGCGTTACATGACAAACGATTGCGTGATACAGACATGGATACGAGTACTAGCAAGACCATTTCTGATACCTCGTCACCAGACGATGATTTGGATCAGTACCGATTTATGCAGTCATCGCTTTTTCTCGAATTGTACAACCCCCGAACCACCAGTGGCGCTAACAACGACCTGATTCCGGGAGCACCCTCGAGCCTCTATGGATTAAACGGATCGCAGGTTTCGCTCCATTTAGGCCGACTTGCGCCCTATTCATCAACTTGGGGCATTCAGCCGGTTTGGCGAATCGCAATTTCGGAGATGTATCCCAATGGAAGCGCCCAGCATCCAGAAACAATGCTGAGAACGGTTACGCCAAACTCACCGAGCGCTCTCAGTGGTATGACTCATCAATGGAGCACCGAGGCTGCAGTCGGCATGAGTGCACCTGCGGCGGTGGATAACACTGCCTTAACCGGCGCGACTTCAATCGATCGTAACGGCTCAATTCAAAATGGTGAGCAATATATTGGATCCGGATTGTACCCTAATCTATCCGATCATACTGCAATTCAGCCTGTCGTAAGCACATCGAATGGTTTTGATCGATTTGTCTGGTTTACCAATTATGCGCCGGGCGACGTTGTTGACGCTGCCCTTTCAACCTCGATGGGGACGAGGATACCTGACGCATCGCTAGCTGTTCGTCCGTATGCAAAAGCCTCCGTGTACGTCAACTCCGGCGGCGCATCGTTCCTCGATGGGGGATCGTACTTGGTTGTGGGACCACGCACTCAAACAAACATCGGAGCCCTGAATCACAATCAATTTACCAATGTCTCTTATCCTGATACGCTTTCCAGGACGAACATGACTACGGCAGCAAATCGGCCTATTTTGTCACCAAGCTTTCAGCGAATCGACTTAAACAACAATGGAGTGGAGACTCGATTGCTTGGTGACCAGCTAGCAAATAGCCCTTGGTCAGGCCCAACTGGTCGCATCAAACAAGCAGCCTGGATGACTTGTTCGGTTCCTGCTCCAGATGATACTACTGTCGCAGCAGCCAACGACTGGGGTATCCCTTTTCCCTATGGCATTGGATTGAACATCTCTCTTCCAACACCCATAGCGGGGCAGACGATTTGGCAGAAGGCGAATATTCCGATTAAGCGGCTCAATAAAGACGATATCGTTGGCAGCCGTACGGATGGTACTCCGGGATATGGCACCCCAACGATACAACCAGATAGTTGGGTCGATTTGACCGCAAATCCTGTGATCGACAATTTTCCGGACACACCCATCGACAAGTCCAATCCATTGATTGGGGCAGCCGGTGCAGGTCGATATAAGTCCGGAACATATGAGAACGTTCGTGCGGCGTACTTACAGCGCTTGGCAGATCCAGAGTTTCCCTACGATCCAGTTACCAATCCCTACATCACCGTCGATTGGATGTCGATCGATCTGACCGTGTTCAATGGAGAATCACCTCAGGATGGATTTGACCCTGAGGATTTAGGGGACGCACCGAGTGCAATGCCGCCCAGTGCACGCACGAATGCATTTAAGTTCCAAACTCGGTACAAGAATGGAAGCTTGTCTCCACTCGCTACCGCGCACGGCGTCACTGCCGATAAAGGGATTAGTTATTATTCGCCAATGACTGGGGCTTTGAGACCCACCATGAAACATCAAACCAGTTCACTCCCAGCCAATCGCCAAAGTTATTTCATGCATCAATTGGGGTACACTCTTGATGCTTACGCAGGAGCTAACATTGGCAATAGCGCCAGTTCGTTAGGGTACGCCAACGTTGGATATTATAACGATGGAATGACGCTTCCAAGTCCGGCACAGATGGGTACCGCAACGGTCTACGGGACAGCCACATCCACTTTTTTTGATGGATTCGGCCCACCCAATATTACGTCGTCGACAGCGTTCAAGGGAGCGCCGAGTCGAATCGCGGCTGCGACTTGGTTCAATCGTCCATTTGCTTCGCCTTACGAACTGATGATGGTACCGCTGACTGGGCCTGGTCAGTTTGGCCTATACCACTCCGCGTACAATACCGTCCAAAAGCGGGAGCAATTTGGTTATATTCCCAGCTATCAAACAACGAATGCTTGGAATGTCAGTCTTCCGGCTTCTATTACATCACCAGGCTATTGGGCTGTTCCAAGCCCAACCCCTGCCGTTCGACAAGCAGACTGGCCTTTGCTTTTGGAATTGGTTGAAACGCAACCCCCCTTTGTGGACGCGAACAAGTTCTACCGTCCTGATACGATGCTAGCACAAGCGTCGACGGACCAAATCTCTGGCCGATTCCTAAATTCGTTCATTCCGCAGGGTTATACGATTCAGGATCCGAGTTCGGCCACTGCCACGGCAATGAGTGAATCCTTTACGGTTCGAGGACCAACATTGTTGGCACCGTTCAATATGCGGCCCAGTTACGTAGCGGCAGGTAAGCTCAACCTAAACACGATGTCCTTCGATAGTGCCGGACAGAGTCGTGCGTTGAAGGCACTTGAGCACAATTACCTGGCTTCCGAACGAAACGTCGAAACCAGTTCGCTCGCGGCCGCATTCCAGAATTCTAGACAGGGATACGTCGGCCCAGTGCCCCCGAATCTCTTCTTTGGATCGGTGGCTCACCCGGCAATGCATCCCGACTATCCGACCCGTTTTGTGGGTGCATTCCGGCCTGCTCTATCGTCGAACCTAGCTCCGCAGGTCGCAAACCCTACGGCAACCGAAAGGATGCGTGGCCGTTATGGCGTTGAGTCCATGTTGTTGCGAGCGGCGGCAGACGGCGTCAATAACGTGACACAAGACACGCTTCAAGCCCCGGCCGGCCCACTGGCTGATCGCGCCAAATTGTTTCAGGCAACAACTGTGGCCGACGAGCAAGAATCGTTACAACCCTTTGTTCGAATGCAGCGTGCGATGCGGCTACCGAATTTGGCGACGAATCAATCGAATATCTTTGCTGTTTGGGTAACTGTAAGTTTGTTCGAGTACGATCCTATCACAGGTTTTGGTAACGAATACGTTGGCGAAACAGGCCTGCCGGAACGAGAACGAAAGTTTTTCATCGTAGACCGCACCGTCCCGGTTGGCTTCAAGCAGGGTGAAACTCTGAATACGGACCGTACCATCTTGTTGCAACGTACTCTTCCGTAAGGGACTCGATCTATGCTTAAAAATTTCCAGCCATACGGAGTCTCTCAGCCGATGTTTGCAGTCATTCGATTCGAAGCAAGAAAAGCACTGACATTGATTGAGGTCATGATTGCCACGACGATCACTTTGCTCATGATGCTTGCTCTAGCTCAAGGTTTCAAGACCATGAGCGAAACGGTCAGTCAAGGAAGGTCCAAGCTGAGTCTGAGCGACCAACTGCGAGGGTTGAGCGAATTGATTCGTATGGACTTAAGGGGCCGGACTACGGACAACGATACCCCTCAATCCTTTTTGGCTGCAGAGGGATACTTCAAGTACTATGATGGTCCAATAACCGATTCGTCGGCCACGCTTTTCAATCACATCCCAACTGTTGGTTCCACCGTGGAACAGCGATTCTCCGCGAGCCGTTGGGGGGATATTGATGACATCTTGATGTTTACTGCCAAAGCGAGAACGGGACAGGTTTTTCGAGGCAAGATTCCTTGGGCCTTGTTGCTGATCGACAAGGTCAATGATGAAGCCAAATTGGGAAATGTTTGGAATCCAACGTCCGCCCCAGGTTTCACGAGTTGGGAGAACGCTTGGCGAACGGACGTTACCATTTCGTCGGAGTATGCGGAAATCGTTTGGTTCATGATGCCGCTCAACGAAAACAACTCGATCGACCCAACGAACCCAGATAACATGGTGATTGATGTTGCGCCCGGTGTGGATCATGTTGGAATCGATACGGGAGCGCAAGACGGCGTACCGGACCCCGATGGGATGCCTGACCGGATCGCTCTTTGTCGACGCGTGCTGTTGATTCGTCCCGATCTAGATATCACCCCAACGGATGTCATGTTTTCGGGTGGTGTCGTCAACAGCGGCGGTTCCGCAGGTGACTTGCTGACGATGCAACCACGTCAGCCAAGCATCAACGCACCCGTGACTTTTCGTTTCATGATGCAGTACCCGTACCAACGCTGCGATTTAAGTCTTCGTCCCGTTCCGCTTTCTGTCGGCGGATCGACTGTTGTCACGATTGCTGCCAATTCGATTGAGGATTTGCAACTTCCCGAGAATCGATTTGCCCATTACACGTTTCCGATTCCAAGTGGATCTACAGGAACGACGCTGCCGCTTCTCGCATTGAGTGCTGAGCCAGTCAATCCATCCAACTTGCAGTATGTCGCTATGACGAACCGCTCCTTTAGCAACATTGGGCTAAATCCTAGTTTACCTACACTGTATGATCGAGGTTTTCTGCCGTCCTGTTTTATGCGAACGAAAGTGGTAGGGCCCACCGGCGGTCCTTACACAAATGTTCCGCTGCTTGAAGAGATTATTGCGTCCAATGTTGTGGCGTTTGATCTCAAGGGATTTGATACTTCTGCAAAGCAGCTTGGAAGCCCAGGGCCAGATGGATTATGGGGTGATACAGTGGCTGATCCCGCGACGACTGTTGCCCAAGTACAGCAAATTCGAGCGTTAGCAGGATCGACGGGAACAGATGATTTAACCCTTGTTCCATCGGACCCAGGTTACGCGGTCCAACTCGCAAAAATCGCGACAGGGCTGTCGACCGAAGTAACGTCCGGTGCAGGCGCCTATGTGGACGCAGGCTGGGGAAGCAAAGTCTTCAACGAGTCCCATCGACGAACGACCGGCACACCGATCAGTCTGGCAAATCTAAGTGCAGGCCAGCAAGCAGCCATTGTGAAGTTTTTTCCTTCCAGCCTAAGTCTGATTGATGTCGCCCCGTCTAGTTTGCCCACCCCTGCGGCCACCGTTCGAAACTCAGGCTCAAGCTACGTGAATGGTTCGTATTTCCAGTCTTACCAGCCTTGCTTTGATACGTTTACGAACGCATACGAAAGCGATGGCGAGGCTTTTGATCGCACCACAGCCGGTCTAGTTTGGAGGAATGGGCTAAGGCGATTCGGGGCCTCGGTTCCGGTCGGCGATTCTGACCCACTTTCATTTGGTTCTGGGCCGTTTGTCGACGCACAAGGTATATCCTATGATCGAGATGCAATCCCGTTGATACCGTACAAACTCCCATCTATTCAAGCAACGATACGCGTTCAGGATTACAGTGCTGGAACGTTGCAGCAAATCTCAGTCATACACGACCTAAATTGAGCCGCCGCTTGCTCTCTCGATGCAGCGATTGCTGCGGCGAAGCGGTTTTGTTGCCCCTCATGACTGTGCTAGCCTCGAAGCAGGTTGTTTCTGCCCCTCATGACCTTGTGTCATGGGTCGCTGAAGTTTCAAACGTCGCGGGGCCGAGGAAACTTTCTCACCCATGTGGCAAGCACATGGGGGCCGGAACCGCTTCGCGGTGGGACTCGGTTTAGCGGACCAAACTCGCTGTCCAACGACACAAGGTCGTTGGGGCAGGGATCGCTCGCTACGCTTGCGGTCGTTGGGGCAGGGACCGCTCGCTACGCTTGCGGTCGTTGGGGGGAGGTGGTTACACAGGGCGGCGCTTCGCTCTGCCCTGGGCTAGGTTCTTTGAGCCCGTTGGGCTAACGCTTAAACAACGCAGCCCAACTCCTCACTCACCACTCCTCACTCCTCACTCACCACTCCTCACTCACCACTCACCACTCACCACTGCCCACTGCCTACTGCCTACTGCCTACTAGCTCGCACAAGCACCTGCACCCATGGAGGCTGGGCGAGCAACTCGGGAAACTTGGCTCTGCCTACCAAAATATGGTCCGATTTTCCATGCGTCGTCAGCGCTTCCCGACTTGACCATTCCTCGATGAACGTGAACTTACTCGGATCATCCACATCGACGAACAAGTCGTATCGCAAGCATCCCTCCTCTTGGAGCGTAGGGGCGACAAAACTCTCAAGCACACTTTGCAACGCACTCTCCATGCCTGTCTTGGCATGAATGTGCGCGACCACATCGACTTTCATGGGATATATTCCTCTCTAGCTCAACGGGCTTAAACAACGACAGCCCAGGGCAAAGCGAAACGCCGCCCTGGGTCAATAACAAACACGATGCGAATTGCCCTGAAGGGCTGAAGGGGCGACGATGCGTACGAGTACTACGAGGGAATTTTGCTCACGCTTATTCTACTCGTTTCTACTCGTAACCAGACTCTGCCTGGGTACGCATTGGTGTGGAGGCTCCTGCCTCCTGAGTTCACAAACTAAGGACGCATTTCGGCGAGGCGGAGCCTCGCTTGCATTGAGTTACCAGGCAGAGCCGCAGAGCCTGGTAACTAGATTGCACAGTGCAACAAAACTTGCAATCCGTGCCACTAGAAATCTGCGGTTGGTTGTATGTTGACGTTGTCCCCTGCGGACTTCGGTACAACGAAGTCCTTGGTAGACACACCATCCGGAACCGTGTGAATGTCCCGAATCGGATTGAAAATCTGCTTACCTTGGTAAAACATCGGAATCTTCTTCCCGTCATAACCACCAATCTCAATATTATAAACGCCCGGTGGGATGCCGGGTTCTGGTGCCTTTGCAGAATTGTAAACGCCATTCTCTACCATAAAGAGATGGACATGCCCTTGCGTGCCCTCCTCGACTCTTGGCGTGAATGAGACATATCCTGCAGGGATAGGTTTATCATTGAATGAAACGTTTCCGGAAATTTGCGAAAGTTTCGGCTTCGACGAGCAGCCAGCCACACAAGCAATCAAGAGGAGAGACGCAAAACGAAACGAGTGCATAATGGTTAGAATCTAAAAAAGGAGGTGCGGAAAGTTTCACTTAAAACCACGGCATGGATGGTTTCAGAGAGATCAACGCTCATGCCAGGAAACGTTTCTTTACTCGTTCCAACTGTCACCTAAAACTTGGCCATCCTGAGGTAGGCAAACTCTCGCAAAGGTAGTTACGTCAATGCTTGCGCTAAGCGAACGAACGCTTCCGTCTCCGACACCGGTTGTCATGGTTCCGGTATGCATTGCTTGCGGTCGACGCCAGTCGCATTTTCTCTCTGTTGGACCGCTTTGAATTCCTCCTGGATTAGCAACGCCGTTGAACGGATTCCTAAAAGCTGGGTTGCTGCGTGGCCCAGGCCCATTGTTGAGCGTTGTTGCCGTTCGAAGCGGTGAGTCCAATAGTGGGCAGTCCCACCAAGCGTAACCATCAACGCCGCCATTATTGTTGACTGCATTCAGGTTCGCTGCTGCCGGAGTTCCGTCACCCCAATTACTGTGAACCGCGTTCTTTCCACCTCTGGCCCAAATGCTAAATGTAAATGAACCGGTGGATAAATTGGGGGTCAAACCAGGAGTGGGAAAGTCTGGACCATAGCAAAATGCTTGACGCTCCACCACGAGAATCGTATTGCTTAAACCGTCGGTCATGTTCGCAAATTTCCCGCTGGCGGTCATTGGGTGGCCGTCTGTCTGGGTCGTAGTGCATGCCGCTGCGTTGAGTGCATAGGTTGTTCCTCCATAGGGAACTCCGCCAGCCGACGTTCTGGCTGCAAAATTCGACAGGGCAAACCCCGTGAAACCTGCGCTGGAAAGCGTTGGATCATCTGGGCAAGCGAAACTCGGAACCTTATCGGTTCGAACGTTAAAGGATATCCCGTTCGCCTTTTGAACAATATTTCCTTGTTCGATGTACGGGAGAAGTAAGAAGTGTCCAGAAGCGAATACCGTTGGTAACGTCGCCGACGAAGATCTGTCACCTTTCGCGAGCGCCCATGGCGGTAAGGTTTTGTTTGCGGACTCAAAATTATGAGCCGATAAAACCAACTGCTTCACGTTGTTGCCACACTGCATGCGGCGAGCCGCAGCCCGAGCCGCTTGAACGGCGGGCAACAACAAGCCGACCAAAATACCGATGATGGCAATCACCACCAACAGCTCGACCAACGTAAATCCTCGAACTCGATTCGAAATGCTTGACGATCTCACAATAAACGATCTCACAATAGAAGACCTTATCAGTTTCAAGGGAAAAGTCGGCAAGAATTTTGTTCTGGAAAGGAAGAACGAATGATTAAACGCGCACCGTACTCGTCGTTACCCTAGCATAACGGTGCATCATTGTCAATAATTCTGCGTCTTTGGGGGAGGCGTTTTGCCGTTAGGACAAGCTGGCAACGAAGGAGTATCCTTTATTGTCTCGAAACGCATATTCAGGACTATTTGACATCATCCTTGCCAGGTTTAACATCATCCTTGCCAGGTTTAAAATCAACCATGCCAGGTGCTCGGTTACCGTCCCCTTTTTGGTTGGTCAATGCATCTCCAAGGTCATTGCGTACTTGATCGGCATAGGACTGGAGCCGAATCATCACTTCCGGATTCTTGGCCGCGACGTCCAGCCCTTCACCCACATCCACCGACATGTGATAGAGCTCGGGCTGCTCGATTTTTACCTGCTTGTACTTGCCAGGAATGCCACCTTTACCGGCTGCCTGATCCTTCATGCTTCGATAGGTGTGCGGGAATTGAAGTTTCCACTGGCCGTCACCGCTGACGATCGATTGCAATTGATTTTGCTCATAGTAAAACGCGTAGAACTCGTGGGGGTTCTTGGCATCCGGCTGGTTGCTAATCATCGGCCAGACATCGAGGCCGTCGATCTTGTGCTCCGGTAGCTTGGCTCCGATAAGGCCGGCGATCGTTGGAAACAGATCGATCGTCATCAACATTCGGTCGTCGGTTGCACCCGCGCGAATATGCCCCGGCCACTGCATCAGACACGGAACGCGAACGCCCCCTTCCCAAGCAGTCCCTTTGCCCTCACGCAGCGGACCTGCTGAGCCCGCATGATCGCCATAGCTCAACCAAGGACCGTTATCCGAAGTGAAGATGACGAGCGTGTTGTCCAGCACTCCGTTTCGTTTGAGTGAACTCATGACTTCACCAACAGACCAATCGATTTCGGCGATCACATCGCCAAAGAGTCCGCGTTCGGTCTTGCCCTTGAACTTGTCGCTTACATAAAGTGGGACGTGGCACATGCTATGTGCAAGGTATAGCAAGAAAGGTTTATTGGCGTTGCGGTCTGCGTTGCGGTCGATGAAGTTGACTGCAAATTCGGTGTAGCGGGTAGTCAGCTGAGTCTGGTCCTCGGGCGTGACGTCGGCGTCAATGATCTCGTCCCCTTCGATTAGCGGCAGATCAGGGAAGCCTCCTTTGCCAGTCTTGTCTCGTTTGGTCTCGGGATGATGGGGCCACATATCGTTCGAGTAAGGCAAACCCAAGTATTCATCGAAGCCATTGTGTGTTGGTAAGAATGGTTTGTGATGGCCGAGGTGCCATTTGCCTACCGCGCACGTCGCGTAGTCTTTCTGCTTGGCCATTTCCGCGAGCGTCATTTCGGATTCGGCAATTCCAATCTTGCTTTGCGGCCCGAGGGCACCATGAATACCGAGCCGATTGGAGTAGCAGCCAGTTAGCAAAGCGGTACGCGAGGCAGAGCAAACCGCTTGAGACACGTGGAAGTTCGTAAACTTGGTACCCGCCCTTGCCATCGCATCGAGATGGGGCGTTGCGTAGCCTTGGGCCCCAAATGGCCCGATGTCCGCGTAGCCCATATCATCGATGAAGATGATTACCACGTTTGGCGTCGCAGCTCGGGCGACAGAAATGGAGAGCAAAAAAACGAGGAACAGACCGGTGGGGAACTTCATGGGACTACTTGCTTTCGTTGGCTTTGGGTTTTCGCTTGGGTTTGTTTTCCGTCGGCTGTTCGAGGCCATCATCGGGTTGGTTCCAAAGTCGCCATGGATCGTCTAATCGACGCATCTCGGCCAACAACAAACCTTCCATCTTCTTTAATTGTTCCGCATAGCGAGGATCGTCGGCCAAATTCACTTGATCTCGGGCAGGCTTGATATTGGATATCGCCATTACGCGAGGGTCATGATGTTCGATCAGAAACTCATCGGGGTTTTCGCGAAGATTGAACAGTTGGGTTTTGCGGACGGAGCCGTCCAGGACGTCAAACTTGACAAGTTTCCAATCGCCCTGCTTGACACATCGCATGCCGGGTTTCGTTCCGCCGTTATAAACACCATAAAGTACGTCGCGAAGCGTTGTCCTTTCACCCTTGAGAACAGGTTTGAAGCTCATTCCTTCGTTGGATTCAGGAGCGGCAACGCCCGTCAAATCGCAAAGCGTCGCAAGCAAGTCGAGCAAGTAGATGTTTCCCTCGACGCGTGACCCTGGTTTGATGCCAGGTCCTTGGACGATAAACGGTACGCGCCAAGAATGCTCGTAAAGATTTTGCTTTCCTTGCAACCCATGTCTTCCGATCGCGATGCCATGATCGGCGGTATAAAAGATATAGGTGTTCTCCAATTCACCCATGGCCTTCAATCGATCGAGTATGCGTCCGATCTGAATATCGATGTTCTCGCTACATGCGAACTCGCGACCAAGTTCGTTGCGAATGGTGTTTTCGTCCCGACGCTCCCATACACCGCTGACTGCGACTTCATCCCGAAGCCCCGGGTTGCCATGCGGAAACGGGTGTTCGGGCAGGTAGTTCGACGGAAGTGCAGGTTGTTTTGAATTCACTGGCGGCGGGTTTTTAGGATCCGTGTGATTAACGGCCCCGTACTTCTGAAGAAGTTCGGGCGTGCCATCGCGAGTATCGTGCGGGTGCGAGAAGCCAAAGTGGATTAGGAATGGCTTGTTGTCCTTGGCCGTTTCTCTTTCTCCAAGGTAATCGAGCACTTGCTGTGCATGCCATGCACTGCCGGTTTCATCAGTTCCGCCGCGCTTGCTGGCGTCGCGACGGACCGTGAATTGCATATTGGCTGCTTCGTAGCTATTTCCAAGCTTGCATGTTCGCATCGTTGAGTAGCCAGCCCGATTGAAAACGGCCGGGATGGTGTTCAGCTCAAGGTTGGGAGGGCAATGCTCTTTAGCGCCGGGCCCGATCGGCAAATGCCAAACGGTCCGTCCGCACATCATCATGTGTCGCGATGGCGTACATACCGCCCCAACAAAAGCACCCATATGGTACGCGCCATCCAAAACCATCCCGCCACGGGCTAGCCGATCGATGTTGGGGGTATCCAAGATGGATCGCGGGTTGTAGACCTTGAGGTCGAATGGAGATTGATCGTCCACAAGGATGAACAGAATATTCGGGCGCTTATCGCCGGCTAGCAAACTCGGAGCTACGAGGAGCGTCAGAGCAATCGCGACAAGGGCACTCGCTCTCAAGGTGGTGAAGGGTGGCACGCTCATTTCTGGATAGACCCGTTTATGGCGGCAGTTTGACAACCCGACGCGTAAGCGAGGGGCCGAGTGCAATCCCTCGCTCACGCGTCGGGTTACCAAATCATTGCGAAAGAGAACGCGCACTTTCGCGGAGCAAAAGGGGACAGAAAGCAAGACGGCCTCCAAGCTCCGCTTGCGAACGAACTTGGGTAGGAGGTCCAGTACGAGACATAGGCCGTGAGCGAATCGTATCATTGTTATTTGTGCTTTCTACTTCGAGTTCTCTCGGTTGAGCCAGTGTGCGTATGACGCGGCTTTGCCTTCGGAAAAGCGACATCGACCAGCCAAGCCATTGCACAGGTTGAGAAGCTTGCAATGACCGCTGCCCACCAACCATGAATTTGCCAAGAGTAATTCTCAGCAACCGAAATTCCAATTTGTTTCAATGCCCAGGAGGTTGGCACCAACACCAATAAGGAGGTGATGCCAAACCCAAACAACATTCCAATCAAGAGCGAAGACTGGGAGAAGTCGCGCTTAGACTGCCCCAACATAAAGACTCCAAGAACTAATCCCGACGCGAAACCAGCAACCGTAATCACTTGTCTCACGATTGAGTCACTTTGGAGCGCGGGGGACCAAGCAACGACGATTGCAACTCCGATTTGGAGCACACCAAAAATGGCCGTCCACCATTGACTAGCTCGCGTCAAACTCGCATCGATCGCGTCCCCGTGGGTGGGTTGGCCTAGCTCCTGGAGTCGACGCTCTTTCGCGGGCTTGATGAAGTCGTTGACGATTGCGGAGGCGCTACCGCTCAAAGAACTGGACAACGTCGACATGGCCACGCTAAAGACTGCGGCCAAGGTGATACCGCAGATCCCAATCGGCATATCTTGAACAATAAACAATGCAAAGACTTGATCTTTTACTTCTGCCGGTTTCGTTAGACCCTGTGCGTAAAAGGCGGCAAGCCCGACACCCACGAACAAAAAAAGTGCAAACTGCAAAAAGATAAACGGTCCACTCAAACCGAGAGCGAGTCTCGCTTGCCCTTCGTTGCGAGAACAAAGATAACGCTGCACCATCATCTGATCGGTGCCGTGCGTTGCCAAACAAAGGAAACAACCTCCAATCACGCCGGCCCAAATGTTTTCCGTTTTCAAGCTAAACGCCCACTGCACCATGTCGAATTTGCGCTCTTGGTTTCCATAGTCCACGATGCCTTGAATTCCGTTGGGCAAACCGTTGGCAATCACTCCAATCGCGACCACCGCTCCAATCAAATAGACGATGAGTTGGATGCAGTCGTTCCAAACTACACTTTTGATTCCGCCGAGACTCGAATAGATAATGGTTGCAACACCCATGAGCAGAACGCACAGGCTCGTATCGAAATTGGTCACCTTGTTCAAAACCAAGCCTGTCAAGTACAAACGCAGTCCATCTGCAACGGTACGCGTGAGCATGAAGATCAACGACGCAGTACGTTGCGTGAGGCCGCCGAACCGTTGATGGAGTATTTCGTAAGCGGTCAAAATTTCGCCTCGAAAATAGCCTGGCATGAGCCAAGCAATTACGATCAATCGCCCGAGCACAAATCCGATCGCCAATTGCAAGAAACTACAATTTCCTCCTGCCGCGAATATGACCCCTGGAATACTGAGAAAGGTTACAGCGCTGGTCTCCGTTGCAACGATGGAACCCAATACGGCATACCAAGGAAGACTTCGATCGCCGACCAAAAAGCCAGAGAGATTGGTCGGCCCACGTCCAATCCAAATCCCAAGCAAGAGTGTCAGTAAAACGTAGACGACGACAATGACGCTGTCGACGACCGAAATATTCAGCATGAAAGTCCTTTGGTATCTATATTGTTCTACTGCGAGCTATTCTTGTTGTTCTTTTTATTCCCACCATCGAGCGGCCATGGCATAACACCCACACGTTTGGCCCACTCGTCCCACCGACCGGACATTTCCTTGAGGGGTTGGGGATATTGTATTGCAAGATTGTTCATCTCGGTGCGGTCCGCCTCGATATTGTAGAGCTCCCAGTCGCCCGGATGTTTCGAGACCAATTTCCATTCTCCCATACGAACGGCGCGATTACCCTCGTGTTCCCAAAAGAGAGGATTCGGGCGATGGATCGGAGAGCCGGCAAACGCAGGGACAAGGCTAACACCCTCCATCGGCTGAATGAGATTACCATCGTACTCGGTTGGATACTTGGCACCCGAAACGTCTACGCAAGTCGCCATCAGATCGATGAGATGACCCGGCTGGCGCTCCAGTTGGCCGTTACGTCCGGCAGGAATTCCTTTTGGCCAATGAGCGATCAGGGGTGTGCTGATCCCACCTTCGTGCTGCCAATGTTTGTATTCACGAAAGGGAGTATTGCTGACGTTAGCCCATGACCTTCCATAGGCGATATACGTGTCCGCAGCGCCGGGCATGACTCCTTCGCCTTGGCGCATCGGATAGCCATCGCGAGTCTGTTTCGGAATCATATCCGGTTGAAGATAATCCTTGGGTAACGCCGGCAGAGTAGGCGATTCGTTACGAGGGATGAACGGCCCGTTTCGGCCTATCGCTTCGGCGCATCCGCCGTTGTCTTGCAAGAACAAGATCAAAGTGTTCTCGTATTGGCCGTTCTTCTTAAGCGTATCAACAAGACGCCCGATTCCTTGGTCCATACAGTCGAGCATTGCAGCATAGACTTCCATGCAGCGAGACTCCCATTCCTTGTTTTTGACGTTGCTCCAATTGCCAGCTTGAGGCGAAATTTGCCAGCGAGGGTCGATCAAGCCAATCTGCTTCATCTTTTCAAGGCGTGCTGTTCGGATGGTGTCGTAGCCAGCGTCGTATCGGCCTTTGACTTTGGCGATGTCCGATTCCTTGGCATGCATGGGCCAGTGCGCAGAGGTGTGAGCCATATAAAGAAAGAATGGTCTATCGTTGTTTTGCTGATGATGCTCGGTGATGAACTTGGCTGCATGATCGTTGATAGCATCGGTGTAATAGAACTCTTTTGGTTGGTACTCTAAATCCGCGTATGGCGAGATAAATTGATTGTCGCGAACCAGTGTGTTTGGATCGTAGAAACTGCCTGCCCCGTGGATCGTTCCGTAGAATCGATCAAAGCCGCGTTGCAATGGCCAATTATGTTTATCGGATTCGCTCTTGGGCTTGGCTTGCTTGGTCACATGCCATTTACCGGTCATGTACGTCGCGTAACCGGCGGATTTGACCGCCTCGGCAATCGTGACACACCGCTTATTGAGATCACCCGCATAGGCATCGCCGACTTTCGTGCTCCAGTCGTCGACCATATGACCGATCCCCGCTTGGTGCGAATAGAGTCCTGTCAACAAGGCGGCACGTGTGGGACAACAGCGAGCTGTATTGTAAAACTGAGTAAACCGCAAGCCACCTTGCGCGAGGGCGTCGAGATTGGGAGTATGGATCTCGCCGCCATAACAACCTATGTCCGAATAGCCAACGTCATCGGCCATGATCAGTATGATGTTGGGCTGCGAATGGGAAGCGAGAATCGGTGTTCCAATGGCGGCCAGAAATGCGAGAGCTAGGACACGAATGATTGGACGCGAAGGTGGAATGATCATGGTTTTTTGTTCTTGTTTTTCTTGGAATTATTCCTGGCCTGACTGGTCCCCGCGACCGCATCATAGTTGGGGTTTCGCTCGTTTGGTATCAACGCGTTGGTGGATTTGAACCAAGCCAATAGTTCATCTAGCAGTTCGTCCCTCTTTGGGGCGTTCTTGACTACCAGGTTATTCCGTTCGCCGATGTCGTCGGAAAGGTTGTATAGCTCGACGGCGTTGTTAGTCTCAAGTTTATCCCGCCCGCCGTCGAGTTGCCATTCTTCATGATAAAGGTGAAGTTTCCAATCACCTTTGTGAATCACACTCACGGGGCGACTGCGGAAGCCTGTCTGAACATCGAGTTCGCGGCCTCGGATCACGGGTGAGTCGAGATAACCTGGAAAGTGCCAGAAGATGGAGTTACGCTGGAGAGTGTTTTCTCCGCGCAGCAACGGCACAAGGCTTTCACCATCGAGAGTTTTGTTTGCGGGCACATCAACACCCGCCGCGGCTAGGAATGTAGGAAATAAGTCAATGTTGATCACCGGTACATTGCACTTGCTGCTAGGTTCGGTGACACCTGGCCAGCGAACGATGAAAGGCTCTCGAACTCCACCCTCGTAGTAGCAGCCTTTATTTCCTCGCAAGGGCTCTTGCGAAGACTGTTGTGTTCCGCCATTGTCGCTGGTGAAGACTAGCAACGTGTTCTTGTCGAGCTCTAGATCCTTGAGCTTTTCGAGCAAAAGGCCTACACTTGCATCGAGATCATACGCGCAAGCGGCATAGAGTGGATTCGAATGTTGGGAACCGGGTGTTTTGGCTTTGAATTTGGCAATCGATTCGGGGCGGCCTTGGAGTGGCGAATGGATCGCGTGATGTGCAAGGTAACAGAAAAAGGGCTTTTCTTTATTGGCTTGGATGAACTCGCAGGCCTTCGTTGTGAGTGTGAAAACGCCTTTTGGATCTGAGGGTGGGCCAGCTTTGTTACCTTCGGAACCTTCTTGCTCGTCCCCCAACCCAAAGGAATCGAACGACACATCGAACCCTTGTTGTGTTGGCAGCGCACCGTCCTTGCCAGCAAGGTGCCATTTGCCAAAATGACCGGTAACGTATCCATAGGCTTTCAACGCGTCCGCAACAGTAACATTCGCTTTCGCAAGACCGTTCTTGTTGGGAATAGGGACCAATCGCTGAGCTCCCTTGTCTCCGCGATCCGTACTACCGACGGCATAGACATGATGCCGGGGAGTATAGTTTCCCGAGAGCATGCAAGCTCGACTCGGCGCGCAGTTTCCGGCAGCAGCATAGCCTGCGGTGAACACCATTCCTTCCGATGCAAGTCGATCGATGTTGGGTGTCTCAAAAAAATCGCTACCTTGGTAGCCCATGTCCTTCCAGCCGAGGTCGTCCGCAAAGATAAGGATGATGTTGGGGCGACCCGATGCGGCTGCATGAGTAGGCAGGACGATTGCGCAAAGCAAAAGAGACCAAATTAGCGTTTTCATGTGTGTTCCTCGTTTGGGGTGGGATAGGCTTCTAGCCTGTCATTTTTAGCTCGACAGGCTGGAAGCCTATCCCACGAATGAATCGAGCGATCCCTAGCCGACGTATTTTTCATTCCTCGCTCTTTGCGTTTTTCTTCTTAGGCTTGTCGCTATTCATTTGCTCGAAGGCTCGATCGAGTTCGACAGGTCGGGCACTGCTAAATTGATCCAGCACGCGTTGCAGTTTTAGAGCAGCCTGGGTTTCTTGTCCCTGTGGCTTGTTGCGTTTTATCGCCTGTTTCTCGAATGGATCGGCAGCAAGATCAAATAATTCTCCCGTGCGGTAAAGTTTGTGTTGACGATCGAACGCACACTCGCGAACGGTCAGGTCGAGCTTTTGTCTTGGTGAATACCAACAATAGAGCCATTCCCTAGATAGGCCTGCCTCACCCTTGAGTCGAGGCAAAAAACTAACACCATCAATGTTCGCTGGTTTTGCGATACCAACCGTATCACAAAGCGTTGGCAGAAAATCCGTACTGCTAATAAGGTCTTGGTTAACGCTGCCAGCTTTCATCTTCGCGGGCCAACTGGCAATGAACGGTACATGGGTTCCGCGTTTTGTTGTACTCCCTTTACCTCCTCGATAGTCGGTACCTTGAAAGCGGCTCGTTATGCCGACGTTGGTACCGTTGTCACCGATGAACAGTAGCAACGTATTGTCGCGAATCTTACATTCATCGAGCTTGGCTATCACTTTACCGATCAACTTGTCCATGTAGGCTGTCATGTCGGCAAAATGTTTCGGTGCAACTTTTTGCTCCTCGTTGTTGACGGTTTTATCCCAGTCTGCGCTGTCTGGCGTTGGCTGAAATGGGTTATGCGTCAGGATCATCGGATAGTAGAGCATGAAGGGTCGTTGCTTGTTTCGCTCGATGAAGTCGAGTGCGAAGTCATTTACCAGGGTTGGGCCATACTCACCATTCGTAAAATTCCTTTCGACGCCATTGTACTCGAGGCCAGGATTTGCATAACGAGGAGGCCGACGCGTATGCTGCCAAAGGCACGACTCATCGAAACCGAAATGCTGTGGCGAATCGATCTCGTGCCCAAGTTGCCACTTACCACAAATCGCAGTCGCGTAGCCCGCTTGCTTCATTAGGTTGCCAAACGTTACCTCGGTCCGTGGCAGCGTGCCGAAGTTGAGGTAATTCCGAATGTTGTACCGACCCGTCATGAGCTGTACTCGGGTGGGCGTACAAAGAGGCTGCACGTGGCATTGTTCAAAACGTACTCCACTGGCTGCAAGCCGATCTAAATTGGGCGTCTGATACGATTGCCCGCCATTCGCAGTGACGCACTCGTACCCAAAATCGTCTGCCATGATCAGAATGATGTTAGGGCGAGTCAAATCCTCTGCGGCAATCAATTGCCGACATGCTACGACGGCTAGCAATGTCATTGCGGTCCAGCTTAGTTTACACTTGCGATTCATTTGAAAATCACTTTCAATCGAGGGAATGGTTTGTTTGCAGGTTCACCGGTGCGAAGGTAGCTTTTGCGCGACCTCCGCAGTGTTGTAGGTCCAAGCGACTTGATTGTTGCTAGCATCCGAAATCTTGGTCAATCACGACAACGTGTTACATTCGTAGCTGCGAGTCTTAGCGGGGCTGCTGCTGGAAGCAGCCCACGTTTCTTGAAAAAGAAAAGAGACCTATTGTGTTCAGCGTTTCCAATGTACGGGTTACGAACCCTGTTATCCCGGATTGTACGAGTGCTATCGTACGCCTGCAATCATGTCCAATTTTCGCGTGGACTCTAGCCTGTCCATTGCAGTGATCGAACCTCCTCATCCCCCGTCCCCTTCTCCTCCTGAGTACAGGAGGAGAAGGGGGGAAAGACAAGACACATGGATCTAGTTTCCTGTGTTCTTGTCACCCCCGAGCGATTGAGGGTGCCCCTTCTTTCTAGCTCCCCTTCTCCTCGGTACTCCGAGGAGAAGGGGTTGGGGGATGAGGAGCCACGCACTGGACAAACTCATCTCCACCGATTCGAGTGTGATTTTGGACAGCAAGAGTGACCTATGATAGGTCGCACCTGCCGGGTGCGACCATTGGAGCGATCCGCGTGATGATTTTTTCATTCAACGCCAATCAAGGCGATGTGATTTTCAGTTCCTTGATTTGGCCCTTGAAAGGTTCTTTTGCGGAATAGATCGCAACCGGTTTTTCGTTATCATGGCCAAGGCAAAAGTCTTCTGCTGGCTGGCGAGGAACGAAAGCGACCCCTTTCTTCTGAGCCACAACTTTGTCGTTGACGCTCAGAGTTAGAACGTGGTCTGCAGCTAACGACGCCGTGATCTTGGTATTGCCTAGAATAGGTGTTGGGGAAACAATCTCGGTTAAGTTGTCGCCGTTGCCATGACGCACAACAAAGACGACTCGGCCATCTCGTAAATGCAATGCATAGCCGGCCGAGAGACCACCATGGGCTATTATGATTGTATCGCGCTGGTCGGTTTTTACTTGACAGGAAACGGTAAACGGCTGCCCACCGACTTGGGGAACTCTGTCGGATTGCATAGCCGCCCCGATCGATAGGTCTGCAAGCGAAACCGACTTGGTTGCCGTATTCGACTTGAGAGGGTTTCCGTTTGGAGCCGAATCGGCCATAGGATAAAGCGTTTTTGGGTTCGCAACCTCCCCGGCGGGACGACGCGAGCTAGGGTTTTTACCGCCGATCTCCGCGTCCATTTTTTCGGCCAGAGACAGAAGTTTGGCAACCATTTCCGGATGCTTATCTGCCAGATTGGTTTGCTCATGGATCTCTTCGTCGAGATTGTAAAGTCGCGGATTCTTGCCTGCGTCCGACTCCACCCCTTTACCCATCGTTTCAGGCTGAGTCGCGATCGCAAGTTTCCATGGCCCTTGCCTGACCGCCTGGAGATTGTAACCGGAAAAGTAGTAGTGAGCCTCGCGAGGTGATTGCGTGCTCTGTCCTAACAGCAATTTCGAGATATCGCGTCCATCGATGATTGGTTCGGCGATATTCTTGGAGGATACAGCGCCGCCTGCTAGTTCGACAAACGTAGGGAGCATGTCGATAGTGCCAGCAACGCTGTCGCACACGCTGCCGGCTTTGATCTTGCCTGGCCAGCGAGCGATGGTAGGTACTCGAACGCCCCCTTCCCAAGTGCTTCCTTTGCCGCCTCGCAATGGGAGTGCACTGCCACCGTCGGAGCCCTTGACCAACCAAGGCCCATTGTCACTGGTGAAGATGACGAGCGTTTTTTCGTCGAGCTTTAAGTCTCGCAATGTGTCGAGGATTTTTCCTACGCTCCAATCGACCTCCTCAACCCAATCACCGAATCGGCCGTTGGACGACTTACCTCGAAAGGCTTCGCCGGGCCAGATGGGTGTGTGAACAGCCGAATGCGGCAAGTAGAGAAAGAACGGTTGGTCTTGGCTGTCGCGTAGGAATCGAGTGGCTTCCTCGGTGTACCGTTCGACAATGCGACTCTGCTGCTCGTCGGTGAGAAACTCTGCCACTTTATCATCGCGTAGCAGCGGTGAAACTTTTTCGGTGCCACCCACAGCCTTACGTTGCATATCGTTGGAGTATGGGATGCCAAAGTAGCGATCGAATCCTTGTTTGGTTGGAAGGAACTCAGGTTGATCCCCGAGGTGCCACTTGCCTACACAAGCGGTTGCATAGCCCTTGTCCTTGAGGTGTTCGGCAATCGTTCGTTCGGCGGGATTCAGACCGTTTGCGTTGCCGGGGAAATACACGGCGGGGACAGAAATACGAGCACCGTAGCAACCGGTAAGCAGTTGCGCTCGCGAAACCGAACAGACCGGGGCTGCGTAGAAACTAGTCAGTTTCATTCCCTCGCGAGCCATTCGATCTAGGTTTGGCGTTTTCTGTTTCGTCGCTCCGAAAGGCCCGATGTCAGCATAGCCGAGGTCATCGATGTAGATAATGACGAAGTTGGGCTTGGCGAGATCCGCAGAGTGTGCCGGTCCGCTCAAGACCGTGAGGAACATCGACGCACATGCGCAAAGGGTTAACGTAGGATTCATTGAGTCGCACTGTATCTTGGGAGAAAATCGATTGAAAAGGGACTTTGGCGTGCGCTTTAGTTTACCCAATTCGATACCCTCCATGTTGCGGAACAGCTCAAGCCGTCGGGGGGTAAGATTCCAATTTGTATCCAGATCCTAGATCCTGTAAAAAGACGAGAATGGTCGGTGGCTACTTCGTTCATTCCAAAGGCTAACGGATCCACCGCATTTTCAAACTTAGCTGTCCATTGTACGGAAGGGCGACCTGTTAGCCACTAAAAGGCACAAAGTCCACAAAAAGTTTGAAAGTTCGATTCAACAGATTTTTTGACCGTGGCACTTTTTGACCCAGCTTACTTTACGCTTGCGATTCATTTGAAAATCACTTCCAATCGAAGGGATGGTTTGGACGAATAGACTAACATGGTATTCCAATTCCCTACCTTCGTGTTTTCAAGAACGACAGCTGACGACCCGTATGAACAGAACCGCCAAATGAAAAGGCACCCATCCTTTACCGTTGGAGTAGTCCTCGTCGCATTGACATCGACGCTAGTAGTGAATTATTTCGTCGAGAGCTTTCTATTTGCTCAAGAAGTGTCGAACGCGAATACCGTCGGCAAGCAGATTGCGATCCTGGCCGATGAAGCCATCAACGAGAGCAGCGGAATCGTTCGATCGCACACCAACCCTAATTGCTTTTGGACTCACAACGACTCGGGAGACAAGCCTCGACTGTTCCTCGTCAATCGCGATGGCAAAACGGTGGCTCGTGTCGGACTTTCAAAAGCAAAAGCGATCGACTGGGAAGACATCGCCATCCATATCGTCGGCGATGACGCTCATCTGATTATCGGAGACATCGGTGGCAATACCCAAAGTCGAAAACATGTCACGCTCTATGTTCTCCGAGAACCTAAACTGACGACGGACGACCTCAATCGTGAAGTGACGCTTGATCTGTCCGTCGATTTTGAACTCGAGATGGAGGTTACGTTTCCGGGCGGTGTTACCAATTACGAATCGATCGCAGTCGACCACTCAAGCCATTCGATCTTGATTGTCGAAAAAGGGAACTTGTCAGGCCGAGTGTTCACAGTTCCATTGCCGTCACTCCTTGACGATAAGCACAAGATGCGAGTTGAAGCGAAGCAAGTTGGTGTAGCTCCAGTTCCGATGGCAACCGCTTGCGACATCTCAGCAGATGGGCGTTCGTTAGTCATCATCGGCTACAGCATCGGGTTTCTTTTTCGTCGCGAGATTAGCGCCGCGGGCGAGATTGAGTCATGGAAGGCGGCGTTAGAGCGAGAACCTGCGGTATTCTCGTTGGGCAAGTTACGGCAGACAGAAGGTGTTTGTTTTTCCGAAGACGAAAAGTCCATTTTCTTTACAAGCGAACGAGTCCAAACCCCGATCTTCGAGATTGATTTGCCAATAAATCCCAATCGGTAGAGCAAAATCCCAATCGGTAGAGCATCACGGCTGGCTTTAGACGCGGGAAAACGCGCTGAGACGACGCTCTCACAGCCCCCCAGGCCGTCAAATTTTGCCAGGATTAGCTAACTGGCAAACGTTCAATTCCGTGAATTTGGGGGATCTTCTGGTCGATCCTGTTCCTCGTCAGAGTCGATTTATCCGCCTTGTTGCGATTTGCAGGAGTCTATTGCAGTGCCTCGCCTCTCGATCATTGTTCCTCATCTCCACGATGATGCTGGTCTCGAACTCACTCTCCTCTCGATTCTTGAGAATCGAGACAGTGACTTGGAAATCCTAATTGCTCACGATGGAAGCTACGCAGACCCCTACGAACTCGGTCAGGATGAAGCAGTCCTGATCGAATCATCGAAAGGTGTTACGCTTTCTTCGCAACTCAATTTGACCATCGCGTCGGCATGCTCACCTTACATCCAGGTGCTATTGCCCGGCGCGGTCGTGGAACGAGGTTGGTTCGAAGAAGCCCTGGAAATATTAAGCAACCGATCGATTTCAGCCGTTTGCCAACCTATTCTGTGTTCCGATACAGAGGAGGTCGTTTCCGGACTGTCCGCAGATTCCCTGCCCCATCGTCGTGTAACTGGCATCAGCGGCAACGTGGGCAGCCCTCTCCTGTTCGGTGGTGTCTTCCGCAAGCGAATGTTCAATTCGGTGGGCGGATGGTTCGAGGCAAGTTCACGCGAAATCGCCGAAGTGGAACTGGCATTGCTTTTCTCGGTTCTCGGCCTTGAGATTGCAAGCACCGAGTCTGCGACGATTCGTGCCCCCAAGCGTCTGGTTGCGGGAACAGAATCCGGGTACGAGATCGGGCATGCCTGTGGGCAATTGGCCTGCGCCTACGCATCCGTTGAAGATAGCGGCATCGTCATCGATTCGCTCGCTCGACGACTCGGTCATCTCGCAAGTGGATTGATGAGCCCAAAGACCGTTGCGGAACGATTAGGTTGGGTCATGGGAATACGCAATCGCGTTTATGTCGACATCGTTCGCAATCGACTGGAGTCCGCCGCAAAAGCTGTATCGGGTCAGCCATCCACGCTTTCGATGCCGACGGCGTCGCAAGATGTGCGACGAAGAGCTGCATAGTGCGTAGTCCAAATCTAATCTTGGGATTAGCCGAATGGCGATAGCCACGGTTCTTGCGACAACAACCGGGGCTAGCGCCCAACGGCTAATTTTTTGAACCTAATTCTTTGCGTTGACAAACCATTGGGCTCGTTTGATCGATTCGTGTAGCCTTTCGCAAAGGTTATTTGGCCGCAGTCCGTTTCTTGAGAATATCGAGATGGATCTTTCCGACGTCACCCATGTAGCTTGGATCACCTTGGTCGACACACAACTGAAGATACTTCTTCGCTTTCTCAACATCGCCGAGTGCATCGTAGTAAAGACCGATGTAGAGATAACCATAGAATCGCGATAGCTTCTGACCTTGTGTTCCCGCTCCCCCTTTTTCGGCAGCAGCGATGACGTCTTCTACCGAGAGCTTGCCCTGGATCAATTGTTGCACCTGCATCAATGGCACGCGTTGATCGTAGCCTGCCAACAACACGTCTTTCTGTGCGGCTTCGACACCGTTTAGTTTCACATTGCACAGAAAATGCCAGAACGCATTCTCAACATCATTTGGGTTTACTTCTCGATGCACAGCAAACTGATCAAGCCCCTCCTTGAACTTATCGGCGTAATAAAGCGAGATACCGCGCTGCCAAAGATACGGTTTGACCTGTGGATCCAATTCGATGCATTTATCGAAATCCGAAATAGAGTCAACAATTCTGCCGCTACGAAACTTCAATGATCCGCGAATAATATACAGGCGTGCGTTTCCTGGCATACTCGCCATGGCGATGTCCAACTCCTTTAACGCTTGATCGGATTTGCCATCTTTCAATGCTTGTTCAACACGTTGGCTCCAGCCTTCGGTGGTCGTCGGCGTTGGCTTTCCTTTGTTTGAGTCCTGTGCAAATCCTGCTAGGACTAAGCATCCGAAAACGGCCGAAAAACAGAGTACGCCAACCCATCTCGTGGTGCCGAGGTTTTTTCGAACGTTGGAATCGTTTGCGTTAATGAACGTTGGATTGGACATAAAAGCGGTTCGTCCCAATTGTTTTGTGAGAGATTTTCTTGTAAATTAAAAGCTATCCGTGCAATTAATATACAGTTAATTTGAATGATTTGCAGCATCCGGTCATGGTACAGTCTTTCCTTGTTCGAAATGCAACCGTAATCCTTCCATCAGGCAGAGCCGAAACAAACGTTTTGGTTGAAAACGGCAAAATTGTGAGCATTGATGCATCGGCTCATGCGACAGCCTCCGAAGTGATCGACGCGAAAGGATTGGTGTTGTTCCCCGGACTCGTCGATGACCAAGTGCACTTTCGAGAACCAGGCCTAACGCACAAAGAGGATCTGCACACGGCCAGCCAAGCGTGCGCTGCCGGCGGCGTCACGTCTTTCCTGGAGATGCCGAACACCAAACCATCGGCCGTCAATCAGTCACTGATCGAAGATAAGTACACCATTGCATCGAAGAAATCGATCGTGAACTTCGGCTTCTACATCGGAGCTACCCCCAGCAACATCGATTCGCTACGAAGCGTGAAGGGTGTACCAGGCATCAAGATCTTTATGGGTTCTAGCACGGGCGATTTGCTGGTCGATGATCAGGACGCACTCGAACGGATCTTTGCCGAAACCAGCGTACCCATCTGTGCCCACTGCGAAGACGAAAGCACAGTCATCGCCAACCAAGCGAGGTTGGGGAACGATCTGGATGTTTCGCACCATTCTCAGATCCGCGATGAACGTGCGGCTGTCATCGCCACGCGTCGCGCAATCGACTTGGCCAAGCGACACAACCACCGCTTTCACGTTTTGCACGTCAGCACCGCTGCTGAGATTCCACTCATACGCGATCATGCAGACTTGATCACGGCCGAGTTGTGTCCACATCATTGGCATTTTAACACCGGCGACTACGCCCGCCTGGGAACACTGGTTCAAATGAATCCGTCTGTCAAGAGTTCCGCCGACAACGCCCAACTATGGCAAGCGTTGCTCGACGGATATATTCAAGTTATCGCAACCGATCATTCTCCTCACACACTCGAAGAAAAGCGACAGGCTTATCCGAAATCTCATAGCGGACTTCCCTCCGTTGAAAACTATCTAGCGTTACTGCTCGACCGTGCCTCGCGAGGTCTTTGCACTTGGGAACAAATCGCAAGCTGGACCAGCGATGCTCCTGCGCGAGTCTGGGGCATTGTCGGCAAAGGCCGCATCCAAGTGGGATATGATGCAGACCTCACGCTGGTCGATCCAAATCAAATCCGAACCATTGAAAACGCCAAACAATTCACCAAAGTTAAGTGGTCCCCCTGGGCTGGCGAATCGTTGCGAGGATGGGCCGTACGCGTTTGGGTCGGAGGCCGAACCGTATTCCAAGACGGCAAAAGCTCGACCGTTCAACCCGCAGAGCGATTGCAATTCGATCATTCTCTGGGCGGATTCTGGCGAACAAGCGACGGCGTCGGACCACGCCCAATGGCGTAAGCTTCCAGCTTGCGAGGCAAAAAGCGCAAGCTCAAAGATTCCACCACACTCGCAATGCGACAGTTCATTATCAATCGGACCTTAACATGAAAATGAAAATGATACTCACATTCACTATCGCATTCCTGATGGCAGTCGGGTTGAGCCCGTGGCTTGTGGCCGCAGAACCACAAAAGCCAGATGAGATCAAGTCGCTGATTCTGCCGGGCGAAGCCTTTCTCATCGAGAATCGTCCTGCATTTGTCCTCTGGCCGATCGAATCATTGCGTACCACACCACAGCCGTGGGTCTTTTATGCACCAACCCTGGCAGGCTATCCAGACAAACACGAAAAGTGGATGCACGAACAGTTTTTGGCTGCTGGTGTTGCCGTCGCTGGCATTGATGTCGGCGAAGCCTATGGCAGTCCTGCATCGCGCAAACTTTTTGATGCTTTCTATAGCGAGATGACTGGCAAACGAGGGATGGCCAAGAAACTCTGTTTGCTAGGTCGGAGTCGCGGAGGACTATGGGTTACGTCATGGGCCTGCGATCATCCAGAACAGTTTTCCGGGTTAGCCGGCATCTATCCGGTTTTTGATTACCGCACCTATCCAGGTTTAGCCAAGGCGGCACCCGCATACCAAGTGACGACAACGGAACTCGAGAGCCGGAACGACCTGTTGAATCCGATCGCTCGCATGTCGATACTTGCGAAAGCCAAGTTACCGGCGTTGATCATCCATGGCGATGAAGATACCGTAGTTCCACTGAAGGAGAATTCCGCTACGTTTGCCGAAACCTACAAAGCGGCCGGTTCTGAATCGTCGATCCATCTCATTGTGGTCAAAGGACAAGGCCACAATTTCTGGGAAGGGTTTTTTCGTTGCCAGGAACTCGTCGACTTCGTCATCGCACGCGCCAAAGCCGGGGCGGACGCCGGGAAGTAATACTCAATAGTGCTTGGCATCTGCCACTTTTTCCCACCACGCGGCCTCGTCTAAATAGCAAAGCGACTTGACTAAATCCGCATCGATCGATGTGAGTGAATCGATCCCCACGCGAAGAGAGTCGCTCCCCGAAAGGATATCGATCGGCTTCTTAATGCTCTCGTATTCATATGGCGGTTCCAGCCAAGCCAATTCATCAGGCCAAAGACATCGAATCGAAATGAGCATGGCGACTGTGCATGCATACGAACGGAACATGCTACGATTCGTAATATGCCAGAACACTCCACCACACTCCTGGCCCGCATACTTATCAAAGGTCGGAACGAATTGAATCGGTCGAAATCGAACGCCCGGCAATTCAAACTGATCATTGAGACAACTAGCTAACGCCTCCGCGTGGATGAAGGGTGCTCCGGCGCATTCAAATGGACGCGTCGTGCCTCGACCTTCTGAGATATTGGTACCCTCCAACAAGACTTGACCGGGATAAACCATCGCCGCAATCCAGGACGGGATGTTCGGGGAGGGTGGTAGCCACGCCAAGCCGGTTTGATCGAACCATTGCGCACGTTCCCAAGATTGCGCTCGGATGATTTGTAGGTCGACATCGATCGATGCTTGTGTCTTGCAGTAGGTGGCAAGTTCCCCCAGAGTCAGTCCGTGTCGCATGGGGATCGACTCCATTCCAACGAAACTCTTGTATGGCTTTTCGAGTAACGCTCCCTCGACGATGGTTCCACCGATGGGATTCGGGCGATCGAGTATCCATACTTCGATGCCTTTTCTTGCTGCCACATGCAAGCAAGCCAGGATGGTCCACGCGAAGGTATAAACCCGCGTGCCAACATCTTGCAGATCGATGAGCAGCAGATCGATGCCACTGAGCATTTCTTCGGTCGGTTCTCGCGTTTCGCTGTAAAGGCTGTAGATGGGGATTTTCAGAGTTGGGTGATATGTATGCGGCGACTCGATCATGTTGGCTTGCTGCTGACCAAACAATCCGTGTTGCGGCGACCAAATACTGACGAGCTCCATTCCCGGCACCGCCGCGAGTCTATCCCAAGCATATCGGAACTCGGAATCGACCGAAGCGGAATTGGCGAGCAAAGCAACTCGCCGTCCACCCAGTCGCTCGGGAGTTCGAAGCACGCATTCCAAGCCTGTCGTCGTTTGCATATCGATCTTTGCCTTTGAAGTTGGCCAGCTTTCGAATCCATTTAGTCAGCTTCAGCACATCGGTATGAGTCTTCGAGTGAAACAAACTGATAGCCGAAGGGCGATAGCCCCGGTTCTCGACGAATGTCGAGCAATTGGAAAACCGGGGCTATCGCCCAACGGCTAATTGGTGTGAAAAAGATATGCGGATGTACTTAGTACAGCAAGAACTGCGAACGTCGTTTCGCAAAGTCAGGAAGACCTTCACGAGCCAGGTCGAGGACGCGTTCGATCGATTCTTGTTTCTCGATCGCATCAAGGACCTTAGCCGAGCCCAGGAGCTTGATCAGTTGTTGGTACTCCCATTCGCTGGGATGAACCTTTCGCAAAACCATCGCGAGAGACAGTCCTAGCCGAACTGGCTCAAACCGACTTCGATCCGTGATCAAGAATCGTACACCGTGACATAGTTTATCTTGAAACTTGCTCGAGGTAGGGGTGAATTGCTCTGGCATGCATCGAAAGCCCGGCATAGAAAGCAAATTCAATTCGCGGGCGACCTGACTAGCATCCATCCAAGGAGCACCCACGTGTTCAAACGGTGTGTCCGTGCCTCTGCCAACCGATAGATTCGTGTATTCAACCAGTCCAATGCCGGGATAAAGCAGAGCTTGATTGAGATTCCGCATGTTTGGGGAAGGGTTGATCCAAGTCATGCCAGTTGCATCAAGATAATTGGCTCGATTCCAGCCTTCGCATCGAACGATGCTCAAATCCAAGTCAAGCTTCTTTTCCGCTCTAAGCATCTCGGCTATTTCACCGACGGTCATGCCATGTCGCAAGGGGAGCGTATGGTAGGCCACAAACGACTGTAGTCCGTCATCTAAAACGGGACCTGCGATATCGACTCCGTTGATTGGGTTGGGGCGGTCCAGGACAACGAATCGAAGTTTCTTTTCCGCAGCAACTTCCATGGCGTTACCCATGGTTGAGATATAAGTGTAAAAGCGTGCCCCAATGTCTTGAATATCGAACACGATGGTATCGATTCCTTGAAGAGATTTCTCGGAAGGCTTTCTATCGGCGCCATATAAGCTAAAAACCGACTTACCCGTTTCTGGATCCGTCGCATCCTTGATGTTTTCTTGATCCAGTTTCCCTGCAAATCCATGTTCCGGGCTAAACAGAGTGACCAATTCATGGCTCTTGCAATCATTCAGCCGCTTGGCGGTGCTCACACCGCTTTGGTCGAGGCCAGTGTGATTGGTGATGAGCCCAATCCGGCATTCAGCGAGCCGTTGGAAGCCGTCGCGTTGCAAGATATCGATGCCAGTTAAGACCCTGGCTTCGATTGGAACGGAACGAACTGCAGACGCCGCAATCGTACCGACGGTGCCAATCAATGGGTTGACAAGCCCCTTACCGTTCGGGTGAACTCGATTGCTTAAAAAAATCACAAAGAGGTCCAGTTCCGGATCGATCCACAGGCCTGTACCAGTGAAGCCGCCGTGACCAAATGCGGCAGCCGTCATCGATTCGCCGCGGTTCACCGAATAGCCCGTTCGCTTGTCCCATCCGAGCCCGCGCGATCCCTTGGGAACATCGTAGGAAGCGGTCATCAACCGAACTGTTTGAGGACCGAGCACTCGAACGCCGTGGTACTCGCCCTGGTTCAACATCATCTGAGCATAAACGGCCAAGTCTGTTGCCGTACTAAAAAGCCCAGCATGTCCAGCGACTCCTCCCATCGCATAGGCCCGTGGATCGTGAACTTCGCCGACCATCCACCGCTCCTCACGTTGTTCGGTGGTGGCAGCTCGTGCTGCTAACGCCTCGGGAGGCAAGTAGGTTGTTTCCGACATGCCGAGAGGCAAAAAGATATTTGCTTGCGAAAAATGATGAACATTTTGACCCGTCTTGCGAGCCACTAATTCTCCCAAAACTTGAAATCCAACATCCGAATACTTAAAGTCTTTTTCGGGTTCGTAATTTAATTCCACGTCAAGGAAATTTTGAATCGACTGCTCGGGGGTACCTTGGTAGTCTTTGATGGAGTTGTCCGGAATTAGGCCGCCAACGTGTGTTAACAACTGCTGTACCGTGACATTCTCTTTTCCCTTCGAACCGAACTCGGGCAGATGGTCTGATACTTTATCTCGCAATCGAAGCACTCCACGTTCCAGTAAGATCATGATACTGGTTGCGGTCGCAACCGGCTTTGTAACCGACGCCATGTCGAATACCGTGTCTTTGGTCATTTCCCTTGCGACGGGTTGCAACTGACGAGAGCCGAAAGCTTTGTGATAGACAATTGAACCTTGATGGCCAATCATCACGACAGCTCCGGGCATCTTGCCTTTTTCGATCCCTGCCAATACCGCGTCATCGATGCGTTCGAGCATAGCGGCGTTCATCCCGACTTCGGCTGGTTGCCGATACGGGAGCTTGGGCGGCTGGGCTTGAACGGAGTCGCTAAACGCAAGCAAGAGACAGAATGACAGAGTGGTCGCAAGAGAGAATGGAAGTGCTGGAAAATTCCTAACTCGTTGCGGACGTAGTTTGCATGTCATGATTGATTTAGGTAAATAAAGGAATGGTGCAGGCCGTCCGGTGAGTGCTTTGTAAGGCGATCGGCAGACCAAAAACTACCACATAGCAGTGGGCTGCCAGCCTGCAATAGTCTAAAAAGCACAGGCTAGCAGCCTGTGCTACGAGACTATCTCATGCTGCCGCTCGCCTAAATGCAGCGAAACCGGGAGCGCGCGCCCAGGCGGGTACAAAAACAAAGGGTAAAATTCTGGACATTTCAATTGTCCCTAGTATACCAGACGTGCGGATCGCATCGATCAGAAAAGACCTTCTCGATCTGACGATCAACTACGCCTACTACTTGAGAATCGAAACAGGTCACCCATTCGGTGTGGCAAACAGCCCTAAACATGTTCGATCTCCAGAGTGGAGTTGGTAGGTGTCCAAAATGTCAAATTCTTCCCGCACGCTCGCAATGGGATTGGCGGCAGGGATGGATCGCGGCAAATCATGATGCTCAGTCACTCTCGTTCTTACGATGAACGGCAGGATGCTGTTCCATTACCATTTCTAAAAACGAGTGGCAAACCTTAGCGTTTGCCGCGCACGGAGGCGAACAATGCGAGTCTTATTTCATCGGGCAACACTATCTTTAGCGATTATGGCGACCGCGACGGTTGGAGCGGCAGAGAACCGCTTTTCGCAACCGGTCGACACGGCTGAGATCGTGAACTCCAACGACGATTCCGTCGTGCTGACATCCTTCCAGGGTTCATCTCGTTGCACTGAAAACGGCAACTCGGATTCATGCGGATCGACTTTCGGCGACAACGCCATGCGATTCAAAACCGACTCATGTGATTGCGGCAATTGGTTCCAAAACACCACTGCGTTCTCGGGTGTCGAAGCCTTCAAAACGTTTGGAGACTCGGATTTTCCAAATAACGCAGGCTTTGTGAGTGGACTCAACACTGGATTTCAACTTGGAGGTTCCAAGATTCAGGGACAAATCGGGGGTTCCTTGGGTTTGTATGATTCCAAGGGTAGGCCATTGGGCGCGCCGACTCAAACCGAAAGCCAAGGCTTTTTAACAGCTGGCATTTTCAAGCGAAGTAACGTTGATAATGGCGAGCGATTGTCGTGGGGTTTGGTGTATGACCAACTTTGGAATCATCAGTATGGCGTGTCCGCCGATGACATTACCCTTGGTCAATTTCGAGGAATAATGGGGGTCGCGTTGAATCCATGCAATGAAGTTGGATTTTGGGGAACGGCCCACACCAATTCACAGACGATTGATGGTGTTTTCTCCCCAACCCAATCGTTGCAGGCGATCAACCAATACAACTTGTTTTGGAGCCACAGCTATGCCTTGGGTGCAAGATCGATGCTATATGCAGGACTCGCGGATAGCAAGAGCATCGGAAGCTGGCAAACTGGTACTCAATTCACAGCGCCAATGAGCCAGCGTCTTTCGTTGTACGGGAACTCCGCATTCATGTTTCCAAGTTCTGCGACTGGCCCTATCGGTTCGACTGAACTGCTGTGGTCAGTCTCTTGCGGGTTGAGCTATTCGTTTGGTGGCAAGGCTGTTTCAAGAAACATCTCCGGCCCATGCGGAACGCCATTGCAACAGGTCGCGAACAATGGCACCTTCATGGTTGGTGGCAACAGTTTCGTCGGCCCCTAATGCTCGACAGGAATAATTAAAACACAGTGCAAAACCCCTCACCCCCAACCCCTCTCCCCGAGTACAGGGCGAGGGGAGCAAGATCAAAAGATGTGGGTAAAGATGAGCCCTGTGAGCTTGGCTAAATGACGGGGCACACATCGAACCACGATCGACCTTGCGCGGTCATCCATTCAACACCTTCTTCTGGCCCCCACATGCCTGGCTCGTAGTTGAACAACGTAGGGGCCGCCGGGCTCTTCCATGCCGAAATGATTGGGTCGATGATTCGCCATGCTTGTTCGACTTCGTCGCTGCGAGCAAATAGGCCAGGATCACCATTCAAGACATCGAGCAGCAATCGCTGATATGCGTCGGGCAATTCTTTACCGCTCGTATCGAACCGGAAGTCCAAATTGCTTAAGCGCATCTTCATGTCCGAGTCTGGTACCTTCGATTGAAAATCCAACTGAATACCTTCCGCCGGTTGGATCTGAACGACCAGTCGGTTGGCTTCGGGTCGATAGGATTTATGCTCTCCAAAAAGCATATGCGGCGGCTCGCGAAACTGGATGACGATCTGCGTGGTTCGGCAACTCATCGCCTTGCCGCTGCGCAAATAGAATGGGACACCTTTCCAACGCCAATTGTCGATGTAGAGTTTGAGGGCGGCAAAGGTCTCGGTCTGGCTTTCGTCTGGAATGCCTTGTTCGTCGGAGTAACCGGTGTATTGGCCACGCACACCAAACTCTGCAAAGTCGCTCCCCTTGTAGGGCCGAACCGCTTGCAGCACTTTGACTTTCTCGTTTCGCACCATTTCGCCTGTGTAGCGCACGGGGGCTTCCATGGCGGTTAACATCATCAATTGCAAAATATGATTTTGAAACATATCTCGCAAGATACCGGCTTTGTCATAGTAATCGCCTCGTCGCCCCACCTTGACCTCTTCGGCAACGGTGATTTGAACATGATCGATATAGTTGCGGTTCCAAATCGGCTCAAAAATGGTGTTCCCAAAGCGGAGCACCAACATATTTTGGACCGTTTCTTTACCGAGGTAGTGATCGATTCGGTAGATTTGATCTTCACGAAAGGATTGGTGGATCGATTCGTTAAGTTGTTTTGCGGTAGCCGAATCGGTGCCGAATGGTTTCTCGATAACGACTCGGCGATTGCCATCCGTATCGACGTTGAGTCCAGCTTTACCTAGTTGTGCAATTGCGGCTGCATACAATTGCGGCATTGTCGATAAGTAATAGACGCGATCTGTCGTTTGCGCTTGTTCAACTTCCGTGAGAAATGCACCGAGCTTCCGAAAATCCTCGTCGCTTCCAATGTCGAGGGGTTGGTAGAAAATGTTTTGTGAAAAGGCAGTCCACGAGGCATTATCAAATTCGCCTTTTACATACTTTGAGGTCGATTCGGTGAGCTGCGTCCGCCATTGCTCGGACGTAAAAGGACTCCGTGCAGCTCCAACAATGCGAGTCGGAGTTGGCAATCGTCCTCGTTGAAATTGTCGATATAGAGCCGGGATGAGCTTGCGGCTAGTCAGATCGCCGGAAGCACCAAAAATCACCATCGTATGCGACATTCAGTTTAGTCCATTCGGAAGCCGAGTTGCTTTTGCAGATTCTGAAACCAAGGTTGAATGGCCCTGTCGCTCTCGATTCGAGAAAGCGTTGCAACACCTTCTAAAGGCGAAGAGGCAAAGCGTTCCAACAAAGTGTTTGTGTCGGGGGTCATTTCAACGACTTTCACGACATAGTAGACAGTCTTGTTCATGTCGGGTGCAACCGTGGTTTCGCCGGCCTGGCTTGCAAAGACCGCTTCCATGAACTGGTAATCCACTGGCTGCAACAATTCGACCGTACTGATCTGCATGCGACTTTCCATTTTTGCAAACATAGGGTTGTACCAGGTGAAACTTGCTGGCTCCAGGATCAGAGCCCTTTCTTCAGGGGTAGCAAGAGAATCGGCCAGCGGTGCGCTACCTACCTTGGATGCAAGTTCGCGAGCTCGGGTTTCCGCCAGTTTAAAGGCTTGTTGATTCCGCCAAACTTCTTCGATTTGAGTGCGAACACTTTCCACCGATGGGGTGACAGGTTGGATTTCGTCGGTTTTCCAGAATGCAAATCGCTTATTGCCACCTGTAAATCCGAGCGACAACAGCGGCGTATAGGTTTCCCCCAAACCGGCTGACTCATTAATCAACGCGGAGAACGGTATCGCTTGTTGGCGCTGACCTCGCATCACGATCGACGAGCCGATGGGAGACAGCGTTACATTGTCCGTATCAACCATTCCGGTCGTCCCGTGCTCAAACCCTTTTGAGGCGCCCAGCTCTTTGAGATCGGGTCTAGCCGGCTCCTTAGCGGTCTTGTCCTTCATGGCAACCGCTTGTTGATAACTAACGAGTTGCGATTTGTAAATGTTCATCGGCCCCATAACCATACCGAGCCGATCCTCCACCACCTTAAATGCGATTCCACTGGCTTGTTCTCTTGCAATTTGGTCCCGTACTTCCTCAAAGGTCTTCGTCCGCATCGGTGTGCTTTCGGCCACGGTAGAGTCACCCGCTTGCGGGACCGAAGGGGTCATGACGACAGGCGGCGCAGCCTCAGATAGTTCCACAGAGGGTTTCTGGGGTGAATCGGATGGGGGCTGGAGTGCAATGGGCGTTATGGCTGGCGTCGTTGCGTCTTGGCCCGTTGCTGCTGGGCCCGTTGCTGCTGGGCCCGTTGCTGCTGGGGTTGCTGCTGCTGGGGGTGCTGTGTCGGGTGCCTTTGGAGCCGGATCGGTCTCTTGGGGCTTTGTCTCTTCTTGAAATGAAACCAATTTCAAATTTGGGTTTCGGATTGGACGCAATGCATTCGGCTTGGGGTCTTCCAAGACCGGTGGCAAGCCTGGCTGATCGTCCGAGGTTGCTGGCTTGGACTCCGGTGCAGGAGCTGGTTCGGTGGTAGGAGTCGCTTTCGGGTCCGTCGATTCGGTTGCAGGTTTTGAGTCAGGAATGACAGTGCTGGTCGGTTCGGGCGTCACGGGAACGCGAAACTGCTTTTCGCCGACACGGCGGTCGTAATCTGCGCGAAGCGTTTCTTCTGGAATAAGGGCCATCTGTTCGGTGATCACTTTTTCCATGTCGATCGCAAGATACTCGAAGTCAGCCGTCTTGGGTCGCATGAAGGCTGGTTGGGTCGCGATGGTTCGGGCCATTCGCGTAAAATCCTTGCCGGCTTGATACAAATCTTGAATCTCTCGTTCGGTCGGTTTCCCTTGCACTTGAGACTCGAAGTCCTTAGCGAAAATCGGAAACGCTTGGATTCGGGCAGCTTGGTTTAATCGAAGGAAATCTTGCCAATTTTTGCCCGGTGTCGAGAGGGCTGGTCGGCCGGTGGTAATCGAATTTCGGCGCTCTTCGAATCGAACACCAGCACCACCTAATTGGAGCACTTGATTCTTGGCCATTTCTTCGCCTATGAGTCGATTGAAATCGAACCAACTCAAGCGGTTTTCGGTCGTGTCTTTGAGTGCCTTCTCGATTTGGTTGCCATCCAGTTTGCCATCAACGAATCGTTTCAAGAACATCTTGACCGACTCATCGTCAAATACAATGCCTCGACGATTTGCTTCGGCCACTAGCAGCTTTCGTTCGATGATTCGCTCTTGAGAATCCATATCGCTCGTGATTCCAAGTTGACTCAGATCGGGCGAAACACCTGGAACATTCGGGGTTCCACCCTTGGCACGGACTTCGACTGCCAACTTTCTAAGAAAAGCGTTCGCCATCCGCAATTCATAATATTCGCGTTCGATTTGATCGAGGCGAATCGAACCGCCCGTCCAAGACGCGAGCGTTGGATTTGCGCCAGATCTCCCGCCGGGTCGGCCGACAGTCGTAAAACTCTGGATTGCGGGTGAGATAACGAAAGCCACAATGGCAATGAATACCACGCCGGCCATCCATAAACGTTGGTTTTTTCGAAAAATAGCAAATGGGCTGGCCATTGGAAAAGCAATCCTTGGGATTCGACCTAGTTCGTAAGGCGGTCCGTAAAAACGGCGTCGCACATAGGGATTGTAGGATTTCCGGCGATCGACGCAATTCCATTGCTCGCTCATCGAGAGGGCTTGACAAATGCCCAGCCTTGCGGTGACAACCGCTAGTGCAAGGTTGTGCAGCCTCGTTTTCAACCTTGCTCGCCAAATCCGCCTCAACCACTTTAAGATAACTATCGCTAATATGTCCGAAAAGAAATCCCTGGTTATCGTCGAATCTCCTGCCAAAGCGAGGACGATTGCCAAGTATTTAGGGAGCGGATTCCAAGTCGAGGCCTCGATTGGTCATATTCGAGACCTACCGGGTGGGGCCAAAGAAGTACCCGCCGAGTTCAAATCGGAGTCCTGGGCTTCGCTTGGCGTCAACGTCGATGCGGGTTTTGAACCCCTCTACATCGTGCCAGCCGACAAAAAGAAACATGTTTCTTTTTTGAAATCTGCCCTCAAAGATGCAAAAGATCTTTATCTGGCGACGGACGAGGATCGCGAAGGTGAAGCGATATCATGGCATTTGCAGGAAGTGCTCAAGCCCAAAGTGCCCGTCCATCGCATGGTTTTTCATGAAATTACCAAAGAAGCGATCCAAAACGCACTCAAAAGCACACGCCAAATCGACACAGGCCTTGTCAAAGCCCAAGAAACTCGCCGAATCCTGGATCGACTCTACGGTTACGATGTTTCACCGTTGCTTTGGAAAAAAGTTCGGCCCGGCTTGTCTGCAGGCCGAGTGCAAAGCGTAGCCGTCCGGCTCATCGTTCAACGCGAACGCGAAAGAATGGCCTTTCGGTCTGCTACTTATTTTGACCTCGACGCCCAACTCGAAACGACCAAGAAAGAAAAATTTACGGCTTCTCTAGTAAGCGTAGACGACCGTCGCATCCCTTCCGGAAAGGATTTCGATTCGGCAACCGGTCTGCTCAAGGATCCGAAATTCCTCCAACTCAATCTGGAAACCGCAGAAGCGCTCAAAAAGCGTTTGGAGCGCGTCCCGTTCCGGGTCCTCAACGTAGAAGTGAAGCCCTACACCGAACGCCCCAAGCCGCCATTTACGACGAGCACCATGCAACAGGAGGCGAACCGCAAACTGGGGATGACCGCAAAAGACGCCATGCGATCCGCCCAAAGCCTGTACGAAAATGGCTATATCACCTACATGCGTACCGACTCCACCACCCTTTCGAAAGAAGCGGTCGACGCCGCCAGAGAACTCGTTCGTTCTCAATACGGGGATGCATTTCTCTATCCAACGAATCGAACCTATGCGACCAAGGTCAAGAATGCCCAAGAAGCACACGAAGCGATCCGACCTGCGGGCCATCCCTTTCAACTCCCAGAAAAAATTCGCAGCGAACTGAGCTATGACCAATTCCGGCTGTTTGAATTGATTTGGAAACGAACGATCGCTTCGCAAATGGCCGACGCTCGCAAACAGCGCGTCGTTGTCACGATTCAAGCGGACAATGCGATCTTTCAAGCGACCGGGACTTCGATTGAATTTGAAGGCTTCCTGAGAGCGTACGTTGAGGGGAGCGATGACCCAGCGGCTGAACTGGCAGAGAAGGAACGCTTGCTTCCGGACGTGAAACCCTCGGATCCTCTGACCGCATTGTCGCTCGACTCGCTCTCGCATACCACCCAACCGCCTGCTCGGTTTACCGAAGCCTCGTTAACCGGCGGACTCGAAGAACGCGGCATTGGCCGACCGAGCACGTACGCATCCATCATCGACACGATACTTCGGCGCGACTATGTGTTCAAAAAAGGGACTGCGCTCGTTCCAAGTTGGACCGCATTTGCAGTCATTCGTTTAATGGAGGAGCACTTCACGTCCCTGGTTGACTACCAGTTCACCGCAGAGATGGAAGACTATCTCGATCAAATCAGCCGAAACGAACGGGAAAACTTGGATTACTTGCAAGAGTTTTATTTTGGCGATGAGAAAGTTGCTGAAAGCGTTGCACCGGGTGGCATCGGTCTGAAGCCGCTGCTGGCACTCAAGGTTGCTGAGATCGATCCCCGCACCGCCTGTTCTTATCCCTTGAGCACATTGGCGGACAACCAAGAAATACCTGTTTGCGTTCGCGTCGGTCGTTATGGACCCTACGTCGAACAAGGAGAACGGCGAGCAAGTATCCCCGACGAATTGCCCCCTGACGAACTCACGCTGATCGTCGCGATGGAAATGTTGGCCAAACAAGAACTTGGCGATCAGCCGATTGGAACCCACCCGGAAACACACAAACCGATCTACATCAAACAAGGTCGTTTCGGACCGTATGTTCAAATGGGTGAAGCGGACGACGAGGAGAAAAAGAATGCTTCGTTGCTAAAGGGGATGTCTCCAGAAACCCTCGATCTTGAGACGGCAATCAAACTCTTGTCCTTGCCTCGCACGCTTGGAATGCATCCCGAGAGCGGAGAGCCCATTATCGCTACGCAAGGTCGATTCGGACCCTTTATCAAGCACGGAACCGACTCGCGTTCGCTTGGGCCCGATCACAATCTCATGGAGATAACACTAGAAGAAGCCTTAGCGCTTTTGGCGCAGCCCAAAGCGGCAGGCCGAGGCCGCGCGGCGGCGGCTCCGCCTTTGAAGGAGTTTGATGCGTCTCCCGTCACAGGGAATAAGATTGTTCTGCGAGACGGTCGTTATGGGCTTTACGTCAACGACGGAGAAACCAACGCTTCCCTCCCCAAGGACATCAGTGGCGACGACCTAACGTTCGAGCAAGCGGTCGACTTGCTCGCCGCCCGCGCTGCAGCCGGAGGTTCGAAAAAGAAAACCAAACGCTCGTCCGCCAAGAAGTCGACCACGAAAAAGAAAACCACCGCATCCAAGAAAGCCGGCAAGAAGGCGAAGCCTGCCAGCGACAGCGACAGCGATGATTTGGACTTGGATGATTCGGATGTCGTTGTCGTTTCTGCGCCGAAGAAAAAAACAACGAAAGCCAAGAAAACTTCCAAAAAGGCTTCCAAGAAAAAATAGTTAACCAGACATAAAACATGCCTCATTTGCATAGCGAAACGTCCGCCTTATATGAAATTAAAAACCTTCGGCCTGTACGATTCAAATGAGTTTGGAGCTTAATTAGCCTGACGCGTTAGCCGATTTCCTGAAGCGTGGTTCGGCTTGCGCCTGGGGCTGGGGTGTTAAAAGTTTGGTATTGAATTGTGAATTGTAAGTGACGTTTTTGTTCCGTTCGATTGGAAGTAACATTAGCAACGCAGTGAGCGAGAGCATGTGATTTTTTCTCCCCTTCTCCTCCTCGGGAGGAGAAGGGGCCGGGGGATGAGGAGGCAGAATCCACAACCCATCCTCAGGCTCAATGGATTGCATAGGCAAATTCGAATTCAATTGTACAGGTCGGACTTTTTACAATCCTTATTACTAACAACTTTTCATCGAAAAGAAACACAATGTCGCGATACAGCATTAACGGATTTATCGAAAAGACTTCGCAACGGGATCGGAATCAGGGGTTCTTTGAACTTGAGAATGATAGACTCTTGGAGATCAATTTGAACGGAACCGTTTGGACCAAAGAAAATGCCATTTGCCTATCGCCCAGCGGCCCATTTGATTCCATTGACCAGTGTTTCCAAAAACACTTTGTCGGAAAAAGTTTCGTTGGAGTGTCCGTAGGTCGTGCCGAACACACGTCCTTTCCCGTATTGATTGGTCCAAAAAACCGCGTGCTCGTCGTTTGACTTTTCACTTTTGGATGTCGCAAGGACCGTTGTGTTAGGCCATACTTTTTCGATGATGTAAAGCTCGTCCATGGCGGACTTGTAGTCAGCGGGAAAGCCTTTCATGATCGGATGGTCGATCTTGGCGACCGTAACGGGATATCGGCTTTGATGATCGTGCCGGCGGCTGGTGACACCCAGAAATTCCCGCCAGTCATCGGTCTTGGCTGAGCGATAGGTATGCATGGCGCAATGGATAACGACAGCATTCGTCCCTTCGAAATGCGGCTTGGTAATGCTGCGAATGTAGTCGGGGTCGTCGGTATCCGCAAAGCACTCGTTATGGATGACCACATCGAATCCTTCGAACCACTTCGGGTTTTTGTAAAGCTCGATGGTTGCCTTGGTCCCTTTTCCGCCTTCATTGACAATAGTCCAGTCGATCGGCACTCCTCGCTCTTTCGCGGCCAATTGCATCGATTTGCTTTGAAAATCATAGTCGTGGCAGCAGCCCCCCGTGATCAACAGGACAGAGATGTTTTTGTTGTTCGGTTTTGGAGTCGTTCCGACAGCCGCAGCTTGGCCAAAGCAGGTGTTTGTGGATGCGACGGCGGTGAAAAACACCATCCAGGCGATTCGGTGAAGCGTAGACAACGAAGGTTTCATGAGTGAACTCTTAGGGAGGTGGGTTGAAGCGGCGACTAGAATGGTTCGTTTCGTCCTTGCTATCATACTTCAGTTGCGATAGGCCGTGTTGGATTTCCACTAACCACCTGTTGTCCGAATCTGTTACAACTACAGCCATGCAAAGCGTTCTCCCTACCCACAAAAACTCAGCGTATCCTATCCCGATTCGCATCGGCCAAAAGCTATCCGATCTGCGAGGGTTAATCTCACGCTTTGTCGTTAGCCAAGCGCTGATCATGCTTGCCATTTGGTTCGTGGCCTCCTTCTGGATTTTCGGCTTAATCGATTATTTGCCAACCAAGTTTGGTTCCGCCGAATCACCACAGATCGTTCGTATCGTGATGCTTGGCTTGCTGGCAGGAATTTCGATCTATTTGCTGTACCGTTTCTTGTGGCAACTTTGGCGAGTGCGTTGGTCGGATTCCTCGCTGGCGTTGCTGATTGAAAAGAAATATTCCGAGTTCCAAAGTTCGCTGGTGACTACGGTTCAAGCGGCGAGCCCGTCCGCCAACGTTTCATCCGATGAACACCCGCGTCGTTCAGGATTACTTGAGCTCGCACGCGAAAAAGCTTCGCAACAGATTGAATTGGTCGACGTCAACGAAATTGTGCGATTCCGGCCCCTGCAAATGCAGCTCGTCGTTTTGGGTGTCTTGTTAGCCTTGAGTTGCATCGTGGCGTTGAGCCAGCCAACGTGGACGGCTCACTGGGCCAAACGGTTGTTTGCGCTTTCGAATGTTCCATGGCCGCGTGCAACGGAACTCGGCGTCGACGGAGTCGAAATGGACGTGCCTACCTTCACAGGCCGCAATGTTCGACAACGCTACATGGTCAAGTTCCTCGATGGCGTTGCTTCGGTACCCAAAGGCCAGTCGTGTCAACTCCGAACGTTTGCGAAACTGTCCGGTAAAATTGTGCCTGAAGTCTGCACTGTCTACTACCAAGACACAGCCGGCAATCGAGGCCGCGCTAACATGCGCCGTTTGGCACCAGAAAAGAAACAACAGTCGTTTGTTCTGGATGGACCGCCGTTGGAGTCGGTCAACGAATCCCTTTGGTTGAGCGTGGCTGGCGGCGACTCACGCATTTCCAACCTCCAACTCAAAAGCGTCGATTCACCTCTCGTTTCGCTAATGCAGCTCGACGTCACGTACCCTGAATACTTGCAACGATCTACCAAAACCACTTGGGGGCATGAGTCCGTTCCCTATCGAATAGGGTCTCGTTTCCCACAAGGCACACAACTCGATCTAGTCGTCCAAACCAACAAGCCTATCGATCGCTGCGAATATGTTATCGTGCGTTCAGGAGATACCAAAGAAAAAGCGGATTTGCCGGAAGAGACGCTCACGATTCCATCTGGAACCTCCGAATTTCGGCTTCCCATCGGAACGCTCGATAGCAATGTGATGATCGAGCTTCGACTATGGGGATCGGATGGAATCTGCTCCACTCGAGTGCAGCAATATGTTGTTTCGACCATCACCGACCAACCTCCTCAAGTCGACTTGGTGCTACAAGGAATCGGTACCGCCATTACGGAAAACGCGGTGTTACCCGTTTCCGGCAAAATCAAAGATGATTACGACGTCAAGCAAGCATGGTTAGAAACCGTCTTGGACGAAAACGAACCAAGTAGAACGTCGTTAAATGTCCAAAGCGATGGCAAGGCCACAAGCCAAATTGACCTAAAAGCCATGCGAGATAGCGGTCAACTTGTCGCCAAGGTCGGTTCAACTCTTGCGCTCACGTTAGCGGCCGAGGACTACTTGGATCTTTCAAGCCAACCACACGTTGGGCGAGCAAGCCCTATTCAACTGGGAATCGTTACGCCGGACCAGTTGCTCATAATGCTGGAACGTCGTGAGCTTGCCATGCGAGCTCGCTTGGAGCAGATTATCGGTGAGCTTTCGCAAATGCGAGACTTGATGCTGAACATCCAAAAGGCGAATCAAACCGATGGCACTAACGCAGCTACGAAAGACTTGCAATCCGATGCAACCGCACCGCCAAGTGAGTCGGATGACCCGCCCGATAATCCCGCAGAGAACGGTTCGGCCCGGCAATTGCGAATGCAAATGCTCAGATCCCAACAAGCTGCGGCTCAGATGACAAAATCGGAAGGGGAGCTTCGTGGGGTTGAAAAAGAGATTCATCAAATCAATCAAGAACTCATCAATAACCGCATTGATAGCGCCGATCGTCGAACGCGCTTAGAGGACAAAATTCGCAAGCCGCTGCTCGTTGTGCTGGACCAAATGTGGCAGCCGATGGCGACCGATATCCTATCGATTGAAAAATCGTATTCAAAGACCGTGCAACCCGACGACAGCTTGATGGAACTCCTCCCAAACTCCATTTCGAAAAACAATGCAATTATCTCCGCTTTAACGGCGATTCTGAATGACATGATCAACATTCAGGACTTCAATGAAGTTGTCGATATGGTTCGCGGCATGCTCGACGATCAAAACAAAGTGCTGGACAAGACCAAGCAGGAACAGAAAAAACAGTTGTTGGATTTACTAAAATGATAACTTTCCGTTCGCTCACACAACTTTTCGGTTGGCCACTCCGCGTCGTTTCGCTTTCGACGATTGCAATTGGATCAATTGCAGTTCTTGCGATCGTCCTTGGAGGTCGCCCACTCGAAGCTCAAGAAAAAAAACCGACGACTGAAAACGTTCGAGAACTAGAGCAGCAACAGAAACAATTGGCCCGGCGATTCGGTCAACTTGAGGAACTGTTGATTCGCATGAGCGAGCTGGAAGCGGCCGCAAACCCAACCCGCGCGGGCTTGCTGTTGCAGGCTGCCCAAATGAGCAAACAGCTCGCAACCTTACAGCGTTTGAGCGTGGCGGGTGATTTGCTGTCGCAGGGAAAATTCACGCGAGCCATTCAAGAGCAAGAAGCGGGTCGCGAGAACCTCAAGAAATTATTGGAATTGCTCCAAAGCGAGAATCGCTCGACGCGTTTGCGCGACGAACGAGCGAGACTAGAAGACATTCAAAAGGAAATTCGCCGCCTCGAACAAATCCAACGCGGCCAAACCGCTCGCACCGAAGCCGGGCAAGACATGAAGCAAGCCGCCACCGATCAAAAAGATATCAAGGAACAGGTCGAGAAAATTGCCTCCGATTTAAATCAAGGCAAATCGGATGAATCAAAGTCGGACGAATCAAAACAGGGAGAACCAAAGTCGAGCGAGCAGGACAAACCCAAAAACCCGGACGACAAGAATCAGACAGACAAGCCAGCGGATGATGCCAAGATGCCCAAAGAGGATCCATCGAAAGAATCTCAAAACGGCGACAGCAAGGACAGCGATGCCTTGAACAAAGAATCGAATCCAACCGACAAGCCCAAAAGCGACAAGCCCAAAAGCGACAAGCCCAACGAAGACAAGGCGGACAAAGACAAGGCGGACAAAGACAAGGCGCCCGACAAGAAACCGACGGATGGAAAACCGTCCGATCAGAAACCATCGGATAGCAAAAAAGATAACGACAAAAAGGATAAAGCAGACAACGAGAAAAAATCCTCGAAACCGTCCGACTCCAAAGACGCCAAGGACGCCAAAGACTCAGAGTCCAAAGAGCAAAAAGGATCGGAATCGCAAGAGGCTTCGGAATCCTCAGACTCCTCCAAACAAAAGGAGCAGCCCAAGCCTGAGTCGCGTGAGGACAAGGCCAAAAAGAGAGTTCAATCCGCCAAAAAACGGATGGAAAAAGCGCAAGAGAATCTTGAGAAAGAAAAACGGGAAGACGCCGTGGTCGAACAGCGCGAAGCAGAACGCGAACTTCGGGAAGCCATCGAGGAGCTAGAAAAAATCCTGCGACAGCTTCGCGAGGAAGAGATCGAGCGGTCGCTAGTCGACGTCGAAACCCGATTACGAAAAATGGTCGATCTTCAACGCACCGTTCGCGAGCAAACCGAACAGCTCTCTAACCTAACAGGCGATCTCAAGGACCGAACACTCGAGATCAATGCCAACAAATTGTCGATTGAACAGACCAAAGTGGTGATGGAAGGTCAGCGAGCCCTGCTTTTGCTGCAGGACGAGGGATCGAGCACCGCGTTTCCGGAAGCCCTCGAGCAAGTCAATAGCGACGCGCAAATCGTTGCCAAGCGACTGACGCAAGCCAATGTTTCCGCGTCAACGCTTGTGATCGAGGATGAGATCATCGGCGCCCTCGAGGAAATGCTGGACTCTCTGAAGCAAGTTCAAAAAAAGCGTGAAGAAAAGAAGCAACAGCAGCAACAGCAACAACAGCAACAGCAGGGCGAAAAGGAAGAGCCGTTGGTCGATTCGATCTCGGAATTGAAATTGCTAAAGACGCTGCAATTGCGAGTCAATCGTCGTACCCAATCGATGGCCAAGCAAACCGACAACCAAGAAGATGTCGTCGGCCAAATTGCCGACCCGAGTCTGCTTGGTGAACTGGCGGAATTGGCGACGCGACAGCAAAAAATTCACGAGGTAACTCGAGATATTCTTTTAAAGGCAGCCAAAGACTAAGCACATCCGCTTATGTTTTTCATACCAATTAGCCGTTGGGCGATAGCCCCGGTTTTCCAACTGCTCGACATTCGTCGAGAACCGGGGCTATCGCCCTTCGGCTATCCGTTTGTTTCACGCGAAGACTCATATCGATGTGCTTAGCACAAGCATTTCCTTTTTCGCTACAATGTCCGCTTCAGCCTACATCGTCGTTTTAACAAAGAGGATCGAAATGAATAGTCGCGAAGCAATTAAGGTGTCTGTCGACACGGCAGACTTTGTATCGATGAGTTACTTGAATGATTTGTCCGATGCCGACCTGTTCCATCGACCGCATCCGCTTTGCAATCACATCAACTGGCAAATCGGCCACTTGGTGACTAGCGAACACAATATGCTCTCAGGTATCGTAGCGAGTGGTATGCCCGCGCTGCCGGAGGGGTTCGCCGCCAAGTACTCGAAAGAAACGGGAGTGTCTGACGATCCTGCTTTGTTTTCATCCAAAGAAGAGCTCATGTCCACGTACAAGGCGCAGCGTGCGGCCATGCTATCCGCTCTGGAGGGAATGAGCGACAGTCAATTGGACGCCGCGACAGGTGTCAACTATGCACCTACCGTCGGCGCGATGTTGGCTATGCAGGGTAGTCATTGGCTCATGCATTGCGGCCAATGGGTAGTCGTTCGCCGAATGCTCGGCAAGCCGATTGTGGTGTAATTGGTTGCGGGTATTCGCAACTTCGAAGCGACTGTAGCCGCTGAATTGCGCTTACTTTTCAGCGGTTGCCCGATCCACTTGCTCTCGCGTTCTCGCCTTCGGGTCGACTGTCCGTTTTTTGGCCATTTCATCGACTTGGTTTGGATCGATGAACCAGGGGTCTTTTGGGGTTTTTCGAACCAATCGAATCTCGTCAATCGATATATCTCCCGCGTATCGGCAGAAAATACGGCATTTCCCGGTAATGGTTGCCGTCGTGGGTTCTCCCGTGTTGAGCTTGGTATGAAACGCTTTCAATCGTTCTGCTTCTTTGTCGCTAACAACATAGAAGTCAGTCGGATTGACTACGCGGGTCGTTTTGAGGTACTTCCACGCGGTATCGGAGTCCGCGCCTTGATCAAGCAGTTGTGCGTTCATCACGACATTGCCATCGACGAGTACCTCAAAGAGTACTACGCGACCAGCCTGCGCTGTTTGTGCCACGATGAGGATGGTCATCCATGCCAGAGTCCCAACGATCGACTGAAGTCTCATTTTCGAATCCCATTGTGTGGGTCACAGTGATTGACACGACTCCCGGATCGCGATTCTACGCCGATCCCTGAGTCAGAGCAAGAATTTCTTCATCCCTAGTGCGGAGACTACGCAAGCCAACGGTGCATCACTTTGCCGCCGACGTCCGTCAGCCGAAAGTCACGGCCTTGGTTGCGATGCGTCAACTTGAGGTGGTCTAGCCCGAATAAATGAAGCATGGTCGCATGCAAATCGTTCATATGAACCGGGTCTTGCGTAACTCCCCATCCGATCTCGTCCGTCGCGCCGTATGTCTGCCCGCCTTGAATGCCTCCACCTGCCATCCATAGGGTAAACGCAATTGGATGATGATCGCGGCCCGTGTTGGCATCGCGGCCAGAACGGTTTTCGCCAAGAGGCGTGCGACCAAACTCTGCCCCCCAGACGACCAGCGTGCTGTCGAGTAGCCCTCGTTGCTTGAGATCCTTCAACAGAGCGGCCACAGGTTGATCGACGACCCAACTGTTGTATCGCAGGTCTTGCTCCAAATCGCTATGCTGATCCCAAGCTTCATATACGATGTTGACGAAACGTACGCCGCGCTCGACCATGCGGCGAGCCAACAAACAGTTCCTCGCAAACGACAAATGCGCATTGGCAACATTTCCGCGACCGGTTGCCTGCGGGTGTTGCGGGCGATCGATGCCATATGCTGCCTGTGTCGTGGCCGATTCGCCTTGGATATCGATCAATTCCGGAGCCGAGGATTGCATTCGAAATGCCAATTCGTAACTTGCAATGCGACTCGCAATCTCTGGATCTCGCATCACGTCATAACGACTCTCGTTGAGCGATTTGAGAGTATCCAGTCCGCGGCGTTGAAGCTCCGGTGGTAAACCATCCGGATTCGATAGGTTCAGCACCGGTTCGCCTTCGCTCCGAAACAAGACACCAGCATAGTGCGACGGCAAGAAACCACTTGACCATAGCGATGCTCCTCCGCTCGAACCGCGTCCACTGGTCAGCACGACATAACCAGGCAAATTCTCGGACTCCGATCCCAATCCATACGTTAACCAACTCCCCGTGGTCGGCAAGCCAAACGTGGCGCGGCCGCAACTCAACAGCAACTGACCTGGATGATGATTGAATTGCTCGGAATGCATCGAACGTATCATTAAAATATCGTCGGCACAGGTTGCAATGTTGGGCAGAAAATCTGAAAAATCCATTCCGCATTGCCCATGCTTGGACCACTTTCGCGGTGAACCCAGCAACACAGCCGAATCCTTTTTGATGAAAGCGAACCGAACCTTTTCCAGCATTTCGCTAGGCAGCGGCTTGCCGTGCAGCTCGTTCAGCTTGGGCTTGGGATCAAACAGATCAAGTTGTGAAGGCGCCCCAGCCTGCAACAAGAATATGCAGTTCTTGGCTTTAGGAGCAAAATGGGGCGGCTTGACGGAAAGTGGATTGGTAGCCGCAGCGCTATCTGCAGCCCAAACACGCGAGCCAACCCCGTCTGAGCTGAGCATGGCCCCCAACGCAGCCAAGCCCAAGCCGCTAGCCGACGAGGTAAGGAAATCTCGACGAGCTAGTTCTATCGCACGTTGATATGCTGTCATGTTGGTCTGCCTATTCGCGTGTGATGAACTCATCCAAATTGATCAAAACTCTGGCCGTAGCAATCCAGGCTGCATTTTCGTTCTGGGTGCCGCGTGAAAACTTGAAACCGCCGATCAACTTCTTTGCTTCCTCGGGATGGTCGAGATACCATCGCTTGGTACTCGACAGGAGATCCGCCAATTCTTGCAACTCATGGGCACTTGGCGGCCTCGAAACACAAAGACGAAATCCAAAAGCGAGCAGATCCGAATCGCCATTGGAAACTGACATGCCAAGAATTCGATTGGCAAGTCCACGAGCCGCATCCGAGAAGGACTCGTTATTGAGCGCGACCAAGGCTTGCAATGGCGTATTCGATTTGTTTCGGTCGACACAGACCAAGTTTGCATCCGGGCAGTCAAAGGTGATCAGATTGGGATGCGGCGATGTTCGTTTGAAAAACGTATACATTCCACGTCGATACCGATCCACTCCTTCCGATACTTTCCATTTGAAGTTTCCTGCATAGCTCAATTCGGCGATGCCTGGCGGCAATGCAGGGAACACACTCGGACCACCGATCTTACGAGCCAGCAAGCCCGCTGCATCCAAACTGATGTCGCGAACAATTTCACCTTCGACTCGCAATCGATTTTGCCTTGAAAGCAGTTGGTTCTGTGGATCGCTATCGAGCAAATCGGATCGAACCTTGGACGATTGTCGATAGGTGGCGGACATTACGATTTGTTTGATGAGTTTCTTGCGAGACCACGCTTGGCCATTTGGAGGGAGCGCGATGAAATGACGAGCGAGCCAATCCAGTAGCTCAGGATGCGTTGGCGGTTCGCCTCGAACACCAAAGTCATTGGCGGATTTGACCAAACCGGTTCCAAAGAGCAGTCGCCAAACGTGGTTGACAGTGACGCGAGGAACAATGGGATTGTCGGTTGACACAAGCCACCGAGCAAGGTCGAGACGATCGGGTTGTCCGTCCGTTCGTCGCGGTTGAACAGTGGGGAGCGTCCCCAAACTCTCTGGCAAGACTTCCGATTCTAAGAGCGGCTCTAGAAACTCGCCTCGACGTAGAACGAATGTTTTACGAGGATCTTTGACACGTTGAGCCAAAACACGCACTGACAGTTCCGGCTTTGAGGGTTCTTTCTTTTGAAGGTTTGCTAACGTTTCGACGAGTTTCTTGGTGCTGGGTGCAATGCTGCTAAAATGCTCAAGCAGCTCTTGTCGCTGCGAGTCGGTGCGTTCGGTACTAGCGACCGACAGGCTCTTGACCACGTTGGCTGGTAAGGTGATTTTCGGTTCTGTGCCAGACTGCAACGACAGCTTGAACCGGCCGATCGTATGTTGCTTTCCATATGCTTGAACAAGCCGGATACGAACATAAAGGGGTTTGGAATCCAGCATTGGCTCAGTCAAGTGAAACTCGGCCCAATGGTCTTTTCCGTACGCAGGGCCGATCGCCCACCCCGTCTCGCGATCGTTGTCGAAGGCATTTTTAGCGAGCCAAGGTTTGTCGGCTTGCTCATGGTCCGCTGTCGCAGAATCGAATGCAAGGTTGCGAGCACTCGCAAAATCCTCCGTCTCAGAAACCTCAAAACCGATTTCGGACAGAACAAAGTTGCCGTGCTTTACGCGGCCTGGTCCTTTGGCTGGTAACGATTTATCCGCCAGGACATCCAGTCGGAGCGTGTCAAAAGATGCCCCCGAAGTTTTTCCGACGACGGTATAGGTCGCTTGCTCCGGGCTATTCCCAGACGCCAAGAACGAGCCATCCTTTTGATTCGTGAATGTGACGCCGTCCTCGTTGCTCACTTTTGGACTAAGCAAGAGATCGCGCTGGAATGGATACTCGGAGGCCTGCTTGAGCAACTCTTTCGCGTCCGATTCCCAAGCGACGAAGTCCGGACCGAGCTTGCTTTGCTCAAGCTTCAAACTGGCCATGGCGGATGCCACCGATCGATCGTGTTCGGCTTTCGCTACTTCGTATGCCTCAATGTCTCCGGCAGATTTCGGAACGACATGCGTTTGCTCATCGCCATTATTAAAGAATGCAAAAAGCTGATAGTATTCTCGCTGACTGATCGCATCGTATTTGTGCGAATGACATCGTGCGCATCCAACCGTCAAACCAAGCCACACCGCCCCAGTTGTTTCCGTGCGATCAAAACACGCCTCGACGCGAAACTGTTCTTGATCGGTGCCCCCCTCCGTGTTGGTCAATGTTTGACGATGAAAAGCGGTTGCCAGCCGTTGCATGTCGGTGGCGTTGGGCAGTAAGTCCCCGGCCAATTGTTCGATCGTGAATTGGTCGAATGGCATATCCTCATTGATCGAATCGATCACCCAATCTCGCCATCGATATGCATCGGGCCGAGGGTTGTCTTTTTCGTAACCATCGGAATCCGCGTAGCGAGCCATGTCGAGCCAATGACGGCCCCATCTCTCTCCGAAATGTGGCGAGTCTAGCATTCGATCCACCAACTCTTCGTAGGCATTCGATCGTGTATTGGAAACGAATGCATCCACCTCGTCGATCGATGGTAACAAGCCGAGCAAATCCAAACTGAGCCGGCGGATCAAGGTGGTACGATCGGCCTCGTTGGAAGGCTTAAGGCCGCGTTCTTCGAGTTTAGCAAGAACGAATTGATCGATCGGGTTGATCGGCCAATCCTTGAGTTGGACAGTGGGCGGAGCATCGACACGGAGGGGTTGGTACGCCCAATGATTGTTCTTGTCCGCTGGTTGGGCATGCGAATCAGGCCAAACGGCTCCGCCATCGATCCACGCCCGAAGGACACCAATTTCTTCAGCCGAAAGCCGTTTACCCTCGGGAGGCATCACATGTTCGGGATCCGTTCCAGTAACGTAATGAATGAGTTTGCTCTCACCACTTTTGTTTGGCGTTATCGACTTACCGGAATCCCCGCCCAACATGGCCTTGTCGCGTTGGTCGAGTCGCAAGCCCGATTCCTGCTTGTTTTTTCCATGGCAAGACCAACAGTGCTTTTCGAAGAGCGGCAAGACTTGGCTAACAAAATCAACACTGCCGTTAGTGGACGGTACAGGTCCGTCTGCGTGGACCTCTGGCAAGTTCGTGGATAGAAATCCAGCAGTTGCAATGAGATAGGTCGAGACTGCAATTCGCAGCATGGAATATTATCCCTTGGTGTCGGGGGCAGGACTTGTGCGACGGAGGATCGGACAAGCAGTAACGCACTATCTTACTCGAACATCCGCCGTGTTCAAAATGGCGATTCTTGCCTAACTTCGCCCCCCACATCGAGGTTGTCTCGCTGGGTATCTAGACTCGCAAGTAGATACTTTGTTTTTCAAGGTACCTAACGAAGATCCAAGTAATCCAAAAGAAAATCGCCAAACCGCTTAAAGCGTACCACGCAGGCGAATCCTTGGGAAAGAACGGCTGAACCGCATCGCTCACCATACCGTGAAGTACGTAAGCAACCAATGCGTTGGTCCCAAAGGTCTTGAAGAAGGCCAATTGGAGTTCGAACAAGTCGCATGCAATAAAGAAAATCAAGAACACGGCTAGCGAAAAACCTGCCGAAAAGACCAGATAGGCGAGCGTTCCACTGCGTTGACTCATCATCCAGTAGTTCCACTTCCTCAATTCTTTGTCAGGTGGTTTGACAAAGGGGGGCTCTGCCAGCCAAGCGGACAAGTTCGCATCGGAGAGTTTCGCCTTGATACGTTCCTGAGAAGGCCAAACCGGATCCGGTGCAAACTTCTGGTTTTTGAGACTTTCGACAGATTGGGTTGGGACATCGTACAGTCGAGTGCCACATGAGATGAAATAGCCGAAACCCATCAACATCAAGGACGCAACGAGGACCTTTCGAAGGGCAGCGGACCCGAGCTGCAATTGACTTTTTGGCTGAACAAACACGTCGCACGCCAACGTCCCTACGATTGCGGGAATCGACCAGGTCAAGAAACCAAATGGTCCTCCGTCTATGCCATTGGGGGCCGTATTGAGCCAAACGAAATTGAACCAATAGGACAAGCCAACATGCCCCAATGCGGAGCCGCACATCCATAGGATTCGAATCGATGGTTTGCAATGAACCACGGGCAAGATCCACAACGAAGTGACGGCGATATGCATTAGCGTTTGAAACCAATCTCGCTTAAGTGGTTCGTACAACACTTGCCAAACGCCCATTTCGACGAGCTTTTCCCATGTCGGAGCCCGTTGGCCAACGTTGTATACGACGAGAGAAACGAGCACTAATCCTAGGAGACGCCGAATCATTCTCAAGTACGCTGCGGAACCTCCATGGGACTGCATGCGTCTGCCAAAGGTGAGCCGCATAGCAAAACCGACCGCGAATAAAAACTGTGGCATAATCGTGTCTGCATAGCTACAGTAGTCATGCGTGTGCTTGAGAACTTGGGGGCAGACTTTGTAGCCCCCAAAGTAGTTCACGAGCAACATGCCGACCACGGTATACCCACGGAACTGGTCCAATGAGACAAGTCGATCCGTTTTCAAGGGCGTCGGACTTGCAGCGGTAGCATCTTGAACGATCATGAAATCGCGAAATGTCGAGGAAGTTTAAAATTCCATAAATGGAAGCAGGAGAAGTATAACACCACGGATGGAACCATTGTGGTCCAGCTAACATGGTAAACGTTGCCGAGCACCGCTTCGCGGAAAGGCTATGAATTTTTGGATGGACCACTTTTTGGCGGCAGTTTGGTAACCCGACGCGTAACGGCTTGTTGATTCAATAGATTTGCCGTTAGGCAAACCGGTAGGACGGCCTTTCCAGGCCGTCGCGAGCATTTACGCTGCTTTCGACGGCCTGAAAAGGCCGTCCTACAAAGAAACGGCACAGTATCGCCTCATCTTTACCCACATTTCAGAACACGCTAGACTCGAAATCCCAATGGATTTGCGTGATCTCCGTGCGTTTTCTCCCCCTCGCCCCGCTTCGGCAACGCTGTGAAGCATTTTTTCCTGCGTTTGGCTACCACTGGCTTTATGCCAGTGGGGCGATAATTGGTGGCTACTTGCCGAAGATACGGGCCAGGGCTCTCCACCGGTTTCATACCGGTGGAAGCAGCGTTTTTCGGATCCAAACGTCGCTTCCACCGAGTAAACTCGACGGAGAGCTCGAGCCAAGTGCTTTTGCCTGTAGCTACCAATTGTTGCCTCCGTCGGGACGAGCCCGAACGGAAGGCTTAAATTCAAGGGGAGCAAGATCAAAAGATGTGGGACAAGATGAGGCGTCTCGCCCATGGATTCACGAGCGAAGGCGCTCGTGCCACGCGATAGCAACCCGACGGAGAACGCGACCTTTCGCGGAGCGAAAGGCGACGATGATAAATTCATAGCCTTGAACGCTGCCGAGACGAACGATAACCATCCCAATGCGAAACAAAATGACCCTAAACAATCAGCTGTTACCTTGGCGAGATCGAAGATTTACATCTCTAGGTGCCCTGTGCTTGACCTGCCTTGCAGTCATTGTCACTCCAGAGATCGCGCGAGCTCAGGTTTTTGACGAACGATTCGATTCTTGGCCCGTCGACTTGAAACTCAAGGGAACGATTCTCGTTGCTGAAACTGCGAATGTTTCGCCTGAGCTATTGAAAACCCTGGGTGATACGCAAAAACAGTCCCTGGTTGTGTTCACGAACCAAGCGGTTGCAAAGGAGATTGCCTCCACCTATGAACCGATTTTCAACGAAGTGAAGAGTTGCGAACTGACTTCTGATTTCCAATACAACGCTAGCAGCGGAGCGGATGTCATCGCTTGGCATGATGTGCGAACGGCAGACGAAATACCGTTGCAGCAACTTAAGCAACTTGAAAGTTGGTTTCGAGCTCACATCGAAAAGGGCAAGACACTGCTTGTCTTCGGACCGCAAGCAAGAATCCTTTCGAAAGTCTTCGTCGCCTCAATCATCAACCAAGATCCAGTCATTGCAACTGGCATGAATCTCATACCCGATTGCGCGCTGGAGACTGGATTTGCAATCTCTGCGCCGTACAAGCAGCAAATGCTAAGCGTGCTCGCCTCCCATCCGCGCTGCGTGGGTATCGGGCTTGAGAAGAATACGGCGATTTTGTTTCGCGGTCGCAAAGTTCGGGTCTTGGGGGACGGCCAAGCTACATTTATGCTGACCGCAAACGAGCATCAACCGGTGCGAGTGCAAACGATCTCGAATGACGCATCGTCTCGTCGGCAACCAGAAAAGTCGCTCGTCGATCTTACCGAATGGCGGCGCGATGCGATCGACCGAACGCTTGAACCTTTTCCGCCTGAAAAACCAGAAACTCCAATCGTCGACAAAGGGACACTCATCATTGTCGGTGGTGGGGGAATGCCGAAAGGACTCATGGGGCAATTCGTCGAAGCAGCCGGTGGCGTAGAGAATGCCAAGCTCGTTTATGTTCCCTGCGAAGAAGAGGACGAGGTATCTCCAGAGCAAGGCATGGTTGCGAGTTGGAAGAGCATGGGAGTTACGAACGCTTCATTCCTGCATACTAAGGATCGCGTACGAGCCAACAGCGATGAAGCGTTCCTGGCCCCACTCAAAGACGCCACTGGAATATGGTTCGGTGGTGGGCGTCAATGGAACTTAGCGGATTCCTATTATGGCACCTTGGCTCACCAAATGATGAAAGACGTCGTACGAAAAGGTGGCGTGATTGGCGGTTCGTCGGCTGGCGCTTCGATTCAAGCCAGATACTTGGCGCGAGCGACTCCTATCGAGAACTTCAAGATCATGGCGCCGGGCTACGAGCGCGGCGGATTGGGCTTTATTAGCGGCGTTGCGATCGACCAACACTTCACCCAACGCGGACGGCAACCGGATATGACTCAGTTGGTCAATCGCTATCCGCAATTGCTTGGGATCGGACTAGACGAAGCGACTGCGATCACGGTCAAGGGATCGATTGCCCAAGTCTCGGGGCGGGGCAAAGTGCATTTCTATGATCGCACTCAACCGGTCTACCCCGACCGTCCCGATTTCGTCGCTCTTGAGGACGGACAATCCTACGATCTCGCAAAACGCCAAGTGATAGAGAATCCTTAGACAAGAACAAGTTATACCGCTTACGGTTGGAGCCGATCCCTATGCTGAAAGACTGCCCAGAATGCCGTCAGTCCGTCTCGGACACTGCTGAGTTATGCCGACATTGTGGCTATCGCCTAATCGGACGCGAACATTTGGTCTTCTGCACGACCTGCAGCAAGGATGTACTGCCTATCGTGAACCCTCACGATACGATCAGCAAGTATTGCCCGGTCTGCAGTAAACCGATTACGGGCCTTGCCGGTCGAAAGATCTTCTTTTCGATTGCACTGCTGGTATTTTTCGTCGGGATCATCGTCATCGCGACTATTGGAATTCTCGTGTTTAGAGTCATGCGTCAGTTCCCCTAAGGATCGTGGTTCAACTCCCCGAGCCGCCATTTGCGATATGCTCATGAAACGAGGCACGAGAGGGGTGGAGCCAGTCATTTCGTGCAAAGTCTACGCGTCTTTAAGCAGTTTCTTGCAGACCTTGCCTTCATTTTGGGTTGCCCGCTCCGGTCGACCTTGGTGTGCATAAACAGTTTCCAATGATCGACGCCTAGCCCCCCCTGATGCCGCCGCCTGCCATCCACATCGTAAAGCCATAGGCGTTGTGGTCGCGACCATCTCCCTTTTCACTCATCGGCGTCCGACCAAACTCACCACCCCAAACGACAAGTGTGCTATCCAACAAGCCACGCTGTTTTAGCAGGTCGGCAAGCAACCCGGCTACCGGTTTATCGCTCGATTCGCAGAGTTTGCTGTGGTTCTTTTCAATGGCCGAATGCGAGTCCCATTTGCTTCCCGCCCCATGATAAAACTGGACGAATCCGAAATCGGCTGGATACAGGTGCCAGGCACCCAAGGTCTTCCGCTCGCGTAACAACATTCTTACATAATCACTTCGTAGCTGCTGACTTCTTGTCTTTCTCAAGCAACAATTCGATGTCTCCAACCTTGAAGTCTTGACTTATTGAGGCCGTATTGAACCTTGACTTATCAAGCAATTGGATTGGAATTTTGGCTTCATCAAACTCATACGCAAAAAAGCGGATTTCAATGTCCGTTTTTTCCTCTGGGTGATCGCTATATGTTGCTTGCGACCTCGTAAATATGGTATGCGGCTGTCGACCAAAATCAGGAATGTCAATCCATGAAATCTTGCAATCCCTGATTGGTAACCAATCCTTGCTTTTTGCAATACTAAGTTCTGCAGTGTTCATCGATTTCGGCGGAATTGTTTTGGTGCGGTAGCTTGTTATTCGCAATAGTTTAGATTGATCCTCTTGATCGAAGACAAGCTCATTAACATGATTATGAGGTTCTTTGTGGACCAAGAACTTTGTTGATGTTGCAGGTCCTGCATCCGCTCCATAATCAATCGGAGTGAAATTATTAATGAATCTTCCAAATACATCCCGTTTCGTGCGGGCCAGCACCGCATATTCCCCTAGTAGCATTGATGGCCAAGGGGAAAGGAAGGGCATATTAACATGGCTTGGTTCGCCCTCTTTCATTTCGGAAACGATTGAGTGGCCAACAAACCCACTAGCACACCAGTGTTCCTTTGGCGAATGATAAAGAGAGTGCGAGGCGCGATTTACCTCCCCACTGCCGCCTGCGGCTGTCGATGCGTAATCGATCCTTATTTTGGTGTAGTCCTTAACAATTCTTCGACCGAGATATCGGTTGATCTTGATGGCATCGGTTCCAAAATAATTCTCTGATACCTCAACGGCCTCAAAATAAACCATGCATGTCTTTTCGCTTGGAGTACTATCAATTTCCATCAACTTAATTCGTTCCATCCCATCGGGATCATCCGAATCACATAATTCTTTTGCAGTACTTGGTATCAAAGTCGCATGGATAAAACAACCGCAAAGCAAAATCCTAGCAAACGAATCTCTAACCACAGGCATAACTAACTCCTAAAACACGATTATGAATTTGTTCAAGTGTATCAACAGTATTAATCAAACCTCCGTGGACAGAATTTCAGGGGATTTCCGGACATGCGATTATACAAGGATTATTCGACCGCGTCACGTTTAACAATATCGTCTCGGTAATTGCGATTGAAATACAGTCAAACCAAAGTTCTACAGGGTCTTGCTTACACCGACACGCGAAGTCTTGGCCTGTAATAGAACATTTCTGGGAAAAATGATTTGGCGTCGGTCCAACTTTCGCAACTAACTCAACCGATTCCGTATTGCCGAACTTTTTACCCTCAACTCCGACGACATTTAGACATGAGCACGAATTTTTCCCAACCAACGCATCGAAATCTTCTCCTAACATGTTCACGACCACGATCTTGAACGCTACTCCAATCCCCTCCGTGATATCATGAAGTTCTATATCGACTTGTTGTCCTCTCGTTTTTAGTAATATTGGTACCTCACCATTGGCCAACGTGCCGTGTACCGGAGCGGTCGAAAATAGGACAAGAAGTAATGGGAAAAGTGAACCAACAATCTGGCAGAGAAAACACTGAACCAATTGCGATTCGGGCGACAGACTGTGTCCTGCATTTTGAAATCTTGTCATTTTGAATGTTCCACGCGGGTATATCAGCTAGAAGCATTCAACGCAAAATAACAATAGTCCAAATTGTTGCAAGAGCCTCGCGGCTTTTTTTCTTATTTTAACTTTCATTCTCGAATTCAGAATCCGTTTTGAGAAATCTTGAAAGTTCTACGGAATCATTGCCGGCGCGGAAAGTCCGTAAAATCCGACCCTTTTTCGACCTACCCACCCGTTGGTCGGGGCGCTCTTTGGTGGGGGTCTTGTGGGGTGGTCGATTTTCCTCGGTTTCGGAGCGGTTTCGACCTCCATCGCTCACCGGTGCGACCTCCAGCGTTCACCCGATCAGTTATCCCCGAATTTCGGGAAGTGTCCCTGATTTGCAATTAAATTATCGCGGATTCGTTTCAACCCTGGAGTGAAGTAAACCCTGGTGTCGATGTGATGCTGATTCCAAGAAATCCACAATGGATATAGGTGCCAGGCACCCAAGGTCCCTGGTTTGACAACGACCGACTTCGAACGTCTAGTCAGTCTGGGTGTGTTCAACAGTGGCCTAATGAACGATGCTGTTTGGAAGTTCCGTCGGTATGAGGACGCAAGTTTGCGATACATGGGAGTAACCCGTCACCTCGGTTTGCAAATGGGACTGTGGGACACTGCATTAAGCGAAGAAGATTTTCTCGCAACGTTCGAAGGTTTGGCTAATGAGTAATTTCAGGTGCCAGGCATCCAAGGTCTATTGCCCAAGTCTCGGGGCGGGGTAAAGTGCATTTCTATGATCGCACTCAACCGGTCTACCCCGACCGTCCCGACTTCGTCGCTCTTGAGGACGGACAATCCTACGATCTCGAAAAACGCCAAGTGATTGAGAATCCTTAGACAAGAACAATTCAGCTTTCGTCAGGATGCAATGGATCGTCTGGATCAAAAAAGAAGTCCCCTAAACCCATGGGCAGTGTATCTCCACCAACAGCTTTTTGTTTGCGTTTCGCTGCAGCCGATAGGTCGAGGGCTTCATCGCCTAAACAGGCTTGGAGCGATTCTCGCCAAGCATGATCCTTGGCAACGGGATGGTCGGAGACTTGTGACAGTCGCTTCAATGCGTAGCGTAGTACGTTGATACCATCTCGAGCTGAAAAATCCAGTTTGAGCGAATGCGCATGCTGCAAGAAATCGACTGTCATGGCTAACACTTCGGGTTCTGCAAATGGCAAGTGATAACGCAGAATCGCCAACTCGTCCTTGCGATTCGGAAAGCCTACCTGGAGCGACGGTTGCAAGCGACTGAGAATGTAATCGGGAATCTCGTAGGTTGAGTCATCTTGGTTCATGGTAACTGCGCATCGAAACTCGCGATGGGCTGGAATCGTAATGCCGGCTACGATCGACTCGACGTAGCGTCGTTGATCCAGCAGCGGAGCCAAGGAAGCCCACGATTTTTCGTTCATCCGGTTCCCTTCGTCCAGCACGCAGACTGCACCCCGAATCATGGCGGTTACCAAGGGTGAAGCGTGATAGGCGATCTTTCCGCTGCTCGAAAGCACGGGTGTTACCAACAGGTCTTCGGGGCGAGTGTCGGCGGTGCATTGGTAAATGAAGAGCTCCTGCTGGCGAGCTGCCGTAGCTGCCATCGCCAAGGCTGTTTTACCGACGCCGGGAACTCCGATCAATCGTGGCGTTAGTGGCAGGTCTGCGTCGTCCACCGTTAACCAACATGCCGCCAATTGGCGTAGCGGTTCCAGTTGTCCAATCCATTTGGCTGTATTGGAAACAGGATTGCCAAGAGTCAATGTGACTCCATCGATGTTGACCGTCTCGCTCATACCGTATTTTCTCCCATGGGGCGTTTACCGAGGCATAGGTTGATTAACGTAACGGCTTTCGCTACCGCACGCAACCGACGCAAATTCGAGTTTGACGATTGTAGGGCTTGCAGCGACGGCGCGTGTTAAATCGTAAGGATGATAACGCTTCTAAGTGATTCTGTGAGAAAATCCCTTTGACATTCCAGAAATAGCTCAAGTTGTTTCTTCATTCCTAAGGCCGCGTTGGATAGATTAACCTAGTACTTAATTTCATGCTCCCAACCCACCTCAGGCGGTCATGTCGAAATTGCCTATTCCGATGGAAAGCGAAGTGGAACTATTGCTCCGCAACGCTCAACTCCGCGACGAACTCGAACCCTACTTGGATGAAGCCGTTGAGCTTGTTTCGATTCGGCATATGTCTCTCGCAGAAGAGAACGAATTCCTAGCCTCAATTCTGGCTTGGGAGCGTGCTCCAACCCTACCTATCAGTCAGTGGTTTGAGCCGGAACTAAAACTGCCAAAACCCGAATCGCTCTCGGATTGTGAATTGACTGCTTTGCTTTGGCAAACCATTCATCAACTCTACAGCCAACGTATTTTGCTTGCACTGACCGATCATCTAAGCGATCGTCAGCTTTATTGTTTGATCGTACGCGACATTTTGCCAGCATACGAAAAGCGAATTGCAGAACATCGTAATTTCTTGCACTGGCACTGCTTGCAAGACAACGACATGGAAGGCTGGCTCAAGTATTACGCGACCGACGAAGAGCGGGATCAATGGCAAGAAGAAAACAATACCGAACCACCGCCGCAACAATCCCCGCCCTATCCCCGCAAAATGCCTCGTAAACCGAGTAACATGGGCTAGGGGGGACACTTGATGTTCACCATTGAATTCACGATCAAAAAACCAATCAAAACACAGTGTAAACCCCTCAGCCCCTCTCCCCGAGACCAGGGCGAGGGGAGCAAGATCAAAAGATGTGGGTAAAGATGAGGCGAGACGCCCATGCCACTTTCGAATACCCCGTCTCGCAATCCATTAAGGCGACACTAATTGCTCGACGCGCCTTCAGGCAATTTGACTTGAGTCGGATTGGTTAAATACGCTACCAGATCCCGAATTTGTGCGAACGATAGTGGCTGAAGTATCCCTTCGGGCATCAACGAAACCTGAGATGGTTTCCTGCTTTCAATCTCGTCTTTCGGTACCACGATCTTTTCGTTCACCGTTTGAATGGTCATCGAAACTTCATTTTCCGCAATCACCAATCCCGTCACGACTCGATCCGCAGATGTGACAATCAATTCCATTTGGAAATCCTTAGAAACCGTCGCGCTTGGGTCGATCAGGTTCTCCAACAGATAGGTGATATTGGTTCTTTGTGATCCCGTCAGGTCTGGACCGATGGTTCCGCCTGCATCAAACAAGCGATGACAGTTACCACAATGTTTTTGAAATAGCATTCGACCGTTTCCAACGTCGGCAGAACGAATCGCGTCCGGTGTGAGGCGCTTCTTGGCGTCGGCGATTTGCTTGGTCTTGTCTGCCGAAGTCGTTCTGACTTCCCCCCAAATCCCTTTCACTCGGGAATCCAATTGAGCATCACCCAAGTTTTGCAATTGACGCACCGTATAAGCGGTCACACTCTTGCGAGGAATTTGCCCTGATTCCATGGCTTGCAATAATTCGCCCGCCCAAATCGCCTTGGATGCAAGTGTTTGAAGAATGTCCTGTTGTCCTGTTAAGTCCGATTCACCGAAGCGTTCAATCAACGCTTTCGCTGTTTTAGGATGATCAAATTCGGCGAGTCCGCGAATGGCTGCATGGCTCACGACGGGATCTGATAAAAGCTTCAACAACAACTCGGCGGTTTGAGGAAACTTCTTGTTCACCAATGCCTGAACAGCTCGGTTGCGTTCTTGGTCGGTGTTTTGTGTTTCCTCAGCTTGCTTTCGAAGTAGATCCACCGCGCTAGGATCGTTGAATATCAAAGCCAATTCGAGCGAAAGCTGTCGAACTTCAATCAGCTTACTCGTCTTCAAGCGACCCCATGCCTCCGACCAACCAGCCGGCATCGCAACATTTCGGCGACCTTCGAGCCCCGTGAGCGTTCCTCGCAATACGTCCCGATGAAATACCGAATCGTCCGAACTTTGCATGACCTGAATCAAATCGATTAAGCATTCCGTCGACTCCTTGCTTGAGGCTGCGCGTCGGGCGATGTGTTCTCGCACCAAGGGTATTTTGCATGTTGAAGCAAACGCGATAAACGGTTCCCGCCCTGCATCAAACAGCGGTTCTAGCGCATACCAATACATCAATGGCAGATTCGCGTCCAGCGAGTCTTCAGGTCGCTGAAGCAGCGGCTCCAAGATTGGCCACCGTTTGTTCCATGCTAGTCGTTGCAGTGCGCTTGCCAGATACAGCCTAACCACCGGCGACGTGTCGATCGCTGCAAGTTGAGCCAAGCGATCAAGTGCCTGCGCCGACGGATTTCGATCTTCGCATAGAAAACGCACCGACCAGGCGCGAATATGCTCGCTCGGACTTTGCAACTGTTGCAACAAGAAGTCTTGTTTCAGGTCGTTCAGCGCATGCAGCGTCCAAAATGCACGAAGTTTCAACGGTACGTCGGCGGATGCAACCATCAACTCCCGAAGCGATCGTTTAGCCTCACTCAAGTCAGCACCTTGTGCGGCTCGCTCTTGCAGTAAACGGCGAGCGTGTCGAACGAACCAATCATTTCGATGCTTATGCAACGCCACAAGTTCATTGCTGTCGACCTGACCTAGATCGACTTTCTTTAAGTCGGGTTGACCATAAACGATTTTGAAGATTCGGCCGGTCTCGCGTTGTGTGTTGCGGACGCTATGGCACTCCCCCGTGTCCGACCAATCCAGAACGAACACGCCTCCGTCTGGACCATATTGCAAGGTGACACCCATATGCCAAGGATCGCGCGAACGTAAAATGTCGGGAGCATGGGAAGCCACGTAGCCAGAGCCGGATCGTTTGAGCAAATCATTGTTGATGCGTTTCCCGTGGATGTTGTTCATGAACACAGAATTGCGATACTGTTCGGGCCAATTATCGCCCAGATAAATCATCGTCCCGCAATGCGCATGTCCGCCGCCAGCGGCGTCCTCCTCATGGGATCCCAGACCATCTCGCACATTCTGCTTGCCGACAAAATGCAGATGGTCCGCGATCGTATCGATTCGGGCATAGGCATACTGACTCGATGAACGATTTCGCCATGGTTCATAGTGTGCGCCCTGAATCACATGAAAAAGATGTGGGTTTACGCAATTGCAAACGAACCCTTCGCCGAAATCGTTCCAGTCAATTCCCCATGGGTTGGTGGTTCCGTCCGCGTAGGGTTCCCACTCATGGCGAACGGGATGATATCGATAGACGCCGCCATCAAATTGCTCGCGTTGGTCGTCGCTCGTTCCAGGTTTGCCGATTTGAGACCAATTGGTTCGTCCATGCGTGCCGTACAGCCATCCATCAGGCCCCCACGCAAAACCGTTGGCTAGGTTATGTGAATTGGCATGATTACCAAAACCGTCTAATAAAACTTCCGGCTTACTGTCTGGAACATCGTCCCCATTTCGATCCGGAATGAAGTAGAAGTTCGGGGGGGACATCACCCAAGCTCCGCCGAAGCCAACTTCGATTCCCGTAACATAATTGAGCTGGTCGTAAAAGACTTTCCGGCTATCGAATTTACCATCTCCGTCTGTATCTTCGAAAATGAGAATTCGATCGCCTGGCTTGGTGCCATGGACTGGGTAATTGTAGGCTTCGGCTACCCAGAGCCGACCACGGTCATCAATGCAAAATCCGATCGGTTGGCGAACGTCGGGTTCACCGGCAAAGAGCGAGACACTAAAACCTTCTGGAACCACCATCGTTCTCGCCGCTTCCTCCGGCTGCAACGGAGCGTCCCGGTCAGGGTCCTGTGCGAACGAAGCACGATCGACTGAGCACAGCAATAGGAAAAACGAGAATCCAGCAAATCGAATAAAAAGTTGAGCTTTGTTGAGCATTCGCATGTCCTGACTCGTAAAACAAAAACCGCAGATCGCAATGATTATAGCTGAGATGCCAAGGGAGATTGTATGCCATTCGGCTTATTGTGCTGTCCGTGGTAGCGTGCCCTTTCCATGCGCTGTAAGCTCGCGATTTGCGGACGTTTGCGAACGGCACACGGAGTGTGCCTGCTACTTGAGCCAATCGGCGGGTATTTCGATCGACCAGACTTCATTGCTCAGCGGTTGCGCGTGGCCACCCGCAACCCAGATCTTGTCCTGCATGACGAACGCCGAATGCTCGTGGCGTTCCTTCCATGTCTCAGGTGTAATGAGTTGTTTCCAATCTTTTCCGTTTCTCGAAAACCATACATCCCCCCAGTTTTTTGACGGGTTGTTCGACCATCCTCCAAGCAGCCACATGTGATCGCGGTAGACGACCGACGAAAACCACAACCTTGGATGCCAAGGAGCCGAAACGGTCTCTTGCGTCCATTGCACTCCATCCTCGGACGACCATACGTCGTTCATTGCGTGATATTCGGGAACATAATTGCCTCCGCCAAACAAATAGATTTTTCCATTCAGCACAACGGATTGGTGGTACGCCCGAGGCGACCAAGGTGCATTTGCGGTCGCAAGAATCCAGTCTTTTCCGTCATTCGAATACCAAACGTCGTTTTTCAAACTAGCGGCGTCACCGAAGTAGTAACTCTCGGTTCCTCCCAGCAAGAACATCTTGCCCTTGAACTCGACCAAGCTGGCAGCAAGACGGGGTGACCACGTGGCAGCGGCTGTTGTTTGTTCCCAATGGATACCGTCAATCGACGACCATACTTGGTTGCTCGCTGAGTGGCCGGGCAGCCTGCCATTGTGCCAACCACCCATGATCCACATACGATCCTGGAACGCAATGGACATAGGCAAGTCGCTATGTAGCCAAGGCGCCGATTTCTCGACGAGCATCCAGTCCTTGCCGTTAGAAGAGCTCCAGACGTCTCTCGGCGGGGCTTCGAACGAGTTGAACCAGCCTCCAAGTATCCACAGCTTATCCCGAAAAACCAACTCGCCCTGCGAGTCGCGCGGTTGCCAGCGAGCGTTGTCGGTGACCTTGGTCCAAGTCACTTCTTGTCCATGCGAGACGCCAGCGACCAGCAACAACACAGATAATAACGCGATGTTTTTCATAGACACCAACACAGGGTATGCAAGGATGCCGGGACAGTTACGGACTGCGGAGCTTGGGAACGACAGCGACGGATAGTTTAGGTCCGTCTTGTCTTCATTTGTTGACTGCAACGAAAGCGAATAGTTCTTTTGTGGCGGGGTCATCTGGCTTGCCGAGATCGTCGTTGAGCTTGGAGTGTTCGGAGTCCTTGGCACCGAATAGCTTCGAAGCGATACCAGCTTTCTTTAGAACGGCATCTAGCCATTGCGCCTGAGCCGCTGTGTCTGGATGGTTGTTAACGTAAAGGATTAGGAATGGTGGGATCCCCTTGTCCTTTGCGATATGAGTTACGGCCGAGAAATCGCGATGCTTCGCCGGATCGTTTCCAAATTTTTCGCGGTGGCCATTTTTTGCCTGCGGTTGACCATGAACCCTTCGTCTGGTCTCAGCCGTTTCGATAATGGCAGGGACGTCATAGGTGTCGCCATCAACGGGTACGCACCCTTTGAGGATCGAAAATGGTACTCCCTCCGCTTTCAAATAGCGATCGTCGGTGCAGATTAACGCTGCTAATTGCGCTCCTGCAGAATGGCCCATGACTAGGACTCGCTTTGGGTCACCTCCATGTTCAGCGATATGCTCATGCACCCAGTGCATCGACTTTGCAATGTCGCGAATGATGGTTCCCATGTCGACGTCGGGGAGCAGTCGATAATTGGTGGACACAAAGACGAAACCTTGGTCAACAAAGACTTGTGGCTTGAGCTGAACACTAGATTTATCACCGGTTTGCCATCCACCGCCATGTATCCAGAAGACTACTGGCAAGTTCTTTGCGTTCGTTGGCGCATAAACGTCGAGAACTTGACGCGCATGTCCTCCTTGAACGTAGGGAACATCTCGAACCACGCTTTGGGCGTGTGCACCAGAGAACAAGACGGCGTAGGAAAGGACACAGAACAACGGTATTTTCATGGTGGGTTTTCCATTGAGTTAAACAGAGAGATAATGCGAACCGAAATTTCGTACCCCTAGTTTACATGATCGACAACAGCAAAAGTTGTAGATGTCAATATTTGCCATTGAAGCAATGATCGACGGCAGTGGCAAAAGCTTTGCGGACTCATGTTTACCCACATCTTTTGATCTTGCTCCCCTCGCCCTGTACTCGGGGAGAGGGGCAGGGGGTGAGGGGTATTGCACTGTGCTTCAATTGGTATTTTGATCGTGAATTCAATGTCTATCCTCGTTTCAGAAGTGTAAACAAATAACTGAACCGGAGGCTACCAAATTAGGGCTCTACCCCTCACCCCCCGACCCCCTCTCCCCGAAGCGGGGCGAGGGGGGGAAAACGCACGGAGATCACGCAAATCCATCGGGATTTCGAGTCTGGCGTGCGGCGAAATGTGGGTAAAGATGAGGCTTTACGGGGCTATTTTTTTCGCTCGTACTTGGTAGTTAACGTCCTGGATCCTTGCGTGGCGGCTGCTGGCGATCATTGCCTCTCGGTGGTCGATCCTGCCCAGTTTCTTGGATGGGCCGCCACGGATTGACCTTCGCCCTAGCGTGAAGGTAACGATCCCCTGGGATAAACCCAGGGGGCCTTCGATGCATGCCATCTGGCTTTATGCCAGTGGTAATTGACCTTCGCCCTAGCGTGAACTTAGCCGTTCAAGAGCCGACCGCACTTGCTCAAGCGTTCCAATCGCCACAAAAACTTGGTAGCGATACTCGCCGGGTGGTACTCTTGTGTCATGGCGAACTCGGAAAACGCAGTTCCATTTGACGACTTTCTCTGCAGGAAAGCGAAATCGACCGTAGCCAGCGTTCGAATATCCTGGCGAAGGTTGAGCGGGCGAGAAGACGCCCATCGCGTGAGTTCCCGTTTCATTTGCCAAAACGACGGGACTCGACTGCTCACCGGGACCGTCGCTAAGCGGTTCAAGCTGTTTGGATTCCGTGTCGAATTTCCAGAATTTGCTAAACTCGGGTGGCATGTAACCCGTCACCGCTTCGAACTGCGCAAATCGATGCGATTCGCTCTCTGGCACCGTAAAATTGGCTTCGTACTCGATGACGTTCGGCATCGATTGGTAGCCAATTCGAATGTGCTTTTCGAGAAAATGATCGGACAACACTGCCGAGTTTATAGCGGGGCGGCCTGAAGATTTTTCGCCAGGGGCCAACCAAAACGCCATTTGAGTCTTGGTCTTTAGCTCGGTTTGGCCAAATTCCATACTCAAAAGTCTGCTCGACGAAATTGGGCCAGCACCATCGCGACGCGAGCCCGCTTCCGTTGGATTGAAGCACTCCGCCCAGAAAGGATTTGAGAGACCGCTGTCAAAACTGCAAGCACTTTGCAATTGCCGACCGTGATCGGTGCTATTGATGAATTCCTTTCCGTTCCAAGTCAACGAATGAACAGCACCGGCTAGCCGATCGGTCGTCGTGATGACGATCTCCGAGTTATCGAATGGAGCCCGGATGACGGCATCTCCGCGAACGCGTTCTATCGCCTGCGGAGGATCGCACGCGCCCAACTGCGAGCAAATCTCGATTAGGCACCAAACTGCAGCAAGGACACGGGGCAGTTGCATTCGCATATCAACCTTTACATGGCCATCGCAAGGTCTTCTTGCTTGAGCGCATCAATGAGTGGCCATAGCTCGTCGATCTCGTCGTGAAACAAATTGCCGATCAAAACGTCGGTAATAAGATTTTTCTTGTCGGGGTACTTGCGAACAAGACGACCGAAATTGAGTCCGTCGTAAAACGCACAGACCAAATTCCGCATCCGGTCCATGGCTTTCAGATGCAATGGCTCCCAGCTTCGCAAACGCGCTTCGCTGGTATCGTTCGCATCGAGTGCATCGGCAACGGAATCAGCCGCCATGGACGCGGAAGTTAATGCCAGCATCAGCCCTGAAGAATAAAGTGGATCGAGAAACCCGAACGCATCTCCGACAAGCACCCATCCATCCCCGGCACATTTCTTAGCTTTGTAAGAATACTCTTTCTGGGCTTTGTAGTCTTCGGAGCGGGTGGCGTTCGCAATTCGTGGCTGGACCCCGGGGCAGCGAGCGACTTCCTCCATGTAGATCGTCTCCAAATCTTTGGATGCGCGGTTCTTGAAGAGATAGTCGTGCCCCGCGACAACACCCACACTCACAACATCATCATGAAGGGGTATGAACCAGAACCAACCTTTCTTTTCCTGGGTCTGCATCACGATAGTGCCGCCCGCATCTATGCCTGGTTCGCGAAGTGCTCCCTTCCAATACGTCCAGATGGCAGCCTTTTTGAGAACAGGGTCCCACTCTCGCAAATCCATGCGATCCATGATGATCGAGGATTGACCGCTAGCGTCGATAACGACTTGAGCGCGACATTCGGTTTCTTCGGCACCCTCGAGTTTTACTTTCACGCCGACGACACGTTCGCCGTCCATTAATAAATCCAGAACGCGAGCACCCTCGTGGGCCGTGACTCCATGCTCTCGGGCATTGTTGAGCAGCATCAAGTCGAATTCGCTCCGAACGACTTGCCAAGATTGCGATCGGTCGTGCTTGTCGTACTGACTAAAACGAAATGGCTCCGATAGTTTTCCTTGTTCGCTGATGAACTGGACGCCGTACTTCTTGGTAAAGTGACTTGCTTTCATCTTGCCAAGCATGCCTAGCCGTTCAATCACCGGATAGCAGAATGGAATCATCGACTCGCCGATGTGGAAACGAGGAAAATGATCTCGCTCGAAGAGAGTGACACTGTAGCCACGCTGCGCCAAGAGGGTTGCGGTCGCCGATCCGGAAGGACCTCCACCAATCACGATTACGTCAGACGTATTATTCGATCGAATCATTGTCAATTTCTCCGAGGGTGTACTTGTTACCAGTCGCTGTTTTTCGGTTCATGAGGCTGCCTCGCTTTGCGAAGAAGTTCGCACAATTGCCTCAACTCGTTGCCGGATAAATGTCCTACTTGGGCAACATGAGTTTCGCTCAAGGGTTGAGCGATTTCTCGCAATAGTTTCTCACCTTGAGTGGTTATCGTGACGAGGACCGTCCGACGGTCTTCGATTGACCGAATGCGCTCAATCCATTGACTCTTCTCCAGTTTATCCAGCATTCGCGTAATATCTGGAGCCCGAGATACCAAACGGTTGGACAACGACAGAGTAGGAATTGGGTTTGGGAGACTCGCTTGCAATAGTCGCAGCACGTTATACTGCTGAGGCGTTATCTCCCAGTGAGCAAAGAGTTGATCTTCGATGGCCTTCAGACGGTCGTAGGTTCGCCAAAGCGAAAGATACGCTTCCTGTTGGATCGAATCGAATTTTCGTTTTTTGGTTGTGTCTTTGAGTTGTTCGGTTATCACGATTAAGCAATCTTCGCATTGCGATGAGCGAAAAACATCCACTCCCATGAATGATACTCGTCTAAACAACTATTGTCTAGACAGGAAAAGCCGGCGATTTTGCGAAAAAGACTATCCCCGTTGGCATTCCTACTCCGGGCACAACTGCTTTACTATAAGCCTATCTTCATCCGGCTCCACCGATCGCATGACAAGCTCAACATGATCGGACTGCACATTGCCCCAAATCGGTATTTCGCCGGCCGCAAATTGCTCTGCCAGGGACGAGGCGGACAAGGCTTTTGGAAAAAGCTTCAGAACGCTGGAATCCATGCGAACGCCGCTCCAGACCCCAGCGCCGATACGGCAAGATTTGCGTTGGACCTCGACACGCTCAAGCATGGGGCTCGCCGCCAATTGCGTCGCGAGCCGTTGCGATCGGTTATCTAGGTTTTCTAGGCTAATCGATAACGATGCTCCTATGGGCAATTCTCGCCAAGTCTCCAACGACTCGGACGCCTCAAGCGTTCTAAGAAGTGCCGCCTTGGTTATGCTGCCGGCATGCCAGCCGACCGAATCTGCGACTTTGAGAATTGCTTGCATGGCCTCTGTTGTGCCGAGCACTATCCCGCATTCCGGCCCTCCTAACAACGCATCCCCCGGAACGACGATGAGCTTCGTGCACTTCTCCCAAGAATCGGCAATCACTCTGCTTGCTATCCCTAATTCGCCCAGATCATGAATGGATCCATCCATGATGATCTCCACGACCCTCGAGTCCGCATGTTGGCTTGCCGCAATCGCTCGGCGGCGATGTTCGCCACGCGATTCCGAGACCAACGAATTCGGAGATGCAAGCAACAGAGTTGATCCAGCTTGTGTGAGTTGATTCTCAAAATCGCTACTGCTGCAGTCTTGGGTTGTTCCAATCTCGACGGTTGGAGCGTGAGCAGAATCGAGAATTGCCCGAACGTTGCCACCTTGAGCGTTACCTGCTTGAGGCAGTCGAATGCAATCCACTCGAGGCAATACCCACTGAGTTGGAGTCGAGGACGTATTGCCAGCCAAAGCAACGAGATACATTGCGATGGACATGTTTGGCACCACCAAGCCGGACTGTGCTCCGGTCAACCCCACCAACAAGTTGCGGAGTTGTGAATCGAGTTTGGTTGTTTCTGCAAAACGACTTTGAAGATGGTTTAGCTGTGCAATGGCATCAGAGCAGATTCGATGCGTACACCAGCGGCTGGAGAACAGCTCACCGGTGGCGTTGATACCGGGCATCAGACCAGGCTTGGCATCCCGAAGCCAAGGCTCCGCCACACTTTCCATCCATCGACCTGCTTGCTGCAGAATCTGTTGAATATTGCCGGGTTGCAATGGTTCCTTGAGCCCAAGTTTTTGGGCAGCGTCCTTTAGGGCCGCAACCAGCGAGGGCTGAACAACGAGTTGCGACAGTTGCTTAACCGTCTCAATGGGCAATAGGTCTTTGAACGGGATCGGGATTCGCATAATTTCCTGAGGTCGATTGCGAGCGGGTCAGTTGACGCAACAAGTCGCGTCTGACAGTATCTTACCTTCGCACAAGGTACAACCCTTCGCACAGGGTACAACCGCTCTGTCACAACTTGGAATTAGATCGTTCCGTCCTAGACGGTTTCGAAACGGCCGATAGCAGGCTCTTTGCGATAGGCCGCAGCAAGATTTCCGAAGTCCAGTTCGAGTTGATCGTAATCTCGGCAACCTGAGAACTCTTTGTAAAACAGGCTCGGTTGAACATCGATATTGTTCTGGTACTTATCGCTTGAGTATTCCCGCACGTCTCCCGTTAGCTCATGATAAAAAATCTGACAAATTCTCAGTCCTGCATAGATACGTATCGGTTGAACCGCGAACATCTCGATCGTCCAATGCCCTCGAAATCCCGCATCGCCAAACCCTGATGAGCAATGCACGAAAAGTCCCAAACGGGCGATGGAACTACGACCTTCGATCATTGGGACCAAGTTGTGGGTCTCCGTATGCTCAACCGTTCGGCCTAGATAAATCTGGCCAGGGCTTAGGATCATCCCTTCGTCTGGAATGTTGATCCGGCGAAATCGGTTTGGCTGCTTTACGTCCAGAACAACCTCTTCGTACACAAGCAATTCGTTGTGGAGAGTCAGGTTGTAGCTGTTGGGATTCAGGCATTCCTCACAAAAGGGAGTGATGCGAATATCTGCGCCTTGTCGAGCTTTGATTTCTTCGCCTGATAGGACCATAAAACAACCTAAAGAGAATTTCGGGTTGACAATCGATCGAAACGTCAGCATTCGTGTGCAAGCTAACCACACGGCTCAAGATACACTCGAAGCGGGGAGGAACGCTACCACTGCGAAATTTTTTTGTTCGCGATTCCCGAAAAAATCCTCCTGAACTACCAAAGAAACAAAAAAATTTACCGAATCGGTGCAATTGTCCTGAATTGACAAAAGAATTTTGCGAATGCTCAGTGGAGCTTTGCCGCGCTTTGTAACTTGCTGCGGGAATAGAATGAACCGCCGAAAAAATCTAGCGAACTTTTGTGGGGTTTAGGTCGTCCAATTCGACCTGGAGTTCAAGGGGAAGTCTCTATGGCGACGACTACAATATGCCGATAAGAGCACCAGCAAGCTTAGCGTCGACGGCGCAACGCAACTTTGCAGAGACAAAGCGTCCGAGACAAAAACAGGAATGTCGGGTTAAGAAAGTACCATGAAATCGAATCGTAAACCATTTTTGAAGAATCGCGACGTCTTGCTGCCCCATTACCGACTATTGGGGCTGAAACGTGGTGAAAGCCGCGTAAACGTTATCCGTTCCGCCGCTAGCGCAATGTCGACCGCTTTGAAGTGTTGTGACCAAAACGATCCAGGATCGCTTTGCGATGTTTCCCGGGCTGAAATTGCCGTCGCTGCATATCGCTTGCTGGACCCGAGGGAGCGAAACGATATATACGAGCGTATTCAACTGGTTTTTCCAGTGGATCGCGAGGACTTTGAACCCCCAACGATCGCAGCGGGCACTTTGGCTGATCAAATGCCACACGTCACGCAACGAGTCGGGGCTAGACCCGTTTCGACCATCAAGCTGATGAAACAACCGGTGATCGACGAGGCAATTGACAGCGAGCCTTCGCTTGATGAACGTCGGAATGTGGTACGAGTCTTAATGGAATCGGAGGAGGCGTCGCCGCAAAGGCTCTCTCCAATCGGTTGGATTCGATCTCGGCTCGGGATATAGTTTTTTAGTGCTCAGAACGCTTTGCCGCTGAACTAAGTTTCCTGGAAGTAATCTCGCCAAAGGGCTGTCGCGGTTTTCTCCGGCGCAGTTTTCTCCGAGCTCGAAATCACAATCGCTTGTTCAATCAAACGAAGGGCTTGATCCGATGCACTTTCGTCATCACACAAGATTTCCAGCAACGGTTGCCCCGTCTCCACGGATTCGCCGATCTTGCGATGCATTTGGATGCCGACGGAAAAGTCGATCGCTTCACCCGCGATTTTCCTTCCGCCACCCATCGCGATGATGGCTTGCCCTAGCAATTGACCATCCAAGGAACTGACGAGTCCGCTATGGCTGGCAAGAAATCGGCGGCTCTTTCCCAACGGTCTGCTTGACGATAGCGAACCGCCTTGGGCGTGTACCATCCGTTCGAAACGTTCCATGGCCGCGCCATTATCCAATAATCTGCTCAGTCGCAGGCGAGCATCGTCCAAGTTCGATTCGCGTTGCGTGCTGATGAGCAATCGAGCTGCAAGTTCAATGGTTAGTTCTCGCACGTCGGAAGGCCCTCCGCCTTGCAATACTTCGATCGATTCGTCAACTTCGCATGCGTTGCCAATCATCTCTCCCAAGGGTTGCGTCATATCCGTAATAAGCGCCCTTGTTTTAACTCCAGCGTTCTTGCCAACTCGCATGAGCGAAGCGGCCAGTTGCTCGGCTAAGGCCTCGGTGGCTAGAAAAGCACCGCTCCCAAACTTGACATCCAAGACTAAAGCATCGAGTGTTTCTGCAATTTTTTTGGACATGATACTAGCGGTAATCAAGGGGATTGAAGGTACCGTTGCAGTCACATCGCGTAGACCATAGAGTTTTTTGTCGGCCGGAACGAGCGTATCCGTGGCACCTGTAATCACGCACCCAACGCTTCGCAATTGGGCCTCGATCTCGGATTCCGATAGATTGGTCTTAAATCCAGGAATAGCTTCGAGTTTATCAAGTGTTCCGCCTGTAATTCCCAGCCCTCGGCCGCTGATCATAGGAACATGCAGTTCGCAGCAAGCCAATAGCGGAGCGAGTATGAGAGATGTTTTGTCGCCAAGGCCCCCCGTAGAGTGTTTGTCAACTCGCGGGGTATCATCTACTTTTGCTAGTCTTGAGCCACTAGCTATCATCGCATCGGTCAAGTTTGAGATCTCTTGTTCGCTCATCCCGTTGAGAAAAATGGCCATTGCGAGAGCAGACATTTGATAGTCTGGAATAAAGCCGCGAGCATATCCTTGGATCATGAACTCGATCTCATCGCTTGAAAGTTGCTCTCGATCACGCTTTTTTGAAATGACAACGGCTGGGATCATGAATAGTTTCGACCGAAGGAAATGCCCCCATCAAGACCAATTCAGCAGTCGCAATCATTGGAACCGAGGGTGGACGTATAAGGTGACGGATTTTGCAGCACGGAATATCGGTTATGATATCCGATACCAAAGCGTCACTGTCAGCGACGTTTAGAATCGAGATAGACGTAAAATTGAATTTGAGAAAAATATGACCAATGCGAATCCGCAACATGAATGGCTTCCAAGACTGCCAATAACGCTTGCTTTGGCTGTTGGTTGCGCTTGGTCGACTCTCGTTTTTGGCGCTCAAGATGACACCGAATTGAATCGCCTAAACATGGCAAAGGCGCAAGCCCGGGGGATGGCGTTCGCTTTTAAGTCGGCGTCAGCCAAGATGATGCCTAGTGTCGTAACTGTGCTCGCGAAACGGCAAACTGTCGACGAAACAGAGGACACGCTCGATCTGTTGAACGAGGACTCAAACCGCGATTTTGAGCTCGGGTCAGGTGTCATTATCTCTGCGGATGGAATTTGCGTCACGAACCACCACGTCATCAAGAATGCCAAAAGCATTCGCGTTCGCATGGCGGATGGCCGTTCGTTCGCTGGAAAGGATGTTCGTTCGGATGCTTCGAGTGATGTCGCGGTTTTTCGCATCGCCAGCAAAGAACCTTTGCCTGCAGCGACCATCGGCAACTCCGAAACCATCTCGATTGGTGATTGGGTGCTGGCGATCGGCAGCCCCTTTAACTTAGATCAAACCGTTAGCGTTGGGATCATAAGCAACAGCTCCGGCCGAACCATGAACCTATTGCAAGGGCTACTTTTGCAAACGGATGCAACCATTAATCCGGGCAATTCAGGCGGTGCCCTTTTGGATATTGATGGCGAATTGATCGGAATCAATACCGCGATCGCAACGACCAGCGGTCAGTTTCAAGGAGTGGGATTTGCGATTCCAATCCGTCGCGTTCAATGGATCACCAAAGAGTTACTCGAAAACGGTAAAGTCCGAAGGGCCAGGCTTGGCGTCCGTGTCGATCCCATTCCTCAGAGCTTGGCCGAAGAACTTAATATTGAGGTCCGAAGTGGCGTCTATGTCAGCCGAGTATCACCCGACCTACCCGCTGAAAAGTGTGGCATGGAACAAGGCGATATTATTGTTCAACTCGGAGAGCAAAGAGTTTTCTCAGCCGAGTATTTTAGAAGTCTCGTAGAACAACTTCCGGCGGATCGCTCGTATCCAGTCAAGGTCCTTCGTGAGGGCAAACCGCTGACTCTAGATATACAGCCCGTTTTTCGCGACGAATAGGTTGTCAACGAAGGGCACCGAAAGGGCAGTATAGCACCATTGTTCCCGTCCAAACGGATCCGGACATAGTAGCAGGCACATTCCATGTGCCGTCCGCAATTCAAAAACCTATTGGTTTTTGAGGCCACGGCAGAAGGAGTGTGCATGCTACTTTCCGCAGATTCACTGGGCGGCTCGCGAGATTCACTGGGAGGCTCGCTCCGCTCCGCGACTCCTCGCCAGGTTTGGGGCGTAAATCTTTCTGAATTCCGAAAAACGGAAAAAGCGGGAAATTTTTTCACCAAGCGCTTCCATAACCATTAACAGAGGCTAAACTCTTCTGCTTGGGTAAGGTGTGAGGGCAAAAGAGTTGCCCTCTGCTTGGCATTTTTCTTTTGGTGCCATGCGTCCTAACCCAGCAATGATAGACAACTTTTGAATTACAGCCGTTGCATCTTGTTTGTAACGGAGAGAGTAAGCGTAACGACCGGCCTTCTGTATGGTGGCCAATTTTTTACTTCGAGGAGACTACGATGAAGTTTCGCCCAGGTTATGCCCTTGGGCTGGCTGCCATGTTGTTTGGGGCCAGTAATGTTTTTGCGGATTGCGGTTGCGGGAGCGGTGGATCCACCGTTGTTGCTTCTGGCAGCGTGATGAGTGGTACTATTGTAGGTGGTGGGGATGCTGGCGGAGTGGGTTGCGGAGCACAAGTGAGCTACGTCGAAAAGACGATCATGGTGCCAACGCAAGTCACCGAAATGCGAACTGTAACCAGGAACGCTTCCAGAATGGAAGCTCGCACACGCACTTACACAGTGACAAAGCAAGTTCCACGCACTGAAACCAAGACCAGCACTAGCACGGTTATGGTTCCAAAGCAAGAGACCAAGCAAGTTAGCTACACAGTTAACGTGCCAGTCACTAGCCAAGTTGAAGAATCGTACCAAGTCAATGTACCAAGCACTGTCACTGAAGAAGTGCCATACACCGTCAACGAAACCGTCTACAACGACAAGGTTGAGACTTATACCGTTCAAGTTCCATCGACTGTTGTCGAACAAGTCGCATACCAAGTTGCCGTAAGCAAGTCGGTTCCCGAAGTTCAGAACTACACGGTTTCTGTTCCGTCGACCGTGATGGAAACTGTCGACTACACCGTTCAAGTTCCAACCTACGTTGATGTAGTTCAGACCTACAACGTGACCGTTCCTGTCACAACGCAAGAACAAGTTTCTTACACAGTACAAGTTCCTGTTTACACAGACGAACAAGTTCCTTACACAGTTCAAGTCCCTGTGTACTCAGACGAAGTTCAGTCGTACACTGTCAAGGTCCCTTACACGGAACAACGTGCTGGTACGCGACAAGTTTGCCGCTCGTACCCGGTCACGACGATGAAGACGTGCACCAAGGATATGGGCTCGTACCAAACTGTAACGGAAGAGGTTGCTGTTGGTTGCGGTACCTCCTCGGCCGGTAACGGTTATGCTTCGGCTGGCGGTTGTGGCTGTGCAACTCCTGCACCAGGCTGCGGTTGCGGAACACCTGCACCTGCCGCTGACGGTTGTGGATCCGCTCCTGCCATGACAACACGAACCGTTTGCAAAAAGGTTTGGGTTCCAAACGTCGTCACTCAAGAAGTTCCTGTCACGACAATGCAACGTCAAATGGTTGACGAGCCTTACACCTACAATGTATCGCTCTGTCGCGACGAAGTTCGCCAACGAACGGTTAAGAAGGTTAGCTACACACCTGAGACCCGTACACGTACGGTCAAGAAGTGCACCATGACCACTGAGCCACGTACCCGTACCGTTAACAAGGTTTCCTACACAACCGAAGCTCGTCAACGCACTGTTAAGCAATGCCAGATGAACACGGAAACCCGTCAAAGCCAAGTTGCGAAGACTGTCTACAACACGGAAACCCGTCAACGAACCGTCAACAAGATGGTAACCGAAATGGAACCCCGTACACGCGACGTGAGCAAGACTGTTTACAATACCGAGTCACGAACTCGAACCGTTAAGGTCCCAAGCGTGGTTCCAAAGCAAATGACCCGCACCGTGAGCAAAGTTGTCTACACTCCAGAAACTCGCAAGCGTATGAAGACAGTTACGAACATGACAACCGAGAACAAGGTTCGAGATGTTGTAACGACAGTCATGGTTCCAGAAGAACGAACCAATACCTATAACGTAACGGTTTACGATTCGGTCAACGAAGAAAAGACTGACACCTACAACGTGTCTGTGCCTTACACAACCACCGAAGAAGTTGCAGTTACCGTTTGCAAGATGGTTCCACAAACCGTGACTGTTCCTGTAATGACCAACGGCTACGGAGTTTCCGGAGCAATCAGCGGCGGAGCAATCAGCGGCGGAGCAATCAGCGGCGGAGCGAACGGTTGCGGTAACGGTAACGGTAACGGTAACGGTAGTGGTAGCGGCTGCGGTTGCGGAACTCCTGCACCAGCAGCTTCGGGTTGCGGATGCAAGTAATACGTGACAATGGAAGTGAACGAAGTTAGTTGAACGACGCTCCGCGTCGTTCTAATTCGGGAAAGCCGTGCGGCAGAGCCCGACGAAAAAACAAAGCGGCCTGTGCAAGCTATCTTGCACAGGCCGTTTTTCTTTTGGCATCCCAAGGTACAATGAGAGACCCAATTTCCTCATTTCCCTACTTGTTTGATTGCAAGCCATGCCAACCCCACAGAGACTGACCGATCCGTTCGGTGCCCGCGATACGTTTCGTGCTCCCCAAGGCCAATTGGGTATCTACCGTCTCAGCAAACTCGAGAAAGATGGGATCGCACCCGTCTCAAAGCTACCCTTTTCTATACGAGTCTTGCTGGAAGCTGTACTGCGAAACTGCGATGGATACCAAGTCACCGAAGCCGATGTTCGGAACCTTGCAAACTGGAATGCAGCCAAGCCCGCCGAGCTGGAAGTGCCTTTCAAACCGGCTCGTGTGGTATTGCAAGACTTCACAGGTGTGCCTGCCGTCGTCGACCTAGCTGCAATGCGGGACGCCATGAAAGTCCTCGGTGGCGACCCTAAGAAAATCAACCCACTCATTCCTGTCGATTTAGTAATCGACCACTCCGTACAAGTGGACTTCTTCGGGGCAGCGGACTCGCTTGCCAAAAACGTGGAAGTGGAATTCGCACGCAACAAGGAACGTTACGAGTTTTTGCGATGGGGGCAACAAGCGTTCGATAATTTCCGCGTCGTTCCGCCGAACACAGGTATCGTTCACCAAGTCAATTTAGAATTCCTCGCGAAAACAGTTTTCTTGGGCAAGGATGCACGTGGAGCGGTTGCGTACCCGGATACGCTCGTTGGTACCGATTCACACACCACCATGATTAACGGGTTGGGAGTATTGGGCTGGGGCGTTGGGGGGATCGAGGCCGAGGCAACCATGCTTGGTCAACCTCTGTACATGTTGATGCCCGAAGTGGTTGGGATGAAGCTCGTTGGTAAACTTGCGGCGGGTTCCACGGCAACCGACTTGGTGTTGCGTGTCACCGAGATTTTGCGCAAAGAAGGTGTCGTCAATAAATTCGTCGAATTCTTTGGCGAAGGTGTATCACGAATGTCGCTTGCCGACCGAGCGACCATTGCCAATATGGCTCCAGAGTACGGAGCGACGATGGGGTTCTTTCCGGTCGATAGCGAAACGCTGGTGTACATGCGCCGCACCGGCCGAACATCGGATGAAATCGAATTGGTAGAACGCTATTGCAAAGAACAGGGACTCTTTCGTGTCGATGGTAGTCCTGAATTAAACTACACCAAGATCCTAACTCTGGATCTTGAAACGATCGAGCCGTCGATGGCAGGTCCAAAACGACCACAAGATCGGGTTGCACTGAAGTCGATCAAATCGTCGTTCGCCAAAGCACTCTCGGCACCGATCGCAGAGCGAGGCTTCGGGCTTACAACGGACCAGATCGGTTCGACCGCCGCCGTCGAGAACAATGGTCATTCGACCACCATCAGCCACGGGTCGGTCGTGATCGCGTCCATTACATCATGCACCAACACCAGCAATCCCTCCGTCATGCTCGGTGCTGGTCTGTTGGCCAAGAAAGCGGTCGCGCGCGGTCTCAAGGTGAAATCGTTTGTCAAGACAAGCCTAGCGCCTGGCTCGCGTGTTGTTACCGATTATCTTACCAAAGCCGATGTCCTCGGTTCGTTGGAGCAACTCGGCTTCTTCGTCGTCGGCTATGGCTGCACGACATGCATTGGCAACAGTGGGCCGTTGCCCGAAGCGGTTTCGAACGCCATCAATGAAGGAAACTTGGTTGCAGCAGCCGTGCTAAGCGGCAACCGAAACTTCGAAGGACGCGTCAATCCACACACGCGTGCAAACTACCTTGCAAGCCCGGCCCTGGTTGTCGCCTATGCCATCGCCGGTACCATTGAAATCGATTTTGAAACCGAGCCCATCGGGCATGACGAACGTGGCCAGCCGGTTTTCTTCCGCGAAATTTGGCCAACGCATGAAGAGATTGGTCAGGCAATGGACGAGAGTGTTCAACCAGAAATGTTTGTGAAGCAGTACTCAAGTGCGTTCACAGACAATGCAACCTGGAATGCCATTCCAATCACGCCAGGCGATCTCTACAAATGGGACGAGAAGAGCACCTACATTCAGAGGCCCCCATTTCTGGAAGGGATCACTCATGGCACTTGCACTATTTCGCCAATTCGAGGAGCAAGTGTTCTCGCCATGCTCGGAGACTCGGTTACGACGGACCATATTTCGCCAGCGGGTTCCATCACCAAAGACGGCCCCGCCGGGCGATTCTTGGTAGCGAACGGAGTGCATCCGCGCGACTTCAATAGTTACGGTGCTCGCCGAGGAAACGATCGCGTGATGGTGCGAGGTACGTTTGCGAACATCCGAATTCGCAACGCGCTAACACCCGGTATCGAGGGAGGCGTCACGAAGTACATTCCGACTGGCGAACAGATGAGTATCTACGATGCATCCATCCTGTACCAAGCCTCGAAGACTCCATTGATCATTCTAGCGGGTGCGGAATACGGTACTGGCTCGTCTCGCGATTGGGCTGCCAAGGGAACGCTCCAGCTTGGAATCCGAGCTGTGATTGCTGTCTCGTACGAACGCATACACCGGAGCAACTTGGTGGGCATGGGCGTGTTGCCCCTGCAATTCCTCGAAGGACAGAGTGCCGCAAGTCTTGCGTTGGCTGGCGACGAAACGTTCGACATCCCATCTCTTGGGGATGACCTCCAGCCACGCAGTCGAATTGAAGTTGTTGCGACGAAGCCTGACGGAACCAAGAAAACGTTTGAAGCACTTGTTCGCATCGACACGCCGGTCGAGATCGACTACTATCGCAATGGAGGTATTCTGCCGACTGTTCTGCGCAAGCTAGCGGAAAGTTGAGCGTGAGCGACAAATGAACCCATCCTTGCGCGATAATGGTACACGTCGTGCGACGCGACGCGTCGTAGTGAATCTATGGCCGCAATAGCATCCGGTAAGGTATTCCTAATCGGAGCAGGACCAGGCGATCCAGGTTTGATCACGGTTCGCGGTGCGGAACTAATAGGCAGGGCAGACGTGGTTCTGTACGATGGGCTGGCCAACGAAGCCTTGCTCGCATACGCAGCCAAGCATGCCGAAATCATCTGTGTTGGCAAACATGGCCACGGCGGCATGTGGAGTCAGAAGCAAATCGACGACCTAATCGTTGACTATGCTAAATTGGGAAAGTCGGTCGCAAGGCTCAAAGGTGGAGATACCGCCATCTTCGCGCGCACCGCAGAAGAAGTGGATCGGCTCATCGAGGAAGGAATCCCGTACGAGATCGTTCCGGGTATCACAGCCGCCTTAGCGGCAAGCGCATTTACCGGTATCCCGATTACGCACCGTGATTGGTCTTCCGCAGTTGCATTGATCACGGGACAGTTGCAACCGGCAGATGGCAGTATTGAATCAGAAGAGTCGCAAGATTGGAATGCATTGGCACTTTTCCCCGGCACGCTGGTGCTTTACATGGGAGTCACAACGGCCGGTCACTGGAGCAGCAAGCTGATCGAGGCAGGCAAAGCTCCTTCGACTCCGGTAGTTATCGTCCGACGATGTTCGTGGCCCGACCAAGAAGTGATTCGCTGCGAACTTGGAACGGTCGCTGCGACCATTGCATCCATGCCGCGTTTGAGGCCACCCATTATCAGTATTGTCGGTGACGTAATTCGAATGGCGAAAGCCATGGATTGGTTTTCCATCAGGCCCTGGTTTGGAAAACATGTCTGGGTAACAAGTCCAGATCATACTGGAAGACTACTAGGTAAAAAATTTATCGAGCTAGGTGCACAAGTCATTCATCAACCGGTTATGAGTATCGAACCTCCGGAGGACTGGCATGACATCGATATCAAAATCCGATCCTTGGACCAATTCGATTGGGTCGTATTTAGCAGCACTTATGGAGTCGATAGATTCTTCGATCGGTTGTTTACGCTTGGAAAAGATGGACGTTCGCTTTGTCGTACGAAAATTGCGGCAGTCGGTAGCGGTACGGCGGCAGCAATCGCCAAGCACTCACTGATTTGTGATGTGTTTCCAGAAGCACACGGCTCCGAAACTTTGGTGGATCTACTTGTTCAAGAGTGTGTGGGTAAGCGATTCCTGTTCGTTCGCAATCCGGACGGTGAAACATCCGCAATGAGCCGACTTTCAACTTCTCAAGCGACAGTAGAAATCTTAGATGTCTATCGCCAAAGCCTCGTGCAGCAATTGCCTCCAAAAGTAGCGGAGTGTCTTCGATTGGGCAAGCTTGACGCCATAACCGCAACCAGCAAAAACATTGCTAGGCAAACGGTAGCCTTGCTTGGAAATGAAAGCCGAACGCAAACGTGGCTAAGTCTTTCGCCGTCCATCACCTCGCTCCTAGTCGACCTTGGTTGCGAAAGGGTCATAACCGCTAGCGAGCCAAGTTTCGATGCCCTGGTTGCTCTCAAGTTGGCCTAGGCTGGCTACGTTACCCCTCGCCGCTTGATTCGATGACGGACGATTCTCTGCATGTCTGGGTACAGGATTCGCACTGCATTGCAACGCAAGGTTAATTTCTTCTGACCAGCCGTTTTTCGCCGCCAGCCAAACTCGTTGACCACAACGATCAATCCGATCACGATCACGATCAAAAGTGGACCAGGCCATAGCACTTGCTTGTTGGTCAACGACCATTGAAGCCATGCGTTCGTGTTTGTTGTCCAAGGCTGATTGAATAGGATCGCAATCGCCAGCAGAACGACACAGATGAGTTTCAATCCCACCTCTATGCCGTTTTGTATCGCGAACTTGATTTTGTTCGTTGACTCACGGTTGCTCTGGCTCTGACGATTCACATTGCACAAATCACATGCCACTTCACAAACGGTTTTACGTATCGATTGGTAACGGACCATCCAGTACAGCAACCCTAACGATACCAAAACGGTGATGACGCTGACGGATAAATCAAAGCTCTCCAGACGGGTTGGTTCCCGCAATATCAAGCTGGTCACCATTAAACCGAATAAGAGTACGATGTTCGAATGGTTTACTAACCACAGCAGCAAAAAAACGATCGCAATTCGTATGATTCCGGGAATGGGCGCCGAGCCTACATAAACAAAATCGATCGCGCATCCCATTCCCAACATCAACATCAAACTACACCCGAGCACAATTGTGTTGCGCATCGGACCCATGCTCGAAACAACCGCCGTCGGCTGTTCGGAGCTTCCGCTTTCGGATCGTTTCGATGTTTCGCTCATCGGCCTGATCCTTGCGCCGTCAACCGACCCGATTTGGCCATTGCGATTTCCGACAAAACCAACCCGGTCGCCTTAGGCTCGCCAGCAATGGACATTGGTACACCGAGTTTGGTTAAGCTGCGTTTCAAAGGCAGAGCAAGTTCGCCCAACCGGATACCTTCAGCCAACAAACGCAGCTCAGCGACTGTTTTTGCAGAGACAGTATTTGCAGAGACAGTATTTGCAGAGACAGATGAAGACCTAGATTTCGGGCGATGCAGCGTCGGCGAAGGACAAATCACGGCAACGCGATGATGCTTGGACTTTGCGATTCGGATAGCACTTAAAAGCTCGTCCATCGAGGCTGTGTCACCCAGAAGATCTGCCACGAGGACGAAGACTTCGTTGTCGTGCGCATGCGAGATTGCAGCCGTTAAGGCTTGTGTCAATAGCCGAACCCGAACAGGGGAATATTGGATAGCTACGTCGGAAATAGATACGATCGGGGCCATCCACGGCATACCCGATTCGCACAAGAATTTTAAGAGATATTTGGCCAACTCGTTCTCATCCAATACCATTTCGACTTGGGTCGTTATCGAGAGGTTATAGAGTTCGGCCATGACAGCCGCCAACTGGATGCGTTGCCGGCCCCTTTGAGTGCTAAACAACGCAAATGGGACGAGCGAAAACGGATTGACCTGCGGATCAAGCAACTCCGGATAGCGCTCGCTGCAAACGGCATAGGCCGTCTCCAACATTCGCAGCGAGAATCGCGCGGTTCCGGGTGACCGATTTACGGAGAAGGCGCCCATGGCTCGCAACTGCGAATAGAAGCCAATCGTGCCCGATGCGGCGATTGTCCGTTTGGTCGCTGCCTCGTCAATCAAATAGCACCCGATGGCGTCACCTGCGGATATCACCGAATGTGCAATACTAGCTCCAACGTGTGTCATTTGGTCGATCAACCGGCGACCAAAGCCGCCCATGCGCGTGCTTGCCGTTCCATCGATTATCAGTTGAACACGAATAGGCACTTCGGATTCATACTGCCTCGTCATCAGCTTGTCGCGTCTCGCGGACGCTTTCCAGGCTATCGTTTTCGGTGGATCGCCATCGACATACTCTCGCAGTTCAAGCAACTCGAAACCGATACCCGGCCGTTGCTGTCGATGAATCCCATGCCTAGGAATGGCGTTCCTTCGTTTCAAAAGCGGACTCGCATCCGCCGATTCAGTGAAACTGGGAAGCACGCGAAAGGTCTGCCGAAGCGACACGAAACGGTCAAGCCGAAAAAACTTGCGCGGATCATGAAACTCCATTCGAATCCCAGGAAAGACAACCTCGCCTGCAGCCCGAACACGAGCCGTGTAGTTTATCTCAACCTCATGCTGAGGCGTCCGAATCGCAATTTGATTGTTGGGGCAAATCTCGTCGACAATCTTGAAAACGGATGCCCAGCGTCCAATCTGCTTCCGAAGCCAGGACGAAGAATTTATCGCAGAATCCGTTGATGATGATGGGATCGTGGACGAGATAATCTCGAGGTTCTCGGGTACTACATCCCGAAAGATACGATCCGGAAAAACTCGGTTGGATTTGCAGCAGATGCGTACGCGTATGTCGAGTGTTCGACCGGCCCACAAGACGCCTGTTGCATCGCTTCGCCCGTTGATCCATCTTTCCAACTGAAAACGGCCTAGCTCACGTTCGCTGCAAATCGAAAACTGGACCCATTCCCAAAGCATCCACAACAACCAAGCGAGACAGAGAATCGCAACACTCATTTGGCCAAGCGTCACCCCGACGATGAGTCCTATGAGTCCAATCAGAGCTAGCTGTCGCGACCAACTCGTCATGGCTGGGCATCCACAACCACTGGAACCATTTTGATCAATTGCTGGACAACCGTTTCTATCGTTTGGCCATCCATTTCCGATTCAGGCCGCATGATCAAGCGATGCCCGAGCACAGGCAAAGCGATCGATTGAACATCTTCGTGGGTCATGTACTCACGCCCCCGCAACAGAGCATGGGCTCGCCCCGCTTTCATCAAGTAGATTGCAGCTCGGGGACTTGCTCCCAGGGCCAGATCCGCGTGCAGTCGGCTTCTTCGAGCCAAGTCAACGATATATCCCTTGAGCTCTTGAGAACAAAACACAGAGTCTACCAGTCGCTGGATCGAAATGATCTCCTCTGGACTGCTGATCGGTTGAGTTTTAACCGGAGGCCTACTGTGCAAATCCAGCATTGCGACCTCTTGCTCGCGCTCAGGATAGCCAACTTGAATGCGAAAAAGAAATCGATCCAACTGGGCTTCAGGTAATCGATAGACGCCTTCTTGTTCGATCGGGTTTTGGGTAGCTAGCACCATAAACGGTTCGGGTAGCGGAAGTGTCTTGCCCTCAATCGTAACCTGCCGTTCCTGCATCGCTTCCAACAAAGAAGACTGTGTCCGCGCCGGTGCTCGATTGAGTTCATCCGCCAGCATCAGTTGACAAAAAATGGGTCCTTTTCGCATCACAAAGTTACTTGTCTGGCGATCGAGCACTTGTGTGCCGGTCACATCGGATGGCAAGAGATCCGGTGTGAACTGAACGCGTTCGAAATGGATACCGAGAACGGTTGAGAAAGTTCGACACATCGTCGTCTTGGCGGTTCCAGGCACACCTTCCAGTAGTACATGTCCCCCTGCTAGAAGTGCGATGAGCAATTGATCCGTAACGCCACTGAGGCCAACGACCACTTTCTCGATTGCCTGCTGGGCGCGGTTGCGAAGCTCTTTGACACGCAGGGCAATTTCGCCGGAGGATACTGGATGCACGTAGTGAATTTCTATTGTAGAGTTGGTAGGCCTAATCAGTCGATAATTTTAGGAGCAAATGATTTGTTGCGACACCAAGATTCTGGAGTTGTTCGTCCGAGAACATGGATTTCTTTCCATAGACGGCTAATTCCACAATGGTTCTTACGGTCGCTCTCTCTTGTTTTGACATGGCGACAGGTCGGGATTCGAGATCCAAATCCTGTAGATAAAGCTGCCAATCTGGAACAAAATCTTTGCCGATCCATTTTCTGCAAAAATCCCGAGCAAGACACTCCGCTGCAAAACTGTTTTGATCTAAAGGGTGTATTGCATTGGTCTGTAGTTCGTGCCAAGATCGCATTCGCCTCGGACTAAGGAACGGTAGCATCCCAGCTCTTCGTCGCATCCATAGCAAAACAAGCAAACTGATGAGCACGGCTGCCAACATGCCCCAAATCCATCGAAAGTAGCTTGTCGGAGATACATTTCTCGGCTGATTTCGGAGTGCTTCGTTGACAATATTCGATTCAGCCACTCGCTTGATCGCCAAGTTCGCAAACCTAAGCAACGATTCGGGCGTTGGTTGATTAGCTGGCACCTGACTTGGCGTCTTCGACGCTGCCTCCTCACTCTTGCTCTTATTCTCAAGGTCCCTTTGGAGGCTTGGCAATGCAACACCGTCGACCAAGTACACAAGCCGATTTCTATTCATGTTGCTCAGAGCGTCTGCAATACGAATGGACAGCAACCCATTGTCGGCATGCCATAGCATTCCGTTTGTAAAGAGGCTCGCGTCCGCTGCGAGGATGGCTGTTCCTGATCGTGGTGTCGCGTCGCGGAAAACGGCAATCAATGGTTTCGATCGAACAAAGGTGCGCTCACGCGTGTTCCCATTAGGTTGACTATCCTCTGGCAACGACGCAATCACCAGCCATTTGGACAACTCGCTACGAGACGAGATAGGCCTCGACAGCCATCCAGAGCGGTTGGTCACAATCTCGTCTAATCCCTTGGTTATGGGATGCGATGCGTCGAGGTTTCGAACTCGCAGGCAATCGGAAAAGCCTTCGTAACAATCCTCTTGAACAGAGGATAACAGAGGTCCGGCATTCACGGTCCCGATTTCCAATATCCTCATGCCCAAGGCGAGGGGCGTACGATCCGTAGCGATCAGCAGGTTACCGCCGCGAAGCAAGAACCCGCGCAGATTGCTCCATGTCACGGACGAAACTTTTTGAAGGTCGCCCAAAAGAACGACAACGGATTCTTCCGGTTGTGTGAGCGCTTCATTCAAAACGGTCGACACTTTCAGCCCACGTTTTTCGAGGAGTGACTGAAAGAGCTCATAACGAAAATGCCACTCTGGATCGGTCGGCACCAATGAAGGTTCTTGAGCGAAGCTAGCGCGTCCAACCATCCCGCACATCGCGAATAAAAGGAATGCAGCAAAATTAAGGCACTTCTCGCTTGTCGCCTGCGTATTTAGTTCTCGTTCCCTGGCTCTGCCTGGGAACGCACTGCTCCCGAGGCTCTGCCTCGCTCCAAAGTAAGAGCCGAGAGCCACCAGGAATCCCGCAGGTTTATCCTGACCAGCCTGCGGGATTCGGTATACGCGATTACGGATTTTGGTGGTGATCGCCTGCGGCTGAGGCAGAGCCACGGAACCAGTTACTGGCGGTGATGGAACGGGCTTGAATGAAAAAATGATTCCGATCAATTCTTGGATGTCTCGCATTCCTTCAAGGCCCGACGCACTTCGTCGATTTGATTGTCGGTCAGCCTTACTTCCGATGGTAGGTAGCGGGCTTGTTCGTAGATATCGACGACGACGTTCACTGGGGACTGAGCGGAGGGCATTGTCCGACATACTTGACTCGCGATATTACGATGCGTCCACCACGACTCCATGGGATGCACAATTCGAACGGCGAGTTGATGAAAAGCGAGAATCACGTCGGCTCGCGTTTGGATGCTGCTAGGCGTTTTCAACAGGTCGATTTGGTTCTTGAAAGGATCTCTATAGGCCTTGGCTTGAACACGACGTCGACGTGAGTAAAGAATAAAGCTAGTCAACGCTACGCCAACCAATGCTGTTGGTAGTAATAGCCAAGGGCTGGGGAGTGCTATTTCGAGCGACTGATTTGGAGTTGCGCCAATCTCTGGCTCTGGCCTCGGCAATTGGGGTGGCTTTGCAACAGGCGCTGCATTTATCTCCTTGGCGATCTTCGCAAACCAATTGCTCCAAGAATTAACGCTGTTAGTTTTGGAATTCGTTGTTGGCGGTGAAGATGGTTTCGAAGGATTCGCCGATGGGCTTGGCGGACTTGAGCGATTAGGTTGCTCTGCGGGTGGGCTTCCTTTCGGTTTGGGGAACTGAGCAGGAGCTTTGACCTCCCCCGACTTGGCTGGGTCGCTATTTTCGCCCTTGGGCTGCGGCCCTGAAGCGGTACTCGCATTGGATTCCTTGCGGCTAGCTTGGTTCGCTTCTTCGATGATGCGTTGGAGAGTTGGGCCAAATCCTTTCTCATCCAATTGTTTCTTAATGGCCTCGGGTGCGTTCTGGCTGGTTTGTGAGTTGGGGGATGTCTCTTTCGATTTTTCGCGTGCTTTCAACTCCGATTCATCGACTTGTTTTAAAAAATCTTCGATGGATTGAGCCATTTCACGCTGCTGTTGTAATCGATTGGTTTTTTGATTTGTGTTTTCATTTTTTGGCTGAGCTAGGGATTGAAATGGATCCTCCTCGGCTTGCTCGGGATCGGGTGTTGCATCCCCTGTTGGATTGTCGGATGAATTCCCATTCTTTTCGGTCTGAGTTTGCGAACGAGGTTCGTTTTTTGGCTTTGGACTTTGGGTTGGCTGCGGTGGTGTCTTACGTGACGAGGAAGGTGTTGATGCAGAGGATTGAGATTGATCTTCGTTGTTGCGAGTGTACTGCTCGATCAGTCGCTCGGCTTTCTCACGCACTTCAGGATCAGCCATGGCTTTCGACAATGTCTCCGCCGAAAGTCCATCCAGATTCGGAACCTTGAAATCCGAAGGCAATTGATCCCCGAATTGTTTGATCAATTCCTGTAATTGCTTGACGTCCGATTCACTGACGTTTGGCGATTGCGTTTGGGGGCTAGGCGATTGCTGCAACGCCTCTGCAAAAGGGGAATTTTGGGAAGCTCGACTGGGGGGAATGGGAAGCCAACGTTGAAATCGAGTTTCTGGATGATCGGTTGCTGGCTTGGGCTGGGCATTCAGGCGAAGCGCAGGCATGCATAGACAAATGAAAAGTAGGAAACGAAATGCCATCCTATTTTTTCGATGCAGTTTTCTGAGTGGATCTAACATGACTTGCCCTATTTTTCATTGGGATTAACGCCCCATTCTATCCTCTTTGCATGATCCAAAGTAGAGGATCCGTGGGGATGGGTCTCTTGCTTATTTCGCTTGCGGGAATCATAATCTTGTCCATGAATCGATTTCGAAGGGCAAACTTTCCGTTTTATTACTTTACCGGGGCAGACTCGGGCCGTGGGAGTTTTTTCGTTCGCTAATCGAATCGAATAACAAGCTTTCCAACCTCAAGGCCCTCCGCCTTGAGGTTTTTTTTTGCACCGAACGAGCTCGCCTCGTTCCCCTTCCTTTGGAGCAGTCAGTCCCATGATCATCGTGATGGAAAAATCGTCGTTAGATCCACAAATCGAGTATATCGCTAACCAAATCACTGAGTTGGGGCTCAAAGCGCACGTCATCCGGGGTACAGAACGCACCGTCATCGCTGCTGTGGGAGACGAACGCAAAATCAAAGTAGAATCGTTTGAAAGCTATCCGGGCGTTGCAGAAGTGCTGCCGATCTTGGCGCCGTACAAGATGGCCTCGCGCGAAGTCCGCACGGACCACACTCAAATCCAAGTGTTAAATTTTAAGGCGGGCAATGGGGCGGTGGGTGTGATGGGCGGTCCCTGTTCCGTGGAAAGCGAGGAGCAAATCGTGTCGTGCGCGCGGGCGGTCAAGGCGAGCGGCGCAACCGCATTGCGGGGGGGGGCCTACAAGCCTCGAACGAGCCCCTATGCGTTCCAAGGAATGAAAGAAGAAGGCTTGAAATTACTGGCTTTGGCTCGCCAAGAAACCGGCTTGGCCGTCGTGACCGAAGTCATGAGCCCTGAGGATGTGGAACTGGTCGCGAAGTACGCCGACATCCTGCAGATCGGTGCGAGGAATATGCAAAACTATCGATTGCTGGAAGCCGCCGGGCGTTCTGGACGAGCTGTCCTTCTCAAACGAGGGCCAAGCGCTACGATCGAAGAATGGCTCCTTGCGGCCGAATACATCCTCAATGAAGGGAACCCTGACGTGATGCTTTGCGAGCGCGGCATTCGCACCTTCGAAGCGCATACACGCTTCACATTGCCTCTTGCAACCGTCCCTTATTTGCATCGCAAGACGCACTTGCCGGTGATTGTGGACCCGAGTCATGGAACGGGGCATTCGTACTTGGTGACGGACATGGCGGCAGCGAGCGTTGCAGTTGGTGCAGATGGCTTGATCGTGGAGATGCATCCGAATCCCGAGAAGGCATTAAGCGACGGATACCAGTCGCTCGACTTTAGCCAATTCGATAGCATGATGAAACGCTGCAAGGTTATCGCCGATGCGATGGGCAAACAGTTCGGTTAAGGCGCGTCGCTAGACGTCTTTTTTTTCTTGCTCCCCTCGCCCCGCTTCGGAGAGAGGGGCTGGCCGAAGCGGGGCGAGGGGAGCTAGTGCAGAAAGTGGGGGCAGCGTCCCCACAATTGCCGGATACAGCCCTAATTCGTAATTCCTCATTCCCAATTCTTCTTCCCTGTCATCTCGGTATAGAGCTGAAAAAGTGTATCAACTTTCGTCGCGGCTTGCTATTGAGCCAAAATAAATCGTTTGATTTGGCGATTCGTTCGTCCCCTTCCAACGTCAACATTTTGCGTTGACCAGTAAACCGATCGGCCATTCCGAAAATCGTGATCCGAATCTCAAACTCGGAATTGATTTCGCTCGCAATATGCCGAGCGACACCGAGTTGAAAACGGGATTGCGGGTAGATCGGCGTGTCTAAAGTTTTGAGCGACCAGGCGTCCATCGGAACCTGCAACCAGACCATCGCTTCCCCGTCGTCGGCAGATGACTTGACCAATGGTGCTAACGAAGCCGGCAGACGCGAAACACTCGGACTCGCAATCTCAACACGCACGCGACTGCTGTGAGGGGCATAAAGTGCCCAGCTTGGCCAGTGGTCCCAAATCCCAAATCGTTCCGAGCATGGCATGATGCTTACCACTACAACCATCGCAATACAGAGCGATTTTTGCATGCGATTCGTAAACTTGAAGAACCCACTCTGTCGTCTTCCGATCGCGCTTTCATCCTGGGTTCCGTCGGCGACTTGCACGACAACAAAAAGGAGAAATGCCTGAACCGCAAACTGAGCATTCCAAATCAAGACGCCGGGGCGATGATTGAGCCCAAAAGGACCAAGGACGGCAACTAAGATTAGGTGCAACCCGATCGCGAAGACACCCGCAACGCGACGACTTTTTGTCCAAAGTAACCCGACCGCAATCGCAAGTTCGACGACAGGAAAAATAGCGACCAAAGCGATCCGCGACGAGTCAGGCATTATCGTCAGGTCTTGCCCGATCCATTTCGCCATGACGCCGAGCATTTGCTGTCCGACGGAATGCAAAAATTCAAAATCAAGTTTCCCAACCGCAGAGTAGAAATAGATACCTAGGATCAAGGTACGCATCCAATTCAGACGAAGTCGAATGTCGTGGCAGCAAAGCCAGATGGTAGCAAACAAACCCAATTGATAAGCCCATGGTTGAAAGCGATGTTGGTCCAGACAGACCAACATGAGCAGCGACACCAAGACCAAGCAAATTGCTCCACTTTGAAATCGCGAAACCGGCCAAACGGCCAACCAAACAAGACCGACGATCAAGCAACCCAAACTAATCCAATCGATCGAACTTGGTGATGCACAAAGGCTTTCGAAGACAGGGACCTGAGGGAAAACCGTTTGTGGAATCCAAAGTTTGTAGGTCGCAGCGATCAGAGCCAATGCGCAGATCGAGGTCCAACGTTGCACCTGAATCGCAATAGTCGTTTCAAGCATTCAAAAAAAGTCGATCGTACATCATGAAATCGGGGAAGAGGCTTGATAAAATTCCGCGTGTGTCTGCAACAGTGTAGCACGGCTCTCGGAGCCGTGGATTTTTGGAGAGTGCACGCGCGTTGTATTTCCCCCCCCCTTCTCCTCCTGTAATCAGGAGGAGAAGGGGCCGGGGGATGAGGAGGTTTTATCGCTTCGATGGAATGGCTAGAACCACAAGATTTTTCAAAACACCTTCGCAAGGCAATGACGCCCGCCGAGTACCTGCTTTGGCAATGTATTCGCAATCGTCAACGATGCCATGCCAAGTTCCGTCGCCAATACGTCAAAGGAATCTACACTCTCGATTTCTATTGCCCCGACGCCAAACTGTGCGTCGAATGCGATGGTCTACCTCACTTCACACTCGAAGGGATCGAGAAAGATCGCGGTAGGACGCAATGGCTAAACGCTCAAGGGATCGAAGTTGTTCGATTCAGCAGTCAGGAAATCGAGAACGATACTCAACGGGTGCTCCAAGATATTGATACCGTTTTGAAACGGTTACTGAAAATCGCTCCAACTCCTCATCCCCCAACCCCTTCTCCTCGGAGTACCGAGGAGAAGGGGAGTTAAAATGAATCGTGCCCGAATTCACTTGAGTGTGACAAGAAAACCGGGAGTTAGAACCACGCACGTTGTCTTTTCCCCCCTTCTCCTCCTGTAATCAGGAGGAGAAGGGGACGGGGGATGAGGAGGTTTTATCGCTTCGATGGAATGGCTAACGTAAATTGCCAATCTTCCCTGTGCCGTCCATGAGCAATTTATTCAGATCGAGTCGAACGTACGGGCGGTCTGCAGCCGGGTGCGAATGATCCGCGTTCGCGACATACAGAACTCCATCTTCGGGTACGAATAGGACATTGTGAAGATTGGATTGCATGGCAACGGGACGACTCATCAACTGCTGTCCGATGGTTGTATCAATCTTACCGTGCGATTCTTGTATACGGCTCCTCAGCAAATCGAGTCGCTCACCAGCGGACAAGACGATGGTGTCACGAATGCCTTCACCCAAGAGCGGGTGGGATTCGCCAGGGACGACGAATTGGATCGAACTGGGTGTCGCCATCACCCCTACCGCTTGTCGGCTCTTGCCGTCCGCAAAGACATAGTAGTATTCACACGTTCGCGGGCTCGTTCGCCATAATTCTTTGACCTGTTCCAGTGTCGAGCATTCTTCGAGTGCGCGACGCATGAGCGTCGCCATTGGAACCCCGTCCCATTGCCCTTCGCCTTGACCTCCCATTTCGCCGAGCGAGATTTGGGCCTGGTTCATCCCGCTGACGCTGCCAATAAATCCTGCATAGCCAATGTTGGCGAACGCGTTCATCCCTTCGGGGGCTACGATGAACGTCGTGGCGGCATCTTGCAGTCCAATCTCGGTCATATAATCGAGCACGCGTCCATGATAGAGTTTCCCATCAACGCTGGCAGAACCCATCACGGCAAAGCCTGAGCAATGAAACAATTCGGGGAAGACATTGATAGTTTCGAATAGCGTTGTGTCGAGATCAAGAGCGCGGGCCAACGAGCGGGTCTCGGTTTTGTGGCGTTCTGGGATGTGAGGAGACAGTCGCTTATACGCAGCATCCAACTCCTCTCGAAACCAACGACCGGTTGCAATCGTTTGTGCCGTTCCAAAAGCATAAAGTACCGAGTCAATGCATCGCATCGTTTCTTCTTTCAGCAGCTTACCGTGAGCCGTGCCGATTTGTTCGGGGGTTCCTGAGAGAAGTACGACGCGTTGCCCCTCGATCCACATGAGCTTACCATTTTCAACCGCCTTGTCCGCCATCTTAGGCGACGTTAGACGCGGCGACGGCGCAAGAACTTCCAACGCGCGTCGAACGCCTCTAGCCAGGGACCGTTCGATCTCGCTTCGGGGTAATTGCTTGATCTCGAAATTCGGCCAACGCTTGGCCATCCTCTCCGATGATTGCTTGGCATTCTCGGTTGCAAATGAATCCGCAGTAGTTTGCTTGATGACGAAACGGCCATCGTAACCGCCGGACTGAAGTGAAAACGATGTCGAGGTTGGAAACGCAAAGCAGAATTGACCAGGCACCACCCAGTTGTTGTTTTCGCGTTGAAACGCAGCCTTGGTCGTGAAGCTCAACCAGCTAGCCACGTCCTGCGGGCTTCCTGCTTTGAGAATATTTGCGCCGAGCTGCACCCAGCTACCCGAACTGATCAATCGTTTGAAGACATCGGTTGGCGCTAAGTTGTCAACCGGATCAACTTCGCCATGTCCCCAAAAAACGCGATTGTGCTTGGGCAATACCAGTGCAGTGGCATCTCGAGTGCGAACAATCTCCACCGCATATTCGTCATGTGTCAATTGCAAGTCGAACGCTTCATCCCCCATGCGTTCGATACGCACTTGAACGGTCTGCGTTTTTCCTTCCAGGGGTAAAGTGATCTTGCCTTCGATCGAAAAGTGAGAGGTTCTCAATTGCAATGCGTCGATCCAGGGAGTCAATCCAGTGGCAAGTCGCTCGATCGACTCTTCCTCGAAAACGGCTTGGTCTTGCGAGCGTACCTCGGTCGTGAGTTGGACCATTGAGATCGCAACGATGATTGCAATAAAACAACGACGATTAAGGAATGGCATATTGCCCTCGGTCAGAACAAAGAGAGGTGGTTTACGACGCGGCACGTTTCGAAATTGTACACCAAGTTGAGGCGGACTAGGTGGTCTCCTCATCCCCCGACCCCTTCTCCTCGGATTACCGAGGAGAAGGGGAGTTAGGACCACACAAGCACTCGCTTGGATTTTCTCCCCTTCTCCTCCTGTACTCAGGAGGAGAAGGGGTCGGGGGATGAGGAGGTTTTACTGCTGCTCAACGCTCCGCCAAGTCATGACTGACAGGACGCAGTCAAAAAAACTCGTGCTATCTTCCACCAACCCATTCGCTAAAGAATCCATCGCAACGGTTAACCATTTCATTCAGATACGATCCTGGTCTGCATATTCTAGGTGAGTCGTCAAATGCAAAAGTGAACTGGAAATCTCGGGATGTGAGTTACGTTTGAATATGGCGAGAATGCGCTCGGCAAGCCGAACACGTGACTTCGGATCCAACCTTTCCGAAAGTGCTGCCAATGCGTTGTTAAAGGGCCAGGGTGCAGGCTAATCTTGCCGAGAGTGCCGTGGGTCAAATTGCTTGCCCTTGAGCCGTGCGGACCAACTTCGAAAGTAGTCGTACCAGCCGAGCCTTGTCGGGCGACTGGCTATGAGATAGTCGAATCGAGATCCATCCCGCGCGATCACACTTTGCGCAAGCTCCAATTGAGTTTGTCGTAAACGGGATGTTAACAGCTCGCTCCATTCTGACTTGTCATACCCACTGCTTTGGGCTGGCGGCTCCGGTTGACTTATGGCTGCACCGAGCCTCGCAAAGAGTTGCGGGCGACTCTCATCCCAAAATGCGTATTCGAGCGCCATCGGGATAAATACGACCCCTGGCACCCTGGAGGCCAAATGGGCCAGGCCCGGCATCAACGTTTGCGAATGGTCGCGCACATCCGTGAATCTCCCCTCGGGCGTTATCCAAACCGTGGCATTCTTGGATTTCAAAATCAATTTCGTGGTCGCTAAAAACTCCGAAGCACCGACGGTTGTTTTCAGCTGTAAACCGTAGAAGCCTAGTTTGGCCATAATCCGATAATTCTCTAACGCTTCCGAATCGATAGGTGCATAGAAAATTCGATTCGGAAAGTATTTCTTACGAATCAGCATGCCACTGATCGGATCCCACCAACTCGCATGATTGGTGAACACAACAATGGGAGTCTCGTCGCCAATGGATTTTAAGTCCAGCAACTCGGTCTGGACGCCAAAAGAGTCAAACTGCTTAGCCACCATGCGGCGAGAAAAACTGCAAAAGCCATCCACTAGCCATTTCTTCGAAACCGGCAATGCGGCTTGTTTGTTGCGCGTCATACTACGTCGATCTCCTCGATGGGCGCGGCCATCGGCTGCGTGATTGCCGCCGAGAAATATTCGTGGATGTACGCCCGCGGATCTTCGGACTTAGAGTATTCCACCAATGCATAGAGCTTCTTTTGATCTCGCAATAGCTTGTCGGCTCTGTCCTCTTGATCTGCCAAAGTGCTCGGCAAGGGGCCTTGAATTTCAATGTTGGTCAAATCCATTTCATCCTCGATCACACCAAAACGCTGCAGCATTGCCAATACCGTCTCCAATCGCCGATCCCGCTTCTGACGATCGCATAGCCGCTCTCGCAACCACTCCATCCCAAACGCCCTGACCGAATCGACATCGTGAAGCAGCAAATCATAAGTCCGTTCGTAGAAATCCGCGTCGGGATTGCTCCACCGCAAAAACTCAACTTGAGTATTGAGGTCCCGTTGGTCGTACATCAGAGTGCAATCCGACGGCAACCCATCCCGACCAGCGCGTCCAATTTCCTGATAGTACGACTCCATCGAACCCGGCACTTCTGCGTGCAACACGTAGCGAATGTCTTCCTTGTCGATCCCCATTCCAAAAGCATTGGTGGCTAGCGCGAGTGGGCAACGGTTCTGCATGAAACCGTTTTGGATCCGCCGTCGATCGTTGCGTGACAAGTCGCCGTGATAACACACATGCTCAATACCTAACTTGCGCAGTCGCTCGCTCATTTCATCCAACGAGCGAATCAAGGTGAAGTAAACAATGCCGCTTTCGTTAGGCCAACGCTCAACGACTTGTTGAAGCAGTTGAACTTTTTCGTCGAGCCCCCAAACCTCACGCACGCTCAACGCCAGGTTGGGCCGCTGGATCCCTTCATGAAACAATTGGCACTGGCCGATCTCATTGCCAAACGCTGGAATATTCAATTGGCGAATGATGTCGATTTGGACATCGCGCGTGGCGGTGGCAGTCAATGCAATGGTCGTCGGCGAGCCAAGCTCCTTTCGGAAATCGCCGACGCGCGTGTAGTCCGGTCGAAAGTCGTGTCCCCATTCGCTGATGCAATGCGCCTCATCCACCGCAAGCAGTTTGATTTCGCGCTTTTGAAGCACGGCGACAAACTCTTCTTTGCGAAACCGCTCAGGTGTAACGTACAGAAGTGAATAGTTACCCTCCGCGATTTGCCGATATCGTCGGGTTCGCTCGTCGCGGTCCAAGGACGAATTGACGAACGTCGCCTCGATCCCTTTGGCCTGCAACGCGTCCACTTGGTCTTTCATCAGTGCGATCAAGGGTGATAGCACCAACGTCAATGGCGGACGCATGCGCTCTCTGAGCGGTTGGTCCAAGTAACGTTGAGCAATCACCAAAGCAGGAATTTGGAAGCACAGCGACTTACCGCCACCGGTTGGCATGATGACCAAACTATCTCCACCTGCCAGAGTTCGGTTTATGATTTGTTGCTGTGTCGAGCGAAAATGCTCATAACCGAACCGACGCCGCAAGACACCAAGCGATTCGGACTCTAAACTCGAATTCAACGTGTCTACGCCTCAATCTTGGAACCGAGCAATCGTGCAAACTGAGCAATCCACGCTGGATGTGCCGGCCAAGCGGGCGCGGTCACCAAATTCCCATCGGTATGGGCTGAATCCATACTTGGAGCAGGCTCAACGTATGATCCGCCCGTGCTCGTTACTTCATACCGAACGGCCGGATAACAGCTACAGTGTTTGCCGGTCAGCACACCCGCTGCGGCCAAAATCTGCGGTCCATGGCAAATGGCTGCAATGGGCTTATTGGTGATTGCGAAATGACGAACAACTTCGAGAACACGTTCATTCAGTCGTAAATACTCCGGCGCACGCCCGCCTGGAATGACCAACGCATCGTAGCTCGTTGGATCGATGGTTGCGAAATCCGCGTTGATCCGAAAACGGTGCCCTGGCTTTTCACTGTAGGTCTGGTGGCCTTCGAAATCGTGGATGGCGGTCATGATCGTTTCGCCCGGTTTTTTGTCCGGGCATACCGCATGGCATTCGTGCCCAATCATGAGCAGCATTTGGAATGGGACCATAATTTCGTAGTCTTCGACGAAATCGCCAACAAGAAACAGAATTCGCTTTTGCATGGAGTCCGCAGTAAATGGGGTAAAGGGGTAAGGTCTTGGCGGCAACGGCAGCTCGAAACGCTGTGATAGTATACCGCGTTCGAGTCTGAGGCCAAACCCGCAGTTATGCGAGTGGCAGATTGCAGTATCCCAACCCGAAGCGTAACGGCTTGTTGCTTTAATGGTAACCCGAAGCGTAAGCGAGCGACAATTTCGCAGGTCCCTCACTTACGGGCTCGTTGCTTTAATGGATTGTGAGGCGGGGTATTCGAAAGTGGCATGGGCGTCTCGCGCGTCTCGCCCATGGATTCACGAGCGCGCTCGTGCCGCGCTATGGTAACCCGACGCGTAAGCGAGGAGCCGTCTGCAGGTCCCTCACTTACGTATCGGGTTATGATTGGTAGTTTTCAGTCTGCCAAATCGCCTAGTGCGCACGCTCCGCATGATGAACTGGCCTAAGTGCTAAAAACAACTACAATACGCTGGCCATTACCCTTTTACCCATTACACCTTACAAAAATGTCCCAGCAACTCAACGACCAAGCCTTTGCATTATGCAAGTCCGCCATCGGGCATGCCTCCGCTTGGCGGATCGTCGAGCATCGGCTTGCCAATGGGGCGACCGTCCTTGACTTCGGCGTTCAAACGCCCGGGGGGATTTTGGCGGGTCAGAACTTGGCTCGGATCTGCATGTCGGATCGAGCTAAAATCACGATTCATCCCGCCGACTATTCTTTGGGACCGTGGGCGCTCGTTCAAGTGACGACCGATGACCCGGTTCACGCTTGTATGGCTTCCCAATATGCCGGTTGGCCTGTTGCAAAGGACAAGTTCTTTGCGATGGGTTCGGGTCCCATGCGAGCCAAACGAGGCAAGGAACACGTTCTAAAGAGTCTTAACATCGGCGACTCGAGCAAACATGCCGTGGGTGTTCTGGAATGCGATCAATTGCCGGACGAATCGATTTGCGAGATAATTGCATCTGAGTGCGCTGTCGACGTTGGCAGTGTTGTTCTGTGCGTCGCCCCGACGCGATCGATCGCGGGTACGATTCAAGTGGTTGCCCGGTCCGTCGAAACATCGATGCACAAACTCTTCGAATTAGGCTTCGACCTCAATTCGGTTGTTTCCGGTTATGGCTCAGCTCCTTTGCCACCGCCCGCTGTCGAGTTCGTTCAAGGCATTGGCCGCACGAACGATGCGATCTTGTACGGTGGACATGTGACGCTCTGGGTCCATGCCGAAGACGACCAAATTCGCGAACTCGGACCCAAGGTACCCAGCAATGCATCGCGCGACTATGGGGTTCCCTTTGCTCAAACGTTCAAACGCTACGAATACGATTTTTACAAAGTCGATCCAGGGCTTTTTAGCCCAGCCATGATTACCATCGTTAACCTCAAATCCGGAAGCTCATTTCGATTTGGTTCCTTCCGACCGGATGTACTGGCTGAGTCATTCGGTGAACTCACTTGATGCGACTCGGGGTGCTTGGTTCGCCAACGGGTTGGTATATGCGGGACTTGCAACGAGCGGCCGAAGCATTGCCAGACAATCGGGCAACTTCGATCGATTCGCTTGCCTTTGCCAAGCTCAGTGTTTGGTCGCAGCAGACTGAATCGCCACACGCGAATAGTTGGACTCAGTCAACGGATGAGTCGACTAAACCAGAATCCACCAAGTTGTCGGATTACGACGCGGTACTTGTTCGAACCATGCCGCTCGGCTCTGTCGAACAAATTGTATTTCGCATGAATGCGTTGCATGTAGCTCAGTCGGCAGGAGTGCAAGTTCTCAATCCACCCCGTTGTCTAGAGATCGCCATTGATAAGTGGTTGACCTTAGACTTTGCTCGTCAAAGCGGAATCGAAACACCGCGAACGATTTGCTGCCAAACCCGGGAAGATGCGTTGCTTGCCTTTGAAATGCTCGGCTGCGATTGCATCGTAAAACCGATCTTTGGAGGCGAAGGTCGCGGAATCGTTCGTGTGACCGATGCCGACATGGCTTGGCGTGTGTTTAGCACTTTGGAACAGTTGCAATCGGTTATCTACATTCAAGAGTTCTTAGTGAGCCAGGGTTACGATCTACGATTGCTTGTCGTCGGCGATGAGTTGTTTTGCGTACGGCGCGAGAATCATGGCGATTGGCGTTCGAACGTAGCCCGAGGCGGGCAAGCCATCCCGCACGAACCGACGTTCGAACAAATTTCGATCGCATTTCGAGCGTGTAAAGCGATACAAGGTTGGATGATCGGTGTCGACATTTTGCCTACAATAGACGGACGAAACGTATTGCTGGAAGTCAATGCAGTACCTGGCTGGCGAGCAACCGCGGCAGCGTTGAACGTCGACATGGCACAGCTTGTTTTGAATCGTTTGCACGATAGGTTCTAAACAACTTTTGATCTTGCTCCCCTCGCCCTGTACTCGGGGAGAGGGGCCGGGGGTGAGGGGTTTTTTGATCGTGAATTCAATGTCTCGCTGCGTTTCAGACGCGCAAACAAATAACTGAACCGGAAGCTACCATGTCAGGGCCATGGCTAGGCAGGGCTCTGGCCATGGCTAGGCAGAATCGTCGCGATGACTTCAGCCGCAACGCGGCGCAATGAGATAGCCCAGAGCAACGCCCTCATCTTTACCCACATCTTTTGATCTTGCTCCCCTGACCTTCGCCCTAGCATGAAGGTAACAATCCACTGGGGTAAACCCAGTGGCATTCGATGCATGCCATCTGGCTTTATGCCAGTGGTGGTTTGACCTTCCCCCTAGCTCCCGTGGGGCCATCCATCTATGCATGCCGACCAATTTGAGGGGTTCCCGAACTGCGGACAATCGTCGACGAGGCGTTTGAGATTTTCGATGATCGTCACGAATATGTCGTTGCTCGTATTCAACAAGCCAAGAGTTACACCTTGCGCTTGCGTCTTGCTAGGTAAACCATGCCGAGCCCACCGAGGCCGAAGATCGCCATCGAAGTCGGTTCGGGTACGGCACTGATGTCCCCGTACTGACCAATGACTTGCGGTCCACCAGTCAAGTTATCATAGAAAGCAAACGCGTAAACATCACCAGTTTTTGGAGCCATTAAAAATGCACTATATTGCGAGGGGGTAAGACTCCAAGTTGCACTTCCCTTGAATGCTTGAACGCCAGCCGTAAATGAGGCCGGGTCTGGAGTACCGTTGTCCATACTATAGATATTGAGACCCGGATCACTACCATTCCGGAAAAGGGATGGCGAGCCATCCGAAGTCGCATTGAAATAAACGAGGTCCGCCCCAGGAAGACGCGTAGATCCTGAAGTCGAGAAGACGCTAGTCCCGAAAAAAGCTTTGAGGTACACCCCTGTAGTATCGGAACCACTCACCGTGGCGGCCGACACGCCTGTGGTTGCAGAGATCGTGACTCGATTTACGGTGCTCAGGTCAATCTTCAAAATAAACCCTGCCCGTGCTGAAGAAACCATCAGCACACAAATCAAAAAACAACAGGAACGCAAACCAAAAAACATAAATCAACTCCAAAAATAGTAGCAGTGGGAATTTGAAAGCGACATTCGCTTCGTTGAAAATTTTGCCCCCCCCCCTTGTTTTTGTCAAGCAGAAAATCGGAAGAATCTTCAAAATAGTAAACTATTCCTAGGCTGCTGATTTGTTGGGAGTCTCTGCGCAAGCGGGCTATTGATTTAATTTAATGGTACGAAGGACTTCCTAGTCCGTCGAATTCCCCATTGACGATCTTGAAAGTCCGTCGTACTGCCCTTACCCAATAACGAAGCATAGCCAAAAGGGGACGCAGCTGCGTCCCCTTTATGATTCTCGCAGAGCACGTTGGGATCGCCCAAGAGATTTGCCTTGGAGTTCGAATCGGCCCTGGCCGAAGCTTATGCCGTAGCATCGGCCTTTGAGCCCGTGCAAGGCTAACTTAGCAAATAACGCACGGGCTCGGAGGCCCATGCTACGGTGAGTAGCATAGCCAAAAGGGGACGCATAGCCAAAAGGGGACGCAGCTCGATTCGCTTCGATAGAAAAGGTTCGATAGAAAAGGGGACGCAGCTCGATTCGCGTCGATCGAGTTTTTTCACTTGCTCGCTCCCTTCTCCCCGGTAATCCGGGGAGAAGGGCTGGGGTTGAGGGGTTTTGCACGGTGTTTCAATTGGTTTTTTGATCGTGAATTCAATGCCTCGCTAGTGCTTTGTTACTACTAAGAATTAGGGTTGGATGTAGTGGATCTTGTTAAAGATCCCCCAGATTCAGGATCTTTAACAAGATCCACTACCCTAAAATCAAGCTGCAACGCAGCACTAGCTGCGTTGCAGAATCGCAAACAAATAACTGAACCGGAGGCTGCATGTCAGGGCTCGACCCCTCACCCCCCGGCCCCCTCTCCCCGAGTACAGGGCGAGGGGGAGCAAGATCAAAAGATGTGGGTAAAGACGAGGCATAAAACCAGTGGCATGGACAACACGTTCGCCAAGTGCTTCAATACTCTTTCATCGCTTACCTCACAACGAAAGTCTTTCCATGCATTTGGCACGTATTCAAACCAAACAAGGACCTGCGGTCGCTCGTATCGCGAATCAAGCGGCAGCCATTCTGGATCTTTCCGGCACAGGATTGCATTCCCTAAGCCAACTATTGTCCGACCATCGACTGGTTGAGTTGGCTGGCGAATTGCCAACCGCCTCAACTCCGATTCCACTCGATGCTGTCAACTGGCTGCCACCGATCGATGACCAAGAAGTCTGGGCAGCGGGCGTGACTTACAAGCGATCTCAGACAGCCCGCATGGAAGAAAGCGAAGCAGCCGCAAGTTGCTACGATCGAGTCTACACAGCAGCTCGCCCCGAACTTTTCTTCAAAGCCACACCCAACCGATGTAGCGGACACCACGGATTGCTACGCATACGCTCGGATGCCACATGGAATGTGCCAGAACCTGAGTTAACATTGGTCTTGTCGAACAAGGGCAAAATTGTTGGATATACTGTCGGCAACGACATGAGTAGTCGCGATATCGAAGGGGATAATCCGCTCTACTTACCTCAAGCCAAAGTTTATAACCAATGCTGCGGACTTGGACCTTGGATCACGTTGGCCGATGCGATGCCAGCACGAGACGAGATCGGCATTCACCTCAAAATCGTTCGAAACAACCAGACCGTTTTTGCCGGTGAGACGTCCGTCTCTCAAATGGCAAGGCAGCTTGAGGACTTGGTTCAGTGGCTCATCCGCGACAACGATTTACCCAATGGTGCCTTTATGCTAACGGGCACGGGCGTTGTGCCGGATAGTTCATTTACCTTGGCAAAAGACGACACGGTGCTCATTTCGATCGACGGAATCGGCACACTTGTTAATACAATTGTACAAGGCTAGTGCATCACACGGCCCTCGGAAACCGGTAACTCTCATCCTCGATTTAGATCAACCATGACCCAACGCAATCACGATGTACTCATCAACGGCCAATGGCGGCCAAGCTCGCACACCAGCGAGTTCTCTCCTTCTAATCCCGCTACAGGAGAGTCGCTGCCTTTGTCGTTCCCGTTGAGCGATTGGTCCGACTGCGACGCCGCGTTATCGAGCGCTGCAAACGCATTTGCCGAATTGCGAAAGATGAAACCGGAGTCGATCGCGTTGTTCTTGGAAAAGTATGCCAGCCTAATCGAGGCAGACAAAGACGGCCTTGTCGAGATCGCCAATCAGGAAACGGGACTTCCCAAAGCTCCGAGATTGGCCGATGTTGAGTTGCCACGAACGATCAATCAGCTCAAGTTAGCCGCTGCCGCCGCCCGTCAGCAAAGCTGGTCAATGCCGACCATCGATTCGAAAGCCAACATTCGCTCGTGCTTCGAAGCGATCGGACCTGTGTGTGTTTTCGGGCCCAACAATTTCCCATTTGCCTTCAACAGTATTTCTGGTGGCGACTTCGCTGCCGCAATTGCAGCGGGCAATCCAGTTATCGCCAAAGCCAACTCGTCCCATCCAGCAACGACCCATCGTTTCGCCGTTTTGGCGGACCAAGCGGCCAAAGCGACCAACATGCCAAAAGGTTTGGTCCAACTCATCTATCGAACGTCGCATGCCGACGGCGAGAAGTTGGTTGCCGACGCGCGACTCGCAGCGATCGGCTACACAGGCGCTCGAACGGCTGGCCTGCAGCTTAAATCCGTTGCCGATCGGGTCGGCAAACCATTTTATGCTGAGTTGTCGAGCGTGAACCCAGTCGTGTTTATGCCGGGAGCCTTTCGCGAGCGACTGGACAAACTCATCGATGAATACGTGATGAGTGGCTTGATGGGCGCGGGCCAGTTCTGCACGAATCCCGGTATGTTGTTGATGATCGATAGCCCAGAGTCAACCAAGTTTGTTGAAGCGGTAACGGCCAAATATCAAGCCAGTGCAGCGGGAACATTGCTGTCACGCAGCGTGGAAACATCTTTGGTCAAGAGCGTCGGCATTTTGAAGAGCGCAGGTGCAGAGTTATTGACCGGTGGTACCAAGCTCGATGGCGGACGATGTGCCGTCGCGAATACAGTCCTTCGAATTCACGGCAGTCAGTTTCTTGCCGCCCCGCACGTCTTTCAAACAGAAGCGTTTGGGAATGCAGTCTTGATCGTGGTTTGTTCGGACTTGAACGAGTTGGCAAAGGCCATCGAGCATCTTGAAGGCAATTTGACCGGCTCGATCTACTCCGACTCCAATGGCAGCGATGATGCCGAGTACCAAAAGATCGCCTTGGCATTAACACATCGCGTGGGAAGGGTGTTAAATGACAAGATGCCAACAGGTGTTGCAGTCAGTCCTGCCATGAATCACGGTGGTCCTTTTCCTGCCACCGGCCATCCAGGATTCACTGCGGTTGGAATCCCCGCAAGCATGGTACGATTTGCTAAGCTGACATGCTTTGATAATGTACGCGAGACTCGCTTGCCTGCTGTATTGCAGAACTTAAACGTTCCAAATGCGTGGCGGTTGGTGGATGGCAATTGGACAAACGGATCGATCGTGTGAGAATGCGATGCAACATGCTGACTGGCTAATACTCTCGATCTTGGGTTTTCTTGGGGCGGCGATTGCCGGCTTCGGAAAACATTTACTTCAGCATTTTCGAGGTAGGACACTCGAAGCCTACTGTCGCCTCAAAGCAAATCGCGATCTATTTGGGACGATATTGGATGAACAGAATGAAGCGAAAACCGCGTGCAATTACCTCTTCATTTTCGGAAGTAGCCTTGCGCTGATGGCAAGCGGTTGTTGGTTGTCGACCTGGCTGCAATGGCAACAAAGCGAATCGGATGCCAGGCCCGTTTCTTTTCAGATCGTTTCTTTTAGCGTGATCGCGACTGCACTGCTAACCAGCCTGCATTCATGGATCCCGAAGATTGTCGTTCGCAATAGTGCTGCCCTGTTGCTTTATCACACATGGTGGTGTTGGCATGCCATTAGTGTTGCGGCGAATCCGTTTCGGGCGTTAGAGCATTTATTTGTGGCGGTGGGGCATCGACTGAGCGATCGCCGTGTGGAGTATCGTGTTGAAGAGGAGTCGCTCGAAGACGAGATACGCAAGTTGGTCATGACCGGTGAACGCGAGGGGTTGGTTACGCGTTCGATGCGAGACATGATCACCGGCGTGATGAACTTAGACGAGGGACAAGTTTCGCAAATCATGACCCCGCGCAGCAAGATCGATGCGATCGATATCGGCTGGAGTTGGCATCAAGTGCTCGATTATGTTACCCAGTCTGGAAGAACACGAATGCCTGTGTACGAAAACTCGCTCGACAACATCATCGGTATTCTTTTCGTCAAGGATTTGATGGCGTTGCTACAATCAAGAGATGCGCCAAGCGATGGAACCGGCATCAAACCTATACTTAGAGAATCTTGGATGATTCCCGCCACGCGTCAAGTCGATGAGCTGCTAAAAGATTTTATGCTGCGTCGAAGTCATATGGCGATCGTCGTCGATGAGTTTCAGCAAACCTTGGGGGTCGTTACGATTGAAGACGCGCTGGAAGAAATCGTCGGCGAGATCGCGGATGAGTTGGATGTCGACGAGGTATTACCCATGTATGTCGAAGATTCTGAGGGCAGTTTTAGCTTGTCCGGGGTGATGGAAGTCGCTGCAGCCAATCGGCAGTTGTCACTGGATCTTCCCGAATCCGATGACTACGAGACCGTGGGTGGTTTGGTTGTCAGCACGATTGGAGCCATTCCGAAGATTGGGGCTAAAACCAAAATTGGCAAGTATCAAATCTCGGTGACGCAAGCCAATGCAAGGCAAGTTCAACGCGTTCGCGTTGCGATTTCGACACAAACGTCGCATCATTTAATGAAACATTAAGATGTGTGGTCGCTTTACCTTAAAGACACCTGTTGCCAATTGGCTTGCGGACTTGTTTCCGAATTGGCATGAAGGAGTTGCATTTGCTAACGAAAACGTTCCGATCGAACTGACGCGATCTCGGTACAACATTGCACCAAGCCAGTCGATACTGGTTTTCCATGTCGATTCCGATGGGCGACTTCGTTTGGAAGGAATGCGATGGGGATTGCTACCTAGTTGGGCGGATGCTCTGTCGGTCGGGTACAACATGATCAATGCAAGATCAGAATCGATCGCAGATAAACCCAGTTTTCGCCCTTCGCTCGTGGATAAACGATGCGTAATACTAGCCGACGGATACTACGAATGGAAAAAACTATCATCCAAAATCAAGGAGCCCTACTGGATACACCGACCAGGAGAGGCTGTCTTTGCAATGGCCGGTCTTTGGGCGGAGAACTTCAAGATTCGAGTGCCAGACTCGAAGGGCAACTCGATTCGCTCAGCAACGATTATCACGACCCCTTCGAACTCGGATACAGCAAGCGTCCACGATCGAATGCCTGCAATTTTCTTCGACGCAGAGCAAATTAGCCGATGGTTGGCCCCGGAACTGAATCAAAAGCAGCATTCAAATCAACTTCTTGAGCAGTTAAAGCCTAGCGCTGATGGTTCGTTGAGCATTCGTCGAGTATCCACGGCGGTCAACACACCAAAAAATGATTCTGAATCCTTGCTTTGCCCGGCCGTTTAGAAATACGGAGAGTGCCTAGAGTACCAGGCGCTTCTCGCGCCGAGAATAGTACGAATAGAATCTTGCTCCCTTCTCCCCTGTACTCAGGGGAGAAGGGCTGGGGATGAGGGGCTGGGATCGTATCGAAGCGCGATGCTGCGCGCCGATATTTTCATCTCGACTCAGGAACCCCGACGATGTTGAACAACAAATACTTCTATTGCAGCCTATCCGCCGCGTTTCCTATACTCCGAGCGGGAATCCCACTTTTTGAGTTCATGGACGGTTGCAATGAAGAACTACGTGCCTATGCTGGCTGTTACCTTGATCTTGGGAAACGCGTGCGTTTGCCTTGCGCAACAGCGATCCGGTTTTCAGCCCTATACTCCGACCGTTGTCGGTGGCTTGCCACCCAGTTCGAAAGGCCTAGAGCAGCCTGTTTTTGTGGCCGATCGAACATTGGAACCATCGCTTTCCAGCGAAAGCGACCTGGACGCGGTACCGACGACTCAGCAGCAAATGACGCTGTTCGAAGCTGGCATGTTGGTAGCAGCGGTGGGTGAAGAGCGAGTCACTGTCGGGGATCTTATTCCGGCGGATAAGTTGACATCGAAAATGATGGCAAATCCTCAGTTCGAGATGATGTTGCGGAAAGAGCTGGTGGAAGCGGTCACGCGGAAGGCTCTTGCTCAACGCTTCGTCAACGACAAAGTTTCGGGTAAGCCGCCGAAGGAGCGAGCCCAAGCGAGAAAGCAGATCGAGACGCAGACGAGAAAAATTTTCCACGAAAAGTGGGTGCCCATGCAAATGGAGAAAATGAAAATCGAGTCCACGCTCGAATTCGAAGAGAAGCTCGCAACGGCTGGTAAAACACTGGAATCGATGAAGCGGGACTTCGCCGAATCGACCTGGGCGCAGGAGCATATTCGCGAGAACGTCAAAGAGAATCCAGTCTTAAACCTATTCGAATTGCAAGACTACTACAACGATCACCTCGACACATTTAAGCGTCCGGCGCGAGCAAGGTTTCAGATGCTCTCAGCCATCTTTGATAAATATCCCAACAAGCAGGCGGCCGATCAAGCCATTCGGGAAATGGGCGACGAGGTCTACTTCGGGGGGGCTCCGTTCGAGGCCGTTGCGAAACGGAAGTCGACTGACTTCAAAGCTTCGGAGGGAGGCCAATTTGACTGGACAACTCAAGGCGCGCTGAAAAGCACGGTCATCGATAAAGCAATCTTCGAGAACCCGTTGCGTCGTTTGAGCGAAATCCTCACCGACGAAGACGGCTATCACATTGTCGAAGTGCTTGAACGCCAACCCGCCTCCGTTCAATCGTTTGCCGAAGCACAAGCCGAAATTCGCAAACTTCTCACCAAGCAAACGTCCACCAAGCTTCGAACAGAATTCATGAAGAAAGTTCGAGCAGAAACGCCCGTTTTCACCAAATGGCCAGAAGACATTCCGGGCTCCAAGGACCTTTCGCTGCTAACGCAATAGTGATCGTCAAAGAGTCTTGCCATACCTATGTTCGCATTATCCTGTTCGCAACAAGCTTTTCCAGCATGGTGTCTCCGGTGCATCGGTTTGATTTTTTTGGCTTTGATTTTGCCAAGCGGTTCGGTCCATGGAACGGACGCGGTCTGTAAAGTCGCCGATGGCGAATTGAGATCCTGCCAAATTGTGACCGTCGATCAGGCTTGGGCTGTTGGCGATCGTGGTTTGATTCTCGCTACTCGCGATGCGGGCAAGACCTGGACCGTTCAGCATCAACGCTCGGAGGCAATTCACTATTCGGTTTGCTTTGCTAACGACAAAAAAGGCTGGGTATTTGGCGGAACCATCGAGCCTTACTCGCATCGGAGCAGTGGCATCGTTTTGACCACGATCGATGGTGGTCGCAATTGGCAACAGGTGCCTTGCAAACTTCCGAGATTGACTGGCTCGCAATGGCTTGGGAACGATCACCTACTGGCTTGGGGCGACTGGTCAGATCTCTATCAGTCGGCCTTGTTTGAAAGCATCGATGGCGGTGAAACGTGGAATTCACGCCCAACCCCGTGTAGCCACGTCCAATCGGCTGCCATTGGCCCCCGTGGAGAGTTGGTTTTGCTGGACCGATCTGGCAAGATCCATAAAACGCTTGATGGTTTGGCGTTTGAAAGCGTGCACATACCCGTGACCCCCTTCGAGCCACTTCGCTTCTGTAAACAAATCAATGGCACTTGGTGGCTAGGGGGTGATGCAGGCCAACTCTATCGATCCATGGATGCATCTCAATGGAAACGGATCGCTCTACCCGGAAACGCGTGGGACCAAGCATTGTTTTCACTCAAAGACATTGCGGGCTTTGGAAATCGCGTTTGGGTCGTTGGGCAACCCGGGAACGTTGTGTGGTCGTCGGAGGACTTGGGCGACCATTGGGTCGTTCGTTCAACAGGCAATTCAACCACCAATAATTCCATCTCCGCCTTGAACGCAGACGTCCTACAAATATGCGGGCCCCTTGCAACGATCCGAACCAGTCGCAATGGTGGCAAAGCTTGGTGGGCTCAACACCAGTCGGGAACACGCAATGCCATCTTAAATGTAGCAAGCACAAGCTCAAGTATCGCCTGGGATTTATTGGCTCACGTGACTCTCGATTCGAATCGCCATGCTGGTGCTTTCGTGTTGCATGACCAGTGCTTCGAAGAGAGAACTGCTGGCCGTCCTGAGTTGGCATCGCGAGTCGAGATCGCGGGGAAAACGATCGGGCTCAGCCAAGCAAATGTCCAAACGAATATGCCCGTCGGAAACCTCTATTCCGGCGTCCGCCCAAGCGATCTCGAATACTACGGACGCCAAGCAACCTCAATGGATTCCTCATCAGAAAATTCGCTGATTGTCCGCCGCGTCGCGCTGGAGATTCGTTCGGTGCAACCAGACGTTTTGGTTAGGAATTGTGATGAAACCGGCAATGCATTGGAAGTCAAGTCTGCCCAAGCCGTTGTGATCGCCGCTCGGTTGGCTGGGCAAAAAGACTTCCGCATTTTCTCCGAGGCAAGCGGTATCGCCGAAGAGTCTTGGTCACCAAAACGAATCCTGGTTCGAGGAACAAAGAAAGGATTATCGTTCTCACATTCCATGCTTCTCAAGTCGAACCTGTTTCTGGGAAGTTCGATTGCGTCGATCCGACCTCTGATCGAGTATCCGGGTTCTATCAGTCTACCGGATCAACGTTTTTCATATCGAATTCTCGGTGCACGGACCAGCGCTTTGCGCGATCCGTTTGAAGGAGTCCTTTTGGACCCAGCGACCCAAATGATCGAACGCACCAAAATCGCGATTCGAACACCCGCCCTAATGGCAACCAATAAACTGCTGGACTGGAAACAGGTCTTAGAATTGGAGCACGCCAATCCATTAACTCAAGATCGTGTGTGGGAAAGCAATCTCAAAGCGACAGCCAAAGAAGTATACACAGAAACGGCCTCTCCTATTTTAATGGATATCGCTGTTCAAAGCAGACGATCGGGCGATTGGCAACGATGGTACTCGGCATTGGAATTATTGATTGAACGAGATAGAGCCTCTCCGATGGGCGAAGCAGCGTTTTGGGAGCTCATGATGCATACCGGTAGCGTGGAAGTCCGGCGCGTTATCGAGTCTCAGATCAAACTCGTAGAAGAACGCTATAGCCATGAACAAAACGGAACGGTCGCGGCGGCTCAACAAGCATCTCCGTTTGCAAAGCCTTCTCGCGAAGCCACGGACGTTCAACAGGTTTCGTTTTCAAGCGCCGTACGGCGTATTCCAATTGCAACAAATCGGGATCTATCCGAGTTTTCCCGCGTTTTGTCTCGATGGCCAGACTCATTTGCGTCCCGACGACGCGAGCCGCGGTGGGGATGGCTCATCGCGTCTCGCTATCGAACCATGCAACAACTCCATGATCGTCCGATTGGGGCAATCAATCTGAACCGCAACCCTTCCGAATTTTGGCCAATCCTGTCTAACCAAGTCACATCGTGGACGCGAGTCGCGGAAGCAGAACGTTCGCTAAGCAAAAATAACGAACTAAAGGGTGCACCGACGCCAATGCAATCCATAGCCAAGCCGATCGCTCGCTTGGCCTGGGTAGATAAACCCCCGTTTCTCGACGGAAAAGACGACGAAATTTTCTGGTCGACTGCAACGGAGTTTGAGCTGAGAGATCCATGGACACAAACGACGGGCAACCGGACGACCATTCGATTTGCCAGAGACAACGATTATCTGTACTTGTTTAGCCGGTCGCCTTTAATCAAGTCAGCCAATGTTCAGCCGATTCCACTTCGAAAGGAAAAACGAAGGGATAGTATCACTCACGAAAGTGACCACTTCAAGCTGCGTCTAGATATAGATCGTGACTATGCAAGTTGGTTTGAGTTCAGTTGGTCGTCATCGGGCGAAACAAGCGATGCATGTAATGACATGGCTTTTTGGAATCCGACTTGGCACATAGCAATGTCAAACGACAACTCATCTTGGGCTTCCGAAATCGCCATCCCTCTAGAAGAAATATCGGAACGCAATGAGACTACTCCCTTTCAATGGGCCAACGAGGTATGGGCCATGAATGTGGTGCGGTGCATTCCATCGGCGGCAACGCTTTCGCTTGACCCCTCGATTTCGGATCGAATGGCAAGTGACGATTGGATTCATCTCAATCCTAAATCGGTATCTGCCGATCGTGTTGAAACACCGAGCCAATCGAATCACAAATAATCCGCGATTCCTTGGTGCGCCTTAGAGTGAGGCGTTGGAAGCTTGTGACGAATCGCCTATCCCGGTCGAGAGACGGGGCGCGTATTTCTCTTGTTTCCTCGCGCATTCAATGCACAGAGTTGCGTAGGGTACAGCCTGCAAGCGGGCTAAGGGAATTGCCTTGTTGCAATTCTCGCAATCGCCGTAATGTCCGCTTCGAAGTCGATTCAAAGCGTCCTCAATTTGTGAAAGCTCGCGGCTTTCGACCTCAACCAACTGGCTGCTAATTTCATCTTGAGCCGTATCCATGGCGGCGTCCATCACGTCTCCACCCTCTTGGGAAAAGGACTGAAGCATACTCAAGTCGCCGTCCAACGCTTTGCGAAGTGCTTCGCGACGAAGCAGCAATACGTCTCGTAACTTGTTCAATGCTTCTTTTCTTGACATGATTGCATTTCCGCAGGGCTAAGACTAACGCCGCCCCCAATTGGAGGGTATCGAGCGCATGCAACTATAGTACGCAATCCAGCCAAGAGTGTTCGTTTTTTGCGCGTACCATCGCAAATTTCTTAGTTGAACCGGTAAACGCTCCGCTGATTCTGCGCCGCAAAATATTGTCGCGAAAGGATTTGCGAAATTTTCTTTGTGTGCTTGCTTCGGAGATAAATTCTAGATTTTTCTCCTAATTTGCTTCTGGACTCAAATGTCCAGTCCGATTAGCTAGGCAAAATCCACAGTTTTCGCATTTCCGCAATGGTTTGAAAGTTGAAAGTTCGATAAAAGCAATTGACGGCTTCCACCGAATCACCGACTGGTTTACCAAAAACAAGTAAATGCACACTCAGATTCTAACGCTTCCAACCCAAAATCCGCACATCGGTTTCGATGCTGCGATCGGGCAAATAGACATGATCGGTGGGTCGGGTGAAGTCTTGCGATCTTGGCGAATTCAATCCCCAAAGTGTACTTTGGGTTCCGGGCCTGAATGCTCCGTTCAGATGGATGCGAAGGTAGCCGCGCCGCTCCATGCAACCCTCGTCTTCGGTAAAAAACACGCACTTTTAAGGGCCTTTGCACCAATCCGAATCGCGAATCGCAACGTTCGTGAATGGCTCATCGATCATCCGACCGAGATCTTGATCGGAGATTGTCGACTGGTCGTGCATCCATCGATTGCCGTAATGGCCACTCCCGATGCCATGGATCTATCGGCGAATTTGGCTTCTGTCGAAAGACTTCTCTTGTCGCTGCACGAAGCGATCGAACGAGTCCAAGAATCGCTCGCAGTCGAATCGAAACAATCGCGGGAATCCATCGAAAGTACAGTTTCGACCGAGATAGATGCGGTTGGCAAGAGGTGGTTCTCATCCTTGAGTGGCCAACTCCAAAATCAGTCGGAAGTTCAACAGTCTCTTTTTACCGACCTATCCGAGCAATTCACGGGGCGATTTGGTGCCATCGACGAACAGCTCCATCAATTCACGGAAACCAGTAGCAATCACACGAACTCGCTCAACGCTTTACTAGAACAAGTCAGGGGTGTGCAATCCTCGATCGAAGCCCGGTTCCACAACGGCCTAGAGCCTGCAATCGCAGAACCATTCGTGAAGGCTGGTTTCCCGCCTGATCTCGAACCGTCTTTTGAGCACGTTGCAGAATCAAAGGTTGAGCGTGCTGAACCATCAGGTTATGTGCAAGTCGTTGAACCGAACTTCGGCAGGACAATTGAGAACAACGCAATCGATGAAGACGATTTGAAACCAGTTCCGAGTGCGCTTCCCGCCTGGTTCACGAATGTTGAAACACAGCAAGAAGAGAATGATGAAACACAGCAAGAAGAGACCGTAACTCCCGAATCCGAGACTGAGGCGATCTCCGTCGAGGAAATAGACATCGCCTACACACCCCCTCCACACAATGAAAACTCTGGAACTGCCGAAGAGGAATCGATAGAGGAGTACATGCAGCGACTGTTGCATCGGGTTCGGGGTACCGATAATCTGCCTGCTGCTCAACCTACTTTACCGTCCACGAAAACTTCCACCGCAGCCAGGACTGCGGGTCCTGCCGCGTCTCGCAATGTCCCTTCCGTGGGCGTGGTTGCAAGCGATGTCATTTCCGCACCACTCGTCGCCGAGCCCCTGACAAACGAGTCCTTTGTTCCGAGGCAACAAGCACCAGAACATCGCGATGAATTGGACGCGTTGCGTGAGTTGGCAAATTCGAACGCTCGCAGAGCTCTATCTCGAAGCGATAACCGAAGAATAAATTCCGCATTTTTCTTTAAACTTGGGGTAACCGGTGTGGCTGTATTCTCTGCAGTTGCAATTTTGCTGCTCAATGGCCTCGTTCTCAATATGTCGTTTGTGGGAATGATTGCCGCCGTCGTTGTCTCATGCCTTTGGGGATACGATTGCCTTACCCACTTCAAACAACTGCGAAGCGACGGCCAACAGATCCGGGATTCAACGCCCAGGACTGCCTCGATGAATGCGATTCAAATTGGCTCAACCGATGGGTCGGAAGATCGTTGGCGACCCTCCGTTTCCTAGTTGTCGCACTTGCAACTATCGTCTAGATCGGTCAAAGTAACTCCATTCACACTTTTTGAGTCTTGGGGATAACCGATCGTGACATTGAACTTTGGACCAAACAGACGTCTGACGCAAAATGCGGAAGTAGACGCGCGAATATTGCTTTTGCTAGCACTGGCTGCAACCCAAGCCCTTACAGGCTGCGGTCCGGCTGAACCGAAAGAAATTTCCGCCGAAACAAGTGGTTATCTTCCATCCGACAAAACGAAGGCATCGACACCGGCAAAGGAACAAAAGCCTGCCGAAGGAATTCCTCTTGCGGATCAAGTTGGTCCTTCAGGAATTTCTATCGCGCCGGAGGTTCCTACGTATGAGCCTGGCAAACTGGATCCCCAGATTGCTGCCAAGAAGTATATGAAACTCAAGCTTGGGGAACTGAAGGATTCCGCATCCTTGGTTCAGTTTCTGGAGGAAAGCACGCGTGCGATGCGAGAACTAATAGCCGATGGCCGTCGCAAGCTGGTGCCCATCGATGTGTTGTTGGACCGTGGAATGGAACTTTCACGCATGAAGGTGCAAGCCGCAGAACTGTTGGCTAAATTGGCGGTCACAGAGGACGAAAAAGTCGCTGCGACCCTTGGCAAGTTGGAGTCTCTTGAGACCATGGCAAGCTTCGGAGACGTGGCTGCGTCCGATGATTTGCGGGTCCTGGCCGAACAGGAATCAGGAAATACCGACCCGCGTATCTCGCAAAAAGCCAAGGCGATTTCGCTCAACTTATCGAACAGGGATTACGAAAATGGCACGGCGAAGGCTGACGACGTATTCAGGAATGCCGAAATTGTTCTAACCAGTGGCACACAGCTCAATCCCTCCATCCTGACCGCTGTCGCTCAAGTGATCGAAAACCTGGACCGACACGACGAAAAAGACCTTGCACTGCAGTTGGCGAAAAAGGTTGAGGAGGCATTCCGCAATCATGAAGAACCCCAACTCGCTCTGAATGCATGGCAGCTTCACGCGCAACGCACGACAGAGATGAAGGATATCATTGGCCTGATCCAACCAGACCCCTCGGCACCCATCGATCCCGCCCAAGCAAAAGTTGCGATCAATGCGTTGATGAACAAGATTCCATCGCCATGGACTTCGTTCTTCCTTGTCCAGGCAGCGATTCAGCTTGAGTATTCAGATCAGCCATTAATCGCCAAAGAATTGATTGACGTTGCCCAAACACAAATCGAGAACCTCAAAAATGTTGAAGCGCGGGCGGAATTGGCACTTAACTGTGAGCAGTTTCAAAAACGCCTGGGAATTATCAACAAACCACTAGACCTGAGCGCGCTCGTCGACACAGAAGGCAAACCGATCGATATGGAAAGCTATAAGGGCAAAGTTGTCTTGGTGGATTTTTGGGCTTCTTGGTGCGGTCCATGCATTCAAGAGATTCCAAACATCGAAAAAGTGTTTTCCGCCAAAAACAAAGATGGCTTTGAAGTCATCAGCATCAACTTAGATGAAAACCGCGAGGATTTAGACGTGTTTCTGAAATCGCGAAAGCCTCTTTGGAAAACCTACGTTTCGAATTCAGATAAGCCCGACGAAAGGGGTTTCCAAACTGCCATTGCAAAAGCGATAGGAATCTCCGCCATTCCATTTATCGCAATCATTGGCAAGGATGGGAATGTGGCGGGAATTCACGTCCGCGGGCCAAAGATCGAATCCAAAGTCGCCGAACTATTGGCTTTGTGAAAAGCGAGCGGAGAGGCGCGAGCCAAATGGCACTCACTTTTGAAACCCGGTGATTCTTCGATTCCTCACCGGACAGCTTGCACGGTTCCGAAGGGCGATAGCCCCGGTTCTCGACGAATGTCGAACAATTGGAAAACCGGGGCTATCGCCCAACGGCGCGTGGGTATGAAAAACAGTTACGGATGTGCTTACAGTTTCTTCTCAATGATCTTAGCCACAAGTTCCGGATTCTTCGCTTCTTTTAGATGGGCAATCTGATCAGCAGGTAACCCGATTTTTTCAAGGTGATTAAAAAGGCTATCCCAAACCTTTTCCTTCTTTTTTCCTTCGGTCAAATAGAGATCTGTCAGCAATTCCTGGGCTCGTTGGAGCGACACGTTGTCTTGATTCTTGTAGTGATTGCGGATTATAGATTGTTGGTACCGCGTATAATTTTCCATTGCCATACTATCACCTCGATGCCTTGAGTTCACCACCAGCCATTAGCACGCGTCACAAGATGACGAGTCATCTCGATTATACCTGTGAATCGGATCAACGCAGAGCGACCTTGAAATTAACTTCGCAGCTTCCTCTAAGACGAGCGGCAGACCGTCAGGTTTTTCCCGATTCAGCCATTTGCAACAAGACTTTTTCCGCGGCCTCAATCGTAAAATCAATGTCCTCGGGGCGGTGGGTCCGTGAGAAGAATAACGCCTCAAATTGACTGCATGGCATGTACACCCCATGTTCGATCAATCCCCAAAAGTAACTGGCAAATCGCTGCCGATTCGAGCGATTGGCGGTCGGCCAATCGGTTACCGGTGCGTCATTGAAGAAAAGAGTCATCATGCTCCCCATGCGTTGCATCTGCGCTGAAAAACCGACTGAAATGGCCGCATTGAGAAGCCCGCTAGAGAGTCTCGAAGCTTGAGATTCCAGGTATTCATAAGGCGGATCATCTCGCAAAATCTCGAGTGTGGCCGCACCGGCTGCGGTCGCCAACGGGTTTCCAGCGAGCGTGCCTGCCTGATAAACTTTTCCGGCTGGCATGACATTGTCCATAATGTCCGCTTTGCCGCCGTATGCAGCCAATGGCAAGCCACCGCCAACAATCTTGCCTAACGTCGTTAAGTCCGGTTCGATTCCGAACAGGCTCTGAGCACCACCGTAAGCAACACGAAAGCCTGTCATCACTTCATCAAAGATGAGAACCGAACCGTGCTTGCTAGTCTCATTGCGGAGCGATCTAAGAAACTCGTTGGTGGGCAAAACGGTTCCCATGTTCCCTACAATCGGTTCGAGAATAACGGCTGCAATTTCCGTGGGGTGCAATCGAAAGGCTTCGCTGACGGCACATGGGTCGTTATAGTTCAATACAATCGTGTCCTTGGACGTACCGATCGTAACACCGGGCGAGTCAGGTACTCCGAGGGTCGCTGCGGCGGAACCGGCTGATACCAGCAACGAGTCAACGTGGCCGTGGTAACAGCCTGAGAATTTAATGACCTTTTCGCGACCTGTCGCGCCGCGAGCAACACGGATTGCGCTCATCGTGGCTTCGGTGCCGCTGTTCACCAATCGCACTCGCTCAATGCTTGGGACTGCCTGCATGATGAGTTCTGCAAGTCTTGACTCATTTTCGGTTGGCGCACCGAACGAGGTTCCTCGGGCGGCAGCTTGCTGGATCGCTTCGATGACTTGCGGATGTGCGTGGCCCAATATCATGGGCCCCCAAGAGCCGATGTAATCGAGATACCGATTGTCATCTATGTCGTAGAGGAATTGGCCGGCGCCGCGGGCCATGAAAATCGGCTCCCCCCCCACCGCATGAAAAGCGCGGGCGGGTGAGTTAACACCACCCGGAATCAGTCGCTTGGCTTTACTGAATGCATCGTGACTTCGCGTACGTGAACTGGTGGAAATTGTCATACTACCAACCCATTACCATGTTGGATTCGATGATACGGCGCGATTTTTCAAGGTCCGAGCCAGTCTCAGACATGTAAAGCCGTATGGCTTGTAATTTGTCACCCGAAGACTTCGCTAGACATTCTCGAGCAATCGAACAAATATCGAGGCTTCGCCCAGTCGCACCCAAGGCCGCTTTGGAAATGACCCAGGAATCACGAGGACGCTTCGTGATTCGCGCGATTCGGTCCGTTGGATATGCCTCGCGAAGTACCTCGCGAGCCGCTGGCTCGTCTTTCGCCCAAGTAATAAATATGTGAGAATCTGTTTCGATCTCGAATAGTGGCATCGGATCAATCCCAATGTTGGTTGGTTGCGTAGTAGTATTCTGTCTGAGATCGTAGCAGGCAAGAGCGGGTTGCGAAAGGTTTCCCGTTTCTCACTGACCCAATCGACTCTCACTGACCCAATCGACGTTCGTTCAAGACGATTCCGAAGCTATCAGCCGTACCATGCGAAATTACTTAACTTGGTTTGTTGTCCTTGCAACCTGTGTTGTTGCGTTTGGGCCGTTATGCACCGGATTCTTTGGACCAGCCTCCTATGCTCGCTGGATGCTGGCCCAAGCGGCCAACGAGTACGAAAACGAACAGCCGGATCAAGCGGAAGAAACACTCGCAAAAGCCTTAAGTGCATCGAACGAAATCGCCGGTGACCCTGAGTTTTGGATTTTGCGGTTTAAGTTGGTTTTTGGCAAAGAAAAGGCCGACGCCCTCGCTGTTTCGGCACTGTTTGACGAAGCAATTGCCGCCATTCCTACGCTGGACGAGGATCGTCAAACATATGCTGCTAGGATTGTTGCCGAGCTTTTTAGGTCGAATAAACGTACGGATTTGGCTGTTGACATCTTACAAACATGTTTTCCACCATTGGAGAAGCGGTCCTCGGTCGCCAACAATGAGTTGGCCTATTTCCGCTCCTTGCAAATGAAGGAACTCGACGTTGCGTTGAAAGAAATCAATGCTGCCGTTGCAGCCGATCCAAATGTTCCTGAATTCTTAGACACCAAAGCGTGGGTCTTGCACGGCTTAAACCGAAACGAAGTCGCGATCAAGTTTGTGAACGAAAGTATTTCTCAAAGCTACGAGTTGCTCAAAAAAGAATTCTCCAACCCAAAGGATGGCGAGGATTTTTGCCAACTGTTCGAACCCGACGCCACAACGCAGTCGCCTTCCGTTGAAAATCCTCCCGTCGAGCCGGAATCCGTCGATTCAAAAGTAGGGGTTGAAAAAGTTGAGGATCCGCTGGCCATGATACGAAAACGATTTCCCCTGTCCAATCGAAACGCAGTTGATACGCTAGCAAAAAAGATCGCGGTACTGCGATTTCATCGCGCGTGTATTTTGGATGATTTAGGTCGAACAGAGGAATCCGAAGTAGACTACGCATGGCTGGATCGATTCGGTTTCTCCGACACAAAAAAGCTGGAATAGTTCAAGTTAAACTTAACGTTTCCGAATAGCGGTTTCGGGGAGGGGTGAGTTCGGATACTATGCAATACGAGTCCTGGTGGATACTCGCCCCGAACTAAACGCATCCGAAGATTGATTTGGACCTATGGCCGAACTGAACCACGAGTGCGGTGTTGCCGCAATCTATCACCTGCCAACTGGCGACGAAAGTTCTCTATGCCTTGAGGGTGGGAGAGAGGCAATCTCCTCGTTGCTTCCTCGCATGCTTCAGGACATTCAAAACCGCGGACAGCTTGCAGCCGGTATGACCAGCTTCAATCCGAATCGTTCGTTGTTGCTCGATACGATAAAGGATATCGGTACAGTCAGCGAAGTATTCCGTTTGTCCCATCGCGGTAAAAGCGAAGCCATCATGGAACAGTACGCCGGTCGCGCTGCGATCGGCCACGTTCGCTATGCGACTTGTGGGCAAGATGATCGCAGCTATGCTCAGCCATTTGAACGCCAGCACATTCACAAGAACAAGTGGTTCAGTTTCTGCTTCAACGGCCAGCTTGCCAACTACAAAGAACTGAAGGAAAAACTGACTCGCGAAGGTGAGCATCACCTTGCGCGGGACACCGACACCGAAATCATCATGCACGAAATAGGCCGAGAGCTCACTTCCGGCCCGGCCAGCCGCAACTTGATCGATGTCTTTGCCGCCGCAGCCAAGAATTTTGACGGAGCCTATTCGTTGGCGCTGCTCAATGCACGCGGCGAACTCTTGTTGGCCCGTGACCCACTCGGTATCAAACCGCTCTGCTATGCGATGGATGGAGCATTGTTCGCAGCGGCCAGCGAGAGCGTCGCTCTGCTCAATCTGGGCTTCGATCGTGAACAGATCAAATCCGTCCCACCTGGGAGTGCGGTGCTCGTTACGCCAGAGGGAATGCGTATTGAGCAATTCTGCGATGTCAAACCACCAGCTCACTGCTTCTTTGAATGGGTCTATTTCGCGAACGTTGCCAGCACGCTGGACGACCGAAGCGTATATCTCTCGCGAACAAGATTGGGAGAAGAGCTTGCACGCATCGAACTTGCTAGGAACACAATCCCTCTCGACAACGATACCATTATCGTCCCCGTCCCTGACACCAGCAAAGCAGCGGCGGATGCGATGGCACACCGCTTGCGCATCCCAAGTCGCGAAGGTTTGATCCGAAATCGTTATAGCGGTCGGACGTTTATCGAGGGTGGACGTGCTCGCAAGGCAAAAGCCTCGATGAAGTACACGCCCTTGCGAGAAGTCCTCGAGGGCAAACGTGTGATTCTGGTGGAGGACTCGATCGTTCGCTCAACGACCATGAAAGTCTTGCTGAGCCGAATTCGAGATATGGGTGGCGCCAAAGAAATACACGTCCGCGTTGCATGTCCGCCAATCGTCGCACCCTGTTTTTATGGGATCGACATGTCAACCATCGACGAATTGTTTGCCCCTAAATTCTTGGAAAATGGCATCTTGACCGACGAAGGCCAAGATCGCATGGCCGAACTTCTCGGTTGCGATTCACTGAGGTATCTTCCTATTGAATCCATTGCGAAAGCCATCGATCTGCCCGCGTCGCACCTGTGTCAAGCGTGCATCACGGGCAACTACCCCACCGCCTGCGGGCAGAAGCTCTACAGCATCGCTCAGTCGAATCATTTGTCTGGCAACAATTCCTCTCGTACCTATGAACTGAATCCGGTGGTGTGAAGTCTTTTTGCCAAGATTCAGGTGGACGGCACATGGAATGTGCCTACTACTTTGACTTTTGTCGGCTGTGTCTTTTCACTTATTGAGATTCCTGACCCAACCCAGGAGTATTGCGAGTCCCGCTGCGATGGCTATGAATGGCCCCGTCACGTAAATGGTCCTTGGCCTATAAACGAAGAGCGCTAAGACGACCAAAGAAGCCATCACCAACGCGATTCCGCTCGGCGCTCGCCACAATGCTTCCAATGCAGGCCAAGCCAGCCAAACGCACATCAAAACAATTCCAACTTTGCCAAACATATCCGAGGCCAAAGCGGAGCCCTTGGGTATCAACGAGGGTTGCAACCTCAAGGCTAAAGAAACTGCAATCAAGACGATCGACAAGGTTAATGCAATCCAACGGACATGAGCCAAGTCGCTTGGCGCGCCGGCTTTGCTCTTGTCCTTTCTAGCGTTAGAGTGGGGCTTTCGGTTTTGCGGAGCGCCGGGCTTGTCCTGAGGCATCAATAGGCCTCCAAGAGCCGCATCCAACGCTGCAGCTTGCCGAGCACTTGCGAATCGATCATCTTGACAGCCGACATTTCCTCCGCGTGAAGAGCAACGGTATGGCCACTCTTCTGTGCCAATTCAGCAAACGGGTTGAGAGAAGGATCGGTACCATTGAGAAAGAAATGCAATGCCTTGAGCGGCTCTGCAGGCGGAACGCGCACGCGCGGTGAAATCTTGAGATTGCAAAGCCAAACGCCTCGATAGACTTCGGTCCCTTGCGTGGCCGAAATATACGCGGGTAACATCCCGGAGGAAATGCCTCCGACACAAATCCGCCGTCGATCGATCTTGTACGTTGTTGACATATAAGAGCGCAGTCGAGTCGCAATTTCCACTTCTTCAAACGACCACGCCTTTTCGTCCGAAGATTGAGCCACGACAACAATCCAACGATTCTCACGCGCGAAAACTTCCCAGGCGTCGGTCCAGATCTTTTGGTCTTGTACACCTGCCTCTGCAAACACGATTAACAAGCCGTGGGGTATTTCATTCACATAACTCGATGGGACAATAGCGAAGGCTTTGTTCTTGACATCTCCAAGGGGCAACTGAATCGTTCCTCTGGCTCCCTGCACTTCGGCTGGATTTTGAGGTGAGTCCACTTTTAGCGAGGTCCATTCAAAGTCCTTGTCAGGTTGTGTCTCCAACGCGACCGATACCGTTCGAACTGCTTCGGTGCCTTTGCGAAGCTGAAATCGGACGGGTTCCCGGTAGTCCAGAAACGCCAACCGACTACCCAACGGATTCTTTTCGTCGAATGGCAATTCCTCCAAACTTACGATCGTCTCGCCAACTTCGATTCCTGCTTTAGCTGCCGGCGAATTCGGAACGACGGCGACGACACGCGGCTCGGACGAAGGGCTTGTCGGATCGATAATGGTTCCCAAATAGGGCTCGCGATAGATCGGCAGTTCCTTCACAAGAGCGAATTCAAATTGGCTTTTTGTTCCTTCGCGTTCGATTTCGAAAACCATACTTTGTTCTGCGTCCACGGTTCCCATGATGTGCTTGAGTTCCGAGTGCATTGCAACAGGCCGGACGCTTTCACGACTCTTTCCCGCACCCACAATCCGATCGCCTGCTTTCATGCCTGCTTTGGCGGCTGGCGAACCTGGCGTGACTCCACTGAGCACGATCTCCGGCGCGAACTCGTCCGAGCTCTGAGTTCGAAATCCAGCCCGACCTTGATAAATATCTTCGCCACGCTGCAATCTGGGGAGTCGTTCCAAAATATCAGCCAAAGGTATCGCAAATCCAACGCCCGAATCGTACCACTGTTCCACCTCCCCTTCCGTGGCGATACCTGGATTGATGGGCGCCAAAATACCCATGACATTCCCGCGTAAATCGATCAAAGGGCCGCCGTAATTCTGAGGTGATATTTTGGCATCGGTTTGAATGGCTTTGTTGAAAATACGACCTTGTGCACTCAAAATGCCTAAGCTGCGACTTGCGACTTTGAAATCAAATGTCTTTCCCATGGCGATCACCCATTGACCGACCTGCCACTCGGATTTTGAACTAACGGACGCCGCCTTCAGTGGCTTGTCTGTATCGATTTTCAAGAGAGCGAGCTCGCGACTATGGTCGCGAGCAACAAGCTTGGCCGCTTTGCGTTGCTCGTCCGGCAATACGACCGTTATGGACGCAGGCTGTCCACGAAACTGAAAAATACTTGTCACGATCCATCCATCGGAGGTCAATACCGTTCCGGTCGAAGGGCCGGACGCGATCAGTTGCTGATTGACGATCTCGCGGCCGCCAAACGTCTCGACCTGAACAACGCAGTCTTGCGCATAATCGGCCGCAGCCTGAAAAGCTTGCTGTTCCAATTCGTCCAACGGAGGGTCGTCCGCTGGTCCGATTCCCGAAGCGAACGAACCACCGAAGATCAGCATGAAAGGTGCGAGCAAAGGTCTAAGGTCGAACATGGATACGAATCAATTCCTGTCCACGTTGGACTAGCAAATAGAAAGAATCAGCCCGATTGATGGTTGAAAGCATTTTCTCGAGGCTTTTTCGAGAATCAACGCGTTGATCGTTTAGCAACAGGATGAGGTCGTTGGTCTGCAATCCGCATCGAAGAGCTGCCGACCCTTCTCGCACTTGATCGACGAACGGCGGAGTCTTGGCCAATACATCTGGGATCAAGGTGATGCCGATGTCAGATGGACGATGAGGCTGTGCGACGGCTTTGAGACTGCTTTCTTGCACGGACGTCGTGCCGGACAAAATGCGATCGACCGACGCTTTGACCACGTCCATCGGAAGAGCATAGTTGAGCCAAATGCCCGCTTGCTCATCCCGAATTTCTTTGCCGATCATGCCGACAAGATGTCCTTTCAAATCGACCAATGCACCTCCCGATGCACCCGGATTGTTCGTCATTACATCCAAAACATAAACGCGGCCTTGATAAAGCGACTTGATTTTTCCGCGACGAGTCGTGAGGGGAGTCGTAGCCATGATGACCCCTTTTTGTGCACTGCAGGACTCGTTGCCGGCAGCGATACCAAACAAATTGCTTATCGCAAAGACGCGTTGCCCCGTTGTTGCCGCGCTAGCAATCGTCAAATCAAATCCTACCAATCCTGCATCGTCGACTTTCAGAACGGCAAGTTCGTTTTGCGGATCCATTCCAACGACTGTTGCGTCGAGACGACGCCCATCGAACGTAACTACGCGGACTTTGTTGACGTCCAGTACGGTACTCCAACTGGTCAAGATGTGCCCGGAGTTGTCGATGATAATTCCACTTTGATAACTCTCAAGCCCTTTAACTCCACCTGCACCATATAGCTTCACGACCTTCTCTTGGCTCGTGGCAATAACGGCTTCGTTGTTGATAACGGTACTCGGATCCCGTGCTTGATCGGAAGCTCGTATGCAGTTGCTGGCAAAAACGAAAAGCAGCAGGTATGTTGACCCTTGAAAAACCGAACCGATCACTTGATGGAAAGAGTTCATTAGAGGTCTTTGCCTCCTTGACCATCCTGGATTTGGATGGAATTGATGGAAACGAGGAACTGCGTTTCCAAACCGTACACCAAGCGTATCCATTTTGGTGAAGCTCTTCCGTCGATCGGCTCGTACTTGTCGAAGTACAACTCGACGGGATCGGTTTGATTGTCCGAAAAGATTTCGATGACCTCGATTAATCCGGTGTCAGGCGAGGTATACACGAGCACATCGAAATCGCTGACCGTTATACGAGTGACGTCATAGAGGCCCTCTCGTCCGACGATAGGATTCCGCCCAAGATAAATTGCGTCTCCCATCAATCGAGGGCCGCGACGATTCCATTCTTGCCAAATACGCATCCCCATCGCTAGGCCGATCGAGGAACGTTGCTTGATCCATTGGGGCCAACCCTGCCGAGGGTGAACCGTTTCGGACTTGTCACCCATTCGAAATGCTAGGGTCGTGTCGGAAAGCATGATTTCGACTGTCAAATTCTCTCGGGGCACTTCGCCTGAGATTTTCCAACTTTCGGAGCTTTCGGTCCAATTGCCTTGGTTGGATCGCAAACTGAGTATTCGATCGAGTTCGAATCGATTGAAGTAATAATTCGAATAGCCACGTTTTTCGACGTAAAGATCCGCCAGCGCATCCGTCTTGGCGACTTTGTTTTGCTTAAGTGAATCTGCTTTTTCGTCGGGTGGCGGTATTTCGGGATTACCGGGCTTGCGTTGTGGTGGTGGCCCTTTTTGTGGCGACTCACCTTTAATGATTTCCTCAAGTTCGCTGGGCAAATGCAAGTTCTGCAAACGGACGAACGTATCGACGATACCATCGTCGTTGCGATATCGAATCGGAATTCGCCATTGGTCCGGATAGATTCCCAGAATGTTTTTTAACTGGTTGGTCGTGCTTATCTCGCGATCGCCCAGCTTGAGAATCTCATCGCCATAATGAATTCCGCGTCGAAAGGCGTCGCTGCTCTCCAAAATATTGGAAACAGTGACTTTGCCATTGGTGTCCGTCGCAACGGTGAAGCCTAATGTTGCATGATCTACGACCCGTCCCGATTTCAATTGCCACAGAAAATTCATGGCCTGCTTGATGGAAATAGCGTATCCGACCCCAACGTTGACTCGCCCCCGTTTTTCAAAGGAACAACGCCCGTTGATGCCAATCAACTCACCACGCATATTGAAAAGTGGTCCTCCTGAATTGCCTGGGTTGATGGCTGCGTCGGTTTGAATGCAGTCGCTATATTCCAGAATGGTACCGCTCGGATATTGATACCGTCGCACACCGCTAATCAATCCGTACGTGATGGTCGGCTGTAGATTGGTTGCGAGCACAAACGGGTTACCAGCAGCAAAGCACCATTGGCCAATGCGAACTTCATCGCTGTTGCCAATTTCGGCAACAGGGAAATCATCGCGGCCCACCATTTTTAGCACCGCCAAATCGCCGGTGGGGTCGATGCCTGCAACCACACTTTCGTACATCTTGCCGTCGTTCAAACCGCAGCGCATTCGATGACCGAACGGGCTCGAAACGTGAAAATTCGTCAGAACGTAGCCATCCGCTGAGATGCAAACGCCGCTTCCGCCCCCCTGTCCGTCGGTCCCGTAAACAGCGACTGTGGCACGAGACGCCTTGCGCATGGATTCGATGCGCTGCTGTTGGGCTGCAAGAACCACTGGACTCGGCGTTGGCGCTTCGCGTTCCTGGGCGAGTAACGATGGATTCAAACTAGTCCAGGCCGAAACCATTCCAAGGAATATCCATGAGACATCGGCTCGGTTCATACGCCTACTACTTATCGTTTTAGTATTGGTTGTTTCCATTGGACTTCCGTTCCTATCATGAGCTTCGACTCGCAAGCTACCGAGAGTATCACTTTCTTTCCCGCTTGAATGGGAACGTTGACTTCGATGGCGTCCTGATCGAACGCAAACGCTTGTTGAGAAATGCGTTGATCGTCTTGCCAAACCTCGATCGAAAGATCTGTTCGTTGCGTTCCCTCGTCCGTTCGTTGCACTTGACACTGAAAGGTGGTAAATCCCTCAGGCGCTCGAAACACAAATCGTCCTGGACTAGGGAAATATAGATCTTTGTCGCCTGAAGGTGAGGCCGCAGTTGGAGTTCTGCCATTCACAATAAAACGAGGAGCGAGCGAGCGTTCAAGACTTGGGATCGACGACTTGAAGTCAAGCCTCTTGGCGGCTGTTGCTTCGATAATCTCCAACTCCGATAGCCATCGAATATTGGCTGACGAGTAATTGATGCTTGAAATCTTCGAGAGCGGCAACGAAATCGTTTGACCCAATGAAGAAGTCAATTCCAGGACGCTCGACTTCACACTAAAGGATTCAGCCATCCAAACGGAATGATTGGTGGTGGTGATTTCAATGGCTGGCCGTAAACGCTCGGTTGCTCTTTGGAACCATACTAACCCGACCAATTTTTCTATGGGAATCTCGATCTGCTGGCCATCCAGTTCGAAGGATACGTTGGATTCTTGTACTTGTACAATGATCCCATTGATCCGGTCGATGGATTCGCCCGCTCTCAAAACAATCACGGCATCCGTCTCGGCCAACTCCTTGACCGCCGTTTGCCAAGCGTCTGCGAGCTCCTTTGGAATCGTTTTAAGTCGTGCAGCCCGCATCGATTTTGGTGCGAACGCAATTTCTTGACCACTGGAGTTCAACAGCTTCCATCCACTACTATTTCCGACGATCTTATCTCCGAACGCCCTGGAACCGTCAAGCAAAGTGACTTCGACAGGTTGCTTTTGCTCGTCTATCTTGTTTGAAAAACTAAGAAGACTAACATCGCTGGCTAATTTTTCAGTGGGTCCATTGCTCGTTTGAATCGTCAATTTGTTCGCATCGGCGGCCAACAAACTGCCTTGGATCGCTTTGCCACCGAACCCACTAACGGATACTTCGATGGATCCCGCCGTCAATACTTGGCCAAGCGATGTTCTCGGTAACCCAACAAAGAACAGTGCCACGAGCAAGCACACAATCGACTTCGTCGACTTTGCTTTCGCGTCCAAAAGGTAGGTTGTGACCAGTGCAAACGGAGCGAGTGCCCGAGATGATTTTGGCTGGCGTTTGGGATTGGATGGCTGCATCGCGTTTAAGTTGGGCGGTTTTGGTTCTTGAGGACTATTGGTAGTATAACGCACTGTCCACACATTCGGTGCAAGCCGATTTACTCACTCCTTTAAAAAGCGAGCCGTTATTCTATGAAAGCTGCCTATTTTAGGACGACCGGTTCACCCGACGTTATTGAATTCGGCGATTTGCCAGAACCGGCATGCGGTCCCGATGAGGTCAAAGTCAAAGTGTCGATGGTTTCCGTTAATCCAATCGACACTTACATTCGCAACGGTGCCAATTACTGGCCTCTCCCCAACCCGTACATCCCAGGTTGCGATTTGGCGGGCGAAATCGTGGAAGTTGGTGCTCATGTGAAGCATTTGTCGGCCGGACAGCGAGTCTGGGCCAGCAATCAAGGACTGATGGGTCGTCAGGGAACGTTCTCAGAATTTGCAGTCGTCGAGGCGAAATGGTTGCATCCATCGCCGGACTCCGTGGAGGATACGGAATTAGCGGCAGTTGCGTTGGTGGGTATCACCGCTCACTTGGGGCTCTTTAAGCGTGCTAACCTGCAATCCGGAGAGATCGTGTTTGTGCGAGGTGGCACAGGTGGAGTGGGATCGATGGTCGTCCAAATGGCCAAAGCGGTCGGGGCCACCGTGATCACAACCGCCGGAACTCAAGCCAAAGTCGAGCGATGCATCGAACTTGGTGCTGACTTTGCTTTTAATTACAACACAACCAACCTTGCGGATGAGATTCGGCAAGTTGCACCGCAAGGCGTTCAAGTCTTCTGGGAAACGTTGCGCGAGCCGGATTTTGACCTTGCCGTGGGAGCGATGAGCGAAAACGCGAGAATGGTTTTGATGGCAGGCCGAGATGCTAGACCACCGTTTCCCGTTGGACCCTTTTATGTCAAAGGCTGTTCGCTCCACGGATTCGCCATGTTCAAGGCATCGGCAGAACAACAACTTGTCGCAGCCGCAGACATCAATCATTGGTTGACGACCGCACAACTCAAGGCGCAGATCGACCGAATATTGCCGTTAAGCGAAACGGCCAACGCTCATCGACTTCAAGAAGCCAGCACGATCCAAAAACAAGGCCAACTGTCAGGAAAAATCGTACTTGCCGTCTCTTAAAGAGTGGCATAGGCTTCCAGCCTGTGACGTCAATAGTGAGATAGGCTTCTAGCCTATCAAGCAATAGTGCGATAGTCTTCTAGCCTATCAGTTCAACAACGACAGGCTAGAAGCCTATCCCACTGCATTCACTCGGCAGCCAACCCCTCAAGCTCATCTTCTTCCTCTTTCTTGCTTCGTATCTTGCTTCGTTCCCGCACCACTCGCTCAGGTGTTTCAATTCTTAGCACCACAACGTCTTTAGCCGTTAAAGCAACGTTGATCAAACCTATGACTGCAGAACTAATTGCCAAGCAGACGACAGCAAAAAAGCACTCAGGCAAAACCCAGCGATTTTGATTCGACGGATACAACTCGCCCAAAGTCCAAAACAGATTTGGAAAGCAATACCAATCGAATGCCAATCGTTGATATCGATTGGAGGCCAAGCTCAACGACAAGGTCGCAACTACCGAAAGTATCAACAGTACGCATGTGATCGTAAACGACGCCACCAATCTACCCGCCATGACCCTTCTCAAGAACACCATGCAGATCAGTCGAACGGTCCCCATGTACAACGCAAGATAGGCTGACAGGACCGCGACGTAGAGTACAAGCTGGATCGTGATGTTGCTTTTTGTCGCCGGCAACAAAAACCAAGCAGCCAACACCAGTGTGAACGCAGAGCCCATGAAGCTAAGCAACACGAATAGATAACCCGGACCAGCGCCCGGATTCAACCAGGTCAAAAAAAGCCGCCCCCATAATGAACTTGGCAACGATCGCCGTGCTCGAACTGGGATTACGCCTTGCTCTCCCATCATGATGCAGCCCGCAATCGCCCAATGTGCAAAAAGGAAATTCACCGAGACGGCAAGCAAGTCTTGCATGGCGGTACGGTCTCCATAACAAATGGAGAAAAAACCGGTCAACATGGCCATGAGCAAGCCGATCAGCAACAGGGGTACCCGGATCGGAGTGGATCGGTTTTCGCTCGCGACGCCAATGGCACACCCGGCGCTCCGCAGCAAAAGCCACGAATACAAAATGACGACAAGCAAAAAAACGCCAAGCACAATCCAACTCTCCGAGGGAATCGATCCATAGCTGACGATTCCAAGGAGGGTTGAACCGACTGCAAAAGCCGCAAAGACTTGCCCTCCCAGCAACACGATCGAAAAGAACACCTGCTGTACTCGATTTCGGGCGAACGCTGCGACCGAAATGGCAATCGCAGACACCGCCAAGCTGCAACTCGCGAGCAAGATCAAAGTCATTGCGATGACATCGAGCGTTAAGCCACGCAACAAATAGGTCAAAGCGATACATGGCGCTAGCACCGAGAAATAAATCAGCAACTGCAACGCAGCCACGCTTAACTTGCCGATCAAAATATGTCGCGGGGTAAGCGTCGATAAAGAAAGCGTTTCAAAGGTGCCATCGTCAAGCTCAGATGCCATCGACCGGAACGCTGCTTGAGGAATGATAATCAGCGATGGGAAAATCAAAATGATCGAGTACCCAATCAATAGCCCCGTACCATTCGACGCATAGTAAATGCTCGGAATCATCCCAATGATCGCCATCATCGACCAGGCCAGAACGACAATGGTTAAAAGCAACAGTGTCATCGAAAACTGCTTGCTCTTCAACGCTTGACGAGTCTCTTTGACAAGAATGGGATTGATCCAATTGCTCAGTGAAATAAGACGCCGATCCCATGCGGTTTCCCCCTCAACCAATTGCTCAATGGCAGCGGCGTGTTCGAGCTGATCGGGGGCCAGAATGGGCCTGCTGTCCAAGGCGGATGAGGCGGATGTCATTGCACTGCCCCCGTGGTTATCTTCATAAAAACATCTTCCAGCGTCTCACGGTGGGCCGCAAACTCCATAATCGAGAAGTCTGCGTTCACAATCCCTTTGAGCAAGTCGGCCTGTTCCAAATTCCCTCCTTGCAATTCAAAGGACATCGTATTGCCAGATCGTTGAATATGGGAGACGCCCTGACGTTGGCTTAACCATTCCTGCAGTTGTTCCCCTCGATCCATCGCGGTGAGCTGGACCCGCAACGCACCTTGCATTGTGCGTTGGATGTCCGCCACACTCCCAGTTGCCAGCAAGCGTCCACGCTCAACAATGCCGACTTGGTCGCACATCTCGGCTAGCTCAGTCAAAATGTGGGAGGACACGAGAATGGTCGTCCCATCCACTGCCAGTTGCTGAATCATCTGCCGAAGTTCAATTCGCGCCCTTGGATCCAATCCGTTTGCGGGCTCATCTAGAATGAGTACCGCCGGCGAATGGATCATGGCTCGCCCCAGACACAGCCGCTGCCGCATCCCCTTGGATAGGCCCGTGATCGGTTTGGATGCAATCTTGTCCAGGCCAGTAAAGCTGAGTGTGCGACGCAGGGCCGCAATTCGATCTTTTCCTATCAAGCCATAGGCACGCGCAAAGAAATCCAAATACTCAACGCAGTTCATGTTCGGATACATCGAGAACCCGTCGGGCATAAAACCAAGCCTGCGTCGTACCAAGTCGGGGTCATTGATCACCGAAAACCCATCGACCACTGCGTCACCATAACTTGGCAACTCAAGGGTAGAAAGAATGCGCATGCTGGTCGTTTTGCCAGCACCGTTCGGGCCGATGAAGCCGAATACTTGCCCTCGATAGACTTCAAACGAAATGTCGTTCACGGCCCGTGTCTTGCCAAAGAAACGATGCACGCGAAGCATCTCAATCATCGGAGAGTTCGACTCGTGCACAAAGCGATCCACCATGCTTTTGTCCCTCGTTAGTTGGCTCGATCCGGGTCGCTGGCATGAATTTGTTTTTCCGGGAGCCGATCGTCCGCAAACGGGCTGGTGCCAGGCATGGCTGATTCTCGGGACATTGCCGCGATGACTCCGAACGGCAACAACATCAAGAAAGCAATCGCAAAAAAGCCGAACGTCACGACTGGCACAAGCACGACCACCGCGATCGCCGCAACCGCATTATCTCCTTGCGTTTCCAGTGCCATTCGGATCACCATGAGAATAATGGCGGATAGAGCTGTTACAAAAAACAGACTGCGCAACGTGATCTTATCGCCCACGGATGATTCCCTCGAGTTGGCTATTTTGACCCAGAACTGTCAACAGTATATCGCAATCGGGCGCCGCGTCGAATTTTTCTAAATTTCTAAATGAATGCGGTGGCTCTGAAGAACTTGGAAAACACGGAAATCAGGCGTCATGGCTTGGGTGGGGGCTGGTGTTCCGAATCGAACGAGCCCGGTAATTGCGTTGCAAAAAGTGCAATCGCCCCTGAGGATTCTGTTGGAGTAAGTAGCGAGCCGAATCCAAAATTTTCTGCATCGCTGCCAGCCTTTCCGCAGGCGTAGAATCTAAAGTCTGTTTCCGCAGGAATTGATCTCGCGCGGAGAGAGACTCTTGCAGAGGTAAAGTTGGATCAGTCATATCTCTCAATGTTAGTCCCTCTGCTTGAATCTTGCTACCACCCAGCAAAATCTCTAACCGATTGCGAAGTCGTCGATTCCTCGATTGAACGTACCATACTAAGATACGCTTACTCTCAAAATCAGATCCGTTCTAAGATAAACTTTTTATTCGGCGAATACTATCAAGGAGCTTACCGTGCGGCATAGACTAAGATCGCGTTGCATTCTTTCCCTGCTTTCACTCGGATTTCTAAGTACCCTCGAAAACTCTATGGCCCAAGAAACCAAAACGGCTGCACCGTCCGTCCAATCCGATGCCGTCCCGTTTCAATGGCTCGAAGACGTGACGGGGGACAAAGCCATCGAATGGGTGAAAGCTCGCAATGCCAAGTCCCAAGCCCGCATGGAGGCCGACCCTAGCTTCAACGCTCTCCGCGAAGATCTGCTTGCGATCCTCGACTCCGACGCTCGCATCCCATTCGTCAGCAAACAAGGGGAATTCTACTACAACTTTTGGCGCGACAAAAAGAACGAACGCGGCATTTGGCGACGTACCACTCTCGAGCAGTACAAAACCCCCGACCCAAAATGGGACATCCTGCTCGACCTGGACGCATTAGGCAAAGCCGAAAATGAAAACTGGGTATGGAAGGGAGCCAGCCTGCTGCGACCGGATTACAAACGCGCCTTGATCACGCTTTCGCGCGGCGGTGCCGATGCGGATGTCGATCGCGAATTCGACATGGAAAAGCGTGAGTTTGTGAAAGACGGCTTTTCTCGCCCGGAAGCGAAAGGGAGCATGAGCTGGATCGACAAAGACAGCGTCTTCATCATGACTGACTTTGGCAGTGGATCGATGACCGAGTCGGGCTATCCCCGTATCGCGAAAAAATGGCGACGCGGTACTCCGCTGGAATCTGCGGAAATCGTCTACGAAGGAAAGTCGAGTGACATGTCCATCGGCGCTTTTCACGATGATTCACCTGGCTTCGAACGCAATTTTGTCAGCCGAACCTTAGCTTTCTACAACAACGAATTGTATGTTCTCGACTCCCAATCGAAACTCATCAAAATCGATGCGCCCAATAGCGCAAACAAGTCGGTGTTTCACGACTACCTAGCCTTGGAACTCCGCGAGGCATGGACCGTTGGCGGTAAGACCTATCCGGCTGGCGCTCTGCTGATGACCAAGCTGGAACCGTACTTGAAAGGGGATCGCAATCTCGAAATGGTTTTCGAACCGAGCGAGACCACTGCGCTTTCGAGCTTTGGTTTTACGAAAGACTATGCCTATCTCAACGTCTTGGAGGATGTCAAGAACCGCATCTATGTCTTGACGCCAACAACCAAGGGATGGCAAAGAGAACTTCTTAAAGGTGCACCCAGCTTTGGTACCGTCAATCTAACACCCGTCGATAACGATGAGTCAAACGACTACTTCATGACGACAACCGATTACTTGAATCCAACGACTTTGGCCATGGGTTCCATCGGCACCGAACCCGTACCGCTCAAGAAGCTACCTGCGTTTTTTGATGCCAAAGGACTAAGCATTTCGCAACACTTTGCGACAAGCAAAGATGGCACGAACGTCCCGTACTTTATGGTTGCCGCACAAGACATCAAACTGGATGCAAGCCATCCAACACTCCTCTACGGTTATGGCGGCTTTGAAATCTCGCTTCAACCAGGCTATAGCCCTGCCGTCGGACGTGCATGGATCAGCCAAGGGGGTGTCTATGTGGTCGCCAACATCCGAGGAGGGGGTGAATACGGTCCACGCTGGCATCAAGCAGCACTGAAAGAGAAGCGATTAAGAGCCTACGAAGACTTTGCTGCCGTCGCACAGGATCTTTGCAAACGAAAAGTGACGCGTTCCGAAAAGCTTGGTATCCAAGGAGGTTCTAACGGCGGACTCTTGGTTGGCAACATGGTCACGCTCTACCCAGGGCTTTTTCAAGCGGCTGTCTGCCAAGTCCCGTTGCTCGATATGCAGCGTTACAACAAACTTCTCGCAGGTGCTTCCTGGATGGCGGAATACGGCAATCCGGACGATCCGAGCCAATGGTCCTTTATCCGAACGTACTCACCGTACCATAACGTGCAAGCAGACAAGAAGTATGCCAACGTCCTCTTCACCACTTCCACTCGCGACGATCGTGTCCACCCTGGCCACGCCCGCAAGATGATGGCCAAGATGGAGGAACAAGGGCACTCGGTACTCTACTACGAGAACATCGAGGGTGGGCACGGCGGTGCAGCCAACAACCGCCAATCCGCGTTCATGCAAGCCATTGCATACACGTTCTTAAAACAACAGTTGTTTGCTCAATAGCCCTAGCTTGAACGCAACCATCCCCAGGGACAAACCCACATCTTTTGATCTTGCTCCCCTCGCCCTGTACTCGAGGAGAGGGGTTGGGGGTGAGGGGTTTTGCACTGTGTTTTGATTGGTTTTTTTATCGTGAATTCAATGACTAGCTGCGTTTCAGAAGCGTTAACAAATAACTGAACCGGAGGCTACCACGTCGGGGCTCTACTCCTCAACCTCCCGGCCCCCTCTCCTCGAATGAGATTGCTGATTTAGTGGATTTGCTGCAGGCAAAGGCTCGATCACAACCCGAAGCGTGAGCTTACGCGTCGGGGTACCATCGCGTGGCACGAGCGCGCTCGTGAATCCATGGGCGAGACGCAGGATAAACTCAGGGGCATTCGATTACCCAACCCTTATTCCGACAGCTTGATCCGAAGATTGCGGTACTCCATTTGACCACGATCACCCTCTAAGCCAATGGGACCTGTGGCTGGAATCGGGAACGCTTCTTCCAGCACTTCGCCGTTGCATAGGCATCGAGCGACATTTCCCTTGACGGTGATCTCAACCTCATTCCATTGCTGCGGCTTGTAGTTCTTCAATTCCTTGTACGGACCTGCGAGTAGGTAATCGCGGCATTGCAACTGCTTGCCCTTCAAAAAGATCCCGCTGTCCGCATTAGGTGTCGCACGAAATTCAAGCTTAAGCACAAAGTCAGACTTGAATTCTTGCGTTGTCCAAAGCTGTTGTATGCGACGTCCCTCGGCTGGCGTTGTCACAACCAGCCGGTTGTGGATGGCGACATATCGCCCATCATCGCTGGCTCGAAGTTGGGTAAATTCCTTTTGTTTGTCGATGATTGGTGGTGTTATCGCTTTCGGATCATTCTTGAGCCGTTTCTCGATGGCGAGCCGTTCGTTTTCGGAGGTCGCGTGAAAACACCACCCGGTCAAGTCTTTGCCGTTGAACAGAGGTTCGAATCCAGCCTCTAAAGTCGATGGCTCGGACGGAGGTTGCACCATTCCCAATACTTCAAGAACTGGTCGCAGTGCATTCTCCCATTTCGCGTAACCAAGTTGGTTGGGATGCAACAAATCAGGAAACTCTTCCGCCTTGGCGTTCCCATTCTCATCCGCAAAGAGAGCCCACGTGTCGATAACCGTAACTTGCGTATCCCCTTTGAATTTGGCTTCGAACAAGCGATTGATTTCTTTGATCTTATCCGCCGGTCGACTCTTGGTCTCCGACGAAGGGAACACAAGGCACATGACGATTGGCATCTCCGAATTGTGCTTCTTGAGTTGCTGGACAAGCAGTTGAACGTTGTCGGCAATCGTGGCGGGTTCAGCCTTTTCCTCCAAATCGTTGGTTCCCATCAACAGGACAATTCCGGAAGGATTTAGTTCCAACACGTCTTTGTTCAGTCGCAAGAGCATGCCTCGTGTCGTATCTCCCGAGATGCCTCGATTCGCGACGAGCGTTTTGCCAAACACGCCGCTCATCTCCTCACCCCAGCCTTGCGTGATCGAATCGCCGAGGAAAACCAATGCCCCCTTCTTCTCGTTCGCTTCTTTCTCCCATTTCGTTCGCCGTTCAACCCACAGTTTTTGAAACCAATCGTATCGGCGAATCGGTCCTGCGCCAGCCAAACCGTCGTCTTTGCTTGGAATTGCGAGAGTGCTTTTGGCATCGGACGCTTTCTCTTGTGATCGCAACGGGTTCGCTAGGTTCGCAACGAATAGGAAGGCTGCCCATGCAAATGTTAATTGCCATTTCATATTTGGTTTTCTCGTGACTGAAGAAGATGGGGGATTAAATGCGCGATTCCCTGGCTCACTTGGCCTTGTACCAGCAAAGAATTAGGGTTCAAAAAATTAGCCGTTGGTCGCTAGCCCCCGTTGTTGTCGCAAGAACCGTGGCTATCACCATTCGGCTAATCCTAAAATTAGATTTGGACGAGGCACTAGGCTATCACATTTCGCGGCTACTGCGAATCCTGCGCCTATTTTACTGCGAGGTTTTCCCGGTGCTTGCATTGAGCTTGCGGATACGCATTCTATTTCCGGCGGCTTGGGGCGAGTTTTCAAATTTGTATTCTTCAATCGCGGCAGCGGTGTTGCTTTGCTGTTCGTATGCTCGGCCCAGCAAGTAATGTGCATGGGGACGCCAAATCTCGGTGCCGGGTAATGCAATCAACCGCTTGGTCAGCCAATCGATCGTTGTATCCGGTTTGTCCATATCGAGATTAAGCATGGCGAGGAAAGCCGCCACATCAAATTTAGAACGCCGTAAAAAGACCTGTGCTTGTTGAATCTGAAATTGGAAATTCTCCAAGGTCTCGTTTGGTTTCCTAACAATTCCGATCTTCGCCTGCGTTTCGCGATCCACCTCCAAGTCCTTAAGTGTTTGCTCATCGACGCGAACATCCATATAGGAACGCAGAGCGCCCGCCGCTTCGATACTGCTGTCAAACTTGCCGTTCAAATGCAGGCCGCGAGCGCGACTGATCGGTGTATCCGTAATGAACGCTCCGTAAGTCCCCATGTAGTTCATCGAGAAAGGAGATTTATCATTCATCCGTTCTCGCGAGGATTGGTTGTACACTTGCGCCAACCACGGGACATTCCACAACCGAACCGGCAGCTTCTCATCGATGGAATTGATTCTCTTTTCAAAAGCGTCGGCGTCGATGCTTACTCGCAATCGATTTTCGCCTGTCAACGTTCGCTCGAGCGTGTGCATTGTGCGCCCAAGTGCAAATGGTTCGACGTCAATAAGGGCGATCAGTCCGCTGAGATCTTTTGGTTCGACCGGATATTCAAAAAAGCCGAAAAGCTTTGCCCGCTGCAAAACCGCAGGGTTCTCCTTGGCTTCCTTCAACGTTGCAATCCCATCGTCGACTTGGCTTGGAATAGGCAAACCCCATTGTGGTTCAAACAGAAAAAACTTGCCGGCGATCGGAACTGCGATGCACCATAACCGAAGAGAAGCATTTTCGGTGGCTCCCGATGCGCTCGGCAATGCCAACACGACCGCATCGATTCCATGAGCGAACGCGAGCTGCGTAAAAACCCGGGCTCGCTGCCAAGTGTCACCGCGAGCAAACATTAACGTCTGCCAAGGTAGCTGACGATAAACAGGTGCCTGATCGCTCAGCGGCATGTCGGAATTGGTAACCAATCGCTCCACATCCTTGGCTTGCCCATCGATTGCAACATTGCAGATCGTCCAATCGAATAGCTTCAATGTGGTTTCCAGTTGACGCCAATCGTCAGCCGGCAAAACACTCTTTTGTTTCTCAAGCCACCCCTTGAAAAGGTTGTCGTGGTAAGGACGTTCCAGAACCCACTTCCCTACGTCTCGCATCATTTGAGATTGCAACAAGAATTCGCATTCTGGCTCACCAAACTCAAGTTTCGCAATGCGATTCGAAAAGTCGATCGTTCGCAGCGATGCCGATACGGACTCGAGCGAATTCGCCGATTTCCAGTCCGTTGGCTCGACCACATTCTTTGACCAAGTATTAAGCTCCGATTGTATTTCGCGCAGTGCCACAGAACGATCCATTCGAACCAGTTGCGGCAAGTACCGAAATGCTTCGCGGAGCGAATCGCGTCGCTCCTTTCCGCTCGCCTGCTCTGCTTGGAGCCTTTGGAGCTGCTTCGAATTGGCGTCCTCGCAGCCAACGGAGCAAACCAATAATGATGCAACAACCAACCAGGAGATAGATTGGAAACAACGAAAAATTCGAGCTCTCTCGCTCATCGCATCTGTACTTAGTTCTCGACTTAGTTCTCGTTCCCTGGCTCTGCCAGGGAACGCACTGCTCCCGAGGCTCTGCCTCGCTTTGCATTGAGAACGGAGAGCCAACACTTTGTGGAACTGCGGGCAGAGCCTGCAATTCAGTGGGTTCCAAGGCAGAGCCTTGGAACCAGTTGGTGGCGATTGGCGAGAAGCGTCAACAATTCTGGGGTGCAGACAAGGTCGGTTCATAAAGCGATTCTACCCAAAATTTTGCCAACACAAAAACAAAACGCCGGGTTCTACTCGAACGCTTCGTGGGAACCTACGCATTCCATGCTTTCACGGTTCGCCAAATCGTAAGTACCCGTTCTAAAACTTTCTCAAATTGATCTAACGGCACCATGTTCGGACCGTCGCTCGGACTTAGATCCGGATTGGGATGCGTCTCAAAAAACACACCATCGATACCGACGGCTGCGGCTGCCCGCGCCAAGGGCTCAACCAACTCCCGGTTGCCACCCGTCGACCCTCCAAGCCCACCCGGCTGCTGTACCGAATGCGTCGCGTCAAAAATCACAGGCACTCCCATCGCTCTCATCACGGGCAAGCCCGACATGTCATTGACAAGTCGGCCATAACCAAAGAAAGTCCCCCGTTCGCACAGCATCACACCTCCATTGCCAGCGGCTTTCACCTTTTCGACAACATAGTTCATGTCGCCCGGTGCCATGAACTGACCCTTTTTCACATTCAGCGGTTTTCCGGTTTCAGCACACGCGATCAATAAGTCGGTTTGACGGGCTAAAAAGGCTGGGATCTGAAGCAAATCGCAGACTTCCGCAACGGGCACCGCCTGCTCGGGCAAATGAACATCGGTAGTAACTGGACAACCGATTTTCGATCGGACCTTGGCCAGGACTTCTAAACCATCGCTGATGCCGGGCCCCCGAAAACTCCCGCCGCTCGTGCGATTGGCCTTGTCAAAAGAAGCCTTAAAAACATAGTTGACTCCCTGTCGATCGCAGATGTCAGAAACCGCCTCGGCGATTTGTAGGCATGCGTCAAGCGATTCGATGACACATGGCCCCGCAATGAGAAGTAGCCTATGCGAATCGCCGCACACGTGGTGACCGATTCGAACGGGATTGACAGCAGCCCGTGGTTGTAATGGTGTTGCCATTTAGCCCGTCATGCCACCATCGACGGTGATGACTTGTCCCGTCACGTAACTTGCAGCCCTACTTGCAAGAAACAAAACGCACGCCGCAACGTCATCTCCAGTTCCGAGCCGATTGGCAGGAACTCGCTTCTTGACCTCGTCGATGATCGAATCCCCAAGAGCTTTCGTCATATCGCTCTCGATGAAACCCGGTGCAACCGCGTTGACGGTTATCTTTCGCTTGGCCATTTCCTTGGATAGCGATCGTGTAAAGCCAATCATGCCGGCCTTGGTCGCTGAATAATTGGTTTGACCCGCATTGCCGATCAAACCGGATACGCTCGACATATTGATGATGCGACCATAGCGTTGACCCATCATAATTCGTGTGGCTGCTCGGCTAAACAGAAAGCAACTCGTTAAATTGGCTGCGATGATTTCATCCCATTGAACATCGGTCATTCGAGGTAGCAAAGTATCGCGTGTGATACCTGCATTGTTCACCAAAATATCAAGGCGTTTGTGGTCTGCTTCGACCTGCTCGAAAAGCTTTTCGATCGATTCGCGGTTCGTCACATCGCAAGCCATCGCGACCGCTTCACCACCCAAGGCTTGAATTTGCGCAACGGTATCCGCTAGTTTTTCGGCATTGCGAGCCACACACAACACCTTGGCACCATTCGCGCCGAGGCGAACCGCGACGGCATGCCCAAGCCCTTGCGAGGCACCCGTCACCAACGCGATTTGCCCCGTAAGATCTGCGGTTAACCCAAATGAATTCGTAGACATCGATCACTTCCGTAGTCAAAAACTAGTCGCCAAAACACTCACATGCCGCTTTGCGATCAACTCGCTTCAGCGTTCCGGCTAAAACGCGCCCCGCACCTATTTCGTAAAATTGATCCACTCCGGCAGCCAACAGATTGCGCAAAGTGCTCTCCCATTGTACCGGCGAAACGACTTGTTTCGTAAGCAACGGCGCAAACTCTGCGGCCAACACATGCGGTTGAGCATCGATATTCGAATAGAGCGGAAAAATGCCGTTGCGGAATTGGGTTGCCTCGAGAGCAAGCTGCAATCGCTCGACTGCGGGCAGCATGATGTCCGTGTGAAACGCGCCCGCCACACTCAATCGAATGGTTTTGGTGGCTCCCGCTTCGACAGCCTTAGCCTCGGCGGCATCCAGCGAAGCGACATGCCCAGAGATAGCGATATTCCCTGGGCAAAGCAAATTGGCAACCCGAAGAATTTCCCCCGGCTGACGAGCCGCATCACATACGGCCTCCACTTGTTCGCAACTAAGACCGATCACACTCGCCATCCCGCTCTTGACGGCCGTGGCTGCGTCTTGCATAGCCGCACCTCGCTGCTGCACCAACTTGACGCCGTCCTCAAAAGAAATCGCGCCGGCACAAGCCAAAGCGCTGTACTCGCCAAGACTCAAACCCGCGACCGCAACCGTAGAGTCGAGCACGTCAGGGCGTTGAGCAGCGAAGTCGCCCAGCGCCGCCATCGAATGCACAAACAAAGCTGGTTGGCTGTATTTCGTGAGATGGAGATCCGTTTCAGGTCCATCCACACATAGCTTGGCTAAGTCATAGCCGAGAATGTCCGAAGCATGCGAGAACAAATTCCTCGCAAACGCACTTCGTTCCAATAGTCCTTTTCCCATGCCAACGAACTGCGCCCCTTGACCCGGAAAAAGCAATGCTACTTTGGGCACTCTGTAACTCTTCCCTATCAAGCGAAAAACGCAAGGCTAATCAAGCGGGCGATCCGTTATTCTTCGCCCATTTGAACAACGACTCGACCCATATAGTAGCCGCACTTAGGACAAACGGTATGCGTTGGGGTTACAGTGCTGCACTTCGAGCAAACTTGAAGCTGCCGAGGCGTTTTGGCATGGTGTGCTCGACGCTTGCCGGACCGTGAATTGGAGTGACGTCGCTTGGGAACTGCCATTTTTCGGACTCAAACTAAAACGGTTAAGAAGGGACCTGGATTTTTGAAGGACCAAGAGCGTACGAGCTATCGCCTTTACTGTCAAGCCGAAAGGACCCGCCGAACCAACACGCCGCTCGCTTGCCCTTGCGAGGAATAGGAAAGACTCGCAAACGCATTACCCGGCTTATCGGAATCAGTTACCCTAATAGAGCATCCGGCATCCAATCGATTGCAATTGAGAATCGGGAAGAGCTTCTGGTGCTCCAGGGCAAGGCAGCTTGCGACGATTTCGACGGCGGCGGACCCCGCACCCAGGTTGCCGAAGTAGCTTTTCGCGGCCGTTACAGGAATTCTCTCGTCCCCTAGGGAGTCGTGAATCCCCATTGCTTCCGAGCGATCCGAGTCGACTTCGCCCTTGCCGCAGGCATGAATGTGCCAATCGTCCGCGGTCAGATCCATACCCAACGAGGTGGCTTTGGCGATAAGTCCTGAGAGCACGTTATGGGTTGCAAGCCTAATGAAATCGCGATCCTTTCCGTCGAAACGATGGCCGACGGCGGATCCGACACCTGCGACGACTTCACCCCAAATCTTGGCACCGCGGGCGACCGCATGTTCGAGCGATTCCAAGACCAAGGCGCCAGCACCTTCGCCAAGCACCGACCCATCGCGGTCCGCATCAAAAGGCCGAGACATTTCAGACGGATCGGAACGATCCCTCGCTAGCGTTTCGGATACGGAGAAATGCAAGGCTCGCAGCGGTTCAAGTCGCGAGCCAGTCGCACCTGCCAACATGACGTCGGACGCGCCTCGGCGAATCGTGGCAACTGCTTCGGCAATCGAGGACGAGCTGCTAGCCTCTCGAATCGTAACAGAATTGCTAGGGCCTCTCAGGTCGTTGTAGATTGCAACGTGGCTAGCAGGCATGTTGGGCAGGTATTTCAGAAGCCAAAGCGGGTTGACTTTGATTCGGCCTTCGGTTGGCCAACGTTTAATATCGAACACTTTGTGGGAGTCAAAGCAAGCGGCCACACCATCCGCGAATTCTTCTGGGCGGGTAAGGATATAGTCGCTGCCGTAGACGATACCGGAGCGTTCGGGATTCCGGCTAGCAGGGTCGCTGAGCCCGCTATGAGCGAGAGCCATTTGGCAAGCCGCGACCCCCATTTCGATCTCGCGGCACATCACTTTTTGATTTTTCTTGATCGCTCGTTGGAGGGATTTTTCGAGCGGACCAAAATTGTCGATATCGCCGGTGAAGCACTTGGCTTGGCCGCCGAATCGGACATCGAGACCATTTTCGGGCAAACAATCGAGGGAGGAGACGCCACTTTGCCGGGCGAGCAAGTTGGTCCAAAGCGTATCGAGGTCGCGTCCGAGCGGACAAACCACCCCCATACCGGTAATAACGACGCGTTGGCTAGGTTTGGACATTATCAAGAGTTGTAGCAAGTCAAAAAGGAGATTCCCGAGGATCCGAGGCTTAGCAGCATAACCGGCAGGATAGGATTAGACAACCAAAGGCGAAACAACCCAAGGCGAAACAACCCAAGGTGAAACAACAAGGTGAAGGGGGCAAATGAACTTGACACCACGGAGAACAAGGTGACAATCGCGAGAGCCTGGACGGTTAGCTCAGTTGGTTAGAGCACCACGTTGACATCGTGGGGGTCGTTGGTTCGAGTCCAATATCGTCCACTAATGTTTTCCCAAAGAAAACTACTCTTTTTGATCTGGTTCGCGACTATGAATTCGAGCACATGCACGATTCATTGCACGAAACGAGGACTAGATCATGCCACGGCAAAGCAAACCATTCTTCCGTGAGCAAACCAAAAGCTGGTATTGCTCCATCAACGGTAAACAGATTTCGCTCGGTAAGTCAAAGACCGAAGCCTTCGAAAAGTTCTACGACCTCATGGGCCGCAAGGATGAGCTGAAGTCGGATTCGTCAACGGTCTACGAATTGACCCAATCCTACCTCGACTGGTGCCAGAAGAATCGGAAACCCGGTACCTACAATAACCATCTGCTCTACCTCAAAAGCCTAATCGAGTCGACCGGAAAACGTCTTCGCGTTGGAGAACTGCGAAAGCATCACATTACAAAATGGCTTGACGGTAAACCCTGGACTTCAACCTCCCAAAACGATGCGATTAGTATCGTCAAAAGAGCATTCAACTGGGCACTGGAAGAAGGATACTTGGTTTACAACCCTATTGCCAAACTTCGAAAGCCCACCAAAAAGCGCCGCGACATTTTTTACAGTCCTGAACAATGGGCGAAAATTCGAAACGTTGCGAAGGGCCCTATCGTGGACTTCCTGGACTTTCTTTGGGCTACAGGTTGCCGCCCCCAAGAGGCTCGCATTCTCGAGGCAAGGCATATCAACGGGGACGTGGTGATCTTTGCTGCCGACGAAAGCAAAGGTGAAAAGTACCAACGGGTTTTGTTCTTAACTCCAGATTCGCAAGCAATCGTTGCAAAGCTTGCCGCGAAATATCCTATCGGTCACTTGTTTCGTAATCGTCGCGGAAGGGCGTGGACAAAAGATGCGATCAAGTGTGCTTTGACACGAATTAGCGTTAAGGTTGGATTCCGAGTGATCGCCTATGGAGCAAGACACGGGTATGCAACAAACGCATTACTGAATGGAGTCGATCCGATTTCCGTTAGTCATTTGATGGGTCATAAGTCACCTGCCATGGTGGCGCAAGTTTACAGCCACCTTGCTCAGAATCACGAATTTTTGAGGAAGCAAGCTAGAAATGCTTCCCCTGCGCCATCCGCCACTCCAATTCCCCCCTCAAGTCACGAACGCCACTAATTCGCTTTGACATGAATTCGCTGCTCCGGCTTGTCAAACCGGAGCGAGGAAAGGCTTGTGGTGTAAATCTCCTCAGCTGGTCAGACATCCGAGCCATCGAAATCCTGGATCCGCGGTCGGACTCTGTGATCGCACGCTGACAACGTGAGCACAACCGACTCAGGACGGTTCGTCCTGAGTCACCAACGGCACCGGTATATTCGCCGCCAGTTTGGTCAAATCAACCGGATTCTGGCGGGCCTCGCCAGCCGCTGAGACCCCGACCCTCCTGCTTCAGCGTTCTTCGAACGCAGAACGCTAAAGCAGGAGGGTTCTTTAGCCCATCCTTTGAACCGATACAATTATTTTATAGCTGCTGGAATTCGATTTTTCAAAGCATCACCGCCGACGACAGGTTTCCGTTTCGGCTTTTGCCGTTGCAACTGGTCAGCTAGTCGCAATACCGTCAATGATCGATCCTGCATCAACGGATGAGACCTCAAGAAAGCAGGCATCAATTGAGCCGGCCCCTGGCCGCGATTGGCGAGTTGATCGAATAACTTGGCAAGTTCGGTTGGATCGTAACCCAATTCGTAGATCCAGCGAACGGCATCATTGTCGGCTTCAGCCTCCTCCTGAGGATGAATTGGATGATAGCTCCCTAACGAGATCTTACCGAAATCGAACATGCGATTCAGATCAAACCCTTGCTTGGCGCTGCCAGCCAACTGTTGCTTGGCCAATTGCTGTTGCTGCAATGGCTTGAGCTGATGGCGACGATCCAAGTGCGAGAGCTCATGTCCAATAATTCCCACCAGTGCAGCTTCGCTTTCGGCGAATTCCAGTAGTCCTCGATAGAATACCAGCGTTCCACCAGGGGCACTGCGCGCATCAATTTCAGGTGAATCTACTATGTGGACCTGGATGCGAGGATAGCGCGTGTGATTATCCATCAACGGTTTGATCCTCCCAACCAGTTGAGTGACGTACTTGGCATCGCGGCCTCGGTTGGTAATGGCAATCTTTTGCAACTTGAGTTGCTGTTGAAAAGCTTCGAACACCCGATCGCCGAATTCCTTCTCGGCATTGATCGGTACTTCGACCGCGCGCAACTGTGCTCGTTGCTCTGCGGACAGATGCAGCATTTCCTGCATCATTTTGTCGATGTCGGCCGTATTTGATGATTGAGCAAACACGTAGGCGTTAAACAAACCAACGAAAGCCAGACAAAGAATTCTGGTCATTATTTTTATTCCTCTACTTTCTTTGTCTGGCCTGGATCAGTAAACAATCCTGTGCACTGCAATACCCGATGGAAGTTTGCCAGCGGTGGAGCATTCGGCCCGCGAAGGTTACTCGTTATCGTCTCGATCCTTGTTCACTTTGTCCCGTAGGGAACTGGAACTTTATAGAGTTTGAATGAATGGGATTGAGGCTTTCCCGTCTTCTCGGTTGCTCTGACAATAACCGACTTGATCTCTCGACCGTAAGGTAGTCCGCCAAACGTAAACGTTTTCGAGCTATGGTACTGAGCCTCTTGTCCGAATGATCCAACTCCGTTGCCACTACCACCTCCACTGCCACTCGCACTACCACCGCCGCCTGACATTCCCGATGCACCTGGATAGTGTGTCATCCCTGCGCTATCTAGAATGACGACCTCAAAGGCACCTTGTTGTTCCAAGACTCCCTTAAGCATCGCCTGAGCATTTCCAAATTGATTTCCTCGCTTTTTGGTAAGCTCAGGAAGATCCAAGGAGACGTGAATTCCGCGATCATTGTTTTGAAGATCTTTAAGAACAAATGAATGTTCTCCGCTCTTCTTTGTCGATGGTTTGCCATTCGGGAATTCGACTTCAATGAGACGACCTGGAGTTACTTTGAGATCGCCGGAAATAGTAAGGTACTCGGTATCATTTTCCTCCTGGAAGTAGGCGACCATTTCACCTTGAAGATCACGCTCGAAAGCGGAATCGAAAAAGTTGAAAGCGTCAGGTCCCATCCATAGGACGGGCTTTCCTTCATCATCAACTGCTTCCATGTTTTCTAGTTCGAAGATTCCTTTGTTAGTTGAATCGACCTTCAATGCGACCGCGAGGTTGGGTCGAACAAAACCGCCTTTGCCGCCGGATGTCACGCTGCCGGAAGAGGAACTAGAGCCACTTGTAAATCCTCCTGATGCCCCACCGGAAGCGTTCCCGTTACCTCCGAAAAACTGCTCGTTCCTCTGAAAGTTGTTGGACGAATTTTGGGCTGAGCCATTCTTAAGATGCTCAAGTAGCATGTTGGTGGCACGATTGGATTTTGATTTCATTCCCAGTTTCATTTGATCGATTGCATCCGACTTGGTCACCCTAATTACGTACTTACCTGCATTTGCAGTGATCGGTGCTTCTTTCTCGTCCTTCTGAACATTCGTATTCGATTGCGGAGACTCAGTCGATGGCTTCGAAACGCTGCTAGCTTTTTGTTGCTTTGATTGATTGCCCGACTTTTCGTCCTGGCCTGGTTGTCCTACTTGAAGTAGGAGCACCCATGTACAAATCGAAGCCAATACTATCCACGGTGTTGCCATCATAAATCTCCTGAGAAGAGTCTTTGACCGAGACTTTCGGTCAGTTTGAAAAAACGACTTTGGAAAAGGCACAAGCTGAGGTTGTTCAACGTGTGCCAAACATTGCTTTAGTAAAGCTGCAACCTCTGCAGCAGATTGGAATCGCGAGCTTTTATCTTTGCTGAGCAATCGGCGAACGATCTCTTCAAACCACTCAGGCAAGTCCGACACCAACGAGCGAACCGAGGGCGGATCGACATCTATAACTTTGCGTATTGCACCGTAGGGAGTGGATGATCGAAACGGCGATCGCCCACAACTGGCTTCGTAGAGCACACACCCAAGACTAAACAGGTCAGTTCGATAGTCGAGTTGCTCATCGCGAGCCTGCTCGGGAGACATATACTCGGGCGTACCAAGCAATGTATTCGTGCCGGTAAATCTTAGATCGTCGATAGCTTTGGCGATGCCAAAATCCGTAATCATGACGCGATCTACATCACTCTCGAGCATAATGTTGGCTGGCTTGATATCGCGATGAATCAGTCCCTGCGCATGGGCAGCTTCAAGCCCGGCCGAAATCTGCAGGCCGATTCTCAAAACCTCCCTCAAGCTGAGATGTCCACGATGATTCAATCGAGACTGCAGCGATTGCCCTCGTACGAAGGTCATCACCAAGTAGGGATTTCCTTGCCACTCCGAAATCGCATGGATACCAACAACGTTATCGTGCACAACCGCAGCTGCAGATTGCGCCTCGCGAAGGAATCGTTGTTTGAAGACTACGCTTGGAATCAGCATAGGGGCTAGCATTTTAATAGCAACATAACGATTCAATGATGAATCGAACGCCTTGAAGACAACTCCCATTCCGCCACGACCTAGCAGTCCAATGACTTCGTACGTTCCGATACGCCCCATCATGCGAGGATCATCCGTAGGGCCCAAAAGTCTTTGCAAAGACGTTAAATCCTCCAGCCCTGATGTCGCATCTGAGTCTTGCTTGTCACTCAAGGAATCTCGAAGTGCATGCCATTCGTTTGCAGGCGCAGTACTCTCCTCGAGCCGACTCCTACACGTTGAACATGCCGAAAGATGTGTCTCCAAATCCCGGATCTCGACATCGGATAGTTCACCGCGAAGAAATCGAGCCAAGAACTCCATGTCACATTGAGAATGCTTCAATTTCATAGTTTAGCTCGTAGTATCATTGGGTTATCGAATCCTCGTCTAGGTCCGCGATCCTCTGTTTGATCCTTTGCATCACGCGAGATCGGGCAATGTATACTGCCCCCACCGACTTTCCGATCCTTTCCGCGACTTCTTGAGCCGACAATGCCTCGATCGTCGTGTCCCAAAATGCAGTCCAAGTTGTCGATTCAAATTCAACTCGTACTTGCTGGGCAACCCACCGGAGTGTTTCACGCTGCCACTGGAGATCAAACCAAAGCGAATCGGCCTTGTCGGGGCGTTGATTAAGTTGCTCCAAAGCAGTCGTCCCACCAGACGCTTGATCTTTGGGTCGCCTACTCAATGCGTTAATCGTGGCATTTCGTACTACGGTTTGAAGCCACGTTCTGAATCGAGCCCGAGCCGGATCAGCTTTCCATTTGCCAATGTTCTTTAGAACCAACAGAAGCACTTGTTGAGCTAGATCTTCCGCATCGTCAAATTGCAGTTGTTTACGAAGAGCAATTCGAACAATAACCGGACGGTATATGGACGCAAACTCTTCCCAAGCAGCATTATCGCCGGCATCCTGCAAACGTTGGATCAGGCTATGTCTAGTCTCAGGAGGCATGGGCCAAATGGTCTTCTGGGAGGAGTTGTTTTCGCGTCACTTGACTACACACATATGGCCTTCGATTCCTTTCAGAAAAATGCGCCTAATTTCCAGTTTAGACGTTTTAGCCTTGGAATGAGCTGAATTAAGGAACCTGACAGTATCCCAGTCCGCTCGTTTTAAGTCCATATTTGTCAATGCCACTCGAACTGGTTTGCGATGGCCAATTGATTAACTGCGGACATCTCGCCCCGCCGCTTCGTCCGATCCAACACTTTGCGTGTAACTCTACAGATATAGGCGCAAATCTTTGTTGTGTCCCAAATCGAGGGGACATTTTAGAACGAGCTCGTAAGCTTGCGATGGAGATCGCCCAGTCGTCCGATATTCGAATGTCGGCTCCAAAGATTCGAACGCGACCAATTGAAGCTGGAACACGGCTTTGATCCGCCGCGCCCATTTCTGATCTGGGCTCTTGGCTCCAGCTACACAGACATGCTTGACACCGGAGAGCCGCGGAAGCAGAAGATCCCGAAGCGATTTCCGAATGCGCCATGACAGCAACCACTCTTCGCTAGCGAGCTCAAGAGGGCGTGTCCTGTGCATTTGGCTGGCAGCTTTGATGAAGGCATGGTTTTTGGCTGACGATTGGGTGAAAAAGCACTGAGTCATCGTTGACAACAAAGTTTGTCAAGGGGACTGGCGTTGTCGCTCTTGACACGTTTATCATGGCAGCTCAAGCATGGTGGCGATTAACTTCTACCTGTGCAGCGAACAGGCAGCTAAGATAGTCGCATGCGAGATTCCGCTCCGTGAAGTGTGGTTTCTAGAACGCTCCAAATGTCAACGGGACAAGGCAAGTGCCAATGGCGAAGCACTACATAGCAAAGCCTAGTACGTCTAAAACGTGTTTGGATTGAAACACCGATACGACAAGGATGCATCTTACGAATGAAACTAGAATTCCATCCCGTCACGGCAGATCGCTGGGCCGACCTCGAACATCTGTTCGAGTCTAAGGGCGGTCCACACAATTGCTGGTGCATGGTCTGGCGAACCAACGAAAACAAGAAAACGATCCCGGGCAAAGCGGGCAAAAAAGCGTCGATCAAAAATCGAGTTGATCGCGGCACTCCAATTGGATTGCTCGCATACTCCGATAGCAAACCGATCGCGTGGTGTTCCATCGCACCGCGAGATACATACAAATCGCTTGGCGGCGATGAAAGCAAAGATGGCGTGTGGTCGCTAGCCTGTTTCTTCATCCAGCGTTCGTTCAGAAACATGGGCGTAACATCGCAAATTTTGGCCGCTGCCTTGGATTACGCCAAGGATAACGGTGCACACTATGTCGAAGCCTATCCCGTTGCCCCCGACTCTCCGAGTTATCGGTTCATGGGATTTGTACCAACTTTCGAAAAAGCGGGGTTTCGATTTGTCGAATCGGCTGGCTCTCGACGGAATGTAATGATACTCGCCCTGACATGAATACGTAACATCATGAGATGCGCCGAAGACATCTCTCCTGCAAGCAGCCAAGCGGTTTTGCAAAGGTTCAGGCCAAGGCTCGTGTTATCACATTAACAGTGCAGCTGTTTGTTCCGGCATTTAACATCGCTCAGCAGAGGTTCCCTCTGTTCTGCCTTAACTCACCCAGAGATGACAAATCGACTCCATTGCAGAGCGTCCTGATTTATCTGGTCGGGATGGCCATCGTGGGGAGCCGGGTGCGTTAACTGCGCACGTCTGGTTCTGGAAGGGGGCAACGCTCAATCGACCAGGCCAATGCTTTATGCTAAGCTGGGAAGTAATGAGCTCGCTCTGCTCGCCCACAGTTGCCGATCGGGCATTTCCACAAATCAAAGTCTCTTGGCGCCAACCGGGTGAATTCTAGTTGCAATAACAATGAAACGCATCGAACACTTCAACTTTGGTTGGCTGCACAGGCCACCTCTACCACCGGCCTCGTGCCACTGCTTGGTAGTTCAGACCGAAACTGGTGTTGTTCTCATCGACACTGGTATAGGTATGCACGATGTAGCTGCCCCGCAAAGTCGCATCGGTCCTGAAGTCATTGAAGCGGCTGGTTTCAGATTTCTTCCGGATGTAACAGCGATCCGTCAATTGCAAGCACGCGGTATCGCCGCTTCAGCCGTCACTGATATTGTCTTAACGCACCTTGATTCTGACCACGTAGGTGGTCTCTCTGATTTTCCCGATGCACGCGTTCATGTTGCATCGGAAGAAAAGGACAATCTCGACTCTGGAAACCCTCGCTACACGCCTCATCAATTTTCGCATGGGCCAAATTGGCAAACTTACGCAAAATACGACGGAAACGTACTCGGCTTGGCGTCAAGGCAAATCCAGACTTCTGTGGACGTCGACATCCGACTGGTACCGCTTTTTGGTCATACCAACGGCCATTACGGGGTCGCGATACACAACAACAATTCATGGATTCTTCACGTGGGTGACGCATACTATCTCCGCGACGAACTAACGAATGAAGATCACCCTATTAATGAGCTCGCCACAATGCGGGCCGATAATGATAAACTTCGCAGGGAATCACTTGGCAAGCTGCGACGGTTAACGGAACGTACTGGCGTCGATCTGACGTATTTCGGATACCATGACATCACTGAATTGCCAGAAGATATCCCGCTGCTCGAGGACGTGGCATAACCAAGCGGTAAACGGGTGGAGAGAGTATTCCGAATCGCAGGTGTGTTGAAACTTGCATCGTTTGGGCAGACAACCTTAGTTTAGCTCATTCCTCCGCAACCAACGAACCCCGAGTAGATGAGCGGACAATCTGACAACAACCGTCACTTCACAAGCGCACTCAGGAGGGCGTGACCGGAGCGCCATGATTATGGTTGTCCTGACGGTTCGTCATGTGTGATGAAGGATCGCAGCTTGGCCAAGTTTCGACCCTGCTGCGCAGTCAAAATGATATCCGCTTTAAGCTTTCCTATGCTCATAGGCCGATTGAGTTGCCGAACTGTAGAACTGCATTCGGTGCTCTTTGCCGAAGAGTCAAACCTTTGCCCATTCAGCGCTCCGGCGTGCCCAACCGGTGCGAGTTAGCTCGTGAGCAAGGAGCAAGATAAGCATGAACTGTCAGCCAATACGGAAAGAACAGGAGATTATCACCCTTCCGGCGTTGCGTCATTCGCCGTAGGGAGAAGCCGCAATCAATGCAATTACATTTCGAAAAATCGGAGTTTCAAAGTCCGAACAAAAATCAGCAAGAGGATTTCTCATTCAATGTTGGCTTCTTCGGAGCCCCATTTTTGTTGCAAACAATGCGAAAAGTGGGGATTTCCCAATTAGCAAATAGTTAATGACATCTGCCAATCCAAGTCCGAACAAAAATCAGCAAGAGGATTTCTCATTCAATGTTGGCTTCTTCGGAGCCCCATTTTTGTTGCAAACAATGCGAAAAGTGGGGATTTCCCAATTAGCAAATAGTTATTGACATCTGCCAATCCAAGTCCGAACAAAAATGCAAGGAGGACACCAAAATTCCAGCCACCCTGAATGAGACCACTCGCTGCTTCATGCGAAGATTCTGCGGCATGTGCTCCGCCAAGCCAAGCAGGTGCAAACAAATGCCAGAACTCAACCGTATAAACTCCAACTATAAAGTACTCGATGATTTATGGCCGTGATCCCAGCGGCGAAGCAAGGGATTTTTTTCAGCGTCGGTTCCCACGTCATTTGTTTCAGGCTTACCTTTCAACACACTCAGAAGGTCAGTGATTCGACCTTCCGTGACTTGGAGCAACTTGTGGGCCTTGCCGAGCAACACGTAATCGTCATCAACAATTTCTACCCAGTCGCCGGTTTTCAATCCGAATCGATCGTCGCGCGCCCAGTGTTCTACGGAAACGGTCGTCGTATCGTCATCGCCTGTCATCCTTCGAATCGGGAATACGACTGCACCATAACTTCCATGGTGAAGAACTCGATCGTCTCTACTTCGCCTACCCATTACTTGATTCACTCCACCCGAGAAAAGTGGATTCCCAACCGCATACTTTTGACGCATACGTTGACGATTGGCAACGGAGAACGGGCCGCCAAAAGAACATCTATGAGGGCCGTGTTGCAGCGATCCTTGTCGGCTTGGGTGGCAGCGGGACGATGCCGGGTAGCGAATTCAAGCTGTTCTTGGACAAAATCGACCTCATTACATTGACACTGCCGCTCTCAAGCGATTCAAATACACTTCAGCGTGATCCAATTTTGGCAAACCTCATAAAAGACTATTCAATAACAGAAGTCGCTCAGTTATCAGATGAAGAGTTCGCAGCTAAGGTTGCGTAAAATGGTCTCGTCGGCACGGACTCGTTTCCTATGCTGCGAGCAGTGCGCCAATCAAGCTCACAGATTATGCATGTTCTGAGTCAACTACCTGCAGATTGGGTTTGGCCGAGAAAGATTGCGTAGGGATATGTTGACTTGAGACATCTTGCCGCGGCCAATCAGTCAATCCGAAAACCCTAAACGATTGCAACAAACTAAGGGGCAGCTTCATGAGACAAGCACCATTATCTCGGCGATTAAGAGTATATGCGTTTGATCCGAGCATGGCGACGAAGCTCGATACGGCTGCCATGAACGAACTCTTTATTGATGTTCCTTGGGATGCTGCAATCGACGTAGGGCCGACAGGCGAATACATCGAGGTCGTTGACTTCGACCCTGCCAGTGGAGTGTACTATAGACCTGTAGACCTAAATGATCCGATTCTGTTAGCTCAAGATGGGATTGCTCCGTCTGAGTCTGATCCGCAATTCCATCAGCAAATGGTTTATGCGGTCGCCATGAAGACGATTTGCAATTTCCAAAAGGCCCTCGGGAGGGTTGCGTTTTGGGCTGACCGGGAATTCATGGTTGATGGCGAGCATAGAAGTCAATTTGTCAGGCGACTGAGGATCTATCCACACGCCCTTCGAGACCGCAACGCCTACTATAGTCCCGCAAAGAAAGCGTTGTTGTTTGGGTATTTTCCAGTCACTCGGAAAGACAAGGAATGTACTCCTGGAACTATAGTCTTCACCTGCCTGTCGCATGACATTGTTGCTCATGAAGTGACGCATGCTTTGCTAGATGGAGTCCATCCGAGATTTAACGAACCAACAAATTCCGATGTGCATGCTTTCCATGAAGCTTTTTCAGATATCGTTGCCCTGTTTCAGCACTTTTCGCATCCACAAGTTATCGAACATCAGATACGACGCACGCGTGGTAACTTAGAGACTGAGAACGTGTTAAGCCAGTTGGCCCAACAATTTGGAGCAACAACTGGGCGTGGAAGTTCTTTGCGTGATGCGCTGGGCGCTGAAGATGCAAACGGCAAGTGGCAGCCGCGAAATCCCGACCCACAGGCACTTGAAAAAACCGCCGAGCCTCACGCTCGAGGTGCAATTTTGGTGGCAGCTGCTAGTTGCCACTTTGGTTGGCAGGTAGATTCGGGATTATTCTTAGATTGAGTGGCAGGGGAAATTCTTATACAACCCCGCCTTGAACCCAGCCATAGCGCATGCTTCTAGGAACCCCGCCTCCC
>Ga0247833_1000068_pt1 | contig 159365 bp, 164 predicted proteins | sample LaCruzMarch2015__7_FD_187117 | JGI IMG/M metagenome (GOLD analysis project Ga0247833, IMG submission 187117) | Freshwater microbial communities from meromictic Lake La Cruz, Castile-La Mancha, Spain - LaCruzMarch2015_8m | ecosystem: Environmental > Aquatic > Freshwater > Lake | place: Spain...
TAGTACCTGCTTTAAGTGTTTCAAAGTCTTGTACAACTTTGAGTTTTAATTCTTTTGTGTATTTGGACATAAAAAACTGCACCTTAGTTAGTTGAACAAAGTGTCCAACTTTTGGGGTGCAGTTCACATGCGTGGCTTTTTTATCAATAACTTAAGCTTAAGAACTTTAAGTCTGATTAACTTAATGCAAACACCCAACTAAACGTATTCAATCGGCCAATATTTAATAAGTAGCTATATTTAATTGGTTACGTGCGATGAGCGCAGTATTAAGTGCTGCATCAGCGTCGTTGCCAATCACCGTAAAATGTCCCATTTTGCGTCCTTGACGAGGTTCATGCTTGCAGTATAAATGCAGCTTCAAGTTAGCATGCCCAAACGCTTTATTCCATTCAGGTTCCAGAGTGTCAATTTTTTCTCGTGCACTTTTAGCATTCGAAAACCAACTATCTCCTAAAATATTCACCATCACCGCATTGCTGTGCAAATCTGGGCTGCCCAGTGGTAAACCAGTCATCACCCGCACTTGTTGTTCAAACTGATTCGTGATGCAAGCATCTATGGTGTAATGTCCAGAATTGTGTGGTCGCGGCGCGATTTCGTTAACGAGCAAGTCTTTGCCCACCACAAAAAACTCCACCCCCAACACGCCAACATAATCTAATTTTTCTGCAAGTTTTTTTGCTAGCGCCTGCGCATTTGCTTTAAGCACTTCACTTGTACGGGCTGGTGCAATGCTAATATCTAAAATACCATTTAAGTGGCTATTTTCTGCGGTTGGAAAAGCCGCAATGCGACCTTCAGCATCGCGCGCGAGGACGACAGAAACCTCTAAATCTAATTGCAGCATTTGCTCTAACACGCAAATTTCTTGTTTAAATTCAACAAACGCTTTTTGCGCTTCTGCTTGGTTTTTAACACGTGCTTGACCTTTTCCGTCATAGCCAAATCGGGCTACTTTTAAAATTGCAGGATACAGCGAACTTGCATCATCGGGTAAGTCTTGCATGGTATTAATGACTGCAAAAGGCGCAACAGGTAACCCTGCGTCTTTAATGAAGTTTTTTTCTAGCACACGATTCTGCGCAATCGCAACACTTTTCGCACTGGGGCGTACTATAGAAGTTAGCGCTAACTTTTCTAAGCTTGCTGCAGGCACATTTTCAAACTCTGTGGTAAACGCTTGGCAAGTCGCTGCCATTTTTTCTAGGGCATTTGCATCGTCAAAATTTGCGCAGATATGCACATCTGCAATTTTACCTGCTGGGCTATTTTTATCAGGGTCGAGCACGGTGACTTGATACCCCATTTCATGCGCAGCAATCACAAAAAAACGGCCTAATTGGCCACCGCCCAACATGCCCAGCATAGCAGGGGCTATAAGAATTTTTTTATGTTCAACTTGAGCTTGTGTCATTTCAAGGCTTCTCACTTAATATCATCTTACTGACTTTTTCAGACTGCATTTTACGAAATTCTACCAATTTTTCTGCTAAAGCGGCATCTTGATTTGCCAAAATACTTACCGCAAATAATCCGGCATTCGCTGCGCCCGCTTCACCAATCGCAAAGGTAGCAACTGGCACCCCTTTTGGCATTTGTACTATAGAAAGCAATGAATCTTGGCCATTTAAATGCTTAGTGGTGACAGGTACGCCAAGCACAGGTAATGTGGTTTTTGAAGCCACCATCCCCGGTAAATGTGCCGCGCCACCTGCGCCAGCAATAATCACCTGATAACCCTCATTAATTGCATTTTCAGCAAATTGAAACATTAAGTCTGGGGTGCGATGCGCTGAAACTACTTTGGCTTCATACAATACGCCGAAATCTGCCAGCATTTGTGCTGCATTTTTCATCACCGGCCAATCGCTGTCTGAGCCCATAATAATCGCAACTAAAGGTTTATTCATTTGCATACTTCCTAAATTAGAATCAGGTTATCTCTATGAATGAGTTCTGACTCTTCGACATAACCCAAAATTTTCTCAATCTCGCTACTGGCTTTGCGCATAATGCGTGTTGATTCTTGCGAATTATAATTCACTATGCCACGTGCAACCTCCGTGCCATTTTCATCCATACAAGCCACCACATCACCGCGCTCAAAACTGCCCTGCACTTCAATCACGCCAATTGGCAGTAAACTTTTACCATCGGCTTTAAGCACTTTCACCGCGCCAGTATCTAACACCAACCTGCCACCAATGCGTAGATGATCTGCTAACCATTGTTTTTTTGCTAATGTTTTAATTTGGCTAGATTTTAAATGTGTGCCTATGGCTTCACCCGCACTTAATCGCAACAATACATCTCTTTCACGCCCTGAAGCGATTACCGTATGTGCGCCGCTACTTGCCGCACGTTTTGCAGCCAATATTTTAGTAAGCATGCCGCCTGTACCTACTAAACTGCCCGCACCACCCGCCATTTGTTCTAGCAATAAATTACCCGCGGTTTCGAAATTAATAAACTTTGCATCTTTATCTTTGCGCGGGTCTGCAGAATACAAGCCTTGCTGATCCGTTAAAATCACTAATACATCTGCTTCTATCAAATTCGCAACTAATGCCCCAAGCGTATCATTATCACCAAAGCGAATTTCTTCAGTGACTACCGTATCGTTTTCATTGATGATTGGAATGACATTTAAATCGAGCAAAGTTTTGAGTGTGCTACGCGCGTTAAGATAGCGTTTTCTATCGGCCAAATCTTCATGAGTAAGCAATATCTGCGCGGTATGCAAACCATGCTCGGCAAAGCAACTTTCGTACATTTGCACCAAGCCCATTTGACCGACGGCAGCAGCAGCCTGTAACTCATTAACTTCAACTGGACGCTTTTTCCAGCCCAATCGTTGCATGCCTTCTGCTACTGCGCCAGAAGAAACTAGCGCAACTTGCTTGCCTTGTTTCACTAACTCACTTATTTGCGCAGCCCAAGCGGCAATCGCAGTGCGGTCTAAACCTTCACCATTGTTTGTAACAAGGCTAGAGCCCACTTTTACAATTAAAGTTTTGCTATTCTGTAATAATGACTGACTCATCTTTAGTTTCTAAGATCATATTTTCTAACATCTTGGCTTTTACTTCTTCTAAATGTTCCATCATGGCATACACAAGTTCTTTACAGCCCACACCATTAATTGCAGAAATAGCAAATACGCGGCCTTTCCAGCCATAATCTTTGACGAATTTTTTAACAAGGTCTTTACTCTCTTGCGCCATGTCAATTTTGTTCAAGACCAACCAGCGTGGTTTGTTATAAAGCGCTTCATCATATTTTTTGAGCTCGTTTACAATCGCTTTGGCTTCTGCCACTGGGTCAGTAGCTACATCAAACGGCGCAATATCCACCAAATGTAATAACAATGAAGTGCGCGCTAAATGACGTAAAAATTGGTGTCCAAGCCCAGCACCCTCTGCCGCGCCTTCAATTAAACCTGGCACATCAGCAATCACAAAACTGCGATTTGTATCTACGCGTACTACACCCAAATTGGGGTGCAAGGTGGTAAAAGGGTAATCCGCCACTTTAGGTTTAGCAGCAGAAACAGCGCGTATAAATGTTGATTTACCAGCGTTTGGCATACCAAGCAGCCCAACGTCAGCCAACACTTTAAGCTCCATATAAAGCTCGAACTCTTCACCTGGTTCACCTTTAGTGCATTGCCGTGGCGCGCGGTTAATACTCGATTTAAAATGCACATTACCCAAACCATTATTACCGCCACGTGCGAGCAGCACCTTTTGATCATGCTCCGCCAAATCCACAATCATACGCTCTGTCGCTTTATCAGATATGACGGTACCAACAGGTACGCGCAAAATCGTATCTTCACCTTTTGCGCCATAACATTCTGCACCGCGTCCATTTTCTCCACGTTGCGCACGAAACGTACGGGTGTAGCGATAATCAACTAAAGTATTGATGTTGCGATCTGCAACAGCATAAATTGAGCCGCCTTTACCGCCATCACCACCATTGGGGCCACCCATCGGCTCGTACTTTTCACGGCGAAACGTCGCAACGCCGTTGCCGCCATCGCCAGCGTAGACCTTTATCGTTGCTTCATCAATAAACTTCATTCAAAAACCTTTATAAATTCATTATTTAAGCGCATCGTTTCCTTACGCGGCGCTCAAAATCCTCACGTAATACGTGTACATTACGGTTTTTGCACTCCGTGCGCCTTACGCTGCATCTCTAAAAGCTGAATTTCTTAAAGGCTTTTAATACAAATACACGGAGACATCATTCTAAATCATTAAATCCAAAAATAAAAAAAGCCTCATCAAACGATGAGGCTTTACAAATAGTTGAACGTTTAAACCGCTACGATACTGACAGTGTGGCGTTTTAATGCACCTTTTGTCGCAAAAGTCACTTTGCCGTCAATTTTTGCAAATAATGTATGGTCTTTACCCATGCCTACGTTTTCGCCCGCGTGCATTTTTGTACCACGTTGACGTACGATAATGCTACCTGCTGAAACTACTGTTTCGCCAAACGCTTTAACGCCTAAGCGTTGTGAGTGTGAATCGCGGCCGTTACGTGAACTACCACCTGCTTTTTTGTGTGCCATGTTTAATCCTTATTTCGCTGCAATCTTATCGATTTGAATTTCAGTAAAACTTTGGCGATGACCTTGTGTTTTACGGTAATGTTTACGGCGTCGGAATTTAAAAATCATCACTTTATCCGCACGACCATGTGAAACCACTGTTGCGTTTACTTTTGCACCAGCAATAATTGGCGCACCAATGGTTGTGCTGTCACCATCGGTAATGACCAGCACTTTATCTAAAACAACTGTGCTACCTACATCGCCTGCCAATTTTTCAACTTTTAATTTGTCACCAGCGGCTACTTTATATTGTTTGCCACCTGTTTTAATAACTGCGTACATGTTATGCCTGCTTCTACACGTTCAAATGAATCGCGCATTATACTGAAATTGTGGCTGATTGCAAAGCATAATTAAACTTTTTAATACAACAATGTTCAAGCAGCATTTTCAGCTAAAGCTTGCATAGAATTGGGCATGGAATTGGCATCTAATATGCTAAAATGCTTCAAAATTATTTGGCGACATTTGTGACTTTACATTCTATTCAAACCCTCATTTCCCGCGATATGAAAGCGGTTGATACCGTGATTCAGAAGTCGCTAGGTTCTGAAGTTTCGTTAATTAATACCATCGGTGAGCATATCATTAATAGTGGTGGAAAGCGCTTGCGACCAGCTCTGGTGTTGCTTTCTGCTGGCCTTTTTGGTGAAATTAAGTCACAACAATATACCCTTGCCGCGGTGATTGAGTTTATTCACACCGCAACTTTGCTACATGATGATGTTGTGGATGAGTCTCAGTTACGCCGCGGTAAAAGCACAGCAAATCATCTGTTTGGTAATGCGGCCAGCGTATTGGTGGGAGACTTTTTATACTCACGCGCATTTCAGATGATGGTAAAACTGCAAAACATGCGCGTGATGGAAATATTGTCTGAGGCAACCAATATCATCTCTGAAGGCGAAGTGTTACAGCTTTTAAATGTGCATAATGCAGATGTTTCAGAGCAAGATTATTTAAAAGTGATTCACTTTAAAACTGCAAAATTGTTCGAAGCTGCCGCACGTTTGGGCTCTGTGATATGTAACGCTAGAAATGAAGATGAAAATGCGCTTGCCTCTTACGGCATGCACTTAGGCACTGCGTTTCAGTTAATTGATGATGTGTTAGATTTAAGTGGTAGCGTCAAACAAATTGGCAAAAACTTAGGTGACGATTTATCTGAAGGTAAACCTACTTTACCTTTACTGATTGCACTAAACCGTGGCGACACCAAACAATCTGCAACCATTCGCAAGGCAATAGAGCAAGGCGGTTTGGATGAACTCAATGCAGTGCTAGATGCAGTTAATGCGACTGGCGCCTTAACTTATGTGCGGGAGCTGGCCGAACAAGAAGCAAAACTTGGCTGTGAGGCAATTGCACACATGCCAGATTCGCCATACAAAACTGCGCTGATTCAATTGGCGGAGTTTGCAGTTAAAAGAGATTTTTAACCTAAAATACCAATTCAATTGTTCAAATACTGCCGAGCGAGTTTTGTCTTGCCTGCAAGCCAGTATCCATGTGGCTCACAAAGCCTGCCAAAAGAAGTGCTTTAAAACAACTGCATTTATAAAACAACAGCATTAGTTAAGAATAATTGGTTCACCCGTATCCGCGTGGTAATAACTTAAGTGCGCACAATCACTGGTGCCGCTTGTTAAGCTACCATCAAACAACGATTTGCCTTCGACATCTACCACTGCGTAACCATTATGATATAAGGTCACTTCAGCTAATTTTGGTGCCAACTTTGGAACTGATTTAAGCCTAGATTTTTCAAGTTTAATTTCATTATTTTTAGTTGCATTGAGCTCTCTTAAGCTGAAACTAATGCATGTTTCATCCTCATCTTCGCCACACACTTCCCACTTGCTATCTCCAGTAAGCTGAGCTAACCAACCAGGTAAATCAACTTCGACGCGGCAAATAATCGGCTCATCCCAAGCGGGATGCTCAAAATTGCTTAACTCGACCTGTTCTAAATTCTTTAATAGCGCTTCACTTTGATTTGACATGCAAACTCCTTAATACTTAAAAATCAAAACATGTTTAACTTGAATCACGCTTTTTTAAATCATGTTAGTTTATATATAGTGTCAATCCAATTAATTTCAAGCAATATTTACACCAAATTACCAAGTTAAGTTGCACACTTGTATTAACGATGCCATGATAATGTTAGTTTACATCCATTTGCCAGTTAACTATTTTGTTTGAAAGTTCATTATGTTTGATTTTTTATTGCCGCTATCTGATGTGTTACGCACTGAACCTGTCATTTTTGTTACATTTTCGGTCATATTTGGGCTCACGATTGGCAGTTTTTTAAATGTGGTGATACACCGCCTACCCAAAATGATGGAGCGAGAATGGCATGCTAATTGTCTTGAACTGCAAGGCAAAGAAGTGCCAGAGCAACCAAAATATACCATTGTGACCCCTCGCTCTGCTTGCCCAAAATGCGGGCACCAAATTACAGCGCTTGAAAACATTCCGATTATTAGTTGGCTAATTCTGGGCGGCAAATGCAGCAATTGTAAAACAAAAATTAGCAAGCGCTACCCACTTATTGAGGCCTTAACAGGCGCGCTAATCGGTTTAGTTGCGTACAAATTTGGCTATACTTATTCTGCATTATTTGCATTTATTTATGTATTTGCCTTAGTCACCCTCACATTTATTGACTTTGACACCCAATTACTGCCAGATGATATAACCTTGCCACTACTGTGGTTAGGCTTAATCTTTAACATAAGCAATGGCTTTACTGATTTAAAATCAGCAGTATTAGGCGCAATCTTTGGCTATTTAATTTTATGGTCTGTGTATTGGCTATTTAAGCTCGTCACAGGTAAAGAAGGTATGGGCTATGGCGATTTTAAATTGTTAGGCGCGATTGGCGCATGGTTTGGTTGGCAATTGCTACCTGCCGTTATTTTACTGAGCTCGGTGGTTGGCGCAGTGATTGGTATTGGCATGATTATGTTCCGTGGTAAAACGGGTAATACAGCAATTCCTTTTGGGCCTTTTTTAGCGCTTGGCGGTATTGCAGCGCTGTTTTTTGGGCAGCAACTAGCTAGCTTTTATTTAGCCTAGCTTGTAAATCATTGCGCTATGTTTATAGTAGCACTTACGGGTGGAATAGGTAGCGGAAAATCAACCGCAACCCACATTTTTGCAGAGCTCGGTGTGCCTATTACCGATGTGGATGTGATTTCGCACCAATTAACAGCCGCAAATCAACCCCTCGTTAAAGAGATTGAAGAAACCTTTGGCAGCCAATTCATCACGACTTCAGGCGCATTAAATCGCGATGCAATGCGTAACCTAGTATTTAATGACGATGCAGCTCGCGCCAAACTGAATGCGATATTACACCCAGCTATTTATGATGAGGCTGTTAATGCGTTAACATTCACTAAAAACGCGCCATATCAAATTTTGGCGATTCCCTTACTTTTTGAAAGCCCTCGTTACAAAAAACTTATCAACCGTATTTTATTAATAGATTGCGACGAAAAAATTCAAATTGAGCGTGTAAAAGCACGTAGCCAACTTTCTGAATCAGAAATTATAAAGATCATTCGCAAACAAACATCCCAAAAAGAACGCCTAGCATTGGCTGATGACGTCATTCAAAATGATGGCAATGTTGAAGAATTTCGTAAAAAAATATTAGAAATTCATCAAAAATACATTAATACTTGCATACTTAGCTAAATAATCTGATAATTCACATCAATTTATTATTATAAGTTGGCATTCGTATTGCCCATGTCTAGTTACGAGTTTCCATTTAACGAGCGCATACGCACTTATTTGCGGCTAGAGGATCTGTTTAGCAAGATTTTGCTAAATGTTGCGTCTAGTGAACAGCATCAGCATCATTCCGCACTCATTAGCTTGCTACAACTGCTTGATATTGTCGATCGCTCAGATCTGAAGATGGATTTAATCGCTGAGCTTGATCGTCAGAAATTTGCTATGCAAAGCTTGCAAGGCAACCCAAAAATTGCAGAAAAAGCCTTAAACAAAATACTTCAAGAAGTGGTTGATTGTGCTACAGCACTGCGCGCTGACAATTCGAAATTTGGACAACATCTGCGTGAAAATGAATGGTTAATGAGTATTAAGCAACGCACAGGTATTTTAGGTGGCGTATGTCAGTTTGATCTGCCTTCGTACCATCATTGGTTGGGCTTGGATGCCAGCCGCCGTAAAAGTGACTTTGATAGTTGGCTTGAACGTTTAATGCCAATGCACGATGCTGTTAAAACCATATTGCAAATTTTGCGTGGTAGCGACACCCCTAGAAAATTAACCGCACATAACGGCTTTTATCAACAGATGCTTGGTGGCGCCAAACCCGCACAAATGCTCATTATAAAAGTTGCCAATAATTCCCCATGTTTTCCAGATGTGAGCGCGAATAAATACGCTATTAATGTGCGGTTTTCTGCGCTAGATTTTGTTCAAAAACCCAAGCAATGCGATCATGATCTAGAATTCAGTATGGTCTTATGTAATCTATAGTAGTATCACTGCATTATGTCTAATTTAAGCGCTAAAAAACAAAAGCAAGTAAGTTGCCCCAATTGCAAAAAACTCACTGAATATAGCACCAGCAACCCATACCGCCCGTTTTGTTCTGAGCGCTGCAAACTAATTGATTTGGGCGACTGGGCGAACGAAAACTACAAAATCCCAGTTGCACCCACTTTAGACGACCTTGAAACATTAGATGAACATGTTAAACCCAATTAAATTTTAAGTATGGGTTGAATATTTAAAAGTGAATTTATAGTATTACCGCCTGTCTTAAGATAAACCTTAACCAGTATAAAGTTAACCAGCAAAGTCAATCAAAAAATGCAGAATATCTCAAAACTTATTATTTTAATCAGCTTATTGGTAGCACAGAGTGTTCACGCCGCCGTAACGATTACCGAAGCTTGGGTACGTGAAAACGCACCTGGTCAAACGGTTGGCGCGGCTTACATGACGCTTAAAAGTTCCGATGAAAGCGCACTTGTTTTTGTAGAATCCCAAGCCGCTGGTTCAGTTGAGATTCACAGCATGACCATGAATAACAATGTAATGAAAATGCGTAAACTCGAAGAGCTTCCACTTAAAGCTGGTAAACCAGAGAAGCTTGCACCAGGCGGCTTTCATTTAATGCTGTTTGATTTAAAAAAACCGCTGAAAAGCGGCGAAAAAGTTGATTTTAAACTCTGCTTTAAAGATAAAGCTGGTAATATCACACACCAATTGGTGACTTTACCCATCAGGGCACCTAACTAGTCTTATTTCGAGCTCAAGCTTTTTGCTTAGCATTTTAATTTAAACTTAACGCTGAACACCAAGCTGAAAAGCTACGCCTCTTGCACCATAGCTTAACGCCACCGGCAAATCGGTAAGCGTCATTCCACCTAGCGCATAAACGGGCAAAGTAATGTCTTGTATCATCTCAGAAAATTTTTGCCAACCAAATGGCTCCGCTTCTGGGTGACTCAATGTTGATTTCACTGGGGAAAGTAATACAAAATCGAAATCTAACGCTTCTGCATGCGCCAACTCTGTTTTGTTATGACAAGATGCCGCAACCATCAAACCAGATGGCTTTGTTTTTAACATCATTAAAGATTGACTGGGTAAATGCACACCATCCGCCGCTAACTCTCTTGCCAAGGCAATATCCTCATTGATTAAAACTTTCGCGTTGAATGGATTTGCCAATGCAATTATCTTTTTTGCAAAACTCATTAAAAGCGTTTTATTTAAGTTTGTTTCACGCACTTGTATCATCTTTAAACCATCTGATAATTGCTTCTCAAGCATCGCCAAATAAGCCAACTCGCCCATTTCTTGCAAGCGAGTAATTGCATAAATAGGTGGCAATGCGAGCGCCTTCATAATGGGTGCGTTTGCTGGCAATATGGGGGATACGGTGATGTTTTTTGCGCTTTGCCAACTTAACGATTGACCTTCTTTAGGCGTCAATTGGCCTATCCAAGCACTCACAAAATAGAAATGTAATTTAACTGTTTTTGCTTGCGAATCATGCGTTGCAGGGTAATCATAGGTTCGAATAATCCATGATTGCAAAGCTGTGGGTTTAATACCCAACTCTTCGCCAAGCTCACGAGATAAAGCATGTTCAGGAGTTTCACCTGATTCAATTTTTCCACCAGGAAACTCCCACCAACCAGCCCAGCCTTTGCCTTCGGGGCGACTTGCTAACAAGAACGAATATTCGCCATCGATTTTTTTGCGCTGCAAAATACCAACTGCAACATGAGTGACTTTATTCACTTAAGGTTTCCTGCGAGACCTGACTTTCCTGCAAGACCTAACTTTCCTGCGTAATCCGTTGCAAACTGATATGCAACACGTCCGCTGCGCATACCTCGCGTATGCGTAAACTGAAGCGCAGCCTGTCTTGCAGCGTCATTCCAAGGTATTTGAAATGAATTTAGCCAGTTTTCTGCAATTGCTAAATACTCATCTTGATCAAACGCATAGAACGATAACCACAAACCAAAGCGCTCAGCCAGTGCGACTTTTTCATCTAAGGTCTCGTTTGGGCGAATTTCTCCATCACTATGTTTAAAAGACAAATTATCTACCATCATTTCTGGCATTAAATTTTTACGATTTGAGGTGGCATATACTAATACATTTTCTGAGGTATGCGCGAGCGAGCCATCGAGCACGACTTTTAACGCTTTATAACCAACATCGTCCGCTTCAAACGTTAAGTCATCGCAAAAAATAATAAATTTTTCGGGTCGGTTTCTAACTAAATCAACAATTTGGTTCAGATTAATTAAATCTTGTTTTTCAACTTCAATCAAACGTAAATTTTGTGCTGAATAGGCGTTAAGTAGTGCCTTCACCAGGCTTGATTTACCTGTGCCGCGCGCACCAGTTAACAACACGTTATTAGCAGGCAGGTTTTGCAAAAACTGACATGTATTACGCACAATTTCAGTTTTTTGCGCATCCACAAAACGAATATTTTCTAGGGAAATTTGATGCGGATGCTCAACAGATTGCAAATAACCATGACCATTTTCCATCTGCCAGCGCCACGCTGTGGCATGCCAGCTTATAGATGGGACCTGAGTGGACAGTAAAGCTTCAAATCTGCTTATCAGATTCTCAGCGCGAATAATTAGATTATCTAAAGATTGGGTCAATTAGCTTCTATAATCTGCATTAATTTTAACGTAGTCATATGAAAAATCGCAGGTCCAAACCGTACAATCCGCTTTGCCTCGATTTAGCACCACACGCACTAAAATGTCAGATTCTTTCATAATCGCTGCGCCTTGTTCTTCTTTGTATGAAGACGCGCGACCACCTTTTTCCGCCACCAACACATCTCCTAAATACAGTTCCATATTGTTGATATCTAAATCATCAATCCCCGCATAACCAATCGCCGCTAAAATACGACCTAAGTTGGGGTCAGAGGCAAAAAATGCAGTTTTAATCAGCGGTGAATGTGCAATGGCATAGGCAACTTTGCGGCATTCTTCCTCATTCTTACCGCCTTCCACTTTTACTGTCATAAACTTAGTCGCGCCTTCACCGTCACGTACGATGGCTTGTGCAAGCTCAATCGCCACATCGGTTAAGGCATCGCGTAACACAATAAAATCGGCGCTCGATTCCGTGATTTGTGCGTTATCCGCTTGATTTGTTGCAATTAAAATTAAACTATCATTGGTGCTAGTGTCGCCATCTACCGTAATGCAATTAAACGATTTATTCACCGCATGTTGGATGATGCTTTCAAGCGCAGATTGGCTTACAGCTGCATCGGTGGCGATATAACCCAGCATGGTCGCCATATTGGGATGTATCATGCCGCTGCCTTTACTGATGCCAGTAATCGTCACCTGCTTGCCTCCCAACAGTAACGTTCTAGAAGTGCCTTTGGCAACAATATCCGTGGTCATAATCGCTTCGGCGGCGTTCAACCAGTTGTCATCTTTCAGGTTTGCAATTGCGGCTGGTAAACCAGCAATCACTTTATCCACAGGCAAAGGCTCTAAAATCACCCCAGTCGAAAACGGCAAAATTTGATTGGCTTGCAAACCGAGCAAATCGCCTAATGCCTCGCAGCTTTGTTTTGCGCGGTTTAAACCATCTTTACCGGTGCCCGCGTTGGCACAACCAGTATTGACCAACAATGCACGAATACCCGCTTGTTGCGCGAGAAAATCTTTACATAAAATAACTGGCGCTGCGCAAAAGCGATTTAATGTAAACACACCAGCGACTCGGCTATGCTCTGGCAAGGTTATTACCAATATATCTTTACGGTTGGGTTTACGGACATATGCTTCTGCATAGCCTAATTGCACCCCTTTAACAGGTAATAGAGACTCGGCTTTTGGCGCGAATAATTTTACTGGCATCGCTTTCTTTCGTTATATGTTTTTGCTATTTTAGCTCAACTTTAAAGGTTTATAGATTAGATTTTCAGATTAAAGCTTGTGTTTGCATATTGAATAAAAGTACACCCTGAAGAAGAACAAAAACAAAATAAAACTCAGATGGAAGAAAAACACTGATGGAAGCAAAAGAAAAGTACATTCATTTAGAGAAAATAAAGCTACTGTATCAACACAATTTAACTCCAATTTTATTAAGTGCAGTGGCAAGCTTTTTCCTTATTGCTGCCTTGTGGTCTAGCACAAATCATAATCACCTGCTGATTTGGCTTAGCATTACCATCTCATTCGCGTGTTTTCGCACCGCGTTTCATTTTAAGTTTCGCCACTCCAAGCATCAAGGTGATGACATTTTAAATTGGGAAGCACCCTATTCAATTAGTTTACTTATTGTATTTTTATGCTGGAGCATTGGCCTCATTTGGATTATGCCGATCAATAATTTAAGTTCGGTGTTTATTCTCAATACTTTTTCTATTGGACTCGCAGGCGCTGCAATTTCTTGGAACAGCCCTTTGCGTTATTTGCAGATGACATCTATCTCCTTGGTGTTAATTCCAATGATTATTATGCTGTTTACTTTAGGCCACCAAGAAACGTTTTGGGTGGGTGTTGCAGCTTGCTGCATGTATGTTTCTTGCGTGATTACCAGCGTATTACTGCAAAAAACATTTAACGGTAATTTAGAGCTCACTTATGATTTGGCCCAAGCCAAAATGCAAGCAGAAAACATGGCAGGTACCGATTCTTTAACTGGTCTTAATAACCGTCGTGCATTTTTCGACAAAGCAGAATCGCTATTTGCTTACTGTCGGCGCAATAGCCAACCAATTAGTGCACCCATGTTAGATGTCGATCATTTAAAAAAATTAACGACACTTACGGCCATTCGGCTGGTGATATTGCCTTGCGCAATTTAACGCGTTTACTGAATGAAAATTTGCGCCAATCAGATTTATCATGGCGCTTTGGCGGTGAAGAGTTTGCGGTCTTACTGCCTAATACATCTTGCAAAGAAGCGATTGAAATGGCCAATATGCTAAGAAAAATGATGATGACGACAATCATCGCACTTGCTGACGAAAATGCATTATCAGTGACAGCCAGTTTTGGCATTGCTGAGACTGGCGAAACAGTCGAAGATTTGCTAATCCATGCCGATAAAGCGATGTATGCCGCGAAAAATAACGGTCGTAACCACGTCATTAATTACAGCCAAATCATGTCACAATTTGCTTAAATTGTAGGCTTTTAAAGCCTCCAGATAAAAATAAATGCCTTAGGAGCCTTATAAATAAAGGCTTGCAAAGCATGTGGTTTGATGTTTTTAAAAATGTACTAATTAATTGATTGAGTTAAGCTCTGCGCCAGGTGGTGCCTTGCGGTGTGTCTTCTAAAATAATCCCAGCCTCTGCAAGCTCTTTGCGAATGCGGTCGGCCTCTGCAAAGTTTTTGGCTTTTTTGGCTTCAATACGCGCCACAATCATTGCATCAACATCTAGCGCTTCAGAAGTTTCGCCTTGCATAAATTCATCTGCATTTCTCTGCAATATACCCATCACTGCGCCCAAGTTTTTAAGCAAACTGATCGATTCATCCGTTTTAATTTTGGCTAAGTCAAACAATACGGCAACCGCTTCTGAGGTATTAAAGTCATCGTCCATCGCTTCTTTAAAACGTTGGGCTTGCGGGTGGTTCCAGTCAATAATGTTAGCACTTACTTCGCGGCCACGTAAGGCTGTATATAGTCGTGTCAAAGAAGCCTTAGCATCATCTAAATGTTGGTCGCTATAGTTTAGCGGACTGCGATAATGCGCACGTAGAATAAAAAAACGCACCACTTCGGCATCATATTTTTCTAATACGGTTCTAATCGTAAAAAAATTGCCTAGCGATTTCGACATCTTTTCATCGTCTACACGCACAAAGCCATTGTGCATCCAGAAGTTCGCCATTAGGCAATTGTGTGCAGCTTCAGATTGCGCGATTTCGTTCTCGTGATGCGGAAATTGCAAGTCTTGCCCGCCACCGTGAATATCAAAATGTGCACCCAAATGTTCTGCACTCATGACAGAACACTCAATATGCCAGCCTGGGCGGCCTTTACCCCAAGGGGAGTTCCAGTTAGGCTCATTTGGTTTCACCGATTTCCACAATACAAAATCCATGGGGTCTTTTTTAAAAGTATCGACCTCTACCCGCTCACCCGCTCGCAAATCTTCAAGACTTTTACCTGAAAGTTTGCCGTAACCTTGAAAGCTACGTACGCTGTAAAACACATCACCATTAATCGCCTGATACGCGTGACCTTTTTCAATCAGTTTCGCAATCATATCCAACATGCCTTGGACGTATTGCGTCGCCCGCGGCTCAATATCTGGTCGGATAATGCCAAGTTTTGCAGAGTCTTCATCCATCGCATCAATAAAGCGCTGCGTGAGCACATCGATAGCTTCATTATTTTCATTTGCACGTTTAATAATTTTGTCATCAATATCGGTAATATTCCGCACATAAGTTACGTCATAATTAGATGCACGAAGCCAGCGCGAAACCATATCGAATATCACCATCACCCGCGCATGGCCTAAATGACAAAAATCATAGACCGTCATGCCGCATACATACATGCGCACTTTGCCTGCATCAATCGGGGTAAATATTTGCTTATCACGGCTTAAAGAGTTGAAAATTTTTAACATTTGCGCATTATAACTAGCTTAATGAGAACAAAACAGATAAAAACAGAAATTTAGTGCCTAAATACCTATCGGACTATTGGATATTCGCTAGGCAATTGATAGAATTAAGCTTTTACTAATATTAACGAGTATAAGACAATGATTATTCGCAATGTTTTACTGTTTAAGTTTATCGCTCCAGTAGTTTTAGCGTTATCTTTTTGTCTCACTGCTTATGCAGATGAGCTTAAAGATATCTCTCAAATGGCAGAAAGCGGTCAGCAAGCAGCTGCCCTTGAACGCATCAACAAATACCTCGCAGCAAATCCAAAAGATGCGCAAGCAATGTTTATGAAAGGGATCATTCTTGCAGAAAGCGACAAACGCGATGAAGCAATTAAAAGCTTTACAGAACTTACAGAAAAATATCCTAACTTACCTGAGCCTTACAATAATTTAGCAGTTTTACACGCAGAAGCTGGCCAATACGACAAAGCTAAAAAAGCCTTAGAAACTGCAATCAAAACGCATCCTAGTTATGCAACTGCACACGAAAACTTAGGTGACATTTATGCTCGTATGGCTTCAGAAGCTTATGACAAGGCGCTGCAATTAGACGGTGGCAATACCCGTGCGCAAAGCAAATTAGCAATGATTAAAGATTTGTTTAGTACCGGTGGAAAATCTACCGCTGTTGCTAGCAAACCTTCTGAGCCTACTAAAACAGCAGAAGCCACAAAACCTAGCAAAACCGGCACTATGCCAATTCGCCCAGCCGACAAAAAGGTTGAGTCACCTAAACCTGCTGAGCCTGTAGTGAACGAAGAGCAAAATATTAGCGATGCTGTTAACAAGTGGGCCCAAGCTTGGTCTGGCAAAGATTTGGATAATTACTTTGCGAGTTATGCTGATAGCTTTGTTCCTGCTAAAGGCCAAAGCCGTAAAGATTGGGAAAAAACCCGCCGTGAACGTATTAGCAGACCTTCCAGCATTAATGTAGACATCGCCAAGCAAATCGTTACGATGGATGGTACAGAAAATGCTAAAGTGACTTTCAAACAAACTTTTAAGGCAGACGGTAAACCAATCCGCACTGATAAAACGTTATTACTTAAGAAAGAAAATGGTAGTTGGTTAATTGAACAAGAAATTGCATCAAATTAAGTTTAGTTTCTTTCGTTGTAGTTCAATATAGAAGTACGTTTAATGCAAAATGTTCTAAAATATCTGCTTATACTCGGTTGCTTAGTGCTGCCTTGGAATGCGACTGCTGTGAATCATGGCAGTTTGACAGACCAACTGCTTGGGCAAAAACTTGGGCGTAATTTGGTCGAGAGTTTGCTGGTAAAAAGCTTACTTGAAATTACTGAAGGTAAAACGAAAGAAGCTTTTAATACCGTCAATGAACTCATTAAGGCAGCGCCTAATTTCAAACTAGCCTATCTTATCAGGGGTGATTTACTTAGCGCACAAGGTCGACCACTCACCGATTTTGGCAATCCTGAAGTCGCACTCGAACGGAATAAAAAGGGTGACGAAATAAGCGGCTTAAGGGACGAAGCGAAAACGCGTATCGAGCATTACTTATCTGAAAAAAATACTGCGCTACAACCTAATTTGCTAGTAAAAATGAGTGATGTGCAGCAACATATCATCGTTGTAGACACAGCAAAATCACGTTTATTTGTGTACAAAAAGACAAATGATGGATTGCAATACAAGGCCGACTATTACGTCACCATTGGAAAAAATGGTGTAGGCAAGCAAGTTCAAGGCGACAAACGCACCCCATTAGGTGTTTACTTTGCTGGACAAAAACTCACACAACCACTCGCAGATATGTATGGTGATGGCGCTTATCCTCTTAACTACCCAAATGAGTTAGATCAGCACCAAAATAAAAATGGCTCTGGTATTTGGTTGCATGGTACACCAACAGATACTTACAGTCGCCCACCGCGCGCGAGTGATGGCTGTGTCGTGCTGAGTAATCCTGATTTAAAAGCGTTAGCGCCTATATTACAAAGAGGCAAAACACCTGTAATTATTGCAGATAACATTCAGTGGTTAGATACTTCACAATCAAGCAATGAAATTGAAGCACAAGCATCAGAAAAACAAGCATTACAAAAAGCAATCGATGATTGGCGTAATGACTGGATATCTCAAGATACGGATGATTATTTAAGCCACTATTCGAAAAAGTTTTTTTACAGCGATGGTGGTTTTCAAAAATGGGCTGATTACAAGCGTGGCATTCAAGCTACAAAACCAAAAGTAGCGATTGAAATTGAAGAGATTAGTATGTTTGCTTATCCAGGCTTTGAAGAACCTATTATTTTAGTCAATTTCGTTCAAGATTTTAGAAGTCCTACTTTAAAAAATAGAATGCTTAAGCGCCAATATTGGGTGAATGAGAATGGACAGTGGAAAATAATTTATGAGGGTGCTGCGTAGTGAAACAATTAATGCAATTAAAGCTAGTTTTATTTATATTTTTATATGCCCTGCAAGCCAATATCCATGCCGCTCCCAGTGTAGTATTTGAGACCTCGCAAGGTAACTTTACAGTTGAACTGTACCCTGAAAAAGCCCCGAAAACTGTGGCGAATTTCTTACAATATGTAAAAGATGGTTTTTATGAAAACACCATTTTCCACCGAGTGATGAATAACTTTATGATTCAAGGTGGCGGATTTGAGCGCGATTTGACTGAAAAAAACACGCGCGCGCCTATTACAAATGAATCTAACAATGGCTTGCTTAATGAGCCTGGTACCATTGCAATGGCGCGTACTATGGACCCTAACTCTGCGACTGCGCAATTTTTTGTAAATTTAATCGATAACCAATTTTTAAATTATACTGGCCCTGACCCTGAGCAAGTTGGCTACTGCGTGTTTGGTAAAGTCACCAGTGGTTTTGAGGTGGTACAAAAAATCGGCTTAGTCCCAACTAATTTTGTTGGTAGGTTTGAAAATGTGCCGACTAAAGCTATTACAATCAGAAGCGTAAAGTTGCTTAATGAGGTTGCTAAAGAAGCACCAAATCAAGCTGCTAAGGAAGCTTCTAAGGATGTTAAAGAAGCTACAAAAGAAATAACTAAGTAAGTAAGCCTAGTCAATACGCATAATAAAAACCTGTGCGCTCAATTATACTTACCAGACATATTAATCAATTAATTTAAGGACATTTCCGTGGTTAAATTTACTACCAACTTTGGCGATTTCACGCTAGAACTAAACGCTGAAAAAGCACCGATTACTGTTGCAAACTTTCTACATTATGTAGAAAGTGGCTTTTATGAAAATGTGATTTTCCACCGTGTCATTGATGGCTTTATGATTCAAGGCGGCGGTTTTGATCTGAATATGAAGCAAAAACCAACAGAGGCTGAAATTAAGAACGAAGCCAATAATGGCTTAGCAAATGATAAATACTCCATTGCTATGGCGCGCACTTCAGTTCCAGACTCTGCTAGTAGCCAATTTTTTATTAATGCTGCAGATAATGACTTTCTTAACCATACATCACCGACTAGCAGTGGTTGGGGCTATTGCGTATTTGGTAAAGTTGTAGAGGGTATGGATGTGGTTGATAAGATTATCAAAGTAAAAACAACTAGCAAGGCAGGTCATCGAGACGTACCTGTAGAGCCTGTCATCATAGAAAAAGCCAACATCGTATAAAAGCGATTCCATTTTTTATATGGAACACACCCTTTTTATCTCGGACTTGCATTTATGTAAATCAAGACCAAAGATTAATCAATGTTTTATCAATTTTTTAAAAACCACAGCCAAAAGCGCCCAAGCACTTTACATCTTGGGTGATTTTTTTGAATATTGGGCAGGCGATGATGCCATTGAAATTGGTGTGCATCAAGTAATTATAGAGTCTCTGAAAGAACTTTCTTCTCACACCGAAGTTTTTTTATTGCATGGTAATAGAGATTTTTTATTAGGGGAAAAGTTTGAGAAAGCAAGTGGTGCAAAACGCTTACCAGACCCTAGCTTATTAAATCTTTACGGAAAGTCGGTACTAATTAGCCACGGCGACGCGCTTTGTACCGATGACCATGATTACCAAAAATTTAGAAATGAAGTACGTAGTGCAAACTGGCAAAGTAATTTTTTAAACCAACCTTTACAACATCGTGTCGGCTATATTGAAAAATTGCGTGCAAAAAGTGAGCAAGAAAAATCCACCAAATCGATGAAAATTATGGATGTTAATCCAAACGCTGTAATTCAGTTGTTGCGCCAGTTTAATGTACCACCAATCTTTATTCATGGTCACACACATCGACCAAAAATGCATACACATCAAATAGATGGTAAAACTTGCGAGCGCTGGGTATTAGGGGATTGGTATGAGCAAGGGAGCTATTTAATGCTTGATGCAAATGACTGCCATGTAGGCAAACTTTAGCGCTTATTTTAGAGCATATTAATCACGCCAAAATCAATGTACCCTGGTATTTTGGCTTCATTAACATTATCGATTTGTTCTGGTTCTAAAAACATTTCGGCATATCTTAAGTATACTTTTTCTCGAATAAACAAATTAAACACATCAGGGTCGATATGATTATCCAGTGCCATGCGCCCAAGAATTGTTAAGCTTTCTGACAGTGTTTTTGCTTTTTTGTATGGCCGATCTTTTGCAGTAAGTGCTTCGAATATATCTGCAACGCCCATGATTCTAGCGGGGATAGACATTTGTTCACGCGTTAAGCCTTTTGGGTAACCTTTACCATCCATGCGTTCATGATGACCGCCAGCATACTCGGGCACACGACTTAAGTCTTTGGGATATGGAAGTGATTCAAGCATATTAATTGTCACGTTAATATGATTATTAATCACTGCGCGCTCTTCTTTCGTTAAAGTGCCGCGAATAATGGTAAGGTTGCACACTTCATCGTCTGATAGAAATTTTGCAGGCTTTCCTTTTTCATCTACAAATTCATACTTAGCAATTGTCTTAACGCGTTGCTGATCTTCAATACTCATAGATTCGCTACCAAAATTAATATGGCGAATAAAGTCTCTATCATCGTCAAGTGCTTTATTGATTAATTGCAAATCCTCTTGTATTGCTTTTTTATTAGAGCTATCGTTTAACTTTGAAGTCTCTAAAAGCATATTAAAATAAGCCAATTTTCGCTGTGCTTTTAATAGCTCGAAACGCTGATCTATTAGATGAATGCGGTCAAAAATTGTCTCCAACTTTGTGGCTTTATCCATCACAGATTCTGGCGTGATGACTTTACCGCAATCATGTAACCATGCGGCAATTTTAAGCTCATAAAACTCTTTTTCTGTGAGGTTAAAGTCCTTAAATGGACCCTTATTGGCTTTAATTGCCGCTTGTGCCAACATGATTGTGAGTTCTGGCACACGCTGACAATGCCCACCAGTATGGGGTGACTTTTCATCGATAGCATCTGCAATAAGCTTAATGAAAGATTCAAATAAGTTTTTAAGCCCCTCGATTAAATTATGATTTGTTAAGGCGACTGCAGCTTGTGAGGCGAGAGACTCAACCAATCGCTGATGTGCTTCAGTAAAGGCAACTATTTCTTTAGATTTTGGATCAATTGCATTAATGAGTTGTAACACCCCAATAATTTCATTTTCATGATTTTTCATGGGTACAGTCAAAAATGATTTTGAGCGATAGCCCGTTTTTTCATCAAATTTTCTTGTACCAGAAAAATCGAAACCATCCGCTAAATAGGCATCTGAAATATTGACTGTCATTGCATTAACCACACTATATGCAGCGACCATGTTCAAATTCGGTTTATTATCTTCTAAATAAAGAGGTAAAGGAGAAAACGGTATAGGCATGTCAGTAGTTCCACCCATCGCTATGCCTAGGCTTTGGGTGCGCATAATCTCGAATTTAAGCTTACTGTCTTCAGTGACTGTATATAAGGTGCCGCCATCTGCATTTGTAAGCTCTTTTGCACCCAATAGTATTGTTTCCAGTAATCGACTATTGTCATGTTCAGACGAAAGTGCGACACCAATAGCATTTAGGCGCTCTAACTGATTAAGCATTTCTTTTTGTTGCATTTACCTAACCTACTTAATAATAAGTTTAACACAATTAAACAAAGAGAAATTTCATTTTAACACCTGAAACTTCGATAACATCTTGATCACTAAGGGCGTGCGCTTGCGCGCCAATTGATTGCTCATTAACAATAGGGTGACTTGTACCAGACACATGCGTGATGAAATATCCATGTGGTCGCTTAGTTACAACTGCCACTTCTTGCGCTGAACTCCCTAAAGTTGTCATGGCTTTATTTAAAGTAATTTTGTTACCTGTATCTTGACCCGATAATACTTCTAAAAAGCCATATTTTAGAGCGTCTGATACTGCGGATGTTACTTGGCTAGCAGCCGCTTGAGGTGAGGGTGCTTGCTTGATTATTTGAGGCTGGTCCTCTAATTCATTCACATTTTCTTTAACAACTACTTTTTCTACTAATTGTACTTTTGATTGAGTGTCTACATTTGTAACAATTAGTTTTGTTGGGCGAACGACTACTGTATTTTCAAAACCGTGACTTGGTGGCGCTTTTTGTTGAATTTTATTTTCGTAAGTGAGCTCATATTTTCCAAACTTAATGACATCTCCATGTAAAAGCACATGCTTTTTGATTGGTTTATCGTTAACTAATGTACCATTTGTACTGTTGAGATCTTCTAAAAAAGAGTCATTGCCAATAGTTACAATCACTGCATGTTCACCACTTACGGCTAAATTATCAATATGAATGTCATTTGTGGGCCGACGACCAATCATCATTCGCTCCTTATTTAAAGCAAATTCACCAAACGAATTACCCTCTAATGAAAAATGTAACTTTGCCATAATCGCCCTTGTCTATTTCTTAGTTTATTACTTTTTATCTAAAAATAGGATTTTAAAACCTAATAGTTGGCAATTTCTATCTGCCAAGCAAATTTTTAACCCAACGCTTTTCTGTCGGATATGGCTCTTCAACTGCTGCAATCACCACTGATATATTATCGCTACCGCCGTATTCATTTGCGGTTTGCACTAATTTTTTTGCAGCTAACGTAATATTACCATCAGCTTCTAACAAAATTTTCGTAATTTCTGCGTCATCTACCAAATCAGAAAGACCATCCGAACACATCAGGAAAATATCACCCACTTCTACATCATGTTCTTTGAGTTCCAGTTCCACATATTGGTCTATGCCCAATGCACGCGTTACAAGGTTTTTATGGCTTGCGTGTTTTGCTTGTGCTGGCGTAATTAAGCCTTCATTAATCTGTTCTTGTATTAGCGAATGATCTTCAGTCAGTTGTGTGAGTACATCACCTCTCAAACAATACATACGGGAGTCACCAATATGCCCAACCGTCAATTTATTGTTAGCAAAAATACTTGCAACTAATGTTGTGCCCATTCCAGCGCATTGCAGTTGATGTTTAGAAATTTGATAGATTGCCGTATTCGTTTTTCTTACCGCCTCAATCAGAAACTTCGATTCTGGCATCAAGCTTGATTCTGTCTTTTTTAAGCTTGACTGTGCTTGCATGGCTTCAGTCATTTCTGCAGCAATCATTAAAACGGCAATTTCACTTGCCACTTCGCCAGCCTTGTAACCGCCCATACCATCAGCCAGTAAAAGTAAACCAATGCTTAAATCACTTGCAACAGCATCTTCATTGTGGTCTCTATGAATTCCCACATCGGTTAAACGCGCTACTTTAATGGCTTTACTTACATCCAAATTGACTATTCCAAATACGCCTAAAGTTAGAAATCATTTTGTTGAAATGATATTTGCATTACTTTCTAAATTCATGTGGTCTCACGCTAGCAGCCACTCTATCCAGCACACCATTAATATATTTATGCCCATCTGCACCACCATAAAGCTTTGCCAATTCAACGCCTTCATTGATCGCAACACGATAGGGGATGCTCATATCAAACATCAGCTCAAAAGAAGATATACGCAATATTGCGTGCTCTACAGGACTTAACTCTTCAATTTTTCTGTCTAAAAAAGTCGAGATTTGGTGATCAAGTTCAGTTATTTTTCCTGAAACACCTTCAAGTAAACTTTTGAAGTAAGCTTCGTCTGCTTTAATATATTCAGGATCATCTTGCGCATCTAAGAAAATCTGTTTCATTTCACCAGTATTGAGCATGCCACGGTAAACTGCTTTCAGTACGAGCTCGCGTGACTTGCGACGATTTTGGCTTAGCTTTGGCTTTTTTACATTTTTGGCCTCTATGCCTTTAGATTTTTCCATATTAAGCGCATTCATAATGCACGCACCAAATTTGCCATTTCAATTGCTACTTGCGCAGCTTCTGTGCCTTTAACAAGCATGCGTACAAGGGCTTGTTCATCGTCCTCGGTGGTTAGTACCGCATTTGCTACTGGTACGCCAGTATTAAGCTGAACCTCAGAAATGCCACGCGCAGATTCGTTAGATACCACTTCAAAATGGTAAGTCTCGCCTCGAATAATTGCTCCTAGCGCAATTAAAGCATCATACTTTTCACTTAAGGCCATGTGCTGCAATATGAGTGGGGTTTCTAACGCACCAGGCACGGTGGCGATGCGAATGTCCTCTTTTTTAACACCTAATCTCAATAGTTCGGCATAACAGGCAGATAATAAGCTATTACACACTTCGGGATTAAACCGCGATTGTACGATGCCAATTTTCTTACCTGCGCCATCTAAATTAATATTTATTTTATTCAACAGATTCTCTTTATATTCTTGAAATACTATAAGTAGCTATTTTACCTTATTCAAAGCCATTATCAGACTAGCTTTGATTTTAAATACCACTTAAAACTATGGCCTAAGAAAATAATGCCCAAGCTTTTTGTATTGTGCTCCATACGCCATACGCAATCGGAATCAGCACGGCAACCCAAGCAAGTTTGACCATTACAGTGCCTTGCTCTATTTGCATATTCGCACTAGCCTCATTTCGCAAAGATTTTTCATGACCCACTTTTTGAACTTCTGCTAACTCTGCATCTGTCATAAAGTATTTGTCAGCCACTGGTTTTACCAGCATATTCGCAATAAATCCCACGACCATTAAACCAGCAAGTACTAAAAAGATGGGGGCATACACCTCATTAAAGGAAACGCCTTTTTCTAATCGTGTATCGTGCATGTAATTCACGACCACTGGCCCTAAAATACCCGCAGTTGACCAAGCTGTGAGCAATCTGCCATGAATTGCTCCTACAAATTGCGTGCCAAACATATCTGCTAAATAAGCAGGAATCGTTGCAAAGCCACCGCCATACATCGAGGCAATCACACAAAAGGCCGCTACAAATAAAGCCAACGACTTTAAGCCAGCAAAATAGGTTGCTGCACAGTACATTATTGCGCCTAAAATAAAGAAAATATAGTAAGTGCGCTTACGGCCTAATTTGTCTGAAGATGTTGCCCATGCAAATCTTCCAAAAATATTGAATAAAGAGATAATGCCCACAAAGCCCGCACCTACAGCCGCAGATGCTGCAGTCAATGCTTCGTCTTTTTTAATCTCTGCAAATCCATTGTCTGCTTGACCAATTAACGCGCCGCCAAAAGTTTCTTGCAACATAGGTGCTGCAGCGCCAATAATGCCTATGCCTGCAGAAACATTCATGCACAGCACTAGCCATAACAACCAAAATTGTGGCGTTTTATGAGCATTTTTTAGGTGCACATGTTTTGTTGCAATCATTGTATTTTTTGCAGTATCCGGTGGTGTCCAGTTATCAGGTTTCCATCCAACTGCAGGAACGCGATAACCAAACGCGCCACATAACATAAAGACTAAATAAATAAGCGCCAACACCACAAATGTTTGCCAAACACCTACTGTTGTAGGTGTTGCAAAGTAGCTCATGAGCTTTGCCGCAAGCGGGGAACCTATCATTGCACCACCACCAAAACCCATAATCGCCATGCCCGTGGCCATGCCGCGTCTATCTGGAAACCATTTAATTAAAGTAGAAACGGGTGAAATGTAACCTAAACCCAAACCAATACCGCCAATCACGCCGCTGCCTAACCACATCATCCATAACTGGTGCGCATATACGCCATAAGCAGAAATCAATAAACCACCGCACCAACAAACTGTGGACACCAGCCCTGCTTTACGTGGCCCTTCGCGTTCTAGCCAGCCACCCCAAAGCGCTGCTGAACAGCCTAACAATACAAAAAATAAGGTATACATCCAACCCAAATCAAATTGCGTCCAGTTGCAATCTGTGGCGGTTAAAGCGCGCATCGTGCCAGATAACTTTTCACCAAATGTAGTTGCACCTGCTGCACAAGCTTCCAAGGGCTTGCCATCCTCACTCATTAAGGCATTTCCCAAAGGCTTCCAAAATACGCTAAAGCCATAGGCCATACCGATAGATAAATGAATTGCTAATGCAGCTGGCGGCACCAACCATCGATTAAAACTAGGTTTTGCAGTGATGTATTCTTTTGATAAAAAACTAGCCATTTCCACCCCAATTATTTATTTTGTTTTTATTGAAAATTAATTCAGTATCTAGACATTCGTAGTGTGTTACAAATTGCGTAAAATGGCAAATCTGTCATATGCATTTATAATCAAAAAATGTTTAATATTTGTCATTAATCTGTCACACTAAAGTCACATAATGCATGCTCGATGAATGTGTATCAAAAGTTAACATATAGAGAGTAATGATGGCCGCCAATATATTAGTGATAGAAGACGAACCAGCAATACAAGAATTGCTATCTTTAAACATTGTGCAAGCCGGGCACAATGCTTTGCGAGCATTAAGCGTAGAGCACGCACAAGAACTGCTTCGCAACACCTTGCCAGATTTAATTTTACTAGATTGGATGCTACCAGGTATGAGCGGTATTGAATATGCTCGTCGTTTAAAGGCTGATAATTTAACCAAATCAATTCCCATTATTATGTTAACCGCCCGTGGTGACGAATTTGATAAAGTACGTGGTTTAGAAGTAGGTGCTGACGATTATGTCACCAAGCCATTTAGTCCGCGTGAATTAAATGCACGGATTAAAGCCGTACTAAGACGCCGCGCGCCTCAAATGACGGATGATCCAATTGAAATTCAAGGTTTAATGCTAGACCCAACTACACACCGTGTGACTGGTAACAGTGTCAATATAGACTTAGGGCCAACCGAGTTTAGATTGTTACACTTTTTTATGGGCAATGCAGAGCGTGTGCATTCGCGCAGCCAATTGCTGGATAAAGTGTGGGGTGACCGCGTTTTTGTTGAAGACCGCACCGTAGATGTTCACATTCGTCGTTTACGCAATGCGCTTGCGGCTTCTGGACACGAAGACTTAATTCAAACTGTACGTGGTGCTGGTTACCGCCTATCCTCCAAACTCAATTAATTTGGCTATACACCGCGCTAAACCTCGCTATAATTAGACAAATTTATTTCGTTTAACTTATAGAAACCAAACTGTGCCCGATATTCGATTAAAAGCACTCTTTTTTATCTGTGCCTTAAGCACAGTTTGCTTGTTTATCTATCTTATCAGCACTACCGTCATCGCTTTGCTTGTTTTCGCAGTTGGTCTTTTGTTTTATATTGGCGGCCACATTTCTTGGTTACACCAATTACAAAAATGGTTTAAAAATCCTGATTTAAATAATCTTCCCGAAGGTTCTGGCGTTTGGGAGGGTTTATTTGCTACCTTGCTTAAATATGAGCGCAATAATATTAGTAACCAAAATCAGTTAAATGCTGCGCTAGAACGTTTTAACCTTACGGCCAATGCAATACCAGATGGCTTAATATTACTAAGTCCAAATAATGAAATCGAGTGGTGTACACCGAACGCCGAAGCGCAACTTGGCTTAGACTTACGAACAGATAAAAATTTACCTATAGTTAACCTGGTAAGAGATCGGCTTTTTATTGCGCATTTATATAACGAAGATTATAGCGAGCCTTTTAAACTTAAATCTTGGCGCAACCCTGAGGTGCTTTATGAAATTCAGCTTATCGCACTCGCCTCAAAACAAAAGCTATTGATTTGCCGCGATATGACGCAGTTAGAAAAAGTAGACTCCATGCGCCGCGATTTTATTGCCAATGTATCGCACGAGCTTCGTACGCCGCTCACTGTTGTAGGTGGTTTTTTAGAAACGCTTGCCGATACAGAAGGCGCGGTGCCTGATCATTTAAAAAATTACTTTAATTTGATGTCGGAGCAAACCTTCCGCATGCGCCGTATTATTGAAGATTTACTCATGCTCTCAACCATAGAAAGTAATATTGATGAGCCTGACGACACAGAAGTTGACATTACTAAACTCTTGAAACAGATTCAAAATGATGCCCTTGGTTTGAGCCAAAGCCTATACAAAACTAAGCATAAAATTGAGTTGAGTATCGACTCAGAACTTAATATTGTTGGCGCACAAAACGAGCTACAAAGCGCTTTTACTAACTTAGTAAGTAACGCGGTGCGTTACACACCAAAAGGCGGCAATATACGCATCACTTGGAGCGCACTCAATGATCAAGCCTTATTTTCTGTGATTGATAGCGGCATAGGTATTGAACAACAACACATTGATAGGTTAACCGAGCGTTTTTATCGCGTAGACCGAGGAAGAAGTCGCGAAACTGGCGGTACCGGGCTGGGGCTTTCGATTGTGAAACACATCTTGATTCGCCACCAAGCAAGGCTAGAGATTACAAGCGAAGTGGGTGTTGGAAGTACTTTTTGTGTGGTGTTCCCCAAGACTAGGGTCGTTAAGAAAAAATCTGTTGTAGAAGCATGAGATTATTCATTTTTTTATTTTATACATGCTGTTTGACCGCATGCGCAACAGCGCCCGAAAAAAATATTGGCAAGCCCATGCCAGAGCGGCCTGAAAAAAGCACATTGGCACAACTTGCAAAAGGTGACTTTGACCGCATGGCCGATGTGGAATTTACAGAAAGCACATTAGGTTTTAAAACCTTGATGCTAAAACTTTATCGGCGTAACCCAAAAGAGCTCGCAAAAAGCACCACCGATACGCCTGAAAAAATGGCAGATTGGGTATTTAATGGCGACGAGCAACACCATTGGCAACTTGAAGAGCTAGATAATAAGCAAGATACCGAAGCGATATTCCTCGCATTTAACAACAATTTTAAAGGTGACCGCGTATTGGCTTTTATTGTGGGATTACAAACCATGATGCTTAAAGCACATGGCGGTAAAAAAGAGTTTTATCTAACAGACAGCATACACCCGCAAAGCTTATATAATGCTGCACGTAATGTAGAGATTGCTGCGTGGAAAATCTCGACCAGCCGCAATGAAAAAGGCGAGTTGTTTTTACAAACCAACGAGATTAATAGCCAAGAGCGAAATTTAAGTTTTGAGAGAGAGTTTGGGAAGATTATTGGTCGCGCAGATTTATTTGCGTTTATGCTGGCTGAAAAGTCGCAACGCTTAATTTCTAGAATCACCCAGAACGTTGCCACTGCGGCATTTCTGCCGTTCTAATACTACATTATTACTTTTATTTGACTACTGTTTGCTTAATTTACAAAGCTAAGATTTAACCGCAACTGATTCAACATGCTTTTTAACCACTAAAGTCTCTTTGTCATTTTTAAAACTAAAATCTTGGTTAAACACAAATGCTGCTAGGTAGACCAAAAATAAAAATGGAAAACCAGTTCTACTGTTCATTATTAATACCTTCTATTGATACAAAAAAATATCACAACTTCTACAATTAATATTAAGCATAAATTATGCCACCGCATTATACATCAGATTTTCAAGTTTATATAAATATATAATCTATATTATTCAGTTAGTTACAAACTAAATTAAACTTAAAATATCAAATATTATTACCTTTTATTCTAGCAATCGGAGCTAAAATCACGCATATGTACAAACTTAGTGCATAACCATATTTAAACAATCTAAGATGACACTGATATTAAAAATATCTATTAAAACTTACATGAATTGATTTGTTAAATACATTATCCCCGCTCTTATTTTCTTCACAATGACCCGTTTGGGTGTAAATAAAAAACTGGGGATACGCAATATTTGATTTAATTATTGATGGTTTAGCAACAACATTAAAACAGATGCTCTGGAAGGTAGTATCAGAGCGGGTTTCAGATCATTTTTTTGCTCGCATTTAAAGTGCGATTGATTTTACGTTGATTGAGTTTCTGAATCGAGAAGCTGATTAGGGAGATAATCGCCTTTTTCTAGCAAGATTTTTTAAGGCAAAAAATCACTACACGCCACATTTTAAGCAATCCATAGCTTCCGAGACCAAATATTAAGCCTTTTGCTATTGCTTCTTAAAAATCACAATATGCTGCCAAGGTAAAAGATTGATTGTAGTTTGCCATTTTAGCGGATGCACTGTGAGTTCTTTAATGATTTGCGACTCGCTCATTTTGTGTGTTTGTTTAATCGGCACCTTATCATCTTCGGCCCGATATTCAACCAATATTAGTTGCGCATTGGATTTTAGCGCTTTCAAAATACTTTCTACCACCTCGTACGGGTATTCTAGCTCATGATATACATCGACCATAATCGCCATATCGATTGAATTGGCCGGTAAATTAACATTATTTGTTTGCGACAACACGGGTTGAATATTGGTGTATTTTTTTGCAAAAGACTTAATCTTACCCACCATTTCAGGTTGCACATCAGCGGCATACACAATGCCATCTTTACCTACTTTTTCTGCCATACGTTTCGATAAATAGCCAGTGCCCGCACCCACATCAGCAATTGTCATGCCTTTTTGTAAATTTAAGGATTCGATGAGTAAATCGGTACGCTCTTCTTTTTCGCGTGCTTCACGCTCTAACCAGCCAGCGCCTTGGTAACCCATTACATGCGCAATTTCTCGCCCCATAAATACTTTGCCTGTGCCTTCTGCAGTAGGTGGAAATTGTTGATACAAATTAGTTTCAGCAAATAGATGGCTTGCTTGCAACAAAGTAAAAAAGCAAAAAAAAGGAATAAATGTTTTGAACATAAGTTTTAAATGACACTAAAAAAATTGATGTATTTATGAGTTTTAAATTGGGTAAAAATTCATTATAAGATTGTTATTTTATTTAGGTCACTAGACATATCAACAACAATGCTCTGGAAGCCTCTCTGGTATTGGCTTTCAGGACATTATTTTTTGCTCATGTTTAAACTTGCTTCAATTTCGCATGTTTTTTTGACTTTCAAATCCCCTTTGCCGCGCCCTAGGCTTGAGCATATGCTGGGTTAAAAGTTGAGGACTGTCAGAGGGCATAGCCCGAGTTCCGCAGCCGTAACAGCGTTGCGCTAAGACCGAGGGAGAAAAGCGGCAGGGGGTGTCATTTGCTTTGGTTACTTTCCTTTGGACAAGCAAAGAAAAGTAAATCGCTAGTCGAGCGAGAGCGACTCGTCAATATTAGCGACCATGTTTTAGCTCTCAATGGTAAAGTATGAAATTACTGATATCTAGTAAATGGAGAATAGTATGAGTGAAGAGTTAGCAAAACTCTACTGCAGTTCACTTGATGAAGTTCGTATGCGCTTGTCTCTCATACGCTCAGTTTACAATGGCTCACTAAGTGCTGACTCAGAAATAGTCAATTATAAAATTGCATCAGTCAATCTACGCAAATGCAATTAGCTCTAAGCATTTGGCTCGCTTATTGCAAATTAAATTGTCTATTCATCCATACATGCTAAGTTTGAGAAAAATTGGAGAATAAAGCGCATATTGGAAAACTTAGAAAAAATTCATCCTGACTTTTATCCTATAGCACTTTTACCACCTGTAATTTCTAGTGAAACACCGCGCAATATTCACTTCGAGTTAGAAGCTCAAGGTTTCCTTAAGCGCAATGAGTTTGTATAGCTTTATGATTTATGCAGCATGGTAATACATAGTCGAAACCCATTTGAAGTCCAAACCACCATAAATTTCCATCTTTCGGTTAGTGAGTGGGCTAACAAAATTGAAACTCTTCTTCGGTTTCATCGTTTCCAATTAGTAGGCTTACCCTATATTTGGGTAGGTGGACTTTACGGTCTTAACGATGGCAAAGCTCATGTCTACATAGCAAGTAAAATAAAATAATTAATTGGTTAACCTCACCCCAATAGCGCTTAGACCAAATTTATTTGTAAAAAGGCGATTGCATCCCTTTGCTCGCCTCTGCCACCACATCACCATCAAACTGTTTAACCGTTAAATTACCATTCACTTGACTCGCAAATGGCACCAATAAACCATCAATATAGGCCTGCGCATTTTCTTTTGAGTCAAACTCATAAAAACCGCCAACACTGTGGGTATTGATGCCACTTAACCAAGTTTTAGACTTTAAGCCTTTAAACTTTTTCATTTCTACATTTATCGGGGCCCAATCGATTTCGGTAAATGGAATGGACACCTGATACTCTGCATAAATAAACACCTTGGCCATGTTAAGCTGCGCTTACTTCTACCAAACTATCGCACACAACATTCGAGTTACCCATATCACCAAATTCAGCTGGACCAACGCTATTGACTGTGCCTTTATTAAGCTGGCGCCAGTAGCCGAGCGTGGTCACAACCACACCAGGGTTCACGTCTTTGGTGAGCTTAGCAACCGCTTCAAACGCGCCGCGGTCGTTAAACACTTTAACTTTATCACCCTCTTTAATTGCACGCAGCGCCGCATCGACCGAATTAATCATCACAAATTGCTCGCCTTGGTTTTTAATTTTCTCGGCCACATTGGCGTAGCAGGAGTTTAAAAAGCCATGACTTTTTGGCGTTAAAATATTCAGCGGATATTTAGCAGCAAGTATTGGATTGCTTTCATGGCTTTCGCGAGATGCTACATGGTCTGGCAGCGGGTCTAAATCTTCACCCGGTTGAAAACCATCGTACATTTGGCGGAAAGGCCCTGCCACAAAGTTTTTAGCGCCCTCTACCATGAACATGCATTTGCCTGTGGGCGTGGGGAAGTTGCCATTTTTGTGTGGTGCGCGGTTATCTTTGGTGTCCATCGCCAGACGCGCAAAACCGTGTTTGCGCAAGTAGGCAAGGTCAATGCCTTTACATGCAGGCGAATCCCAAGCGACATAGTTTTCTAAGCACTCAGAATCATTCCATTTAAAGTTATCTTCTTTAAAACCCAACATTTTTGCCAAACGGCGGAAAATATCGTTATTCGGAATCGCCTCACCTGGTGGCTCGATACATTTTTCATTGTAAGTCAGGTACATATGACCCCAAGAGAGCACCATATCTTCGTACTCAGCGCCCATGGCGGCTGGTAGCACAATATCTGCATAAGAGGCAGTATCAGATAAAAAGTGATCTGCCGCAACGGTAAATAAATCTTCACGCTCTAAGCCTTTAACTACTTTGTCAGATTCTGGCGATTGCGTAACAGGGTTGGTGTTCCACACCATTAGCGATTTAATCGGCGTTTTTAAATTGAGTTCGCCCGTCAGCGCGCGACCTAACTGCAGAATATTCACGACTTGAGTGCCTTCTGGAATTAAATCCGGGCGGCAAATCACATCAAATTTATACGGGTGCTCCCACACTGGGAACTGCAAAATACCACCACCCACATGGCGCCAAGCGCCAATTAGCGCAGGCAAGCAAGTCACGGCACGAATAGCTTGGCTACCGCCATAGCTACGCTCTAAAGCAACCCCAACACGAATCGCCGCAGGCGATGTCGCTGCATATTCGCGCGCAAATTTGCGAATATCTTCAGCTGGAATACCAGTGATTTTCTCTGCCCATTCAGGTGTGCGGGTTTTTGCACGCGCAGCAAGATCTTTAAAGCCTATGGTATAGTTATCAATATAATCTTGATCTTGCAGGCCTTCTTCGATAATCACATGCATCATCGCCATTGCCAGTGCGCCATCGGTGCCTGGTTTTGGCGCAATATGCCAATCGGCTTCTTTAGCCGTTCTAGAAGCATAGGCATCAATCACGACTACTTTGGCGCCTTTTTTCTGCGCCTCTTTCACAATATGCCAGTGGTGCAAATTGGTGCTGACTGAGTTACAAGCCCAAATAACTATGTATTTTGAGTGTGCAAAACTTTCCGGGTCAACTCCAGCTGTTGGCCCAACCGTCAACAACCATGCGGTGCAAGAGCCTTCGCCACAATAAGTCCGCTCACAAACCGTTGCCCCTAAGCGGTTAAAAAATGCATCGCCGCCATTTAAGCCATGCACTAGTCCTTGGTTACCCAAATAACTCACGGGCATAATGGCCTGTGGTCCATCGGTGTTGATAATGCCTTGCCATTTATCCACAATCGTAGTGAGTGCTTCATCCCAAGAAATACGGGTAAATTGTTTGCTACCTTTTGGGCCCGTGCGTTTCATCGGATAAAGCAAACGGTCTTGGTGATAATGCCGTTTTTCGTAATCGTGGAGTTTGACGCACAAACCACCGCGCGTCATCGGGTGGTCTTTATTGCCTGTGACCGAGATGAGTTTTTTATCTTTTACCGTGTAAACCATTGAACAGGTGTCTGGGCAATCATGCGGGCAACCACCATGATGAGTTGTGACGTCTAAATCGACAGGCTTATTCATAGCAAACATCTCCCAATTAATATGTTAAAAAATGGATTTTTTATAAAACAAACTATATACCCAGTTGTATAGCCTTGCAATTATTTTATGCAAAACCAAAACAAGATTAAAATGCTTAAATGAACTTACCATTACAAATACTTAACGGCCTTACACCCACACAATTTTTGGCAGAATATTGGCAGAAAAAACCGCTGCTAATTCGCCAAGCGATTCCCAATTTTAAGGGCTTGCTGAGCCCAAATGAATTAGCAGGTTTGGCCTGCGAAGATGATGTACAAGCGCGGATTATTAGCCAAAAAAAGGATGTATGGCAAGTCAAGCACGGGCCATTTGATGATTCCGATTATGACAAATTAGGCAAGAAAAACTGGACACTTTTAGTACAAAGCGTGAACCAATACCTGCCAGATGCGGCAGACTTATTGGCCCAGTTTAATTTTATTCCACATGCAAGATTAGACGACTTAATGGTAAGTTACGCGCCCACTGGCGGCGGCGTGGGTGCACATGTGGATTCTTATGATGTGTTCTTATTACAAGGTAGTGGTAAACGTAACTGGAAAATTAGTGCGCAATCCGACTTAAGGTTAGTAGAAAATGCGCCATTACGTATTTTAAAATACTTTAAGCATGAGCAAGAATGGGTTCTAGAAGCTGGTGATATGCTTTACCTACCACCGCAAATTGCGCATTGGGGCGTTTCAGAATCTGACGACTGCATGACTTATTCGATTGGATTTCGGGCGCCTAAAACGCAAGAACTACAGCATGAATTTTTAAATTATCTGCAAGATCATCTCAATGCGGAAGGGTTATATACTGACCCTGAATTGAATTTGCAAAATCATCCTGCAGAAATTAGCGACGGCATGATTAGCAAAGTAGGCGAAATGCTGCAAAAAATGACTTGGGATAAACAACATGTTGCGGATTTTTTAGGAAAATATTTATCTGAACCCAAAGTGGATGTGGTGTTTGCGCCGAATAAAAAAATAACTCAGGCAGAATTTATTAAGAAACTTGCTGCAAAAACTTTATGGCTAAGTTTAAAGTCTCAGTTATTATTTACACATAACAATTTTTATTTAAATGGTGAAAAACTGACAGTAACCGCTATCATTTATAATGAAATAAAACATTTAGCTGATAAAAAGCATATCGACACCCCTGCCCTAGAAGCCAATATCCATGAGGCTTGCAGCGATGCACTTTTTGATGCATATTTAGCAGGCTATGTGTGCTTTAAACGATAGGTCATTTATTATGGATAACTTATATTGTGGAAAATATGGATTATGGAAAACGTGGATTTAAAACCGGATACCATTTTGTTAGGTGAGCGTAATTACGAAGCGGCGCTGGAGTTGGTAATTGCAAGTGCAGAAAAAGAGTTGCTGATTTTTGACCAAGATTTTAAACATGGCGATTACGCGAGCCTAAAGCGCTATGAGTTAATAAGCGATTTTTTAAGCAAAAATAGCTTATGCCAACTCACGATTATTTTGCAATCGTCAGACTACTTTATTAACCATTGTCCACGGCTATTTGGTTTACTCAAGCTTTTTGGCCACAAAATGACCGTTTATGAAACCAACGATGTGGCCAAAATAGCCAAAGACTGTTTTGTGATTGCAGATAAGCAAAGTTACTTGCGCCGTTTTCATATTGACCAAGCGCGTTTTAAATACGCGTTTGATGACGAAGCGGAAGTCGCTGCTTTAGTGATGCGATTTGGTGAGCTGTTAGATGAAACAACTGAAACGGTGAGCGCAACCAAACTCGGCTTATAAAACCTATATTTTTATAAAATTGGGCAAAAAATGATGAAGGTAATATTATTCATATGGTTATTATTAAGCTTAAATGTTTATGCTGAAACCGAATTTAAAATCATCACGTTGCAGCACCGTTTTGCAAGTGACTTATTACCCATTATCGAACCCATGGTAGGCGCAGATGGGACTGCAACTGGCATGAATAACGAACTTATTCTGCGTGCCAACCCTGAGCGCATGCGCGAAATTGAAGCCACCATTAAAAAGTTAGATGCTGCGCGCGCAAATCGCAAAATCACAGTCAATAGAATTAACAACATGCAAAGCCAACGCGAGCGAGTAGAAGCCAGTGGCAATGTAAGAGCAGGCAAAGTGACTGTAAATAATGATAGACGTGCAAGACCTAATAGCGGCAATATTGACATGGAAAACAGCAGTAGCAACATACAACAAAATAGTAGCCAATTTTTAAATGTAATTGATGGTGAACGTGCGTTTATTCACGTAGGGCAAATTGTTCCATTTACGCAAGAATGGGTGACCATCACTCGCCGTTTTGTGGCGATAGAACGTATCACCGATTGGCGTGACATTACCACTGGTTTTGCGGTCAGGCCACGCACAGTTGGTAATCAGGTAGAGCTAGAAATCACACCGCGCATCGCACGCTTAAACCAACAAGGCTTTATCGATTTTGAAGAACTCACCACGGTTGTGCGTACCAATTTAGGTAGTTGGGTCGATATTGGTGGCACAATGCAGCAAAATGATGAGGTAAGCCGTAAAATTTTAGGCTATCAAAATAGTGCTAGCCAGCAAAAGTCAAACCTATCCATTAAGGTAGATTAACTACAAAAATGCCTAAACATTAGCTTTCATCTGTAAATTGTTGCGAATAAACGACTTTTTAAGTCAAAAATTATCATTTTTCCAAAAATATAGTGGAATTTTTTACCATAGCTGGTAAAATTCAAAGCACTCGGTTGGGCTAAGGTGGTCCTCCGTAACTGGTTTAACTTTAGTTCAATACATTAAGGATATAAAAATGACACGTTCTGCTCTATTAGCTGCATTATTAGCACTTGCTTTAACTGCTTGTGGCGAAAAACCTGCTGAAGAAGCACCTGCTGCTGAAGCTCCAGCTGCTGAAATGGCACCTGCTGAAGAAGCACCTGCTGCTGAAGCTGCACCTGCTGAAGCTGCACCTGCTGAAGCTGCACCTGCTGAAGCTGCACCTGCTGAAGCTGCACCTGCTGAAGCTGCACCTGCTGAAGCTGCACCTGCAAATTAATCTTTAGTTCTGATTAGCAAAAAAGCCGACTTTTAGTCGGCTTTTTTGTTGCTCAATCAATTTTTAAAAGCTTCGCCAAGCAAATCCATCAGCTTGCGCTGCGATACCCACCCAATCTTGCGTGCAATTCAGTACAGCACTTAATGCTTGTTGCGCTAGACTAGGTGTATTATTTTTTGCACTTAAATGTGCGGCAATAATATGCTTAAGTTTGCTGTTATCAAGCTTGGCGAGAAGCTCAGCTGCGCTTTGATTATCTAAATGCCCTAAACGACTACCTACACGCTGCTTTAGCGACCATGCATACGGGCCATTTTCCAGCATATTTAAGTCGTGATTACACTCTAACACCAATGCATCGCAAGCACTTAGCACGAGTTCTATATGCTGAGTAGATGAACCTGCGTCTGTGAGCACGCCTAATTTGTATTGTCCATTTGAGAAAGTAAATTGCGTTGGTTCGCGTGCATCGTGTGGCACTGGGTAGGGCGTGATTTCTAAGGCATCGATATTGAATCTGTTATGGGTATCAATCAGTTGAAATTTTAGGTCGGTATTTTCTGGTATATACCGCTCGCACATTTTTAAAGTGCCATGACTTAACCAAACAGGAATGTTAAATTTTGCGGCTAGCTTGAAAGCACCTTTGGCGTGATCATCATGCTCATGTGTGACCAAAATACCGCTTATTTGCTCCGGCGTAATCTCTAGCTTTTGCAAACGCAAAACAGTTTCTTTTACGCCAAAACCACAATCAAGCAATACATTGGTAGACGCGTTTTGAACCACCATGCAATTGCCCGCACTACCACTCCCCAATGACGCGAAGCGCATCATGATTTATAAGTCGCAAAGCGCATGTTAAGTTATGTTTATTTCAATTGTTCATATAAAAGAGAAATAATGCGATTAGCAGTCGTACTACGGTTACGTTTGCCGTCTATATCCACCACATTGACGCGCGTGCCACCATCTTCGGCTTCTTCCACTTTGATACGATATTGTTTAGAAGGATCAGTTTTACCATCATCACCCTTCCAAAACTTTAGCTTATCAACAATGGTTTTTTCGTCTTTTGGCTTAGATTTATTTTCAATTTCTTCATCGTCACCCCAAAACTTCAAGGTATCTAACAAACCTTTTTTCTTCTTCGGGCTATCATCAATATCCACATCCGCATAGCGCACATAGAATAATCCTTTAGAACGATCTTTGTCTTCAATCACAAAGCCAATTCGATCTAGCGCCAAACCAACACGACGCCAACCACGGTCAAATGGGTCTTTCAAACTTAATGTCACACTGCTATCAGATTCTTTATTTACTTCGGCCCGTTTTTCGCTGTTAGGATTTGCTACAATTTCCGCTGCACGTTTTTCTTCTATACCCAACTTAACCATCAAACGACGTAATAATTCCGCATCAATATCTGCATCGTTTTCTTCTGCGGAAGTAAGCGGTTTAGACGCATCTGCACGGTAGCCAGTTGTAATCTCGCCTAATTGAGTTTGAATTGTATTTTTTCCATCATCTGGCGCACTGCTTACAGTGCGATGCGTCATATAAATTTCAGTTGAGCCTTCTTTTTCACCACGTTCTAAACGCGTGCGAAACTTGCGTCTATCGGCCAAGCCTGAAAGTTTGTCTAACCAAGCGTCAAACTTTTGACCAATATTTCTTTTATCTTCTTTTGCTTTTATCGCATCTGCATCTATCCATTCGGTTTCCATCACGCCAGTATCTGGATTTTCAACACGCACTGCAAAACCTTGATCTAACCAAAACTCACGGACGACAGGCCAAATCTTTTCAGCAGGTGCATTCACCACCAACCAGCGCTGTGCGCCAGCTTTTTCCATACGCACACCTTCTTGGTTAGGTAATACTTTTTCCACACTTGGCTCTTGGCCATCTTGTGCTTGGTTATAGGTATTATAGGTTGTGCTGCCACCTGGCACGCTATAAGCATCGCTCGAACGCAATTGTGTTAAATCTGGGGGAACTTCTAATGGTTTAGAGCGGCCAGCACCTTTGTAATCAGAAGTGTTATCTATAAATGGAATCGAGTCACAAGCACTTAAAACTGTTAAAGCACTGATAACGATTAATTTAAGGAATACTTTTTGTGTCATTTTTTACCACCACTTATAAACTAAAACCAATTAAACAATTTCCGCTTGGCGCATCGCAGCGCGCAGAACTTCATGATATTGCTCAGATAAATTCACCATCGGCAGACGTATACCTGATTTAATTAAGCCCATTTGTTGCAACACCCATTTCACAGGCATTGGATTTGGCTCAATAAATAATTTTTGATGCAGAGCAAATAACTTTGCATTAATCTCGCAGGCAGTTTTAACATTGCCAGACAATGCTGCCACGCACATTTCACGCATGAGTTTAGGTGCAATGTTAGCTGTCACTGATATTACGCCATGCCCCCCCAACAACATTAAGGCCATGCCAGTAGCATCGTCACCACTATAAATTGCAAAGTCGCCAATATCAGACATTGATTTCGCACGCAAAATTAAATCCGTGCCACGCTCTATGCCGCCTGTCGCATCTTTAATACCTACAACATTTTTAATTTTTGCTAACCTTAATACCGTATCGTTGCTAATATCGCAGCCGGTGCGGCTAGGCACGTTGTATAAAATTTGTGGGATATCTACCGCATTTGCAACCGCCGCATAATGCTGATACAAACCTTCTTGTGAAGGTTTATTATAGTAAGGCGCCACCAATAAACATGCATCTGCACCTAAGATTTTTGCTTTTGCGGTAAGCTCAATGGCCTCACTTGTAGAGTTTGCGCCAGTACCCGCAATCACCTTACAACGCCCATTTACATGCGCTACCGTAGCTTTAATTAACTCGCAATGCTCTGCAACATCAACCGTTGGTGATTCACCCGTTGTGCCAACAATGCAAATGCCATCCGTACCTGCTTTGATATGTAAATCAATCAGGGCGCGCAATGCAACCAAATCCAAACTTCCATCGTCAAACATGGGCGTCACGATGGCAACTATACATCCTTGCAACATATCAAAACCTGCAAAAAATTAAGACTACTATTTTAACCGAAACTAAGTACGAAATGCTAAATCCTTAAGGATTGATGAAGCAATTCAACCTATATAACCAAAAACTTAATAAATATAACTTAATATTCTTTGTGATTATAAAAAATATTGCTTAATATAGCGCTGTTTTTAATTACTTAAACATAACGTTTTAGAACACAATTTGGTTGATTTGCGCACAAACTTAACTGTTGTTATTGCACGCTAAGCCTATTTAAAACGCGTTATAATGGCGCGTTAATAAAATACTAATTATTATGGATATTGACATTCACAACTACATTATGATTTTGATTGGCACTGTGTTGGTTAACAATATTGTGCTGGTAAAGATTTTGGGCTTATGTCCATTTATGGGAGTTTCTAAAAAATTAGAAGCTTCTATCGGCATGGCTGCAGCAACTGCTTTTGTATTAACCATAGGCTCAATGACGAGTTGGGCCATCAATCATTGCTTGTTAGAACCCAATCAACTGCAATATCTTCGCACGCTTTCGTTTATTGTAGTAATTGCAGGCGTTGTGCAATTTACAGAAATTGTGATGGAAAAAAACTTTCCTCTGCTCTACCAAATGCTCGGTATTTTCTTGCCCTTAATCACTACCAATTGCGCGGTGTTGGGCATTCCATTATTGAATGCGCAGGCAAGCCATAGCGCAATTGAATCTGGCATTTACGGCTTTGGTGGCGCTGTAGGCTTTTCGATGGTACTGATTTTATTTGCCTCGATGCGCGAGCGACTTGAAGCTGCTGACGTGCCAAAGGTCTTTCAGGGCTCTGCCATTGCCATGGTGACTGCGGCCTTAATGAGTTTAGCATTTATGGGCTTTGCAGGCTTAGATAAGTATTAATTCATTAGTTATGAACTCGATAAGTATTAGCCAAAAAATTAAAACATGTTAACCGCACTCTATATCATGATAGGACTCGCGCTGGTATTAGGCGCAGCACTTGGCTACGCCGCCCTAAAGTTCAAAGTAGAGGGCGATCCGCTGATTGCCCGCATTGACGCCATTTTACCACAAACGCAATGTGGCCAATGTGGTTTCCCTGGTTGCAAACCTTATGCAACGGCAATTGCAGAAGGTCGCGCAGATATCAACCAATGCCCGCCTGGAGGAGATGCTGGTGTGCGTGCGCTCGCTGATTTATTGGGCCCTTTATTAGGCGTAGAGTACAAACCACTTAACGCCGAAAATGGGGTAGAAAAACCCAAAGCAGTTGCCTTTATCGATGAAAAAACCTGTATTGGCTGTACGCTTTGCATTCAGGCCTGCCCCGTGGATGCGATACTTGGCGCAGCTAAGCACATGCACACTATTATTTCGAGCGAGTGTACTGGTTGCGAGCTTTGTGTAGCTCCTTGTCCAGTGGACTGCATCACCATGGAACCAATCGGTGAAACGCCCGAGAACTGGAAATGGAAATATCCAGTAATCCCAATTAAGCCCGCTTTTACGCTAAAAAACGAATAATCATCACGGCTAACAATGAACGCTTTAGTTAACTTTACAAAAATATTTAAATTCAATGGCGGGGTTCACCCGCCAGAAAATAAATCGCAATCAACCCAATTACCAATTGGGCAATTGCCCTTGCCTGCCACGTTAGTGTTGCCATTGCGTCAGCATGTGGGGAATATTCCAAAAGTAAAAGTCAATGTGGGTGACAAAGTGCTTAAAGGCCAATTGCTTGCAGAGGCAGAAGGAACGGTTTCTGCGGCGATCCATGCGCCAACTTCTGGCATCGTGACGGCGATTGATGATGCAATTATACCGCATCCTTCTGGCTTGCCAGATCACTGCATCACCATCACACCTGATGGTAAAGACCAATGGATTAAACGCACACCGCAAGATTGGCGCAATGCAGACCGTAAATACTTAGTAGCAAGCTTACGTTTATCTGGCATTGTGGGTCTAGGTGGGGCGACTTTCCCAACCCATATTAAGCTCCGCGCAGATGGCAAATCAGGCATACACACCCTCGTCATTAATGCAGCAGAGTGTGAGCCCTATATCACTTGCGATGACATGTTAATGCGGGAACGTGCAGACGAAATTGTTAAAGGCATCGCGATTGCGCAATACTTACTGGGTGCTGAAAAAGTGATGATTGGCATTGAAGATAATAAACCCTTGGCCGCCAAGGCAATGCAAGCCGCAACAGAAAAAACTAACATGCAAGTCGTTGTAGTGCCAACGCTTTACCCGAGCGGCGATGCACGTCGCCTAGTGCATTTATTATTAGGCACAGAGATTCCACACGACAAACGCTCGACAGAAGTAGGCTTACAAGTGTTTAATGTGGCAACCGTGTTAGCGCTTTATCGCTATTTTGATCTAGGTGAACCCGCAATTAGCCGCATTGTTTCAATAACTGGAAACATACAAACACCGCAAAATTTTGAAGTGCTATTTGGTACGCCATTGTTAGATTTGGTAGCTGCTGCAGGCGGCGCTAAAAAAGACACCACACATTTTATAATGGGTGGCCCAATGATGGGGTTTGATTTGCCGACTGAAGAAGTCCCCATTACTAAAGCAACCAACTGCATTATTGCCGCTTCGCCACAATTATTCGCGCCGCCACCTCCAGCCATGCCCTGCATACGTTGTGCGCGCTGTGCAGACGCTTGCCCAGTGAACTTGCAACCACAAGAACTTTATTGGTTTGCAAAGTCTGATAATTTTGAAAAAGCGGCCGATTACAAACTATTCGATTGTATCGAGTGCGGTGCATGCTCTTATGTGTGCCCAAGCAATATTCCGCTGGTGCAATATTATAGGTACGCAAAAAGTGAAATTATTGCTGCGGATAAAGCCAAAGAAGCGGCTAATTTAGCGCGTGAGCGCAATGATTTTAGATTGGCGCGCATAGAGCGCGAAAAACTAGAGCGCGCACAAAAACACGCGGAGCGCGCGCAAGGCGCAAAACAGGAACTAAACAAAGGTTTAAACAATGATTTGCCCCGAGAGAAAAATGATGCCCTAGAAGCCAATCAGGATAAGGCTTCCAGCGATGCTCCAATGAAGACAGATGCAAAAGATGCTAAAAAAGCAGCTATTGCCGCTGCGATAGAGCGTGCGAAAGCAGCTAAAGCTGCCGCGGCGGCAAGTGGTGATGCGCCAAAAAATATTGCGCCGGCCAATGAAACTATCAAACAAGAAATTGCAGAAATTGAAGCAAGGCGACAAGCCGTGGGCATAGAAAACGCAGCCGAAAAAACTACTGAAGAGAAAGCTACTAATGACGAAGAAAAGCAAGCTAAGATCGCGGCCGCCATTGCAAAAGCCAAAGCGGCTAAAGCTGCTGCAGAAGCAGCGAAAAATAATGGGTAACTTCATCATGCACCAAAACAGTATTACCTATCAAATGGTACCGCCAAAAAATAAATATTTTTGGCTAAAGCGCAAGGCGTGCAGCACACAGAAACCAGAATGTACGTTTTGGTATATGAGGATTTCGAGTACTGCGCAACACCGCGATTTAACAAAAAGATGATTTTAAAATGAACCGTTCACCTTATATTTCTGGAGCACCCTCAGTCAGCACCATCATGTTCAAAGTGCTACTGGCACTGGTGCCTGGCATCATCGCTTATGTATGGGTGTTTGGTGGCGGGGTATTGGTCACTATTGCGTTGGCCACCGCAACCGCCTTATTAGCAGAAGCCGCCATGCTCAAAGTGAGGCGGCGCCAAGTACAACCGTTTTTGTTAGATTACAGTGTCGTGGTGACCGCATGGTTACTCGCATTAGCCATACCGCCACTAAGTCCGTGGTGGTTGATTGTGGTGGGTTCTTTATTTGCAGTTGTGGTAGCCAAACAACTTTATGGTGGCTTGGGCTATAACCCATTTAACCCTGCCATGATTGGATATGCGGTGTTGTTGATTTCTTTTCCAGCACTGATGACTAAATGGCCATCTGCACTAGAGCTTGCACAAACCAAACTTAATTTTAGCGACCAATTACACTATATTTTTAATAGTATTTTGCCTGATACCGTTAAGTTAGATGCGGTCACCAGCGCGACACCGCTCGATTATTTAAAGACCCAACTCTTGCTTAATCAAAATACACAAACTATTATGCAATCGCCCATTTTTGGCTCAGTTGCTGCAAAAGGCGGCGAATATGTGACGTTTGCCTATTTACTTGGCGGCATTTATTTGTGGCAGCAAAAAATTATAAGTTGGCATTTACCTACTGCTTTTTTGGGTGCGCTGGCGCTAATTTCTGGGGTGTTTTGGGTATTAAGCCCAGAACATTTTGCCTCACCTGTATTTCATTTATTTAGTGGTGCAAGCATGTTAGCTGCATTTTTCATCATTACCGACCCAGTGAGCGGTCCAACAACACCAAAGGGTAAGCTCTATTTTGCTGCGGGGGTGGCAGTAATTACGTATCTTATCCGCGTATATGGCGGTTACCCAGATGGCGTGGCGTTTGCAGTGATTTTTATGAATATTTGCGTGCCACTGATTGATGCCTATACCCAACCACGCGTTTTCGGTCATTCAAAATGATAGCTTATGCCTGAAACCATTTTTAAACATGCCAGCAAAACCGCCATCACATTGATTGCGTTTGCAATCGTTTTTACAGCCTTGTTGGCTTATGTGTTTAAAATCACCAAAGCGCCGATTGAAAAAAGTGAGGCAGAAGCGCGTATGGCATTATTTAGCCAAATTGTGCCGCCAAACTTACATGATAACGATATGCTCAAAGATGCAATTACTCTAGCCCCAAGCGATTTATTAGGCAACACACAAGCGACCATTGCCAACCGCGCGCGCATTAACAATGCGCCCAGTGCAATTATTTTAGAAGCGATTGCGCACGATGGTTATTCAGGTGATATCAAACTGTTGATTGCCATTCAATATGATGGCAGCATTGCTGGGGTGCGCGTGCTAACGCATAAAGAAACCCCAGGACTGGGCGATTATATCGATATATTAAAAGGTAATTGGATTAAACTTTTTGATGGTGAATCACTCTCAAAAACAGGCGACCCACAATGGAAAGTGAAAAAAGATGGCGGCCAGTTTGACTATATGGCGGGCGCGACCATCACACCACGCGCAGTTGTAAAAGCGGTGCATAAAGCCTTAAAATATTTTGAGGCAAATAAACAGCTACTTTTTTCGGATACAAAATGAGCCAATATACAGAAATTGTTGAAAACGGACTATGGAAACAAAACCCAGGCGTAGTGCAGCTTTTGGGCTTATGTCCAACACTTGCAGTCACAACATCTGTGGTGAATGGTTTAAGCCTAGGTTTGGCGACAGCACTTGTCATGGCGGCAGCAAATGGCGCGGTTTCACCAGTTCGTAAATTTGTGCCTGCAGAGATTCGTGTTCCTGTTTTTATTTTGGTGATTGCAGCTTTAGTCACTGTGATTGACCTGACAATTCATGGTTTTGCAGCGCCGCTACACAAGGTGCTTGGTATTTTTATCCCGCTTATTGTGGTGAATTGTATTGTGCTTGCGCGCGTGGAATCTTTTGCCGCAAAAAATACCCCTGTGCCGTCTATATTAGATGGATTGATGATGGGTTTTGGCCTTGCGATTGTGTTAGCCATTTTGGGCGGCATACGCGAGCTTATTGGAAAAGGCACGCTATTTTCTGGCTTAGATTTAGCCTTAGGCCCAGACTTTAAGCATTACATGTTAAGCATTCCAGATTACCAAGGGTTTTTGCTTGCCATTTTGCCCCCCGGCGCATTTTTAGGGCTTGCTTGTTTAATTGCCTTTCGTAATTGGGCTGGCAATCGTAAAACTGTCGTTTTACCTCAATCAGGTGGCGCAGTTAAGCCTGCGCATTAATTGACCAGCGCATTAGTTTTTTAATGAACGCAGAAAAACGTGCAGAAATTTTTAAACGGCTAGCCAAAGCCATCCCAAAACCAACAACTGAGCTTGAATACTCAACCACTTTTGAACTGCTAATTGCAGTGATTTTATCTGCACAGGCAACTGATAAAGGTGTGAATATCGCCACAAGAAAACTGTTTAAAGTCGCCAACACGCCTGAAGCGATTGTAAATTTGGGTGTTGAAGGTTTAGAAAGTTTTATCAAAACTATTGGCCTATATCACTCCAAAGCAAAGAATGTCATTGCTTGTTGCGAGCAATTAATACAAAAACATGATGCTCTCGTACCCAATACCAGAGCGGCGCTCGAGGCACTTTCTGGCGTAGGCAGAAAGACGGCAAACGTGATTTTAAATACTGCGTTTGGCGAACCCACGATTGCTGTCGATACACATTTATTTCGCCTTGGTAACCGCACTAAACTAGCTACTGGTAAAAATGTTCTAAAGGTTGAGCAAAAATATTTAAAGACCATCCCAACAGAATTTTTACATGACGCGCACCATTTGCTAATATTGCATGGGCGTTATACTTGCACAGCGCGCAACCCAAAATGCGGAGAATGCTGTATTGTTGATTTATGTGAGTTTGAACAAAAAACCATTCCAACCCCACACCTCATGGCAGGTGAAGATAAACTTACATCACATGAAAGCGCATGAATGAAAGTTGCAACGGGACTCGTCACAGGCAAGATAGCAACGCCAGAACTTGCCTCTCAAGCTGTGGTTTCTGCGATGTCAAAAGCCAATATCCACACGCCTTCTAGCGTATTGCTTTTTTTAACTTCTGAGTTCGCTGCTGATCCGCATTCCGCTATTGTGGCAGCGGCAAAAGCAGCGAGCTGTACGCAAGTTATTGGCTGCTCTGCCACCGGAATTTTTACTGAGGAAGATTGGGTGCTTGATAGTCCTGCGGCAGCAGCTATGGTGTTTTCTGACCTCAGTTTTACTCACGCCAGCTTAGAAAATACTTACGAAAATTTATTACTTACCCTTGCCGCGCCAAATGCTATCAATACTACGTGGTTGAATGCACCCAATACAAACACTCGAAGATTTGGTGGAGTTTCTGGCGATGCGACTGGCCATGGGCCATTTTCTGTTTGGCAAAATGGCAAAGGCACTACGCAGGGTTATTGTGAAGTGAGCCTGCAAAACGCAAGTGGCGCGGTAGGGGCATCTCATGGCTTAAAAATCATTTCTGCACCACGCCGAATTAGCGCAACTGAAGGTAACGATGTGCTTTCAATAGCAAGCCTGCCAGCCTTTGCAACATTGAGCGCAGCTTGGCAAAAGCATAATGGCGCAACTGAACATTTCCCATATCATCAACTCATGGCAGTACATGCCAGTAAAGCGAGCGCAATTGAACGAGGCGAATATGGGCTAGCTTCTATTATCATTGCTAATGAAGATAATCAATCTGTAACACTGACCAAGCCCTTGCTAGTGGACGATTGGCTAAGTTGGGCAATTCGAGATATCGACAGCGCGCAAGTAGATATTGTCAAAACGGCTAATTCTCTCAAACGCCAACTGGTGGATGAACCAGAATTTGCATTATTATTTTCGTGTCTTGGACGCGGGCCTTACTTTTACAATGGAGTAGACCAAGACTTGGCTTTAATTAAGACACTGTTCCCTAATCTGCCTATTATTGGTTTTTACGGTAACGGAGAAATTGCGCCAATTAATGGCATCAATGAATTGTTACAATACTCAGCAGTACTTGGTCTATTTTCAAAAAGCAACGTTGCTTATTTATGAGTTTATTTTAATTTTATGTCTTTATTTAATCCTAGCCGCGACGAAGTACGTGAATTCTTTTTTACGACTTGGTATAAATTTAAGCAAAATCTAGCTCTGACAGATTTAGAAAAAATCGCCTTGGGCGTAATACACATGCACCCAGAATATCACTCTATTTTAGATGCTCCTGCAAAATTTAAACATCAAGAATATTTTCCTGAGTTTGGCGAGACCAACCCTTTTTTACACATGAGTTTGCACCTTTCTATACTCGAGCAAATTAGCATTAATCAGCCTATTGGTATTGCTGGCATTTATGAACAGCTTAAACTAAAACATCAAGATGACCCAATATACGAACACCAAGCCCTGCATGATATTTTAGAATGCCTCGCTGAATGTATTTGGAACGCGCAGCATAACAATACCGCTTTAGACGCAAACTATTATGTACAATTATTGCAACAAAAAGCTGGCATAATGGACTGATGTATTTATTCGAGCATAAATAATGAGTAATCAAAATATCCACGATTGGCTTAATCAACACGGTGATTATTTGTATCGCTTCGCGCTCGCGCGTTTACGTGACCCGCATTTGGCCGAGGATGTTGTGCAAGAAACGTTCTTAGCGGCAATTAAAAGCCCAGATTTTGCAGGCCAGTCTTCGCCACGCACATGGCTCACAGGTATTTTAAAACATAAAGTGATTGATGTGATGCGTAAAAATATACGTGAAGTTGCAGCCTCTGACTTAATGACCGATCAAGATGCTAATATGGATGATTTTTTTGATGAAAAAGGTCACTGGGAAGAAAAACCACTTGCTTGGGATATGCCACAAGATGCACTTGAGCAAAAACAGTTTTTAGGTACTTTACAAAACTGTATGGATAAATTGCCTGCTAAATTAGCGCAGTTGTTTTTAATGCGCGATATACATGAAACAGAAAATGAAGAAATTTGTAAGGAACTAAATATCAGCGCGACTAACGCTTGGGTAATGCTTTATAGAGCCCGGATGGGATTAAGAAAGTGTATAGAAATCCATTGGCTTAGTGTTAAATCTTAGGAGTTTTAAAGTAATATTATGTTGAACTGCAATCAAACAACTCAGCTAGTATCACAGTCGTTAGATCGTCGTTTAACGTTAAGTGAACGTTTTGCATTGCAGTTGCATCTGATGCTTTGTAAGTTTTGTAAACGTTTCAGTCAACAGATACAAATTATGCACGTTAACATTAAAACATTAATCAACACCGTTGAGAATGATGACACAATCAATTTACCATCAAGTGCAAAGAATCGCATTACGGAACTGGCTGAATTAAACCGCCAACAACCTTAATTAACTAACTTTTAAAGGACTTAAACCATGAAATCATCAAACAAAGTAGTTGCATTAGCAGTTTCAAGTGCTTTTGCATTATCAATTAGCGCAGCCACAATCAACGCAGCAGAAAATCCATTTGCAATTAAATCTCTCTCAAGTGGTTACCAAGTTGCAGATCACCACGAAAAAGCCAAAGACGGCAAATGTGGTGAAGGCAAATGTGGCGCAGAAATGAAAAAAGAAGGCGCCAAAGAAATGAAAGACGGCAAATGTGGTGAAGGCAAATGTGGCGCAGAAATGAAAAAAGAAGGCGCTAAAGAAATGAAAGACGGCAAATGTGGTGAAGGCAAATGCGGTCACTAAATTTGTTTAAAAGTGTCATCACTCACTGACATACAAGGCGTGGGTTTGGGGTTAAAGCGCGAGCTGATTCCCCAAATCCAAAGCCTCTACCAAGACCCAACTATTTCCAAAATTCATTTTGTCGAAATCGCTCCAGAAAACTGGATAGGTGCTGGTGGAAAGTACGCATTAGATTTAGCATGGTTTGTAGAGCGCTACCCCATTGCTTGCCATGGCTTGTGCTTGTCTCTCGGTGGTCCCGACCCACTAAATGTCAATTTTTTGAAGCAAGTTAAACAGTTTCTAGCCAAAAATAAAATCTCACTTTATACTGAACATTTAAGCTATTGTAGCGATTATCATGCAGGCAAAGCGGGCTATTTATATGATTTATTGCCGATTCCTTTTACCGAAGAAGCCGTCAAATATGTCGCAGCGCGCATACGCCAAACCCAAGATATTTTAGGTCAGCGCATTGCGGTAGAGAATGCTTCTTTTTATGCCGCTGCACCTATTTCCACCATGTCTGAAATTGATTTTTTAAATGCTGTGCTTTCAGAAGCCGATTGCAATTTGCATTTAGATATTAATAATATTTACGTTAATAGCGTGAATTTTAATTTTGACGCTTCTGCTTTTTTACATCAAATCCCTAAAGAAAAAATTGTGTATAGCCATGTTGCAGGTCATTATCAACAAACGCCAAGTTTGTTAATTGATACGCACGGCACCGATGTGATTGACCCTGTGTGGGCCTTGCTTGAAGAAGCGTATGCTTTATTTGGGGTGTTCCCCACTTTGTTAGAACGCGATAGCAATATTCCACCATTGCCTAAACTAATGCGAGAAATAAATAAAATTGCGGATATTCAGTCTAAAAGCTTATCAAATAGCATGCCTGTGAGCCAATACCAGAGCGGCTTACATGGCAGCGCTTTAATGTCATGTTAAGCTTTCAACAATATCAACTTGATTTTACCGCGCATATCCGTAACCCCGCGCAGCACAAAAAACCTGCTAAGGTTGTTGCCGAACGGATGGCGGTATACCGTCAGGCGGTATTCAATAATATTGCTGAATCTGTTTCAGTGTGTTTTCCCGTATGCCAAAAAGTGCTTGGAAAGCGTGCTTGGCATCAGTTGATGCGTGGATTTGTTATGCATTACCCATCCACAAGCCCCATATTTAGAGAAATACCAAAGCAATTTTTGGATTATTTAAAAGGTGTTACAAACACGCCGCCTTATTTACAAGCGCTTGCTCATTACGAGTGGGTTGAACTTGCAGTGAGGGCTTTAGAAACAAAGCCATATCCAGTCAGGAAAACGACCAATTTAATTGATGAAGTTCCAGTATTAGCGCCAACAAGCATGTTGTTGCATTACGACTTTGCTGTGCACAAAATTTCTGCACGCTACAAACCCAAGGTGCCAGAAATCACTTATTTACTTGTATTTCGTAACAGTGTGTATGAAGTTAAATTTATAGAATTAAACCCAATGACTTACCAATTATTAAGTTTAATTCAAGAAGAAAATTTAACAGGCAAACAAGCACTCAAAAGGCTTGCAGCAGAAATAAACCACCCGGACACGGATGCGGTTATTCAATTTGGTGCTGTAATTTTGAACGATTTAGCAGAGCAAGAAGCAATTATTGGCAGTGCAAAAAACTGAAGTTAAATTGGTGTTTAGTTAATCAAAAGCGGCCAATTCGCGCTCGCCCAACTTATCCAAAATAGCCTGCTTTTGTTGATTATTTAAATCCCACCACTTTTCGATTTCATCCATGTTGCGAAAGCATCCATGGCAAAAGCCAGTTTTTTCGTTCATGCTACAAACGCTAATACAAGGTGATTGCACTTCTTTGTTATCTGCCATGTTTTATTCAAGCCTTTTATAACAAACAATCTAGCTTAAGCTACCGTGGCACTGTTTATACTTTTTGCCGCTTCCACATGGGCATGGGTCGTTACGCCCAACCTTAACACCTTCACGCACTATCGGTGCGCCACTTGCCAACTGCGCTTTTTCCTCATCAGAAAAATCTTCTTGTGGATTCGCCAACGCCTCATCAAAATCTGCATGTTGGTATTGCACATTTTCCACATTAGCAACTGGCTCGACTGCTTCTAGTTCCTCCTGCGGTCTAACTTGCACCAACATGGTAATTTTAGTAACTTCAGATTTTACCGTGTTAAGCAAACCTTCAAATAATTGGAAAGCCTCGCGCTTATATTCTTGCTTTGGATTTTTTTGTGCATAAGAGCGCAAGTGAATGCCTTGGCGTAAATGGTCAAGCGCAGCCAAATGCTCACGCCAGTGCATGTCTATGCTTTGCAACATCACAGAGCGCTCAAAATTGCGCATTGTGTCTGCACTAGCAAGCGATTCTTTCTCTTTGTAAGATTCATCAGCTAAACCAAAAATACGTTCACGCATGGTTTCTTCATGCAAATCTGGATTTTCTTCTAGCCATTTAGCAACAGGCAAATCTAAACCTGTGTCCTCTTTAAGAGCGCGCTCCAAAGCTGGAACGTCCCATTGCTCTTCTACACTACCGGGTGGCACATGCGTCGCAATAATGCTAGAAATCACATCTGTACGCATCGCTGAAATCGTTTCCCCAATTTCAGTTGCTTCTAATAATTCGTTACGTTGCTCGTAGATTACTTTACGCTGGTCGTTAGATACGTCATCAAACTCTAATAATTGTTTACGAATATCAAAGTTACGCCCTTCTACTTTACGTTGTGCGTTTTCTATCGCACGTGTCACCATGGAATGCTCAATCGCCTCGCCCTCTGGCATTTTTAAGCGTTCCATAATGGCTGAAACACGATCCCCTGAAAAAATTCTTAATAACTGATCGTCTAAAGATAAGTAAAAGCGACTTGAGCCAGGGTCACCTTGTCGACCGGAACGGCCACGTAGCTGATTATCTATTCGACGCGATTCATGTCGCTCGGTACCGATAATATGTAAGCCACCTGACGCTACCACTGCATCGTGACGTTGCTGCCACGCTGTTTTTAATTGTGCAGCTTGTGCTTCTTTATCTGCATCACTTAAACTATCATCGCTGCGAACCGCATGGATACTGGCTTCTGGGTTTCCCCCTAAAACAATATCTGTTCCGCGACCCGCCATATTGGTTGCAATTGTGATTGCACCTGGTTGACCAGCTTCCGCCACAATATGCGCCTCACGCTCGTGCTGTTTTGCATTAAGCACTTCGTGTTTCAGGTTTGCTTTTGTTAATATGCCAGAAATAAGCTCTGAGTTTTCAATTGAAGTAGTACCAACCAGTACCGGCTGACCTTTAGCTTGGCACTCTTTGATGTCTTCAATCACCGCATTATATTTCTCTGCTGATGTCCTATACACCTTATCCATTGCATCTTTTCTTAGCATAGGTCTGTGTGTAGGAATGACTACTGTTTCTAAGCCATAAATCTGATTAAATTCATACGCTTCTGTATCTGCTGTACCTGTCATGCCAGACAGTTTTTCGTACATGCGGAAGTAATTTTGAAAGGTAATAGAAGCGAGTGTTTGATTCTCTTTCTGTATCGCAACACCTTCTTTGGCTTCAACCGCTTGATGCAGACCATCTGACCAACGACGACCTGGCATTTTACGTCCAGAAAACTCGTCCACAATGATGATTTCATTTTTTTCTACAACATAATGCTGGTCACGTTTAAACAAGTTTTGCGCACGTAAAGATGCATGCAAGTGATGCACCAAGGTAATATTAGCCGCCTCATACAAGCTAGAACCTTCACTTAACAAGCCTGAACTTGCTAAAATTGCTTCGGCACGCTCATGCCCAGCCTCACTCATCGTCACTGTTTGCGCTTTTTCATCAACCCAAAAATCGCCTGCACCTTCTTCAGTCGCTTGTTTGGTAAGTTGTTTAGCAACCGCATTAATTTGATTGTATAAATCAATGCTGTTTTCGGCTTGGCCAGAAATAATCAGCGGGGTACGCGCTTCATCAATTAATATTGAGTCTACTTCATCCACAAGTGCATAACTTAAGCTGCGCTGTGTTCTTTCAGCCACTGTAAACACCATATTATCACGCAGGTAATCAAACCCAAACTCATTATTGGTACCGTAGGTAATATCTGCAGCATATGCTTCTTGCTTCGCATCGTGCGGCATTTGGGATAAGTTAATGCCGACAGTCATGCCTAAAAAGTTATAAAGCTTACCCATCCACTCAGCATCACGACGCGCCAAGTAATCATTGACTGTTACCACATGCACACCTTTACCGGAAATCGCATTTAGGTAAGTTGGCAATGTCGCAACCAAAGTTTTACCTTCACCAGTTCGCATCTCAGCAATTTTTCCAGAGTTGAGTACCATGCCGCCTATCATTTGCACATCAAAATGACGCATCCCCAAAATACGCACGCTACCTTCGCGCACAACCGCAAAAGCTTCGGGTAATAGCTTTTCTAAGGTTTCACCATCTCTAAAGCGCGCCTTAAATTCTTCTGTTTTTGCACGCAACTGGTCATCAGATAAAGCCTGCATTGCAGGCTCTAGTGCATTAATTTCTTTTACTTTTTGGAAGTATTGCTTTACGAGCCTATCGTTACGACTACCGAAAAATTTTCTGAACAACGTGGATAACATGAAAAGACACCGATTTTCCGAATCTTCGGAAACCTCTATTTAGATTTGACAAAAACTACTTAATTTTAAATTCCAAGCTTAATTTTATTTGGGGGTTTAAATTATAACTTCAATACTAGACATAATATTTAATTCTGCAAATACTTCCGTGGATCCAAAGACTCATCATTTAACCTAATTTCGTAATGCAGATGTGGTCCAGTCGAACGTCCAGTACTACCTACTTCCGCTACCACTTGGCCTTTAACTACACGCTCGCCTGCTTTAACTAATAATTTAGATGCATGTGCGTAACGTGTTTCCAAGCCAGATCCATGCTGAATTTTAACTAAATTACCATAATCATGTGTATGGGTAGCCTCAGACACGATACCATCCGCAGCCGCACGAATAGGCGTGCCCGTGTTTGCAGTAAAGTCCAAGCCTTCATGAAATGCTTTATTACCATTAAATGGATCAATACGCCAACCATAACTTGATGAATTATATGCCGCGTTAATAGGACTTCTATTAGGCAACATATCTTTCAAAACGCTTTGCTGCAAAATATTTGCTTCAATACTACTTAAAGAGTCATCACGTATTTCAACAGCTTTGGTGAGTTCTCGTATGGCATCTTGTAGATCTTTTTCTGTCATAGGTCTAGCGTTTATGAGCGGCCCGCCTCGATTCGCTGGCAATACGCTATCAGGGCTTGTGCTAGGCTTCACTTTACTTTTATCACCCGCAATTTTAGCTAATCGCTCACTTTGCGCATCTAAACGCATCATGCGTGCTTGTAACTCGCCCAGTTCTTTTGCATAAGCGTCTAAATGTACTTGTGAAGAAATAATTGAGCCCTTTAACTGTGGCGGCAAAATCGCCTTCATGCCTTGCTCTTTAATGTTTTTGGGGGGGGTAATAAAAAGCAATGTCAACAGAACGGGCACGAACACCAATCCAGCCAAAAGCAAGCCTGCCTGTGTTACAGACAAACTTTTAGCCTTACCCATTCTGTTAGAAACAAAAATTATATTCATAGCCCGGTATCCACAATAACTATTAATTCTGTGCAGCCCAGAATTCACAATTCAAATTACATCAATAAAACGTATTATTTTCGTTACAATACATCATGCGTAAAATTAACAGCTTACTCACCGCAGACAAGCAACTAAATCTACTTAACAGCAACGCACTTTCACGTGCGCTTATCAACCATCTGTGGCAGATGTCTGCCCCAAAAATTTTAGCGCAATCAAGCCATGCGACCAGCCTAAATAACGGCCAACTCATGGTAATGGCTGATAGCCCTATTGTCGCCAATAAAATTAAACTTACCCAAGTAGATTTATTATCTAGCTTATTGACTCAATTACAAAATTTGAAAAAAAATGAGCCTTCTCTTGGGGAATGTAAAGTTACTTCAATTAGCGTCAAAGTGCAAGTAAAATCTACACCAAGCCCAGTGATAAAAGCACCGCGTATCATTTCTACCAAAGCCGCGGCTAGCCTAAAAACGCTTGCGCTAAACTTAGGGGAATCACCCCTTGCACAAAAGTTAAACTCCCTCGCAAATAAGCGCTAATTTCCCATTTTGCTTTTTTTACTGATTTTTAGCATGGGTTAGACGTATTTCTATATGCCCCTGCAAGCCTGTTGTCGTGCTGAATTATTAGTGCCATAATGCATAAAGTTGTTACAAAGGAATTACAATTATTACAATAAGTACAACGACGTTTATTTTTAGTTTGGTGCACTTTAATTACGATTCAGATTTAAATTACGATTCAGATTTAAAAAAATAAATTAGGAGATGTCATGTCAGTCGCGATAACAATCACGATAGCCGCCGCAGTTTTGGCTGTGCTATATGGTGTAGTAATGAGTAAATGGATTACCAATCTACCAGCAGGAAATGCGCGCATGCAAGAAATTGCAAGTGCGATTCAACAAGGTGCAGCAGCATATCTAGCAAGACAATATAAAACAATCGCTATTGTGGGCGTAGTACTGGCCGCTTTAGTGGCATATTTTCTAGGCACCACAACTGCAATAGGATTTATTGTGGGTGCAGTGTTGTCTGGCGCATGTGGTTTTATAGGCATGAATGTTTCTGTTAAAGCCAATGTACGCACAGCACAAGCTGCAACAAATGGAATTGTGCAAGCTTTTGATGTTGCTTTTAAAGGTGGTGCCGTGACTGGCATGTTAGTAGTTGGTTTAGGTTTGCTCGGTGTTGCTGGTTTTTACTGGTTTCTAGGAGCTGAAAATGCAACCAATTTAGATCCACTCATCGGCTTGGCTTTTGGCTCATCTTTAATTTCAATTTTTGCGCGTTTAGGCGGCGGTATATTTACCAAAGGTGCTGACGTAGGTGCTGACTTAGTAGGTAAAGTAGAAGCAGGTATTCCAGAAGATGACCCTCGTAACCCTGCTGTAATTGCCGATAACGTTGGCGATAATGTGGGCGATTGCGCAGGGATGGCTGCCGATTTGTTTGAAACTTACGCAGTGACTTTAATTGCAACAATGGTACTTGGCCATTTATTACTTAGTAGTGCAGGTGCAAACGGTGTACTCTACCCGCTGATGTTAGGCGCAGTTTCGATTGTGGCTTCTATCATTGGTTGCTTTTTTGTTAAGGCAACACCCACCATGAAAAATGTGATGCCTGCTTTATATAAAGGCTTGGCTGTTGCTGGCGTATTGTCGTTGATTGCGTTTTATTTTGTCACGATGAAAATGTTCCCAGACGGTGTAACAGCTGGGGCGCTTAGCATTTCAGCAAATCAACTTTTTGGTGCTTGTGCGGTCGGTTTAGTCTTAACTGCAGCTTTAGTATGGATTACTGAATACTATACTGGTACGCAATATGCGCCAGTGCGGCATGTTGCTCAAGCGTCAACTACTGGCCATGCGACTAATATTATTGCAGGTATCGGCATTTCGATGAAATCAACTGCTTGGCCTGTGCTTTCTGTTTGCCTGGCTATTTGGACAGCATTTCATTTAGGAGGTTTATATGGCATTGCAATTGCAGCCACCTCCATGTTAAGTATGGCGGGTATTGTGGTTGCACTTGATGCATATGGCCCAATTACAGATAACGCAGGCGGCATTGCAGAAATGGCAGAGTTACCTAGTAGCGTGCGAGATGTAACCGACCCTTTGGATGCGGTTGGTAACACCACCAAAGCGGTGACCAAAGGTTATGCAATTGGCTCAGCTGGCTTAGCAGCCCTCGTATTATTTGCAGACTACACCCACAAGCTTGAAGGTGCTGGCATTGTTGCAAAATTTGATCTAAGTGACCCAATGGTGATTATCGGTTTATTTATTGGTGGCTTAATCCCATTCTTGTTTGCGGCGATGGCGATGGAAGCAGTTGGCCGTGCGGCGGGCGCGGTGGTTGAAGAAGTGCGTCGTCAGTTCCGAGATATTAAAGGCATTATGGAAGGCACTGCCAAGCCAGAATACGGCAAAGCGGTTGACATGCTGACGACAGCTGCTATTAAAGAAATGATGATTCCATCACTCTTACCAGTGGCTGTACCGATTGCAGTCGGTTTATTATTAGGCCCTGTGGCTTTAGGTGGCTTACTGATGGGTACCATTGTGACTGGATTATTTGTGGCAATCTCGATGTGTACTGGTGGTGGAGCTTGGGATAACGCGAAGAAATATATTGAAGATGGTCATCACGGAGGTAAGGGTTCAGACGCGCACAAAGCGGCTGTGACTGGCGACACTGTTGGCGACCCATACAAAGATACAGCGGGTCCTGCGGTGAATCCATTGATTAAAATTATCAATATTGTGGCTTTACTGATTGTGCCATTACTGCATATGTAAATCGCTTCAAATCAAAAAAGGCGACTTTTTAAGTCGCCTTTTTTAGGACGAGACAGTTATAATTTGAATGCAAGCTTGTTTTATTAAAGCCTAATTATATTTAACTCTAGCCAGTATTCCTTAATCCAGCGGCAATGCCGTTGATGGTAAGTTGTATTGCCAGTTTTAATTTATCATCTTCTTCACCACCACGTAATCGCTTAATAAGCTCCACTTGCAAATGATTCAATGGGTCTAAATATGGTAGTCGATTACGAATAGAGTTAGCCAACATCGGGTTATTACTTAGTCGTTCTGTTGTTCCCTGTAATAAGTTTAACGCATTGGTAGTGAGCACATACTCTTCTTCTATGCGATTATATATATGCTCTCGTAATTTTTTATCTGTCACCAAATGTGCATAGTGACGCGCAACCACCATGTCTGTTTTTGCCAGCACCATATCCACATTTGCAATCAAGGTTTTGAATAAAGGCCAAGTTTCTAGCATCTCTTTCAAGGTTGCAGTACGCTGTTCAAACAAACTCTCATCCGCATGTAAATATTGATGAATCGCGCTGCCCAAACCAAACCAACCTGGTAAGAGTAGACGACATTGCCCCCATGAAAACCCCCATGGAATCGCTCTTAAGTCTTCAATTCGATTCGTCGCTTTTCTGGCTGCTGGACGACTACCAAGATTTAACTGCGATATTTCAAATATTGGTGTAGCACTAAAAAAGTAATCTGCAAAGCCTGGTGTTTCGTAAATCAAACTACGATAAGTTGTCATAGCAGTTTCCGATAAGCTTTCCATCAAGCCTTCGAACATCCGTTGTTTTTTGCCAGCTAGTGCATTATTTGGTAGCAAAGTCGCATCAATCGTCGCCGCTATAAATGTTTCTAAATTCTGTCGACCCACCTTAGGGTCTGCATATTTATTGGCAATAATTTCACCTTGCTCAGTCAGGCGAATTTGTCCATCTACCGTACCATCGGGTTGTGCCATGATGGCTTGATAAGTTGGACCTCCACCACGACCAACGGTGCCACCACGACCGTGAAATAAACGCAGTTTAATTTTAGCTTGGCTAAAAAGCTCAACCAGTGAAACTTCTGCTTTATAGAGCTCCCAATTCGAGGTTAAAAAGCCGCCGTCCTTGTTACTATCAGAATAGCCCAACATTATTTCTTGTTCGCTACCTTGGTATCTCAACACATGTCGTATCCCCAACAAGCTTAACCACCGTCCCATAATCGTAGGCGCGTTGCGCAAATCGGCAATCGTTTCAAACAATGGCACAATATTCAAATCCATCTGAATTTTTTGCGAGCCCCAAATACCACGCAACATGCCTGTTTCTTTTTGCAGAAGCGCAACTTCAAGCAAATCAGACAAGGTTTCAGTGTGCGAGATAATATATTGGCAAACAGTGCGGTCGCCATAACGTTTTCTTATTTCTCTAGCTGTATTGAGTACATTAATTTCACTATGTACAAATTCAGAATATTGCTGATGCGGCGAAAATAATAATCTTGGTTGTTTTAACTCATCTAGAATCGTCTGAATTTTTTCTTCTTCCGAAAGCTCATCATAATTAAAATCGAACCCAGCTTTTAGAAACAATTCTTTAAGCACAGTTTCGTGCATATCAGATGACTGCCTTAAATCAATAGTCGCCAAGTAAAAACCAAAAGTTTCGATGGCTTTAGTCAGCTTACCCAAGCGCGGATAAATTAGCGCTTCACCTCGATGTTCTTTTAACGATTTTACTAGCACCTTAAGCGCGCTCAATAATTCCTCTGCATTGGCATATGGCTTTGCCTCAAACCCAATATCAGGCAATTCAAAATGAGCTACTAACTGCCTTGCTGTCGCAACAAGCCTGTCATAAATGCCATTTAGTGCTAGTCGATAAGGCTCATCCAAACGATGCGCTGATTGATCTACTGAATTTTTGGCAAGTTCAAGCACTTCCTCACTGACGCCAATTAAACGCGTAGAAATCGAAAGTTCTCGTCTCAAAGTATCCACTTCTTTTAAATAAAATTTGAAAGCTGTCGCCGCCTGCATATTCGCGGCTTGCGATAAAGTCGCGCCATTTACAAACGGGTTGCCATCGCGATCGCCACCTATCCAACTGCCCATGCGTAAAAAGCATGGTAATTCGTAAGGTTCTACTAATTCTTTTTTGTATTGCACATTTAAGTCGTGCTCTAAATTTTGCAAAATTTCAGGTATCTTATCCAAGAAAGTGGCTTGATAATAACTGAGTACATTTTCAATCTCGTTCACCACAGTTAGTTTAGAGAACCGCAAAATACGAGTTTGCCATAAAGCACAAATAGAACCACGAATCAGCAAATCATTATGTTCGAGTTCTTTTTTCGATATCAAACTCACGCGGTCGTTTATTTGCGATGCTAACTGTTGTTCGATTTCCAAAATACTTTTGCGTTGTACTTCGCTTGGGTGGGCCGTTAATACTGGCGAGACTAGCGCACCTTTAAAAAATTTGTCTATCTCATCAAAAGGCAGCTCTTTATCCACGAGTTGTTGCATTGAATAATCTAATAAACCTGGGTTTAAATTATCTTCATTCAATCGTGCCAGCTCATGCGCATAAAGGTCCTCTGCAATATTCACCAAGTGCTTAAAATAACTAAAGGCACGCACCACAGAAACGGTTTGCACTGGCGTTAAGTTTTTTAATAACTTCTCAAGTAACAAAGTCGACTCTTGGTCGTTCTCGCGATGAAACTTAACGGCAGCTTTACGTATTCCTTCTATTAAATCAAAAGTCGATTGTCCGTCTTTTTGTAGAATAGTTTCACCAAGGATTTTGCCTAAGTAACGAATATTTTCTTTAAGATTTTGCTGTAATTTTTTCTGAATATCACTCATGGTATTTTCACTAAAATGGGGCTTATATTCTGAATAAAGCAACAAATGAACCAGCGCTTAAATTTTAATTAACTATATGATTTTATTAATTTTTAAATCTATAAAGTTTCCACTTTTGCTTATTTTGGAGCATCACTTGCACACTTTAGGTGCAACACTAGCTAATATGTAATTCCACATAGTCAAAACAGCCAAGTGGTTTTGATATTAAATCAGTATAATGGACTAGTAATTTTTAATCTTGCATCAAAGATGCCTCTTAATATTGTATAAAAAGTCAATTATGAAAAGACACTCTGAATTTCATCGCTCACACCACATTGGTTGGTTGCGTGCCGCCGTATTGGGGGCAAATGATGGCATCGTATCTACCGCGAGCTTAGTGATTGGGGTTGCGGCAGGTAGCGCCAATCATCAAGCTATTTTGCTGACTGGTGTTGCAGGTTTGATTGCGGGTGCGATGTCGATGGCAGCAGGGGAATACGTTTCTGTGAGTACGCAGTCTGATACCGAAAATGCAGATTTGGCAAAAGAACGTATGGAACTTGCGACTGATGAGGCTAGCGAACTCAAGGAATTGACTGGGATTTATGTTGGGCGCGGCTTAACTCCAGATTTAGCGCATCAAGTTGCGCTACAACTCACTGCGCACGATGCCTTAGGCGCACATGCGCGTGATGAATTGGGAATCACCGAAATCGTCACCGCGCGCCCTGTGCAAGCGGCGTTTGCCTCGGCGGGTTCATTTGCGATTGGCGCTGCATTACCTTTAGCGGTTGCCTTGCTATCATCAGAAAAACTACTAATCTCATCCGTCGGCGCTAGCTCTTTACTTTGCTTGGCAGTGTTGGGCGGTGTGGCCGCCAAAGTGGGTGGTGCAAAACTAATGTCTGGCGCCATGCGCATGACGTTTTGGGGTGCGCTGGCAATGGTGGCGACTGCAGCAGTTGGTCATTTGTTCGGCACTGCAATTGGTTAACAATAACTTGGAGCTTGCCACAATTAAACTAGTAAAAAAATCCGTTATTTTTTTAACACATCATCATTTCACCTGCTCTGTAACCCAATACTAGAGCTCCCTTCAGGGCATTTTTTTCGCTCGTGCATTCAAACGATTAAAATCCCATTAAAAATTCACGCCAAAAACTATAAAAACAAGATGCAATATAAAACAAAAAAGCCTTGGCTCACACCAAGGCTTATTTCTAGACAATGCGCTATTAAAACGCGGGTTTTATTTCGGCCGCATCATAACGCTTCACGCCATCCATAATTTCTTTATGGGCTTCATCAATATCAACCCAGCCTTCGATTTTCACCCATTTGCCTTTATCTAAATCTTTATAATGCTCAAAAAAGTGAGAAATCATCTCAAGCCGCCAAGGCGATACATCTTTATAGGTTTTTTGGTAGGCGTATAAACCACATACTTTTTCAATGGGCACCGCAAGCAACTTAGCATCGCCACCCGCTTCATCTGTCATTGCCAGCATGCCCAAAGCACGGCAGCGCACCACCACACCCGGCAAAAGCGGTACTGGGGTAATCACCAGCACATCGACAGGGTCGCCATCATCTGCCAGCGTATGCGGAATATAACCGTAGTTACACGGATATTGCATGGACGTACCCATAAAGCGATCTACAAAGAGTGCGCCGCTATCTTTATCTACTTCATATTTCACAGGGTCACCCTGCATGGGGATTTCGATAATTACATTAAAATCATGTGGCAGATTTTTGCCCGAAGGCACTAAATTTAAAGACATTACGATTAATTACCTATCTAACTATAAAAAATAAAATTATACGCGAATAATGTGACTGGTTTATTGCGAGCTTCTACCCAAAACTGGGGAATCGCCCGTATGTTCAAGTTTGTTTTTGGTTTTTTATGAATTGCCAACCCTTACTTAAACCAAAAAAAACAATCACCAAACCTAAACCAAGCAAAGTAACAGCCCCCAAATGGTTTTTAATACTTGGGATATTGCCAAAAAAATAACCCGCCAATACACACACCAACACCCAAAACACCGCACCCACACTGGCTGCGCGCGAAAATTTAAAATGATTCATATTAGTAATACCCGCAAGAAAAGGCGCTAGCGTGCGTATTACCGGTAAAAATAAAGAAACTAAAAACCCTTTTTCGCCATGTTTGTCGTAAAAAATACGGGTTTTATCGAGCGCTGCTTGGTTGGGCCATTTTAAATAGTTAACAAAAAATGCTTGCCCAATAGTCTTACCCAGCCAATAACCAGAAAAGTTACCCATCATTGCCGCCAAAGTTAAGATGGCGAGTAGCAACAAAATATTTAAGCCAGAAGCAGCCCACACTGCGCCGCACACAAATAAAAAAGGATTGCTGGGTAAAAAGAAAAATGGCAGCACGCCAATCTGTAAAAAAACCACGCCAAACAAAATGAAATAAACTAAATTAGCATGCATGGCGACCAGTTGCGGCAAATGCGCATCGAACGCCATAATCATTTGCCACACGTGAGCCAAAAATTCCGTCATTTAGCACACGCTCTGCATTCAGCAACAATTTCTTGTGGCGTTAATTTTAAGGCGAAATATAGCAATAAGGGAATAATCACCGCCTCATCCAACTGGCCAATAACAGGCAAAAAATCTGGAATTAAATCAAAAGGCATGAGCAAGTAGCCAACTGCAAGCCATAACAAAGCTTTGGCTAAAGTGGGCGTTCTTGGGTGCTGTTGCAAGCGACGATAAAAATCGAATTCTGCTTTTAATTGCGCAGCGATTTTTTTTAATTTATTACCAAGTTCCATTAAGTAAGTGCCATTACACTTTTAACTTTTCGCCAGTGAGCTTTTCAAACGCCTCCATATACTTTTCTGAAGTGCGTTTTGCGACATCATCTGGCAAAGCTGGCGCAGGTGGTGTTTTGTTCCAATGAATACTTTCCAACCAATCACGCACGTATTGTTTATCATAACTTGTCGGGTTACTACCAACTGCATAACTTTCTGCAGGCCAAAAACGAGAGGAGTCGGGCGTGAGCACTTCATCCATCACATGCAAAACACCGCTTTCATCCAAGCCAAACTCAAACTTTGTATCCGCAATAATTATGCCGCGTGTTAAGGCGTAATCTGCCGCTTCTGTATAAAGCTGAATGGCCACTTTTGCCACACGTGCTGCCATGTCTTTACCAATTAAGGCTTCTACCTGCACGATGCTGATGTTCTCATCATGCTCGCCCACGACTGCCTTAGATGATGGTGTAAACAAGGCTTGTGGCAACTTTTGCGCTAATTGCAAGCCTACAGGCAACGCAATATCGCACACCGTGCCTTTTTGTTTATATTCTTTCCAACCGCTACCCACCAAGTAGCCACGTACAATCGCTTCAATTGGCAAAGGCTTTAATTTTTTTACCACAACAGCACGGCTACCTAACTGTGCTTTATCGGCGTCACTTGTCACGACAGACTCTGGCGCAATACCCGTTAAGTGATTTGGCACCACATGTTGAAGCTTCTCAAACCAAAAATTCGCCATCTGCGTGAGCATCGCGCCTTTGTTTGCAATACCTGTGGGCAAAATCACATCAAAGGCAGAAAGCCTATCCGTACTGACCAGCATCATGGTCTTTTCATCAATTGCATAAATATCACGCACTTTACCTTGATGAATTAGCTTAAGGCTTTGAATGCTGGTTTTTAATAAAGGATGGCTCATGATTGCTTTTTAAGATAAGAGTGTTAATTATAAGTTGCGCCTGCAACAGATGCCAATTTATAAATTAAAAAGTCGGTCTATTTTCGCCAATTTTTACAATTTTTAGTGTATTGGTACCACCCGGGCTACCGATTGGCTCGCCAAAAGTAAGCAATACCATATCACCCGCTTGCACTGCCTCGTTGTTAAGTAGCACTTGCTCCATTTCTAGCAATATTTCATCTCTATTTTTGCCAGCCTGCTCAATAGGAAAAGGAAATACATTACGATGTAGTGTTAACTTTCGGCGCGCAACTTTATCTGGCGACAAAGCATAAATAGGCACGCTGCTTTCGGCACGTGATAACCATTGTGCCGCGTTACCAGATTGAGTTAATGCCGCAATTGCTTTTACTTTAAAATGCTTGGATGTAAAAATAGCTGCAGCGGCTGTTGCTTCATCAGTATGTTGCAATCCTGCCATACGATGCTCAACTCTTTGCAAACTTTCATACTCTTTTTCTGATTCTATACATACACGATTCATTGCCTGAACTGCTTCTAGCGGATATTGGCCAACTGCAGTCTCAGCCGATAACATCACCGCATCAGTACCATCCAACACAGCATTTGCCACATCCGACACCTCCGCGCGTGTCGGAATGGGGCTACTAATCATCGACTCCATCATTTGAGTGGCGGTAATCACCAATTTGTTTTGCGCACGCGCCATGCGTATCATACGTTTTTGCAAGCCAGGCACTGCCGCATCGCCAACTTCCACGCCTAAATCGCCTCGAGCCACCATAATGGCATCAGATGCTTCAATAATAGCTTCTAAATTTTCGATTGCTTCAGCACGTTCGATTTTGGCGATAATACTTGCAGTGCCGCCGACTTCTTTTACTAGCGCTTTGGCAGTTAAAATGTCTTTGGCATTTTTAGGAAAAGAAATTGCAATATAATCTGCTTCAAGTGCAACAGCAGTTTTTATATCTTGCATGTCTTTTTGAGTCAGCGCCTCTGCTGCTAGTCCACCACCTTGCAGATTAATACCCTTATTATTTGATAACGTGCCTCCAGCGATTACTTTGCAATGGATTTGATTGCCTTTAACATTATCCACTTCCATGCTGATACGGCCATCATCTAGCAAAAGCACGCTACCTTGCGATACTTCTTTTGGCAATGTTTTATAATCCAAGCCTACTTTTAATTGGTCGCCAAGTTTGCAATCCGAATCCAATATAAATAAATCTCCGGCGTTAAGTGTAATTTTACCCAATTCAAACTTACCAATACGAATTTTAGGTCCTTGCAAATCGCACAACACCCCAACAGGACGGTTCAATTGCACAGCAATTTTACGCACAATTTCTGCACACTTAAGATGATCTTGAGCAATACCATGCGAAAAATTAAGCCTCACAACATTGACTCCTTTGCAAATCAAGCGTGCAATCATTTCTTCACTGCTAGATGATGGGCCTAATGTAGCAACAATTTTTGTTTTTCTTAAATTCATTTTTTACCTGAATAGTTTACTTAAACAAAAAGGGGCTTTTGCCCCTTGCTTGTTATTATTAAAATCTAAAACTAGCTAACCAATTGCACGGCTTTCTAAGATCTCAACTGCTGGTAACGTTTTACCCTCTAAAAACTCTAAAAATGCGCCACCTGCGGTTGAAATATAATCAATCTGACTTTCTATGCCATATTTTTGTATAGCAGCAATGGTGTCACCGCCACCCGCTAACGTAAATGCCTTGCTGTCTGCAATTGCATGCGCTAATGTTTTAGTACCACCGCCAAACTGGTCAAATTCGAACACACCTACTGGTCCATTCCAAACAATCGTACCCGCATTATTAAGTACATCTACCAATGCTTGCGCTGATTCAGGTCCAATATCAAATATCATATCATCGTCATCTACATTATCAGCCATTTTATTAACAGCTGGCTCGTTGGCGTCAAAGTGCTTACCACATACCACATCAATCGCAATCGGCACCGCCGCACCGCGCGCCGCCATTTTTTCCATCAAGGCTTTAGCAACAGGCACCAAATCATCTTCGCACAATGATTTACCCACTGATTTTCCCGCAGCTTTTAAAAAGGTATTGGCGATACCACCACCAACAACCAGTTGATCTACTTTTTCTGACAAACTTTCTAACACACTTAACTTGGTAGAAACTTTGCTACCGCCAACCACAGCTACCATTGGACGTTTTGGGTTAAGCAGAGCTTTGGTGAGTGCTTCTAATTCATCCGTCAACAATATGCCAGCACAAGCTATAGGTGCAAACTTAGCAATGCCATGTGTGCTGGCCTCTGCACGGTGTGCTGTGCCAAAAGCATCCATCACAAAAATATCGCAAAGCGATGCGTATTTTTTAGCTAAATCATCGTTATTTTTCTTTTCACCCACATTAAAACGGCAGTTTTCTAACAGTATTAATTGCCCATCTTCAACCGTTAAGCTATCAGAAGGCGCGTTGGATGCAAGCCAGTTTTTAACCAAGCGTACGGTTTTACCCAACTTTGCAGACATCACATCAGCAACAGGCTGAAGTGAGTTTTCTTCAGAATAAACGCCTTCTTCTGGGCGACCCAAATGTGAAGTAACCATGACTTTTGCACCTGCTTTAAGCGCATATTCTATGGTAGGCATAGATGCAGTGATGCGCGCATCTGAAGTTACTTTGCCATCAGCCACAGGCACGTTTAAATCTGCACGGATAAACACGCGTTTACCGCGCAAATCCAAATCTGTCATTTTGATAAATTTCACGGTGTGTTACCTATTTTGAAATATGTTGAACTAGACGAATCAAATTACAAGTATAACCATATTCATTGTCATACCAGCCTATTACTTTTACAAAGGTAGAATCGAGCATAATGCCAGCATCCGCATCAAAAACGCCAGCGGCAGAACTACTGCGAAAATCAGTAGAAACGACTTTATCTTCTGTGTAGCCAAGCACGCCTTTTAGCTCACCTTCAGATGCAGATTTCATTGCAGTGCAAATTGCTTCATAGCTCGTTTCATGCATTAATTCAACCGTTAAGTCTACAACTGAAACATCACTAGAAGGTACCCGCATTGCCATGCCTGTTAGTTTTTTATTTAAGCTAGGGATAATCTTACCCACCGCTTTTGCAGCTCCTGTGCTTGAAGGAATAATGTTTTCAAACACACCACGGCCGCCACGCCAATCTTTACTAGAAGTACCATCTACCGTTTTTTGTGAAGCAGTTGCTGCATGCACTGTTGTCATTAAACCTCGCTTAATGCCAAAACTATCATTGAGCACTTTTGCTAACGGTGCTAGCGCATTGGTGGTACACGAGGCAGCTGAAAGTATCGCCTCGCCTTTGTACTCTTGATGATTTACGCCGAATACGAACATTGGCGTATCGTCTTTGCTAGGTGCTGATTGCACAACTTTTTTTGCGCCTTGATTGATGTGAGCCATGCAAGTTTCGGTCGTTAAAAATACACCTGTAGATTCTACGACCACATCTGTGTGGCTTGCTTTCCAATCTATTTTGTTTGGGTCACGCTCTGAGGTAATGTGAATTTTTTTTCCGTTAACCATCATATGCCCATTTTCAGCTTGCACATCCGCATCAAATCGACCATGCACAGAATCAAACTTCAACATATAAATCATGTATTCAATATCGTAAGAGCTGTTAATAGAGGCGATTTCTACATTGCTAAATTCAGCTTCTTGAATAGCTGCTCTTAGCACCATACGCCCAATACGACCAAAACCATTAATACCTACACGAATGCTCATATTACCCCTTACACACTTGAACTATTTTTACAGCAGTTTACCAAATAAAAAGAGCCTCAAGTAGAGGCCCCTTTGGGTAGTTATCTTAACTTATTAAAGCACTGTCTTAGCTACAGCAACTACATTTTCTACTGTAAAGCCAAAGTGTTTCATTAATGCGCCACCTGGTGCTGATTCACCAAATGTATCGATACCTACAATAGCACCCTCTAAACCAACGTATTTACGCCAGAAATCTGGATGCGCTGCTTCGATTGCCACGCGTTTAACGCCAGCTGTTAGTACGCTGTCTTTATATGCTTGATCTTGACGGTCAAACACGTTTGTAGATGGCATAGAAACTACGCGGATTTTCTTGCCAGCGCCTGTTAACTCAGCGGCCGCTTTCACTGCTAAATCTAACTCTGAACCGTTTGCAATTAAAATCAAATCAGCTTTACCAGCACAATCAGAGAACACATAAGCACCTTTGCGGATAGATGCTAATTGTGATGCTTCATGTTTAATGCCAGCCAAGTTCTGGCGACTCAACACAAGGCTAGTTGGGCCTTCTGCACGCTCAACTGCAGCAACCCAAGCCACAGTTGTTTCAGTCGCTGAACCTGGACGCCATACATCCATACGTGGTATATAACGCAAGCCTGAAGTTTGCTCAACTGGTTGATGTGTTGGACCATCTTCACCTTGACCGATTGAGTCATGGGTTAATACGTAAACCACACGTTGATGCATTAATGCTGACATGCGCATACCGCTCTTCATATAGTCTGAGAACATATGGAATGTACCGCCGAATGGCAACAAGCCACCATGCAATGCCATACCATTCATAATTGCTGCCATACCAAACTCACGCACACCGTAAGAGATGTAGTTGCCTGGTTCTTTGCCGCTAACGTGTTTGAAGCTTGACGCTGCTGTTAGGTTAGAACCTGTTAAGTCAGCTGAACCGCCTAAGAATTCTGGCAATAATGGTGCTAATGCAGTAATGGCATTTTGTGATGCTTTACGCGATGCATTGCCTTCTGCTTTTTCGTTCGTAGCAGCAATAATTTTATCTGTTTCTGCTGTCCAGTTGGCTGGTAATTCACCTGCTATGCGGCGTTTAAATTCTGCAGCCTCTGCTGGGTATGCTTTAGCATACGCATCAAATTTAGCGTTCCAATCGCCTTCTGCTTTAGCGCCCTTAGCGGTTGCATCCCAACCTGCGTACACATCTGCAGGAATCACAAACGGTGCATGTGGCCAACCAATTTCAGCACGTGTTGCAGCTACTTCAGCCTCGCCTAATGCAGAACCGTGGCAATCATGTGACCCTGATTTGTTTGGTGACCCTTTACCAATAATTGTTTTGCAGCAAATTAATGATGGTTTGTCTGTCACTTTTTTAGCTGCAGCAATCGCTTTACCAATTGCAGCAACGTCATGACCATCAACTGATTGCACGTGCCAGCCATAAGCTTCAAAACGTTTCGCTGTGTCGTCTGTGTACCAACCTTCAATGTGACCATCGATAGAGATACCGTTGTCATCCCAGAATGCTGTCAATTTGCCTAAGCCCCAAGTACCAGCCAAAGCACAAGCCTCATGTGATACGCCTTCCATCATACAGCCGTCGCCCAAGAACACATATGTGCTGTGGTCAACGATGTCGTGGCCTGGTTTGTTAAATTGGTCAGCTAATAATTTTTCAGCCATCGCAAAGCCAACACCGTTAGCAATACCTTGACCGAGTGGGCCAGTCGTTGTTTCAACACCAGCTGCGTAACCGTACTCTGGGTGGCCAGCACATTGTGAGTGTAATTGACGGAAAGATTGCAATTGCTCCATTTTCAAGTCATAACCTGAAAGATGTAGTAAAGAGTAAATCAACATTGAGCCGTGGCCGTTTGATAATACAAAACGATCGCGGTTTGCCCATTTTGGGTTTTTTGGGTTATGGCTTAAGTGGTTGTTCCATAACTCTTCTGCAATCTCTGCCATGCCCATCGGCGCGCCTGGGTGACCGGAATTTGCTTTTTGCACTGCATCCATTGATAACGCACGAATTGCGTTGGCTAAATCATTACGCGTTGCCATTTTTATCTCCCTCATGTTTAGTGGCTTAAAGCTTCATTTTGTTAAAATCTAATGAAACTCTGTTTGAATTCTTAAAAAGCCAGCAATTAAACCGCTTTTCGTAAAAGGTTAAATTATCACTTAGATAGCTTTTTTGAGCAAGAGCTTATGCCGAAAATTGCGTTAAGTACACCTTAAAATAGGTACTTAACTATTATAAAGCACTTAAAAAGTACTTAAAAAAAGCAATCGTTTAAAAACCACTTAAGTTAATTTCCCAACAGCGCCTTTTTTAACGGTGCATCTACAGGCTTGTTACCAAGCCAAACGCGAAGCAAAGCACGATTGAACGCGCCCCCCTCTATATTGCCAAGTAGCTTGTCATTTAAACTCACTTTTGTGCCTGCGCTTGTTAAATCAAGCACAATTTCATCGCCTACTTTCACCTCTTTGGCAGATGTCATCATTTGGCGAAACGCTTTCATTTGCGGTTCTATCGCTGCCATATCTGCTTTGGCGTTGTTATCGGTAAATCCGTCGTTCATGCCGCCCAACAAAGCGTCTGAGTCTACATTACGTAGAAAATGCATGCTAATGCGCTTATTGCCTGCATCATTAATTACCGCATTTTCTTCACTTAGTTTTTGCGTTAAATATAGCCCCGCTACGTAGACTTTAAACATCAATTTAACGCGCATACCAGCGCCATTTAACACTAAGGCAACATCGCCCACTTGCGCCATATCTTCAACTTTTACGCCTTTAATCTCTAAGGCATTTACACTTAGGGGGAATACACACAACGTGCTGATTAACATAAGTTTTATTAATAGCTTCATAATTCTTCTTTCATTACTGGAGTTATTATTAGTAATAACCTACTAAATTTTTAGGGTAGTCGCACTTGTAATCGCCTGCAAAATTGACTCTATCGTTTTGCAATTACCTTTAGCATCGGCAAACGTCAGCAAAGGTGCTTTGTTATTGAGCACACAATCGCCAAAGTGCTCGATTTCTAAATTAAAATGGTTGGCTTTTGGCAACACGATTGTTTCGGATTTTCCACCCGCCTCCCAGCTAATTATGGGATCATCCGTCGGGTAAGCCCACATATTGTGGCATTTAATCCAACCTTTATCGCCGATGATTTCATACTCAGCTTTGCGGCCGCGCTCAAAACTTACATCAAAATGGCCATAGCGCGCGCGACCTTGTGCGTCATTACCAAAATCTAAAACACCGCTCGCCACCACATCGGCACCATGTTCGTTCAACTTGCCATAAGCAATAATTTTTTTGGGTTCGGCAGGCAAGCCGTTTTGTGCAAAGCACCATCGCAAAGCATGAATCGCATAAGGCCCAATATCCCACATCGCCCCGCCACCATTCGCCATATTGCGTGTTATGCGATACATGCGCGCAGGCGCCATGAGGAATGAAAAACTGGCGCGACAAGACAACACATCTCCAATAAAGCCAGACGTAATCAATTCAGCCACTTTGGCATGTTGCGGATGAAAGCGATACATAAAGCCTTCCATCACTTTTAGCTTGGCTTGATTTGCCGCAGCCTCAATCGCGTCAATTTGCGCTAAATTAGTGGTCATAGGCTTTTCAATCAGCACATGTTTACCTGCAGCAATCGCCTTCAGTGCCCATTCTGCATGCTCTTGATTCGCCATCGGGCAATACACTGCCTCGATATTACTATCGGCAAATAGCGCGTCTAAATCGTCATAACAAGTGACACCTTGTGTATTCGGCGCGTATTTTTCTAGCGTCGCTTTTGCCGCGCCAGCACGACGGCTGGCGATTGCGACGAGTTGTGAATTGGACGCCTCCACTATCGCAGGCAATAAGCGCTCATTCACTCGCGCTGCGCCTAAAATGCCCCATTTTAGTTTATTGTTTGCCATGTTTTTATCAACCCTCTGATTTTAATAGTAAATAATAGGGATTATTGCGTTTATTATAAAACATATTAATATTTGACTTCACATAAAATTTATTTACAACCAAATGTTGGCAAAATCAAAAAAATATCCTATCAAGCAACACAAAATAGTTAAGCTTGAAACTGATTTTGCTGGCATCAAGGAAGGAGCAATGCTTTTTGTCGCGACGCGAGAAATTATCGAAGCCTATATGTACACTATACCTGCTGGCGAATTTCGAACAATACACCGATTAAGAAACGAGCTGGCTAGAAAATACAATTGCGATGCCACATGCCCAGTTTCCACCGCAATTTTTATTCGTCAAATTGCAGAAATAGCATTAATCGAATTGCATAATGGCAAAGCAAAAAATGAAATTGCGCCATTTTGGCGATTAGTTGAACCTGACTCTAAAATAGCTAAAAAATTAGAAATTGATAATAACTGGATACAATTGCAGCGTGAAATTGAATCAAACTAAAGCCACTTAATTGAGCAGCCAATACTCGCAATCTGTTCCCTTGGCCCTACACCTGTTTCCGCAATCAACTTCATCGCTTTAAATAAATCGCGTGTGCTATTTGGTGCGGTTTCTTTGCGGCTTTCGTCAAAACGGCCGCGGTAATGGAGCTCAAATTTATTGTTAAACCCGAAAAAATCGGGCGTACACACTGCACCATAATCTTTGGCAATTTGTTGAGCTGCATCAAACAAATAAGGGAATGGCAACACCAAATCTTTTGCGAGTTTTTGCATATTCTCGAAGCTATCTTCAGGGTAATCGGTGGGGTCATTGCTCATAATCGCAACGGTATTGATACCTAATGTTTTAAGCTCAGTTATGTCTGCAATCAGGCGTGGCAAAATGGCTTTAACATAAGGACAATGGTTACAAATAAACATCACCAACAAACCATGTTTTCCCATCACTTCATCACGCGAGATATGCTTGCCATCCACATTGGGCAACAAAAAATCGGGCGCTTGCCAGCCAAAATCGCAGACGGGTGGGTTGATACTTGCCATGCAACTTTCCTATTTATTTGTAAAAATTAAAAGGTTTATGTTACCACTTTATGCTTTTTTATTTAAACTAAAGGGATGAGCAATTTACGATTTTACAGCCCCGAAAAATTGCGCCTAGGGAAATTGAGTGTCGGCGCGGAAGTCAAACTCTCTGACAATGCCGCCACACATGCCACGCGTGTCATGCGGCTTAATGTGGGTGATAAGCTGTTTTTATTCGATGGCAACGGCTTTGATTTTGAATGCGAGTTGGTTTCTGTGCAAAAAAATGCCACGCTTGCCAAAGTATTAAGCGCAATTGAAGTACAAAATGAATCGCCTATCGACATCACGCTGCTATTAGGCATATCATCTGGAGACCGCATGGATATTGGCATCCAGAAGGCAGTTGAATTAGGCGTCAACAATATCGTGCCGATTAAAACCGAACGCAGCGTGGTAAAGCTAGATGAAGAGAAAGCAAAAAAGCGTGTCGAGCATTGGCAAAATGTGGTGATTGCGGCATGCGAACAATCTGGGCGAGCCAAAATCCCGTTGGTTTATAAGCCCGAAAGCTTATCAGTATGGCTGCAAGCAAATTCCCAAGCGACTTCCAGCGATGGTTATATCATATGTGCGCCAAAAACCCGTATTTTATTAAATCCAATTGGCGCAAAAAAACTGAGCGAACTGCAACCCCCCCAAGCGGAAATTCAGCTTTTAGTTGGCGCAGAAGGCGGCTTAAGCGATAAAGAAATTGAGCTCGCTATTTCGCAAGGTTTTCAATCCATCATTTTAGGTGCTCGTATTTTGCGCACCGAAACCGCACCTTTAGCTGCAATTGCGACCATGAACACGCTTTGGGGAGATTTTTAGGGGATTTAATTGCATTTAATACAAATTTGCTTTAATATTTTGTAAAATATACAAATTTTTAACTATATAATTTTACAATATTACATCTACTATGTCAGTTGGCAATTCCATCAGAAATCGGCGTAAATCGCTGAATATCACCTTACAAACGCTAGCGAAAAAAGTGAGCGCAGATGCAGGCAATTTATCGCGCATTGAGCGCGGCGAACTTGGACTTAACGAACATTTGTTACGAAAAATTGCTGCAGCATTAGATTGCACGCCCGCGTATTTATTTACTCAAAGTGAATCTTTACAAAAAAATCCATCTGTGCTTTCACAAATTTCGGCCAGCAATGCAAATGATTTTGTACATTGGTTTCGCTCGGCTGCGCCTTATATTCATGCGTTTGGCGGTTGTACTTTTGTGATTGCTTTTGGTGGCGAGGTAGTGAGCGAACAACAGTTTGTTGCGCTTTCTCATGATTTAAACTTGTTAGCTAGCCTTGAAGTGCGGCTGGTATTGGTGCATGGCGCGCGACCGCAAATTGAGCAACGTTTAAAGCGCGCTAAGCTCACGCCAACTTTGCACAACGGTTTGCGAGTGACTGATGACGCCGCGATGGAAGTGGTAAAAGAAGCCAACGGTGCAGTGCGGGTTGAGATTGAGGCGCTACTTTCAATGGGCATTGCCAACTCGCCCATGGCGGGTGCCGATATACGCGTGGCAAGCGGTAACTTTGTCACCGCAAAACCCATTGGCGTGGTGCATGGCGTGGATTTGCAACATACAGGCGAAGTGCGAAAGGTAGATGCCACCAGCATTCAAAGGCGTTTGAATGATGGCGAATTGGTATTGTTATCACCACTTGGCTACTCACCTACAGGTGAGGCATTTAACTTAAGCCTAGAAGATGTTGCGGTAAGCACCGCCATTGCATTAGATGCCGATAAGCTCATCTTCTTGATGGATAGCGAGGGTATTTATAATCTACGCGGCGAATTACTGCGCGAGATGACCGCCGAAAAAGCCAAAAATCTACTCAAAAATGTGCAAGAAAACGATAACCCACTACATTTTTCTGATGACGTTGATTATTACTTGCCCGCAGCCATACGCGCTTGTGAGAACGGTGTCGCACGTACACATTTAATCTCGCGCTTAATTGATGGCGCAATCATTCAAGAGCTTTTTACGCATAATGGTATAGGCACGATGGTGACAGAATTGCCGCTTGAAACCATGCGCCAAGCCAATATTGACGATGTAGGCGGCATTTTAAAACTGATAGAGCCGCTTGAAAACGATGGCATACTTGTCAAACGTGGGCGCGAACGTATTGAAATGGAAATTGCGCATTTTTATGTCATGGAACATGACAATCGCACCATTGGTTGTGCTGCGCTTTACCCTTTTGGCAGCAATACACAAGATGAAAAGATGGCGGAGTTTGCTTGCTTGGCAATTGACCCACAATACCGCGGTAGCGGACGCGGCGATAAGCTATTTAACTATTGCCAAGCGCAAGCAAAAGCACTAGGGTTTACGCAACTCTTTTGCCTAACTACGCGCACCGAGCACTGGTTTTTGGAGCGCGGGTTTAAAGAAGAATCCATCGAAAAACTGCCAGAACAAAAGCAAAAACTATATAACTTTCAGCGAAAATCAAAAGTATTTATTAAACCGCTTTAGCTTTTTATATACAATCTCGATTATTAAAAAAGCAGCGCCTAAACATTTGATTAATAGAAATAAGAAAGCCAGCCATGATTAACGAAACCACCGCTACCCAAAAAGCACAAACGCTTGCTGAAGCGCTGCCCTATATCAAAAAGTTTTTTGATAAAACCATTGTCATTAAGTATGGTGGCAATGCCATGACCGACGAGCATCTAAAGCACTGCTTTGCGCAAGATGTGGTGTTGCTTAAACTTGTGGGCATGAACCCTGTGGTAGTCCATGGTGGCGGCCCGCAAATTAACGAGATGCTAGATAAACTTGGTAAAAAAGGTGAGTTTATACAAGGTATGCGCGTGACCGATGAAGAAACCATGGATGTGGTGGAAATGGTGCTGGGCGGACAAGTGAATAAAGAAATTGTGAATTTGATTAATCGCCATGGCGGCAAAGCCGTTGGCTTAACTGGGCAAGACGGTAATTTTATTCACGCGCATAAATTATTAATGGAAGACCTAAAAGACCCCACCAAAATGATTGATGTGGGCCAAGTGGGTGAAATTACAGCGATTGACCCAAGCATTATTAATTTTTTAGACAGTGGTGATTTTATTCCAGTAGTTGCGCCGATTGGTGTGGGTAAAGATGGTGAGACTTATAACATTAATGCGGATGTTGTGGCTGGCAAATTGGCTGAGATTTTAAATGCCGAGAAGCTTATTTTGCTCACCAACACGCCAGGCGTGCTCGATAAAAATGGCGCATTGCTGACTGGCTTAACGCCAAAACAAATTGATGACTTGGTAGAAGACGGCACCTTAAGTGGTGGCATGCTGCCAAAAATTGGCTCTGCGCTTGATGCTGCACGTAGTGGTGTGAAATCTGTGCATATTATTGATGGTCGGGTTGAGCATGCTTTGTTGCTTGAAGTGCTCACTGATGAAGGTGTAGGGACACTCATTAAAGCTAAGTAGCATGAGCGACTTAATTCTCTATAGCAACAAAATGTCTCGTGGACGCATCGTTCACTGGATGTTAGAAGAACTAGGTGTGCCTTATGATGTTGAATGGGTGGATTTTGGCCCACGCATGAAGGTAAAAAGCTATACAAGTATTAACCCAATGGGCAAAGTGCCTGCGTTAAAACATGGCAATGGCATAGTGACAGAGACTGCTGCCATTTTAACATATCTGGCAGATACTTTCGCAGACAAAGGGCTCATTCCCGCAACTGGCACGTCCGAGCGCGCTGCTTTTTACCGCTGGATGTTTTTTATTGCGGGTCCACTCGAGGCGGCTACTACCAATGCTTTTTTAAAGCTAGAAGCGCCAGAACTTACACCTTTAGGCACACCAGTAAAAGGTTTTTTGGGTTATGGTAGCTTAGACTTAACCTTAAATACACTCGAAAATCATTTAAACACCAACCCATATTTATGTGGCGAGCAATTCACCGCTGCCGATATTTATTTAGCTTCGCATTTAGCTTTTGGCATAGGCTACACCAAAGCCTACCCGCAACGAGATACTTTTAAGGCTTACCTCGAACGCCTAAACCAACGCCCAGCAAAACTTCGTGCTGAAGCGCTATAGTCCAAGACAGTATTATGAAGCCAAAGGTGTGGATATTTGATTTAGACGACACACTACACGATGCTTCCGCGCACATATTCCCGGTGATGAATCGCGCCATGACGCAGTACATTATGGGTAAGCTCGATCTTGATGAACAAGAAGCACATCAATTGCGTCAGCACTACTGGCGCATTTATGGCGCTACCCTTAAAGGCTTGATGCGTCACCACGGTGTAGATGCATATCACTTTTTAAAAGAGACCCATGCGTTTATGGATTTGCCGAATATGGTAGTTCAAGTAAAGCGCTTGCGCCACATGTTGCAAAACCTGAAAGGTCGTAAAGTGATTTTTACCAATGCACCACGTGCTTATGCTTTGCGCGTGCTGGATATCCTTGGAATTGGGGATATGTTTGATTTAGTGTTCAGTGTAGAATCCACGCGTTTTCACGCAAAACCAAGCGTTCGCGGCTTTGAAATATTGCTAAAATCCATAAAGGCCCATCCTCAAGATTGTATTATGCTAGAAGATAACTTACCAGCACTGATGACCGCAAAACGACTTGGTATGCGCACCATTTGGGTGACAAAAAAATTGCAAAAACCAAATTTTGTGGATTACAGGGTGAACTCTGTGTTAGCACTCACTCACCTTAAGCTATAATATATGTAAAGTATTTTGGGAGAATATTGTGGCTCAAGACCGCACAACAAGTCGCAAACAGCAAATATTAGAAACACTCGCGCACATGCTAGAAACACCAAAGCGTGAAAAAATTACAACAGCCTCACTTGCCGCTAAGTTAGACGTAAGTGAAGCAGCCCTTTATCGCCACTTTGCCAATAAGGCGCAAATGTTTGAAGGTTTAATTGAATTTATTGAAACCTCAGTGTTTGGCGTGATTAACAAAATCACCACCGACGAACCAGATGGGGTAAAACAAGTACAACTGATTGTGAACATGCTACTTAAATTTGCCGAGAAAAACCCAGGCATGACCCGTGTGTTGATTGGTGATGCATTGGTAAACGAAGATGATGCTTTACAAATGCGCGTCAATCAGTTGTTAGAGCGCCTTGAAATTAGCCTTAAACAAAGCCTTAAAATTGCGGTGGCGGGCAGCGGTAAAAAAATTATGCCTGAAACACAAGCCAATCTAATTATCAGCTTCGTGATTGGCCGTTGGCATCAATATGCCAAAAGTGGATTTAAACGTAAGCCTTCAGAGTTTGTACAAAGCCAATTAAGTATTCTAATTGGCTAGGTAAAATTAATTAGGTAAGTAAAATTATTTTAAATGTATTCAGCGACTTTTATTTTTGATAAAAAACAGTTCAATGATGCATTTTATGTACTTGACCAAGCCATTGCAGCGTTTGCAAAAAATACGACTGGCTACTTGGGTGAGGAAAGTTGGGAAAATCCTGACACTGGTCGCATTTCAAATGTTTATTATTGGCAAACAATGGATGGGCTTCAAGAACTCATTAATCACCCAACACATCTGGAAGCTAAAGCTGCGCAATCAAGTTGGCTGAACGGCTATCAAATCGTGATATCGCAAGTGGTGCGCGCTTATGGCGATGGAAAAATTGCACATCCAACTTCTTCGCTTTCCCATACCTAAATCAATTTTAAAGTTTGATCTAAAGTGATCTAGACCTAATAAATCTGCTTAATTACCGCAAGCCTAGCTTCAAAAACGGCTTTTTTAATAGCTTCTGGTTCCACATGTTGTTTTGCAATCGCCCCAGCGTCTATACTGGATGCAGCTTCCAGAGCATGCACAATGAAGTCTGTTTCTGGTAAGGCACAATTTTCCAACCCTGTTCTGCCGCGGCTATCTGCCTCACATGCTTTTAAAAAATCACCAAAGCGCACTGGTTGGCGTATGGCATCAAGCTCCATTAAAAATTCTAGCAATGTCTCTGGTCGCATTTTTAAAGCTTGGTGCAATTTGCCATGAAACTTTGCCACCATCACGCCCAACTCTTTGCAATCGTTGGGCACGCGAAGCCGTTTACATACTTCTTTGACCAAGTTAACGCTACGCGCCTCATGGCCGATATGCCTGGGTAAAATATCTGTTGGGGTAGTGCCTTTACCAAGATCGTGCATCAGTGCGGCAAAGCGCACGGGCAGGCTAAAATTTTGCTTTGCGGCATAGTCAATGACCATCATCACGTGCACGCCCGTATCTATCTCAGGATGATGCTGGGGTGGTTGTGGCACGCCCCACAGCTTATTTAATTCTGGCAGAATTCTTTCTAATGCCCCACACGCACGTAATACCTCAAACATACGGCTAGGCCGCGCTTCCATCAAACCTTTAGCGAGCTCTTGCCAAACGCGTTCTGGCACTAGCGCATCCACCTCGCCGTTTTTCACCATTTCTTGCATTAGTTTGCGCGTTTCTGGTGCGATTGAAAATTCAGTGAATCTGGAAGAAAAACGTGCTGCACGTAATATACGCACTGGGTCTTCAACAAAGGCATCGCTCACATGCCGTAACACTTTGGCTTGAATATCAGCCTCGCCATTAAAGGGATCTATCAGTTTGCCATCGTCACTCTTGGCAATCGCATTAATCGTGAAATCGCGACGACTTAAATCTTGCTCTAGTGTCACATCTGGCGCGGCATGCACGGTAAAACCTTTATAGCCCTTAGCCGTTTTACGCTCAGTGCGGGCAAGCGCATATTCTTCGTGCGTTTTGGGATGTAAAAAAACGGGGAAGTCTTTACCAACTGGCATGTAACCCGCATTCAGCATGGCTTCTGGCGTGCTGCCTACCACAACAAAATCTTTATCTTTAACCTGAAAGCCCAGTAATTCATCGCGCACTGCCCCACCCACAATAAAGATATTCATGCGCGAGACTTATCGGTCAATTATCTTCTAGCATTAATGGCGCGACCCGCCGCGCTACGGAATGCATCATAAGACGCACGTGGCGAGCTGAAAAGCAAGTATTCTGGCGCAATCACATCTAAGGGAGTGGGCGTCACACTTAACTCACTGGCAATCGTACCTTCGCATACATTATCAACTTGCATAGAGCGAATATTGTCGCGCGTCATCAGCGGCACTGGCGATAACTGCATTGCGCTTGCTTGCGCCATCGACAGCGCATGATTGAGCCCAATGATAGGACGTGTTTTACCTAATACATCCATTACTTTTTGCACGAGCTCGCGCAAGGTATACACATTTTGCCCTCCCAGTTCATAAGTTTTACCATAAGTGTCGGTATTTTCTAGCGCGTTAACGAAACACTGCGCAACATCTTCAACCCAAATTGGTTGAAATTTTGCATCAGGTTTTGCTAAAAATATCACTGGCAAAAACTTAACTAACATTGCAAATAAGCTTAAAAAACTATCACCACGCCCAAAAATCACAGATGGCCTAAAAATAGTAATATCGAGTTTTTTGCTAAACTCATTCACTGCGGTTTCACCAGCAGCTTTACTGCGCAAATACTGACTAGGTGCGGCTTTACTGGCTTGCAACGCGCTCATATGGACTAGGCGTGAGATACCTAACTCCTCACACATTTGTGCTACACGACGAGGTAATTGATGATGAATATTTTCAAACGTATTTTTACTATTTTCATGCAAAATACCAACAAGATTAATCACTGCATCACTACCAAGCAGTGCTTGCTTGAGCGCAAGATTATCCGCGATATTGCATTCCACCACCTGAACGTTAGGCAATAAAATCAGATGTTTAGAGGACTCTCTGCGGCGCGACAACACTTTAACCTTGTAGCCCAGCTGGTCTAACTTAGAAACCATGCTGCTGCCAACAAAGCCTGCACCACCTAAAACTGTAATATGTTTAATCGTCATAAATTTATTCTCTATTGTGCTATTTCTATTTCTTGTGTTGTTTGTTGTGAAGGCGTGACTGGTGTTTCAGATTGTTCAACATTTTCTTCAAAAGCAGCGTATCTACTTGGAATAGTCCCTAATCTTTGCTTAAGCGAAATTGGTTTTAAGCCTAAGCGTGGTGCATATAAGTGGGCATTTGCCATTACTTTTTGTACATAGCTACGCGTCTCTGAAAAAGGAATTGTTTCTGCATAAATCGCACCTTCTAAAGGTATTGTCGCAACCCATTTTTTAGCGCGGCTAGGCCCAGCGTTATAAGCTGCCGTTGCCATTGTTTCTTGACCGCTAAACATATCTTTTGTATAAGCCATGTAATAAGTACCCAGCGCAATATTTGTATCTAAATCGTGAATCATGCTTTTATTGTAATCATTAATCCCTGCGCGACCCGCCGCCCATTTTGCAGTAGCCGGCATAAGTTGCATTAAACCTGCTGCGCCCACGCCAGATCTTGCATAGTGCATAAATCGGCTCTCTTGGCGGGTAATTCCATACACCCAAGCCTCATCTACACCGCGCTCTACTGATGCAGATTTTATTAAATTACGATACGGCATGGGGTAACGCAATGCAAAATCATGGACCTCTGTCGTTTTATCCGCCGTAATAATTGCTAAATCATACCAATTTTTTCTTGCTGCAAATTCAGCTGCCGCAAGCAATTGTTGATCATCAAAATCTTTGGTTGCAAGTGCCCACTCGGATTTTGCTTCCCACCTAAAATCCAGCCTTTGCAATGCTTCAACCCTTTGAAACGCAGGGTTAGTTGTAATCTCATCGACATCTAGATCGGAAACTTTATAGATCTCTAACGGAGCAGACATCATGTCGGCTAATTCATCTTGTGCCAACCAACCATAATAGTGACGCTCTGTTGCAAGCTTTGCAAATATGATATTTGCGTCTAACGTTTTATTTTGTTCTTTTAAAGCGCGTGCTTTCCAGTAGCGCCATGCGCCTTCTTGCATTTGTTCTGGAGACATTTTTGCGACTGCGTTTAATACTTCTGTCCAATTTTTTTCTCGTAAAGCAGCACGCACATACCAAGCTAACTGATCTTTATTTAAGCTGGTATCTTTATTCGTATATTCTTTCTCTGCGAGCTTAAACCATTGCAAAGCTTCTGGCTCATGCCTTTGTGCAGCGTGCAATGCCAACCTTCCATAAAAATAACTTCTATCTTCTGCAGGTAATAAACTTTGTATTTTATTAAAAGAACTTAAGGCTTGTTGCGAGTCATTTTTTGCAAGTCGATTCAAGGCAAACAAATTAAGCTCGCGGCCAAATTTTGAATTAAATGAAATTGTTTTTTTTGCCAATACCAGGCTTGGGCTTGTGTAAGTCTTATCGATGAGTTTAACTTGATTTGCTTCATACGATTTAGAGCGCTTGAAAATATCCTTTGCAAGGGTCAAGCGATTGTCGGCGAGTGCTAATCTGAATCTTGCCATAATATCATCTTCTTTAAGTATGCCAGTACTTTGCATACGGTCAAACATATTGGCACAATTGGCAGGCTGTTCTTTGGCTGTCATCCAAATTGCTTTGGCAGCTTCTAGCATACTATTGTCACCATTAATCGCACTTGCCTCAGCTGCGTAACAAGAGACTGCAACATCTTCTTGCTGATAACTAACAATCTCGCTTGAAAAGCTTTCCCAATCTTGATTTTTAGCTAGCTTTTTTAAATACTCCCCACGCACTCGGTCTGCAAATGGGTATTCACTATTCGCACTAATAAAGTCAGTGACTGTTTGGTGATCTGCTTCTTCTAAATTAAGCAGCATCATCCAATATGCGGCATAAGGCGCCAAGACATAGTTTTGATTTTGTAATTGTGTAACGTAATCAGCTAATGCTATTGCATTTTTTTTGTCGTATGCGGAACGTGCGGCTAAAAATTCAGCATCTCCACTCAGCGCAAAAACTTTTGCATTGAGCAACAACACCAAACTCAGCCATAAGATGCAACGTAAGGGGTAAATGTTATACATAGGCGATTAAAAACGAATCACGCGACTAATTAAAAACATTACAAATATAGCTGCCAAAGTAAACCCTAAGTATTTAATAGTAACTAATATGTAAGTAAGATATTTCCTATTTTTAGTGCTTACATACGCACCTAGCAACACAAACATCGCAATCAAGACCAATATCAAGATTAATCGAATGGTTAGCATAGGCACCTGTAAATTAATTAAAATGTGGCATTAAATTTGGTGTAAAAAATGCCGTTTGCTCCTGAAAGCCCGCGGGGGCTTCTTCAATACGCTCAAATGTAGCATACTCCCAAGCTGTTGAATTTGCCAATAATGCACGCAAAAGTGCATTATTTAAGGCATGACCTGATTTATATGCGGTAAAAGCCCCCAACAAAGGGTGACCCAACATGTACAAATCGCCAATTGCATCTAACACTTTATGCTTTGCAAACTCATCTTGATAACGCAAACCATCTGTATTAAGTACGCGATACTCATCTAACACAATTGCGTTATCTAAACTGCCACCACGCGCTAAACCATTGGCTCGCAGATACTCAACTTCGTGCATAAAACCAAATGTGCGGGCACGACTAATTTCTTTAATATAAGAATTATCTGCAAAATCTATTTTGACGTTTTGACCTGAGTTTTCAAAGACTGGGTGGGCGAAATCAATCGTGAAATCCATTTTAAAGCCGTGGTAAGGCTCGAATTTCACCCACTTATCACCTTCTATCACTTCGATCAACTTTTTGATTTTTATGAACTTTTTAGGCGAATTCTGTTCTGTAATGCCAGCTTGTTGTAACAAGAAAATAAATGGGCCAGAACTGCCATCCATAATTGGTATTTCAGAGGCAGTGATTTCAACAATAACATTATCTACACCCAAACCAGCCAAAGCGGACATTAAGTGTTCAACAGTGGCAACACGCGCACCATTTTGTTCTAGGGCAGAACACATGCGCGTATCACGTACCGCATCAGGTTGTGCTTGTATTGTAGGCGCGCCGGGCAAATCGGTACGCTTAAATACGATGCCAGTGTCGATTGCGGCTGGTTTTAAAGTCAATGTGACTTTTTCACCGCTATGCAGACCAACGCCTGTAGCACTCACCTGTTTTTTTAATGTTCGTTGTTTTAACATCTTAGCTTTAGCACTTATTTCCTTGTTTCAACGCTATTGACCAAGCGTCTATTTTAACGCTTAATCCGCTTGTTTACGCAAAAATGCTGGGATGTCATATTCTTCGACACCAGACATCTTCATCGCCTCGACTTGCGCACGACGGTTATTTTGACTAAACACTGCTGGTGTTTCATCTTCCATCGCATTATCCACAAATACTGGCTGACTATTTGTACCCGTCATTAATGTCGTCATCACGCGTAATTCTGGTTTTTGCTGACGGCGAGCAATCGCTCCGTTTAAGCCAGTGGCAACCATGGTTACACGCAATCTATCAGCCATGCTTTCATCCATGACATTACCAACAATGACAGTAGCTTCTTCTGCAGTGAACTCTTTAATCGTGTTCATCACGTCATAATACTCCTTCATTTTAAAGCTGCTACTTGCGGTAATGTTAATTAGCACGCCACGCGCATTAGCTAAGTTCACATCTTCTAATAATGGGCTAGCCACTGCTTGCTCAGCCGCAATTCTAGCGCGTTCAGGTCCGCTTGCTTCAGCAGAACCCATCATTGCCATTCCCATTTCAGACATCACAGTGCGTACATCTGCAAAGTCCACGTTCACTAAGCCAGGGCAATTAATAATCTCAGCAATACCTGAGACAGCATTATGCAACACATCGTTCGCAGCACGGAATGCTTCTAAAAATGGTACATCTTCACCCAATACTTCCATCAGTTTTTCGTTTGGAATCACAATCAGTGAATCCACATGTTGTGAAAGTTCTTCTAAACCATCGGTTGCTACTTTTGTACGTTTACCTTCAAACGCAAATGGTTTAGTCACAACGGCCACTGTGAGTATGCCCATTTCTTTAGCAACTTCGGCGATGATTGGTCCTGCGCCAGTACCAGTACCACCACCCATACCTGCAGTAATAAACAACATGTCTGCACCTTCGATTGCTTCAGCAATGCGATCACGATCTTCTAATGCAGCATCACGACCAATTTCAGGTTTTGCGCCAGCGCCTAAGCCTTTAGTGATTTCTGAACCAATTTGTAAGATTGTGCCAGCATTACTCTTTTTAAGTGCTTGCATATCAGTATTCGCGCAAATAAACTCCACGCCATTTAGGTTTTTAGTAATCATGTGCTCAATTGCGTTACCACCGCAACCGCCAACACCAATTACTTTAATGACTGCTTCTTGTGAATCTTTTTCCATAATTTCAAACATTATTACTCTCCTTTTTTGCCTTAATATTTGAGTTTGACTTTCATCTCACTCTGCCCTAAATCTACAACTTAATGCCTACTACTTTTCTACAACAAGTTTAACTACTAAAAATTACCTTGAAACCAACTCTTCATTTTTTCAAAAATGCGTCCGACTGAAGTTGACTCCATTTGCCCACTTAAATGGCGTTCTAATTGTTGTTTACCCATTAAAATCAGACCTACCCCAGTTGCGTATCGTGGATTGCTAATCACCTCTGAAAGCCCGCCTACATAACGAGGCATGCCCAAACGTACTGGCATATGAAAGATCTCCTCACCCAATTCCATCATCCCACGCATCATGGCTGAGCCGCCTGTAATTACGATGCCAGAGGCAATCATTTCTTCCATGCCGCTACGGCGTAACTCTTGTAATACCAGTTCATAAAGCTCAACCACACGTGGCTCAATCACCTCTGCTAGCGTTTGTATTGATAATTGACGGGCTTCACGGCCATCTACGCCTGGCACTTCGACCACTTCACGTGGGTCTGCCAATTGCCTGAGTGCGCAACCATATTTAATTTTGATGTCTTCTGCCGATTGCGTAGGCGTGCGGAAAGCCACTGCAATATCATTGGTCATTTGATCACCCGCAATTGCTATCACAGCTGTATGACGTATGGCGCCATTTTTAAACACAGCGATATCTGTGGTGCCACCACCAATATCCACTAAGCAAACACCAAGCTCTTTTTCATCCTCTGTGAGTACAGCAATACTTGAAGCCAATGGTTGCAGAATTAAATCGCTGACTTCTAAGCCGCAACGCTTAATACATTTCACAATATTTTGCGCGGCAGCAACTGCGCCAGTGACAATATGTACTTTAACTTCTAATTTCATGCCACTCATACCGAGTGGTTCACGCACGTCATCTTGACCATCGATAATAAATTCTTGGGTTAATATATGTAGAATTTGCTGGTCGGCGGGCAGTGCAACGGCGCGCGCAGTTTCAACCACACGATCCACATCCATTTGAGATACCTCAGCATCTTTAATTTTAACCATGCCGTGAGAGTTAAGACTTTTAATATGATTACCTGCGATACCTGTAAACACGGTCTTAATTTTGCAGTCCGCCATCAATTCAGCTTCTTCTAAAGACCGCTGAATCGCCTGCATGGTGGAATCGATATTAATCACTACACCTTTTTTTAAGCCCCGAGATGGATGTTGCCCTAATCCGATCACCTTCAATGTGCCTTCTGGCAAAAGCTCAGCCACGATTGTCACAATTTTTGAAGTGCCGATATCCAACCCCACAATCAGGTTTTTATCTTCACGGACTTTACTCATATTTAACTCCCTTTTTCATACTTACTTTTTATCCTTGAACTACGCTTATGAATCTAACCTTATGCCTTTACTTGCAATGCAGTATTTGTTTTAACTGCTGGTTTTGTTATTTCTGACAACGGTGCTTTTACCTGTGATTTCATATTTCCTGGTTTACGTACTGCAAAGCCATTTGGGTAGCGTAAATCTGCATACGTCACCTTTACATTTAAGTGACTGAGTGTTGATGCATATGAGCGTGCAAACTTATCTAATCGTGTTTCCATATCCACTCTTCCTAGTGCAATTTTTAAGTCTTTATCAGTTTTAATCTCCCAAGCACGGCGTGGGGATAAAGTAACTTGAACAATCTTGATATCCGCTTTGTTGAGCACTTGACTATAACTACCGTAACTTTTAGTGACTTCCATTACGCCATCCCCTGGTCCGTAAAATACTGGCAACTCAGCATCTGATGCCGCCTGAAACAACTCACCATGCGTATTGACTAACGCAATGTTGCCCCAGCGCGCCAATGCTTGATGTTCTTCAATTGACACATCCAACTTATCTGGCCAGCGACGGCGAACACTGACATTGCGCGCCCATGGCAGTTTTTCGAATGCATCACGCGTTTTTTCTAGGTTCAAAGTGAAAAAATTCCCTTTTAAGTGTTTAACTACAATCAGTTTTATTTGCTCGCGATTCACATGCGCTAACTGCCCCTCCACCTTTACTTCACGTATTGGGAAAATCGGTAAATGCACCACCACGAATAGCAACGCATATAAAAAAAGCACTACTGCCAGCGCAAATAGCAGATTCGCTATCCAATTAAGCAGACTTGGCTTATCCCACATAACCTTCCCTCTCTGCTCCGCCATCTTTAAGTGTCATGCTCAAAATATTAATCACCAACTTGTCAAAGCTAATACCGGCTGCTTTTGCTGCCATAGGCACTAAACTATGGTCTGTCATACCAGGGCTAGTGTTCACTTCTAAAAAGTAATGATTTCCATATTCGTCCATTAAAAAATCTACACGCCCCCATCCAGTGCAACCAATTGCACGAAAAGCCTGTAAAGCTTCTTGCTGAATTTTTGCTTCTTTTTCGGGACTTAGGTCACACGGACACAAATACTTCGTATCGTCACGCAAATATTTCGCTTCATAATCGTAGAACTCATTTTTGGGCACGATGCGCACTATTGGTAAAGGCTTGCCTCCTAGAATCCCCACCGTGTATTCACCACCACCGATATATTTTTCTGCAATCACCAATGGGTCTGCCTTAGAAGCCAATAAATAAGCGACTTCCAGGCCACCTTTTTCTTTTACTTTTGTAATACCAATACTTGAACCTTCATTTGCAGGTTTTACAAAGAGTGGTAAACCTAATTCTTGTTCAATCTCTGCAAAGTTGCTTTGTGAATTCACAACTTCAAAATCTGGCGTTTTAATACTTAAAGCTCGCCAAAGAAGTTTAGTGCGCCATTTATCCATACCTACGCTGGATGCCATAACACCACTGCCAGTAAACGGTATATTCATTAGCGTTAATACACCTTGTATCGTGCCGTCCTCGCCGAAGCGTCCGTGCAAGGCATTAAATATGCGGTCATACGTTTTTAGTTCGTTTAAATCTTGCGTTGCAGGGTCAAAAGAATGTGCATCTACCCCTTGCCGTAACAAGGCAGCCAACACTGCGCTTCCGCTTTTTAACGATACTTCACGCTCTGCAGATTTACCGCCAAACAGCACTGCTACTCTGCCAAATTTTTTCATACTACTATGCATATTCCCCAATAACCCTTACTTCTTGTTGCAAAGCCACACCCTGTTTTTCAAGCACTGTATCTTTCATATGTCTAATTAATAGCTCAATATCCATTGCAGTTGAATCGCCCACATTGACAATGAAATTTGCATGTTTAGGAGACACTTGTGCACCGCCAATTTGGTAACCTTTTAATCCAGAAGCTTCAATTAGTCTTGCTGCATAATCGCCATGTGGATTTCTAAATGTCGAACCAGCACTTGGTAAATTGAGTGGTTGGCTGGCAAGCCTAGTTGCGAGTAAATTTTTAATTTTCTGCATGGAGTCTTCTGCAATACCAGGCTCTAAGTTAAACCATGCGCCTAAAAACCATTCATTGGGGAATGGCATTTCGACATGCCGATAACTTGCAATAAACTCTGATTGATTGCGAACGTGCGAGATACCTTGACGATTAATTGTTAAAACTTGGTGCACAATATTCCAAGTTTCTGTACCGTAGCAACCCGCATTCATGGCTAATGCACCACCCACAGTGCCTGGTATACCCGCCATAAATTCAGCACCTTGTTTAGATTGATTTGCACAAAACCTTGCAAGCTTTCCACACGTCACACCCGCTTCAGCATAAATGTATTTTCCATCTTTACGTAATTCGCTCAGGGCTTGATGCATCACAATCACAGTGCCACGCACACCGCCATCCCGCACCAACAAATTACTCCCCAAGCCAATAAATTCAATGGGTTCGGCACTATCTATGGTCTTTATAAAAGCCTGCAAGTCATCTATATTTTCTGCAATAAATAAACGATCAGCATTACCCCCCACGCGCCAACTGGTATAACGCGCAAGCGGTTCGTTTTCTAACAATTTAGATTGCCCAATCGCTTCTATGTCAGTCTCGGTCATGATTTCCGCTCTCCTGCATTTGCAAAATCTCTTGTTTTTGCAGCTACATGCCCTATCGATCCTGCACCCATCACCACAACAACATCTTGAGCCTTAACCATACTTAAAATCGCTTCTGGTAAGAGGTGTGTAGTTTCTATATATATCGGCTCAACTTTACCCAGCACACGAATCGCGCGAATTAAACTACGCGTGTCTGCAGCAACAATTGGCGGCTCGCCAGCTGAATACACATCAGTAAGCAAGGCCACATCTACCGTTGAAATTACTTTTACAAAATCTTCAAAACAATCACGTGTGCGGGTATAGCGATGCGGCTGAAATGCCAACACTAAACGACGGTTTGGAAAAGCATCACGAGCAGCGGAGATCACTGCCTGCATCTCAACTGGATGGTGTCCATAATCATCTATTAGCGTGAATACGCCACCTGAGCTTGCGGGTACTTCACCGTAGCGCTCAAAACGACGACCAACACCTTTGAATTCTGCAAGTGCTTTTATAATAAATTTATCTTCAATACTTAATTCACTGGCAATCGCAATTGCCGCAAGCGCATTAAGCACATAGTGGTTGCCAGGTAAATTTAAAGTCACATCAAATGTGGTAGTAACACCATTGATACGATCTACCGTAAAATGCATCTTGCCATTATCTGCACGCACATTTCTTCCACGAATACGCGCGTCATCACTAAAGCCGTAAGTCATCACTGGCTTAGTAACACGCGGCAATATTTCACGCACATTTGCGTCATCCACACAGCACACAGCCATTCCCCAAAACGGAAGTTGCTGTAAAAACTCAACAAATGCACTTTTTAATTTTTCAAAACTATGCTCATAAGTATCCATGTGGTCTTGGTCGATATTTGTGACAACCGCCAACACAGGTGTTAAATGTAAGAACGAAGCGTCAGACTCATCAGCTTCTGCCACTATCCATTCGCCAGTACCTAAACGCGCGTTTGCACTTGCAGCTTCTAATTTACCGCCAATCACAAATGTGGGGTCCATACCAGCCTCAGCCAAAATACTTGCTATGAGGCTGGTTGTTGTTGTTTTGCCATGAGTGCCTGCAACTGCGATACCCTGTCTAAACCGCATTAATTCAGCCAACATAATGGCACGCGGCACAACTGGGATATTTTTCGCGCGCGCTGCAAGAACTTCTGGGTTCTGTTCGTTCACAGCAGATGACACGACAACAACATCCGCATCGATTAAATTTTCTGTCGCATGACCTTGATACACTGTTGCACCAAAATTAATGAGGCGTTGGGTAATTGCATTTTTGGCTAAGTCAGAACCAGATACCTCAAAGCCCAAATTAATCAATACTTCGGCAATGCCACTCATACCAGCGCCACCAATACCTACAAAATGTATATGTTTAACTTTATGTTTCATTAATTATTTGGCGAGCGCCGCCTCCATACATATTTTTGCTACCACACTTGTGGCTTCTGGCTTAGCTAATTGCTTTGCTTTAATGGCCATCTGTAAGCAGATTTCACGTGTTAAATTTCTGAGTATATCGGTTGCTAATGCCACACTTAACTCCGTTTGTTGTATTAATTTTGCTGCCCCTGCATCACTTAAGTATTTAGCGTTGTAAGTTTGATGGTCATCTACAGCATGCGGAAAAGGCACCAAAACACTTGCAACACCTACACATGCCAACTCAGCGATGGTCAGTGCCCCCGCGCGACAAACCACAATATCTGCCCATGCATACATTTCTTCCATATTATTAATAAATGCTTTTGTGTCAGCCTCAACGCCCGCATTAACATAATTCGCCTCTAGCGTTGCGATATGTTTCTCACCCGCTTGATGTATGACTTCAGGCCGCATATTCTTTGGCAAGTTTGCTAATGCTTTTGGTAGAATCTCATTCAAAGCGGCCGCACCTAAACTGCCACCTACCACTAATAGTTTTAAATTTCCTGTGCGCGCAGCATATCTAAGTTGTGGTGAAGGCAATTCTGTTATCTCCTGCCTGACTGGGTTGCCTACTAAATATGCCCTATTACCAAATGCTGATGGAAAAGCAGCCAGTACTCTATTAGCAAATACCGCCAATGTTTTATTTGTTAAACCAGCAATAGAGTTTTGCTCGTGTATCACCAATGGTTTACCCAAACACCTAGCCATCATTCCGCCTGGAAAAGCAGCAAACCCGCCCATACCCAACACTACTGTTGGCTGATGTTTTTGAATCGCTGCATAGCTTTGTTTAAATGCAGTTGCAAGTTTTATTGGCAAAAGAATCCATCCGAGTAACCCTTTGCCGCGCACACCACGCATGGTCATCATAGCTTTGCTGTATTTCTTTCCCTCAATCAGCTTATTTTCCATTCCACCTTCAGTCGCTAGCCAAACTACTTTCCAACCTTGTGCCTGCATATAATCTGCAACAGCCATTGCTGGGTATACATGCCCACCTGTACCACCAGCCATCACCATCAGCGTGCCAGATCCAAAATTTGTGACTGGTGATGAAAGCATCATGCTGGCAATCCTTTTTGCAGCCGACGATTCTCATAATCGATTCTTAATAGCACCGCCATGGCTATGCAATTTGCCAAGATGCCGCTTCCGCCAAATGAGAGCAGTGGGAGCGTCAACCCTTTTGTTGGCAATACGCCCATATTCACCCCAATATTAATAACGCCTTGCACACCTATCCACACACCTAAACCTTGTGATAACAGGGCAGCAAAATAGCGCTCATTTGCCACAGCCTCTTTACCAATACCAAATGCGCGAATAACAATCCATACAAATAGCCCAAGCACCGTGAGTACGCCAACAAATCCTAATTCTTCAGCAATTACTGCTAAGAGAAAGTCTGTATGCGCTTCTGGCAGATAAAGTAATTTTTCAACACTTGCACCTAAGCCAACACCTAGCCATTCACCACGGCCAAACGCAATTAAAGCATGCGATAGCTGATATCCTTTTCCGAATGGATCTGCCCATGGATCCATAAAACCAATGACGCGCTGAAGTCGATATGGCGAGTTCCAAATTAAAAAATAAATAGCCACTGGTAAGGTAGCAATAAGTGCCGCAAAAATTTTTGCATTAATACCGCCCAACCAAAGTATCGATATTGAAATAGCAGATATCACCGCAAATGCACCAAAGTCAGGTTCGCGCAACAATAAAAAGCCGACCAAGACCATCACCGCAACCATTGGCAAAAAGCCCTTAACAAGACTATCCATCTGTGGCGCTTTTCTAACGGCATAATCTGCCACATACATCGCTGCAAATAATTTCACGAGCTCCGAGGGCTGCAAGTTAATGACCATCAATGAAAGCCAGCGCTGACTGCCGTTTACATTGCGTCCTACACCAGGAATCAACACTAAAACCAGTAAAATCAAGCCAAATAAAAATAAGTACGGGGCTGCTTTTTGCCACCAAGCGATTGGTATTTGAAAGGTCATAAACCCTGCAACAAGCCCAATAGAGATAAAAATTGCTTGTCTAATTAAATAATAGGTACTTTGGTGGCCAACTACTTTATCAGCCTCTGCAATCGCGATTGATGCGGAATACACCATTACCAATCCTAGACCTAACAAAATAAATGTCACCCACAACAACATTTGGTCGTAACTTGCGGCATTGATGCGGTCACGGTTATGAATTACTGGGGCTAACATATTGAAGTCTTTAACATGTTGCCACCTTTTCGTTTTCTAATTGCTTAACAGCTTCGATAAATACCTCTGCACGATGTACATAGTTTTTAAACATATCAAAACTTGCGCATGCAGGAGATAACATAACAGCATCACCACTGACTGCAATTTTTTTTGCGATATTGACTGCCTCTGGTAAATCATGCGCTTGATAGATTGAAACATTTGTACTTAGCAATACTGTCTCAATCATTTTTGCATCACGGCCATACAACACAACAGCCCGACAGTTCTTTTCTACAGCACTGGCTAGCGGAGAAAAGTCTTGACCCTTGCCATCTCCACCTGCAATTAATACTACTTTCTGCGGCTGATCATTCTTAGTCATCCCATTAATAGCTGCGCAAGTTGCACCGACATTGGTGCCTTTTGAGTCATCAACATAATCTACATTATCGATATTGGCGACCCACTCAACCCTATGTGGAAGACCTGTAAAGTTTTGCAGTGCGGCAACAATACTTTCTTTTTCTATGCCTACTGCATCGCTTAAAGCTGCTGCTGCAAGTGCATTTGCTAGATTATGTTGACCAGTAATTTTTAACTCACTAGATTTACATAACTTACGTTTTCCATGCGCTAAATATTGCAATCCTTCAGCATTAATTAATCCAAAATCACTTGCTGTTAAAGCCTCATTTAACCCAAAAGTAAATGTTCTTCTAGGGGTATTATTTTCAAGACTCATAGCCAAAGTCATCGCATCATCACGATTAAAAATCGCTGCTGCAGCATGCGTTAAAATTCGAACTTTAGCGTTAGCATAATCTTCAAATGTAGCGTATCTATCCATGTGATCTTCAGTCACATTTAAGATTGTTGCCGCATCTAAAATTAAACTATTTGTTGTTTCTAATTGAAAACTAGAAAGTTCTAACACATAAATGTCTGGCACTTCCATCTGCAAAGCATCTAACACAGGTAAACCAATATTACCTGCGACGATTGTTTTTAAACCAGCCTGTTTGCAAATTTCACCAACAAGGCTAGTGACGGTAGTTTTTCCGTTCGAACCAGTGATGCCTATCACTTTTGTATTTTTTAACCGATATTGTGCAAATAACTCAACATCGCCAATCACTGGTATACCATGAGCAATCGCAACTTTGACTGAAGGGTCAGATAAAGGTACACCTGGACTAATCACAATGACTTCTGCACTTAACAACACTTCTTGCTGAAATTTGCCCTTATAAATTGAAAGGTTAGGCATAGCCTTCATAAGCGCATCTATATTGGGCGGGTTGTCACGTGAATCAGCCACAGACAATATTGCACCTTGCTTGTCTAGCCAACGCAATGCCGAGAGTCCTGTTTCACCAAGACCAAGCACTAAAACACGTTTATTTTTAAGTTCCAGCTTCATCTATATTTTTATCTAAGTTTTAAGGTTGAAAGCCCAACCAAAACAAGCATCATGGTAATAATCCAAAACCGCACCACCACTTGCGTTTCTTTCCACCCTTTTTGCTCATAATGATGATGTAATGGCGCCATTAAAAAAATTCGTTGTCCTACCCCAGTTTTATGCTTGGTGTATTTAAAATAAAGCACCTGTAGCGCTACCGAAAAAGTTTCTACCACAAACACACCACCCATAATAAAAAGTACAATTTCTTGTCTCACTATGACTGCGACAACGCCTAAGGCAGCACCTAAGGCCAAAGCACCTACATCACCCATAAAAACTTCTGCTGGATAAGCGTTAAACCATAAAAACCCTAAGCCTGCTCCTGCCATTGCAGCACAAAAAACCATGAGTTCACCCGCGCCTGCCACATAAGGAATTCCCAAGTACTTAGAGAAATACAAATGCCCAGCAACATAGGCAAATATAGCTAATGCTGCTCCCACCATCACAGTCGGCATAATAGCTAACCCATCTAAGCCATCTGTTAAATTGACTGCATTGCTACTACCTACAATGACTAAATATGTGAGGGCAATAAATCCAACAACGCCAAGAGGAAGTACTAAGTTTTTAAAAAACGGAAAAATTAGCGTTGTTTCTGACATTATTCTTGGTGCGCTAAATGAATCAATCACACACTGAAGTAACCGAACACACTCTGTCGATAGTTGAGCTGAATACCACAAAAAAATTGCCACACCAAAACCAATCACACTTTGCCAAAAATACTTCGCTTTGGCTGATAAGCCTTTAGGGTTTTTGTATACCACTTTACGATAATCATCTACCCAGCCTATGGCGCCAAATCCTAATGTTGTGATTAACACCACCCAAATATACTTATTATGCAAATCACCCCATAACAAGGTTGCTATTGATATTGCAACCAAAATCAGCGCACCTCCCATAGTTGGCGTGCCCGCTTTTATCAAATGTGTTTGCGGTCCATCATCACGCACTGACTGGCCCACCTTGTATTCGGTAAGCTTACGTATCATTTTTGGTCCTACCATAAACGAAATCATTAGCGCAGTAAGTGTGGCCAACACTGCGCGTAAAGTAATGTAGTTAAACACATTAAATCCACGAATATCATGCGCAAAGTAACGAGCGAGTTCTAATAACATTAACTTTCCCCCTGACTATTATTTTTTTCTAATATTTGATCTACGACTTGCTCCATCTGCATAAAACGCGACCCCTTAACCAGTACAGTCGTATTCGCATCTAACAGATGTTTTAAATGAGCAACCAATGTTGCTAAATGAGTATAGTGTTGAGCACTTTCACCAAACGCATTGCTGGCTCTAGCGCTTAAATCACCAAATGTTAGTAATTGAGAGATGCCTTTTTGCTTAGCATAACTTCCAATCTCTGAATGCATTTCTGATGCGTCAGTACCTAATTCCGCCATATCTCCCATGACAAAAATTTTTATACCCTTTTGATTGGCTAGCACATCAACGGCTGCTTTCATCGAATCTGGGTTTGCGTTATAAGTATCATCAATTACCACAGCGCCATTAGATGCAGACAGCCAATTCAAGCGCCCTTCTACTGCACCAAAAACAGCCAGTCCTCTTGCAATATCTTCATTTGAGATTTTCACGGCATAGCATGCTGCGCTTGCCGCTAAGGCATTTTGGATATTGTGTACTCCTAACACGCTTAACTTAAACTCAATAGTCCCTGATGGCGTTTTAAGATTTAACAGAGTTGAATTTCCATCCATTTGATAAGTTGCGCTGATATCTGATTGATTATCCAGACCAAACGTAATCACTTTTCTTTTTAGATTTAATTTTTTCCAATAACCTGCAAAATGATTATCTGCGTTAATGATAGCGATTCCGCCATCAGTTAAACCCTCGAAAATTTCACCTTTTGCACGCGCAATTGCCTCACGAGAGCCTAATTCACCAATATGTGCAGTGCCTGCATTATTAATAACCGCGATATTTGGCTGTGCAATATTTGTTAAGTATCGAATTTCACCTTCATGATTCATTCCCATCTCAATGACTGCAGCCGAATGTTCTGCACGAATTTTTAATAAGGTAAGCGGCATTCCAATGTCGTTATTCAAATTCCCTTTCGTGGCTAAAACACTGCCTTTCGCTGTTACTAAAATAGCTGCGATCATTTCTTTTACAGTGGTTTTACCATTACTTCCAGTGACAGCAATCAGCGGCAAACTAAACTTTAGTCGCCAATATTTTGCAAGTTGACCCAATGCCAACCTTGTATCTGCAACAATAATTGCGGGAGTTAAACTGGCATTTTCATTTGAGATTAATACTGCAACCGCACCTTGTTTAAGGGCTTCTTCAGCATAGGTATTACCATCAAATCGTTCACCTTTAATTGCAATAAATAATTGATTTTTAAAAATATTTCTGCTGTCTATTCCAATGCTTTCACAAAGCACATCTGAGCCTTGCATGCGACCATCGACAGCTTTGGCAATTTCTGAAAGCATTAACATTAGAATTTGCCTCCATAAATTTTCAGCACATCTTTGGCTTGCTCAATATCACTAAGAGGTAATTTCTTACCATTAATTTCTTGGTATTCCTCATGTCCTTTACCAGCAATTAAAACGATATCGCCTGGTTTTGCAGAAAAAATACCCACAGAGATTGCTTTAGCACGGTCTTCTTCTATTGCAAAGTTACCATGTAGCCCAACCGCAATATCTGCTATGATTTTTTCAGGGCTTTCTAATCGAGGATTATCAGAAGTCACCACCACAGCACTTGCAATATCGCTTGCAATTTTGCCCATAAGCGCGCGCTTACTTTTGTCGCGATCACCGCCGCAACCAAAGATGCAAATCACTTTGCCGGTCGTTTGTTCTTTTAAAGTCATCAGCACTTTCTCTAGCGCATCAGGCGTATGTGCATAATCTATCACTACCATTGGCGCTTGCCCGCCGCCAATTTGTTCCATTCGTCCTTTGGCAGACCGAATATGCGAAATCGCTTCTACTGCGTCTTCTATATTCACCTTTGATACTAGCAATGTAGCCAAAACAGCCAAGACGTTATACACATTAAAACGTCCAATTAGATTTGCTTTTACTGGCGCATTACCATAAGGCGTTTCTGCATAAAACACCAAATGCGTGTCTTCAAAACGTAAATCAACTGCTTTAACCTGCCCTGAATCTATGCCATATGTGAGCACTTCCGTTCTACCACCAAACAATGATATTTCCAGCTCCTGCCCAAAAGCATCATCAGCATTTAATACTGCGTATTTCAAATTATCTTTTACAAACAAACTACGCTTTGCATCAGCATAAGCTTCAAAAGTACCATGATAATCAAGGTGGTCTTGTGTTAAGTTACTTAATACTGCAACGTTGAAACTTACGCCATTCACACGGCCCTGACTTAACCCATGAGACGATACTTCCATTGCAACCACTTCTGCCTGATCATTTACGTATGAAGCCAGCATCTCTTGTAGTGATATTGCATCTGGCGTAGTATTCACGGCAGGACTTAACTGATTTGGCAGCCCATTTCCCAAAGTGCCTATCACCGTAGCTTTTTGATTTAAGTGATTAAAGCATTGTGCAAGCCATTGTGTAATTGAAGTTTTTCCGTTAGTCCCTGTAACACCTATCATCCATAATTTTTGAGATGGATTTTTATAAAACTGACTGGCTACAAAACCTGCTTGCAAACGTAATTTTCTAATGGGGATATTTTCTACTTGCCATTCAGGATTCCAAATGAAAGCTTCTGGATCCCATAGTATTGCACTAGCCCCGTTATTTATTGCATCTTGAATGTAATCTCGCCCATCTGAATTTTCGCCCGGATATGCCAAAAACAGGGTATTTGCTGAAACCTTGCGGCTATCGGAAGCAATATTTGTGATGCGATGTTGAATGGTATATTTACTCATACAACCTCTTTAGCATCATCAGTGGTTTCAGGTGGAATCACGATATTGGTATTAGGCGAATCTTGCGGCACTGCCAACATACGGAGCGCATCGGCCATTACCGCTGCAAATACTGGTGCAGCAGCTACGCCACCATAATATTGATCATTCTGAATATTTGGCTCATCAATCATCACCGCCATAATAAGACGTGGGTTTGAGGCTGGCGCTATACCAACAAATGAAGCAACATACTTGTCTGCCTCGTAGCCTTTTGGCCCTATTTTATGTGCAGTACCTGTTTTGCCACCTACTCGATAACCCGCCACTTGTGCTCTTAATGCAGTACCCCCAGGCTGCACAACAAGCTCCAGCATTGCCTTTACATCATTAGCAACCTTTGCTGAAAATACCTGATGTCCAACTGAAGGCTCTTTAAGCTTGGTTAATGAAACCGGTTTGATTTCACCATCGTTAGCAAATACCGTATAAGCCCGCGCAAGTTGCAGCAAAGTCACACTGATGCCATGACCGTAAGACATAGTGGCCTGCTCAATTGGTCGCCATGTTTTATAAGGTCTTAATATGCCTGCCGCCTCGCCAGGGAAGCCAATATTGGCACGAGAACCAAATCCTAGCTGGTTAAAAGTACTCCATAGCTCTTCTTTTTTTAAGCTCAACGCCATTCTTGATGAGCCTACATTTGAAGATTTTTGTATGACCTGTGAAACCGTCAAAATTCCATGCTCATGAGAGTCGCGTATCGTTGCTGGTCCGATAGTCATTGAACCTGGCGCTGTTTGAATTTTTGTTTCTGGCGTATAGTCCCCGAACTGCATTGCAGCGGAAGCAGTAACTGCCTTCATGGTGGATCCAGGCTCAAACATATCAGTAATAGCACGGTTGCGCGTTTTGCCTTTGATATTAATTGGATTATTTGGGTTGTAGGTTGGTAAATTAACCATGGCAAGCACCTCACCAGTTTTGGCATCTAAAATCACCACAGCGCCCGCTTTTGCTTGATGTTTTTCAACCGCTTTTGAAAGCTCTCTAAATGCCAGATACTGCAATCTACGGTCAATACTTAACTCCAAATCCTGACCGTCTTGTGGCACTTTTACTGCCTCCAAATCTTCTACAATATGGCCTTGCCTATCTTGAATGACTCTGCGACTACCCGATTTTCCAGAAAGTAGGCTATTTTTCGCCAGTTCAAAACCTTCTTGGCCATTATCATCAATGCCAGTAAACCCAACCAAATGCGCCGTCACATCTCCCGCAGGATAAAAACGCTTATATTCTCGTTGTAAAAATACACCTGATATTTTCAAACTCATCACTTTTGCTGCAAGCTCAGGCGAAATACGACGCTTCAGATAGACAAACTCACGCTCCCTATTGGCTATTTTTTTATCTATATCTTTTACTTTTACTTTTAATAGGTTAGCAAGTAAGATTTTTTGTTTTTTATTGATTTCCACATCTGGCGGACTCAACCAAACAGACTCTACTGGACTGCTAATCGCAAGAAGCTCTCCATTTCTATCGGTTATTTTGCCGCGGTGGGCTTGTAAGACTAGAGCACGACTATAACGAGCATCACCTTTTTTCTGCAAAAATTCTTTATGTAAGCTCTGTAAATAAATACCTCGCGCAAACAAACCAGCGAATAACGCCAACAAGCCAATAAGCAATACACGTCTACGCCAAGCCGGTAACTTAACAATCTGATGTCGAGTTTTATCGTAAGCCATTTTTATCGTGACATATCTTCTAAAGAAATCACCTGAATTCGTTTAGCATCAGGCACTTGCATTTGTAATTTTTTAGTCGCAAATTCTTCTACTTTTGAGTGCATTGCCCAAGTGCTTTGCTCTAGCTGTAGTTGACCATATTCAGTGTCATAGTTTTTAGCAATGTTTTGCAATTGCTCCAACTCAAAATACAATTTGCGTGCTTTGTGTTGCGATGTGACTACTCCTAAAGCCACAGCAATTAAAACAAAAAATAAGGATAAATTTAAACGAGTCATTTATTTAATCAGGCAATAGCCGTTCTTTCTGCAACACGCATTACTGCGCTTCTTGCACGCACATTTAATTTAATCTCATCCGCACTTGGCTTGATTGCCTTGCCCACCATTTTTAAGCGCGACTGTGGCAAATCTTTTGCTTTGATAGGGAAGTTTGATGGCAAGTCATCTCTATTTTCTTCACTACTAATAAAGCGCTTTACTATTCTGTCTTCTAGTGAATGAAAGCTAATTACAACCAACCTGCCTCCCACAGCTAGCAAATCAAGGCATTTAGGTAAAATTAGCGATAACTCCTCAAGCTCCTGATTGACGTAAATCCGTAGAGCTTGAAAGGTGCGCGTTGCAGGGTTCTGCCCCGGTTCGACCTTGGGGATTGCACTTGCCACGACCTTGGCAAGCTGTCCTGTAGTGGTGATGGCGCGCCCGTCTGTGCGCTCCTTAATAATCGCCCTTGCAACCTGCTTAGCAAACCGTTCTTCACCATAATGTTTTATTACCTCTCCTAATTGTTGCTCTGAAATAGCAGCTAACAGCTCTGCGACTGTTTTGCCACGCGTCTGATCCATGCGCATATCAAGCGGACCATCAAACCTAAAACTAAAACCACGATCACCTTCGTCGATTTGCGGTGAGGAAATACCCAAATCCAGTAATATGCCATCGACATGCGTTAAATTGTTATTAACTACCAATTGATTAATTTCGGAAAAATGCCGATGCTCTATTTTGAATCTGGCGTCTTTAATCGCTTTACCTACCTCCACCGCTGCTAAATCTCTATCCATGGCAAACAAGCGGCCTGCCTCACCCAATTGAGATAATATTTTTTTGCTATGACCACCGCGCCCAAATGTCCCATCAATATAAATACCACTTGGATTTATATTCAGGGCATCTACGGCATCATTGAGTAAAACTGTGATATGTTTTGAATATTGCGTCATGGTTGATACAGATGCTTTGGCCGAAATGGGGGTTAGCTTGGGCGCCGAAGTTGCGCCCGTCATCATAGTGAAAAACCTTCTAGTTCTGCTGGCAGCTCTAAATTGCCTTCCCCCATTAAGGTAGCCAACTGCGCATCCCAAGCTTCAATATCCCACAACTCAAAATGAGTTCCTTGACCAACAAACATCACTTCTTTATTTAAATTGGCAAACTTACGAAGCACTGGATTCACCAAAAGCCTACCCGTGGCATCTAACTCCAAAGGGTCTGCCTGTCCTACTATCATGCGTTTAATTGCACTAGTTTTCGGATTAAAACTAGACAGTGCAGTCAGTTTAGCTTGGATAGGCTCCCATGCAGGCCGAGGGTACAACAGTAAACATTTATCTGGATGAGCGGTCAACACAACATTGCCAGCACTTTGCACGAGTAAGGCATCACGATGTTTAGCAGGCACAGCTAATCTACCCTTAACATCCAAACTTAAATTTGTAGCGCCGCTAAACATATCTAAATAAAAAACCTTATAATTGCCTAAGTAAAAAGTGTGAAGAATTAACTAATTTTACAAATTCTCCACAAAACTCCACTTTTCACCACCAAAGTGAACTATAGATAAAAAAAAAGTGCTTTGCAAGCACTTTAAGTTTTTTTCTTTACAAGACAAAGACTTAGCGAATAATTTGGCTATTTTTACAAAAAAAATATCTTATTATAATCAACAACTTAAAATAGTTAGTGAATGTAAAATATTAGCGTTACTATTTATGTAATTGAATTAAATAGGCGCCGGAAATGGCCTGAAAATCCCATCAAATAAGCTGCTTTCTAGTTAGACCTACAAGCCTTTCCTTAACTCACTAAATCCAAAAATTCTGCATTTATCCCCCATATGGAGGATTGTTGTAACTTTTGAAGCGCTTAGAATTCTCTATAGGAAATTTGAGTTAAATCAACAAGATATAACTGAAGAATAAGAAGTATAGCCAAACAAAAAAAAGAAGCGGCAAACTGTGTTAAAACAGCACTCCCACCCCCATTTAGGGATGTGAGTTATTAAAGAGTTGTCGGTATACAACTCTTTAGAAACTTAAGTCGCAAACGTAGCATGACCCCTTAACCGCACCTTATAAAATAGGTGCGGTTCTTTTTTGAGAGAGCCTACAGAAAAAAGGAAGCTAGCCGATAAGCCGGGTTCTGTCGCATATTGCTATACGTGACAGTCATTCATCTAGGCGCATAATTGCTTATGCACTCAAGCTATCTACCCGCTGGTAGCGCGAGCCACGCCTTATTTACTTCCGTAAAAACACCAGCCTATTTGATATTGCTGCAGATGGAGGTTACCGCGTTTCACATCCACGCCCGAAGGCGCTTACTCGTCTCTGTGGCCCTGTTCCTCGTCTCACGACGTACGGCCGTTAGCCGTCATCTTGCTCTATGCAGCCCGGACTTTCCTCCCCCACGGATGGCGGCGACTGTCTAGCTAGCTTCGAAACCATTCTAACACAAGCAAACTCCCCTGAAGCTTGGCAAGTTAACGAATCAAATACAAGCAAATAATCTAGAACTTTCCTTTTCCACCCAGGGAACCGCGATTGTAGTCTTTATCCCCTGGCAGAATGCAGCGGCCATAGCCGAAATTAGCACGCTGCGCGCCTTTGGGGCAAATTTGATTTTCTGGATGCTGGCTTGCAATGGCATTTGCCTCGACTGCTTTTTTTGTATCTACGTACTCCCAACCGCCATTAGGGTGCAAGATCACTTTATCGCCTTTGGAAGTCGTAGCCTCAATATCTTGATAAGTATCTGCAAGTAGAAAATTTGCATTCACCAATAAACAACTAAGCAGAAAAAACCTGATTAACATGATTCAACTTTCCCCTTAACCAAATACTTTTTGAACTTAAATAACATGTTATTTAAAAGTGATGAGTTTAATTGCTACGGCTTTACAATCAGGCCATTTTTAACTGATTTAACCCCTTTAACCCCTGCAGCAATGCGTTGTGCGCGTGCTTTAGTGGCTTCGTCATCTACAAAACCACTTAAAATCACAATATCATCTTTTGTCTCGACACTCACTTTAAAGCTTCTAAAGTTTTTCTCAAGCAAATAATTTGCCTTTACTTTTGAGGTAATTGCGCTATCACGCGCGGCCTGCTTGGCCTCTTTTTGCTGCACAGCCGATTTATAAGTCGCGTATTCATCTTGGTTGAGACTGCCATTATGATTTTTGTCTGCTTTGTTAAAGCCACCACCATCAAAAATTGAATCTTTAGTCGCTTCTGACGCACTTAACTTACTATTGCCGTCTGCATCTAATAATTTAAATTCTCGTTGATAGATGTTTTGATCTGACGGATCGGGCGTAATAGCAAGCGCTGAAACGCTAACAAAACACATGGCAAAAGCAAAAAAAACTGCTGTTAAAACTTTCATATTTAATTCTCCAAATTGCATTTTTACTAAGCCTGAATAATTTTCCAGTGTATTAGCTGACCTGCCCTTAATGGTACTAGACTATCATTTCCCAACGTGAGTTCATCTGGTACTTGCCAACTGGCTTTTTCCAAAGTAATTTTGCTTACATTACGCGGCAACCCATAAAAGTCTGCGCCATAAAAACTAGCGAATGCTTCAAGCTTATCTAATGCATCGGCCATCTCAAACACCTCTGCATAAAGTTCTATTGCTGCATGGGCAGTATATACGCCAGCACAGCCGCAGGCAGCTTCTTTGGCGTATTTGGCATGCGGCGCGCTATCGGTACCCAAGAAAAACTTAGAGTTGCCTGAAATAGCTGCTTTTACTAGTGCCTGTCGATGTTCCTCACGCTTTAACACTGGCAAGCAATAATGATGCGGCTTTATTCCGCCCTTAAACATATCGTTTCGATTCATCAACAAATGGTGAGCTGTAATAGTGGCAGCAACGTTACTTGGTGCACTTGCCACAAAATCTGCTGCATCTTTAGTAGTAATGTGCTCAAATACAACTTTAAGCTTTGGATAGCGCTTTAACAGTGTTTCCATATAGCGCCCGATAAATACCTTTTCGCGATCAAATATGTCAATATTGGCATCTGTCACCTCGCCATGCATCAGAAGTGGCATACCAACCTGCTCCATCGCTTCAAGCGCTTCTGCACAAAACCCTAAATTAGTCACACCAGAGTCGCTATTCGTCGTCGCACCAGCAGGATAAAGCTTCACGCCATGCACAAATCCACTTGCTTTAGCGCGTTTAATTTCATCCGCCGTTGTATTGTCTGTCAAGTACAAAGTCATTAATGGCTCGAAATTTACGCCTTTTGGCAGCGCTTCCAGAATGCGCGTTCTATATGCCTCGGCGAGGAAAGTCGTTGTAACGGGCGGGCGCAAGTTTGGCATCACAATCGCACGCGCAAATTGTCGGGCGGTGTCTGGTAAAACAGATTTAAGTGCATCGCCATCCCGCAAATGTAAGTGCCAATCGTCTGGGCGCGTAAGTGTAATTTTAATTGTCATGCGTTTTATCTTTATTTATCTTTTTTGAGCTTTAAGGCAAATTCGTATAAATCATTTTTCTTTAACTGTGTAATTTCTGTTGCGAGCGTGACCGCATGCTTTAGTGGTAAATTTACTAGCAAACATTTTAATATACGTTGTGCTTCCTCGCTAATTTCTTGTGTTTCTATTACTGGTGCAGCTTCTATTAACAATACAAACTCACCGCGCTGTTGGTTAGCATCGGCCTGCATCCAAGCAATCGCTTGACTTACGGGGCAGGTGTAAACTGTCTCGAATGTCTTGGTTAGTTCTCGCGCAAAAGTAATATTACGCTTTTCGCCCAATACCTTGGCAATATCCTCCACACATTCCACAATACGATGTGGCGCTTCGTACAAAACCAAAGTAACCGATAACGATTTTAAGCTTTCCAACGCTTTACGCCTTGCTGCACCACTTGCAGGCAGAAACCCATGAAAGTAAAAGCCATTTTGAACAATACCACTTGCAGATAATGCTGTAATCACAGCACTGACTCCAGGAATTGGCACTACTTTTATCTGCGCCTTACGCACCGCATCCACCACAACCGCCCCTGGGTCGCTAATGCCAGGGGTGCCAGCGTCAGTCACTAACGCAATATTTTCTCCATTTTTAAGCAAAATTAACAGTTTTTCTGCTGCTTGATTTTCGTTATGCTCATGTACTGCGATGAGCTTTTTACTCAGCCCAAGATGCGCTAACAGGCCTGCAGTATGGCGCGTATCTTCAGCGGCTATCGTATCTACATGTTTAAGCGTCTCTATTGCGCGTAGCGTAATATCGCCCAAATTTCCGATTGGCGTTGCAACCACATATAATTTACCGTATTCCTTCATTATTGCAATTTTAAGCTAAAGCCGCCAATACGCCTAAAAGTATATGTCATAAAAATCAACGTAAATAATGCTGGATTGGAAGCTGAAAAGCTAACTGCAACTTTTTTGATTGAGCACGGCCTTAAAACTTGTGACTCAAAAAATTGTCATTGCGGTTTTGGTGAAATTGATTTAATTTTGAAAGATGGCAAAACCATCGTGTTTGTTGAAGTAAGAATTGAGAAGAAACCGTCAATTCGGCCATGCGGGCAGCTGTATAACCCAGTAAAAACAGCAGAAATTAATATTGCCTGCACAACATTTTTACAATTGCATTCTATAAAAATAGGCCAGCCAGCCTGTCGTTTTGATATAGTTTTGATGAATAGAGCCAATTTACAAAGTATAGAGTGGCTCAGTAATGCTTTTGAAACATAATTGGCGTATTATTCGCAAAAATAATGTGCTTATATTTAAACCTACAAGCTGAACAAACTATTGCAATGCGCAATTTGACCATGTTCAAACACTATAATTCCTGAGGAGTATTGAATGCGTATATCAAATCCACAACAAATCAAACATCTAGCTGTTCAAGTAATTTTTAGCCTTGCCGTTATGTCATCATTAGCCGCTTGCGTGCCTATTGTTGCAGGTGGTGCGGCAGCGGGCGGCGCAGTTGCTGCCGATAGACGTACATCTGGCATATTTGTTGAGGATGAAAATATCGAATTAAAAGCAGTTAAGTATGCAGAAACCTCACTAGGTGAAAATGCGCACATTAATATCACGAGCTATAACCGAAATGTTTTGCTAACAGGCGAAGCGCCAGACGAAGAAACAAAAGCGAAGGCAGAAGCTTTTGCAAAAAGCATCCAAAACGTGCTTACCGTCACTAACGAGATTGTGGTCGGACCAAAATCTTCATTTAGTTCACGCAGTAATGATGCATATTTAACGTCTAAAGTTAAAACACAGTTTGTGACCGAAAATAGATTCCAAGCAAATTACGTGAAAGTAGTCACAGAAAATAGCGTAGTGTACTTATTAGGCATCGTCAATCAAGCCGAAGCTGACGCTGCCACAGAAATTGCAAGCAACACTAGCGGTGTAGAAAAAGTAGTAAAAGTGTTTGAGTATGTAAATTAATACAATTAGATAAATTAAGAAACCAAAGTAATTGAAAGAAAAATATGGCCAACCCAATTAGCATGTCAGAAAAGAAGTTAAATGATGGTAAAACTGAAATTATTATTCAGAGCAACACGCGCGATGGCAAAGCGTTTCGCCCAAGCGATTGGATAGACCGTATTTGTAGTACTTTTGCTACATTTGGTGAAAACCGCAAATTGCGCTATTCGCCTTATTTAAAACCAGAAGTGATTAGTGGCGTGCGTTGCCTTGTGGTAGACATGAAACTTCAAGAAGTCAGCCCAGAAAGATTTGAAGAGTTGATGCAATTTGCCAATGAAAATAAACTCAATGTCTTGGATGAAGCTGGCAATAGCATTGAAGTACCACTTAACAGTTAAATTAAGTTAAATTTATTTCAACTCACTTGAGATAATGGCTTCAAGATATTTTTTGGTGACAATTCCGCGCTTAGTTTTTACGAGTCGACCCTGAGGATTGTAAATGTAGGTGGTAGGTAGCACTTCTGAACTCCCGATTTGCTTCCTCACCGCATCATCCCCCAACACAATTGGGTATGACATCAGCATGTCGTCAACATACTGAGCGACTTCTTTTGGACTTTGGTAATCAAACGCCACACCTATGACCATTATATTTTTATTTCTGTGCTTATCGTACAAAGCGACCAAATCTGGCACCTCTTCTAAGCATGGCGGGCACCAAGTTGCCCAATAATTCACAATCACCCATTTACCTTTATATTGCGACAAGGTATGCTTTGTTCCTGCTGTGTCATTTAGTACAAAATCATCTGCGCCATAACTTAATTTTATAAAGCTAAATAGCAGAATCAACCACAAACAATTTAAAAATGATTTTTTATACAACATAAGTCTTTAAATAATATAAGATATCAGCAAAGTTGCTCAGCTTAAAAAAGTTAGTTAAACTAAAGTGACAAATCTAGAATTTCACACTATATTAATGAATTCCATTTGGAGTTTGTATGGTAATAAGCTTTAAGCTACCTAGTTTAGATGATAACCCAATTTTATTGGCGGAGACACGCACACATAAAATTAACGAGTTCATTCAAAAGCTACCATTTGGCGACCCAATTACTGCGGCAAATGACTTAATTGATGAACTTCAAATTTTAAACACTCAAAAAGTTGCATTTTCTAATCGCCTGAACGCGCTAGAATTGTATCGCCCAGCGGCAATTCAGATTTATAAGGATCTGATTCTGCATTTTAGTAATGCGAGCTTACCTCTCACAAAAAATGAAGGGACTTTTGCGGATGTTGCAGTTAAACTATGGCAAGAATTTGCCTACGGCTATAAGCTTTCTTTAATCGACTTGCAAAATAAAATCCTGTCGATTAATAGCAGCAAAACTGCAGCGCAGGTGATTCAGCGTGCAATCCATACTTTTAAAGAAATTGCTTTAATTCATCACCTTTGTTACCGCACGCCGCCTTCTAGCCTATGGGCAGAGCTACATAAGCTTTATTTTTGCGCACTACAACAATCTGCGCAAAAACTGTCTGTCATAGATCAGTTGGCAATGAATAATGTGAGTTCGATAAATCTTATCTACACTCAAATATTGCTGATGGAATTGGCTGACCCACAACATTTAGCCAGTGCTGACATTTTAAAGACGGACACCTATCTTTCTAACATTGCAGAGCATGCTGAGCTGAGACCTCTAGGATTAATAGATAATCCAGCTGGGGTATTTATAGTCGCTTTAGATGGCGATAAACCACCAACTCCGGTTGCAAAAAACAAAGAAATGCCAGATGAAGCAACTGATATTCTTCTTGTTACTGTAAATTTAGCCAGACAAATTCATCAGCACATCAAACTATTGCAAGACGGTATAGTACCTAATGATGGTTATTTACCAAGTCACGCAATAGAAAACCAATATCAAGATTTACTTGCGCAACTTATTAAAAACTTTGGTAAAGCACAGCAACGCATTTTTTCTAGATCTAAAAAAAGCGATGGTGTTGAGCTTGGCATTGGTTTAATTTCAGCGCACCATTTGCTTAAAACAGGTAAACCTCATGCGAAACATGACAATGTCGAGGGCGCCATCAAACCATCTCGTTGGCAAATTTTAAATGTAAGTGCAGGTGGTTATGCCCTAAGAAAATTTAGCTCTTCTGCTGCTTCAGCCAAAGTTGGGGATGTGGTTGCTATGAAAAACAGCAAAAGCGCTTCGTGGGAGTTAGCAGTATTGCGATGGGCAAATATCAACGATATGAATCAGCTAGATGTAGGTGTAGAGTTAATTTCACCAAGCGCAAGCGCTGATATTGCAAAAGTTGATAATAACGGCGTACCCATTGAAGGTGAAGCATTACTTTTGCCAGAAATAAGCGCCCTAAAACAATCTGCAAGCATTATCACCGCACGCAGCTTTTGCAAAGTAGGTAACATTTTGAGCTTTACTAAGCATCAAAAAATTCTCGTTAACAAGCTAGTCGAACGCAGCGCTAGATTTGAACGCTTTGAATACAGCTTGATATAAGTTAAATGATGTTGTTATACTAATAATATTAAAGTACTATTGCTATTACATCACTATCAGCAATACAAATTACAATTTAATTTATAAATCTATATTCAGTTTTTAAGTTCCTTTAAAAATAAAAGCAAAAATTCATAGGCTTATAGGCTGAGTTTTACAACAACTTAAGCAACTCACCAAAATTTATACCGAGGTTAAAATGAGCGAAAACATTACCCATTTAAGCGATGCTGCCTTTGAGCAGGAAGTTTTACAGTCGCCACTGCCAGTTTTAGTAGACTACTGGGCTGAGTGGTGTGGTCCTTGCAAAATGATTGCACCCATTTTAGATGATATTTCTAAGGAATATGCGGGTCGTCTAAAAGTAGCGAAACTCAACATCGACGACAACCAGCAAACACCACCAAAATATGGTATTCGCGGAATACCTACATTAATGTTATTTAAAAATGGTAATGTAGAAGCGACTAAAGTGGGCGCTTTGTCTAAATCACAACTTACCGCATTTATAGACAGCAATATATAGTATGAAATTTTGCCTGCTGGCCTTGGTTAAGTAATGTCAGCAGGTATTTTAAATATCTCTAGGTAAAATATAACGAATTCCTTTTTTCTAACCCGTCTCTTTGTTGCAGTTCCCTTCTAGCGAGTCCTCACATGTATCTATCCGACCTTAAACACCTTCCTGTCACCGAATTAGTTGAAATGGCAATTGCTGACGAAATTGAAAATGCTAGCCGCATGCGCAAGCAAGAGGTTATTTTCGCTATTCTTAAAAACAAAGCAAAAAAAGGCGATAGTATTTTTGGTGAAGGAACCTTAGAAGTTTTACAAGATGGGTTTGGATTTTTACGCTCACCAGATACATCCTACTTAGCGGGCACTGATGATATTTATGTTTCACCTTCTCAAATTCGTCGTTTTAACCTACACACTGGCGATTCAATTCAAGGTGAGATTCGAACGCCAAAAGATGGTGAACGCTATTTTGCGCTTGTTAAAGTTGACTTGGTCAATGGCGAAGCACCTGAAAACACCAAACACAAAATTCTGTTTGAAAACCTAACACCACTATTTCCTACTGTTCCGCTTAAATTAGAGCGTGATATTCGTGGTGAAGAAAACGTGACCAGCCGCGTCATTGATATGATTGCGCCGATAGGTAAAGGTCAACGCGGCTTGCTAGTGGCAAGCCCAAAAAGTGGTAAAACGGTCATGATGCAAAATATTGCACATGCAATTACTGCAAACCATCCAGACTGTATATTAATTGTATTGCTTATTGATGAGCGCCCTGAAGAAGTTACAGAAATGACGCGTTCAGTCAAAGGTGAAGTGGTAGCTTCAACCTTTGATGAACCCGCAACGCGCCATGTACAAGTGGCAGAAATGGTGCTTGAAAAAGCCAAACGCTTGGTTGAGCATAAAAAAGATGTGGTGATTTTACTAGACTCTATTACTCGTTTAGCACGCGCTTATAACACAGTTATCCCTTCTTCTGGCAAAGTGCTGACTGGCGGCGTTGACGCAAATGCCCTACAAAAACCTAAAAGATTTTTTGGTGCAGCGCGTAATGTTGAAGAGGGTGGTTCACTCACCATTATCGCTACAGCGCTTGTAGATACTGGTTCAAGGATGGATGATGTAATTTATGAAGAATTTAAAGGCACGGGCAATATGGAAATTCACCTTGACCGTCGTATGGCCGAGAAACGAATTTACCCAGCAATTAATGTAAATAAATCAGGCACTCGTAAAGAAGAGTTACTCATTGAAAAAGATGTATTGCAGAAAATTTGGGTGTTACGCAAGTTACTTTACCCGATGGACGATTTGGAAGCAATGGAGTTTTTGTTAGATAAAATCAAGCAAACTAAAAATAATGCTGATTTTTTTGATAGCATGAGACGCGGTTAATAATTATAGATTAGGATATTAACTCAACAATTTATCGGCGATTGCTTGTAATTTTGGTGAAACGAATCTTTTTTGTTGTACGCTTGTTTCCATAATTTCAATGAGACTTTGTATTGCAGCGCGGTAACCTCGCTCGAATACCCAATATTGGCATTCATCTGTATTCAATAAGTCTGAGCGCTATAGCTCATCGCAAAGTACTTTAAATGCGTCCATTGTAGCGCTATTGTTGTTAAAATTTATTTAGCAGCCCCAAATTAGTGTTATATTTTTTTGTCTAGTTAATTATACGCAATCTGTCACAGAAATTAGCCTTTCAGCTAGGCTTTGTAACTTGGGCGATACAAACTTTCTCACCTGAACTCCAGTTTCTGCGATATCCATTAACTCTTGTACTGCAGCACGATAACCACGTTCAAACACCCAGTACGGACAATCTTCTGAAGTTTTATCATCGTGTTGAACGTCTACTTTTAATTCACCTTGCAATACATTAAAGGCTTCTAAACAAGCATTTCTATCGTTGGCTTCCATATTGATTCCTCATATTAATTTCCTTCTGCGTATAAAACAACTTATTTCTTATTAACGACTTTTATTAGCTTATCTTTACTATGGAACTAATTGAATTAAAATTCAACTATTTAGTATTCATGTCACATGAAGTTATTGCAATATTTGCCAAAATAATACATAATGCGCGGCTCTACAGAAACTGCTTATTAAAGAAAGAAAAGCATGAAAGCTGAAACACACCCAAATTACCCAGAAATTAACGTTACTTGCAGTTGTGGTAACAAATTTAAAACACGCTCTACCTATGGTCGCGATATGAATATCGAGGTGTGCTCACAATGTCATCCATTTTATACTGGTAAACAGAAAATTTTAGACACTGCTGGTCGCGTTGAAAAATTCAAACAAAAATACGGCATGTAATTTTATTTTTTAATAAAAAAGGCAGCTTTGCTGCCTTTTTTATTATGCGCTGATGGATTGTTCTAATTGCAGTTAACTAAATGCTAAACTAATCATCAATAATTATGGCGAAAATGCGTTTTGATCTAGAACATGACTGGCAAGGCAATATGTCGACCCCCCGCGCTAAAGTAGGGGAAAAAGCCAAGACCCAGTTGCTGCTTGTACTTTGTGCAATTTGGTTGTGCATGGGCTTGATTGGCCATGCGCCATGGAAACCATTTGAGGCTTACTCTATAAGCGTCGTCAAAAATATTATTGATTCTGGAAATTTACTAGCGCCCCATTCCGCAAGCAGCACCCATATTGCGAACCCCCCCCTGTATTACTTAAGTGCGGCAATACTTGGAAAACTACTAAGCCCTATCCTGCCACTACATGATGCTGCACGTATTGTGTCTGGCTTATGGATGGTCATTACATTATTGATGATAGGCATGACTGGCCGAGAATTATGGGGCATAGGCTTTGGACGCCAAACGACGTTTGTATTTATTGGCTCAATTGGCCTGGTATTTAGCGCACACACCTTAATGCCAGCCGTATCCGCACTGACTGGTTTAGCCGCAAGCTTTTACGCACTCGCGCTTGCTAAAAGGCGACCCTATCGTGCTAGCTTACTACTGGGGCTTGGTGTCGCAGTGGCTGGGCTATCTACCGGAATGCAGCCGTTACTGATTATTTTACTAAGCGCCTTTACCTTACCTTGTTTTTTTGCTTTATGGCGAAATACTAGTTATGCAAAAGTTATCGCCTTAGCGCTCGTTGTTGCGAGCCCATTTTTATTGGGCTGGGCATTTTTATGCTACTACTATGATGCAGATATATTCTCTAAATGGTGGGCATTATCATTAAATGGCTTTGCTCTTAATAGTGAACATGTTTATTACGCACAACTACTGTTATGGTACGCATGGCCGGCTTTGCCACTTGCGGCGTGGGGTTTGTGGCGCTTCAGATCTCAGCTACTCCATAAACAAAGATTCCAATTAATGATCACATTTTTTATTGTTGCTTTTATCGTGATTGGCTTTGGTACAAATAAAGAAGTGCTTGCATTGCCATTGCTTATTCCGCTTACAGCAATGGCTGGTGGTAGTATCGAGACTTTAAAACGTGGTACGGCTGGTGCATTAAGTTGGTTTGGGTTTATTTTATTTGGCTTAATGAGCGGACTTATTTGGTTAGGGTGGTCCGCGATGATAACGGGCAGCCCAGCAAAAATAAAAGAACGAATTACGTTTTTATCTGGCATGCAACATTTAAACTTTAGTTTAGTGGCAATGATTATCGCCAGTATCGTTACCCTTATTTGGTTATTTTCAACCTTTCGCACACAGTACTCCAACCGCTCAAGTGCCACTAATTGGGCAATTGGCATGACCTGCGTTTGGACATTGTTAATGACATTGTGGCTGCCTTTGATTGATTCTGCGCGTAGCTATGCTGCGGTGTTTTCTAGCCTGAAACAATCACTGCCTGAAAAATACTCTTGCGTCAAAAGCCAACACTTAGGCGCATCTCAAACAGATTTACTGCATTATTACACCAATATCAACACCTTGCATTTTAAATCTGAGCAAAGCCTTAACTGTGATTTATATTTGATACAAGATGAAAAGGGCCGTGAAAAAGTAGTTGTTGGTAATGATTGGCAGCTGATTTGGAGCGGGAAACGCATCAGTGAAAGAAAAGAGCGTTTTAGGCTTTTTCAGCATATTTAGGCTGTCGCATCAAAATAGCATTTTACCGCCCGCAAGTATGAGCACGAGCGCTAAGATTTTTCTGACAACAGGATTCGCTAATTTTTTACTACCATATTCTGCACCTATTAAGCCGCCTATTATTGCAGCTAACGCCCAATAAATGATTCCATTAGGTAAACTGGGTGATTGGGTTAAAAACCCCGACAAGCCTGAAAGTGAATTCACTAATATAAATGCCGCTGCAACACCAGAAATCACTTTGGTTTTAGCCCACTTAAAGAACAACAATACGGGGCTTAAAAAAATACCGCCGCCCACACCCGTTAACCCTGCTAAAAAACCCAAGCCGGCACCCAGCAACATTTGCACTGACTTTGAAACAGGCTTAACTTCTACATCATCCACTTTATCGGCTTGCACAAAAATGGTATAAGCCGCATAAATTAAGCATAGACCAACGAGTGTTTTGTAAATAGGATTGGGTAGATTTATTTGCCCGCCTACAAATGCGGCGGGAACAGACGTAAGTGCAATTGGCCAAAATAATTGCCAATCAAATGCGCGAACTTTGTAAAATTTATACAGACCGATGGAAGCCACAAGCACATTCAAACATAAGGCTGCAGGCCTCATGGAAGCGGGTGCCATGCCAATGAGCGCGAAAGTTGCTAAGTACCCCGATGCTCCGCCGTGACCGACTGATGAAAACAACAATGCCGCTAAAAAAATAAGCGGCACAAGCAATAAAACATCTGGGATGACTAAAATAAAGTCAGTCAAGAACAAAAGCTAGGGGTTAATATGTTTAGAAATAGCCGCGATGACTTGCGCATGCAAACCTGTGCCTTGCGCTGACTTTACATGCCCCTCAATTTGATTTCGCATGTCTTTAGTCCAAAAGCGATTTAAATGTTGCGCGATATCTTTTTGTGCTTGCGATGCATCCGGCTCAGCTTCAAAAAAGTCGCCAATTTGATTGGCCATTTTAATCAGTGTTTCAGTTTTCATAATAAATTATCTAACTCTATTTTATTTGCATGTGTATAAACCACGCATTGATGATCTCGTAAAAATCCCACCAAAGTCACGCCATATATGTCTGCCAGTCTGATTGCAAGCCCAGTCGGTGCAGAAATCGCCACTAGGATTTGTAAACCAGCTTGGGCTACTTTTTGCACCATTTCATAACTGGCTCGGCTAGATGTCATTACAAAGCCGCTATTTTTCTGTGGTGCTTTTGTTTCTTGCGTTTCTTGCGCTATTTTAGTTTCTTGCGGTGCTTTTGCCAATGCGCCGATTAATTTATCCATGGCGTTATGGCGGCCGACATCTTCGCGCAGCAACGCAATTTCACCAGCTTCATTCACCCACGTGCAGGCATGCGTTGCGCCTGTAGCTTGTTGCAATAATTGCTGCTTTTGCATATTGCTAAATGCCCGTTCTATACTCGTCATCGCAATCGATGCTCTGGAAGCCTTATGGATAACATCTTCTAGGGCATCATTTTTCTCTCGAATATTTTCTTCCGTGCTTTTTTGTTTTATTGGCAAGCGTAACGCCTGCGCTAAACTTTCTGCACCACACAAACCACAACCTGTGCGCCCAACTAAGTTTCGCCGTTTTTCTTTAAGCCGCACAAAACATTCCGAGGCAATTTCCATCCGCAATTCTATGCCTTCAGACTTCGCGACGATTTCACAATCGTACAATTCACTTTTGCCTTGTAAAATGCCTTCGCTGAGCGAAAAGCCGAGCGCAAAATCTTCTAAATCTTGTGGCGTTGCCAACATAACTGCGTGTGAAACACCGTTATAAATCAAGGCAATCGGCGTTTCTTCCGCAACCTGATCACTCGCTTCAGTCAGCACGCCATCACGCCAGCGCTTAACCTGCACCTCGCTTAAGGGCGAATCAGTCACAATCAATTTTGATGCTACCAAAGCGATAATAATCTCAAATTAAGCAGGCTGTTGCGCTTTTTTACTCAATTGGCTACTGGCAAACGCAATTTGCGCATCACTAAATGTTTTGTAATGTTTTTGCCAATCGGATAATTGGTTCACACGCGTCACTTGCACCGCCGTCACTTTAAACTCTGGGCAATTGGTCGCCCAATCGCTGTTATCGGTGGTAATCACGTTTGCACCCGATTCTGGGTGGTGGAACGTGGTGTAAACCACCCCCGGTTGCACACGCTCAGTTAAAGTTGCGCGCAATACAGTTTCACCCGAACGGCTGGTAATGCCAATCCAATCGCCTTCAGCAATGCCACGCTCAGCTGCATCATGTGGGTGAATTTCCACCACGTCTTCTGCATGCCATTCCACGTTTTTAGTACGGCGCGTTTGTGCGCCCACATTGTACTGACTCAAAATTCGGCCCGTTGTTAAAATAAGTGGGAACTTCGCATTTACTTTTTCGGTAGTTGGCACATATTGCGTGATAAAGAATTTACCTTTGCCGCGCACAAACTCATCGATATGCATGGTGGGTGTTCCACTTGGGTTTTCATCATCGCATGGCCATTGAATGCTACCAAGCTCATCTAATTTTTTAAAGCTAACGCCTTTAAATGTTGGCGTTAATGCGGCAATTTCATCCATAATTTCGGATGCATGACTGTAATGCATTGGGTAATCTAAAGCTTGCGCCAGTTTGACAGTGATTTCCCAATCTTCCATGCCTGCTTCTTTTTTACCGTTCAGATTCGTACCATTTTTAGGTGCCATCACACGACGAACGGGTGAAATACGACGCTCTGCGTTGGTAAAGGTACCGCTTTTCTCTAGGAATGACGCACCCGGGAAGAATACATGTGCGTACATCGCAGTTTCATTCAAGAACAAATCTTGCACAATCACACATTCCATACTTTCTAGCGCGTGTGTGACGTGTTGCGTATCAGGGTCTGATTGCGCAATGTCTTCACCCACGCAGTAAAGTGCTTTAAAGCGGCCTTCACCCGCGAGGTCGAGCATATTGGGGATGCGAAGACCTGGCTCATTACTGAGTGGTCTGCCCCACGCGGTTTCAAACAAGGCACGTGTGGCATCATCTGACACATGGCGGTAGCCTGGGAACTCGTGCGGCATAGAACCCATATCGCAAGAACCTTGCACGTTATTTTGACCGCGTAACGGGTTAACCCCCACACCTTCGCGGCCGACATTTCCAGTCGCCATTGCCAAGTTAGCAATACCCATCACCATCGTTGAGCCTTGACTGTGTTCAGTTACGCCTAAACCATAGTAAATTGCGCCATTGCCGCCTGTGGCAAACAACCTTGCCGCTTCACGGATTTTTTGTGGGTCTACGCCTAAATCTTTGGCGAGGCTTTCGGGTGAGTTCTCTGGTTTTGCTACAAAATCACGCCAAGCAACAAAGCTATCCCACTCGCAACGTTCGCGTACAAAGTCTTCCTTCACTAAACCTTCGGTCACAACTACATGCGCGAGCGCAGAAATCAATGCCACGTTGGTGCCTGGACGTAAATTCAAATGATAATCTGCACGAATATGCACAGAATTTGCGACTAAATCAATTTCACGCGGGTCAGCAACAATCAGCTTTGCACCTTCACGTAAGCGGCGTTTCATTTGTGATGCAAACACAGGGTGACCATCGGTTGGGTTTGCACCAATCACCATAATCACATCAGATTTCATCACAGAATCAAAGGTTTGCGTCCCTGCTGATTCACCTAAAGTTTGTTTTAAGCCATAACCCGTTGGACTGTGGCAAACGCGCGCGCATGTATCCACGTTGTTCGTACCAAATACCGCACGGATGAGTTTTTGCGTGACATACACTTCTTCATTGGTACAACGGCTAGAGGTTATGCCGCCCATCGCATCTTTACCGTATTTGGCTTCGATGCGCTTAATCTCGCTTGCTGCGTAGTTAATTGCTTCTTCCCAGCTTACTTCTTGCCATGCATCCGCAATATTTTTACGAATCATCGGGGAAGTAATGCGGTCTTTATGTGTTGCATAACCCCAAGCGAATCTACCTTTCACGCAAGAGTGTCCATGATTGGCGCCGCCATCTTTATTGGGCGTCATGCGCACTACTTCTTCGCCCTTCATTTCGGCGTTAAAGCTACAACCCACGCCACAATATGCGCAAGTGGTGGTAACGGCATGTTCTGGTGTACCAGCGTCAATCACGGTTTTTTCCATCAATGTAGCGGTTGGGCAAGCTTGCACACATGCACCGCATGATACGCATTCTGAATCCATAAAATCAACGCCGCCAGCAGACACTTTGCTGCCAAAACCGCGGCCTTCAATGGTTAATGCAAAGGTACCTTGTGTTTCTTCGCAAGCGCGCACACAGCGGCTACACACAATACATTTGCTGGGGTCAAACGTGAAATAAGGGTTAGATTCATCTTTTTCTTGTTTTAGGTGGTTTTCACCTTCGTAGCCATAGCGCACTTCGCGCAAGCCAACAGCACCTGCCATGTCTTGCAATTCGCAATCACCATTGGCAGCACAGGTCAGGCAATCAAGCGGATGATCTGAGATATATAGCTCCATCACGCCACGGCGCACATCGGCCAATTTAGGCGTTTGAGTTTTCACTCGAATACCTTCTGCGACAGGGGTCGTACAACTTGCGGGATACCCGCGGCGACCTTCAATCTCCACTAAGCATAAACGACAAGAGCCAAACGGCTCAAGCGAATCGGTCGCGCAGAGTTTTGGCACGCTTACACCAGAAACTTGCGCTGCATGCATGATGGATGTGCCTTCTGGCACACTTACATCCACACCATCAATATTTAGCGTCACTTGTTTTGCAGACACTTTTTTAGGTGTGCCATAGTCTGGCTTAGGTACAAACTGAGGCGCTACATAGTTTGATTTAGTGTATTTAATATCATCCATTGCTCTATCCTTCAATCGCCTAAACTACTGCTTTTTTGACGTTAACATCTTTTGGTTTAAAATCCTCGGCAAAATGATTCAACGCACTTAATACAGGGTATGGCGTCATGCCACCCAAGGCACACAAAGACCCATTCAACATAGTATCGGACAAATCACGTAAAACTTGAATATTTTTGACATGTTCTTTTCCAGAAGTAATTTTATCCACCAATTCTACCCCGCGAGTAGATCCAATGCGGCAAGGCGTGCATTTACCGCAGCTTTCAATCGCGCAAAACTCAAATGCATAACGTGCCATTTTTGACATATCCACCGTATCATCAAACGCCACAATGCCACCATGACCAAGCACCGCCCAAATCTTGCTGAATTCTTCATAATCCAATGGCGTATCAAATTGGTTTTCGGGTAGAAACGCACCCAACGGTCCACCCACTTGCACCGCACGTATCGGCTTACCTGTCGCAGAACCGCCGCCAAAATCATATAGCAATTCACGCAAAGTTGCCCCAAATGCCAACTCCACCAGTCCACCTTGCTTAATATTGCCCGCAAGCTGAATTGGCAAGGTGCCGCGTGAACGACCCATACCGTAATCCGCGTAAAACTGAGCGCCTTTGTCCAAAATAATCGGTACTGTAGAAAGTGATATGACATTATTTACTACAGTTGGTTTCCCAAACAGGCCTTCAATCGCGGGGAGTGGCGGCTTAAAGCGCACTAAACCGCGCTTACCTTCAAGCGATTCTAATAATGATGTTTCTTCGCCGCACACATAAGCGCCCGCTGCACGGCGCACTTCCAATTTAAATGTATGGCTTGAACCGCAGATTTTGTCACCCAAATAACCAGCCGCTTCGGCTTTTATAATCGCCTCATTTAAGGTTTTGAGCGCATGAGGGTACTCACTACGCAAGTAGATATAGCCTTGCGTTGCTCCCACCGCAACTGCGGCAATCGTCATGCCTTCAATCAGCACAAACGGGTCGTCTTCCATAATCATGCGGTCAGAATAGGTGCCGCTATCGCCCTCATCCGCATTGCAGACAATATATTTTTGCTCTGCTGGAGCGTTAAGTACTGTGTTCCATTTAATCCCAGTAGGAAAAGCCGCGCCACCGCGACCACGCAAACCAGAATCGGTCACTGTTTTCACGATCTCTGCGCCCGTCATCTTGAGCGCATTTTTCAGGCCGTTGTAACCATCGTGCGCGAAATAATCATCTAATGAAACTGGGTCGATAATGCCCACGCGCGCAAACGTGAGACGCTGTTGTTTTTTCAACCATTCGATTTCTTCGGTTAAGCCTAAACTCAATGTATGTTTTCCACCTTGTAAAAAATCGGCATCAAACAAATCCACCACATCTTTTGGTTCTACAGGTGCGTAAGCCACGCGACCTTGTGCAGATTCCACCTCTACAAATGGTTCTAGCCAAAATAAACCACGTGAACCATTACGCACTAACTCAATTTGAATGCCACGTTTGTCGGCTTCTGCTTGAATCGCTTTTGCGGTGCGGTCTGCGCCCAAACTTAATGCAGTTGAATCGCGCGGAACATATACCTTAACCATGTTTCACCTCACTTATGAGCTCAGCGACTTTTTGTTGATTCATGCGACCATACACTTCTTCATCCATCATCACCGCTGGCGAGCATGCACAGTTGCCCAGGCAATACACTGGTAGTAAAGTAATTTCACCATCCGCAGTAGTTTGGTGATAATCAACACCTAATTGCGCTTTCACATCAGCCTCTAATTTTTCGCTACCCATGGCTTGGCAAGATTCTGCGCGGCAGATTTGTAAAATATGTTTACCTGCAGGGTGTGTGCGGAAATGGTGGTAAAAAGTCACAACGCCATGCACTTCAGCAATCGATAACGCGAGTGCTTTAGAAATAAACGGATAGCTTTCCTCTGGCACGTAGCCAATATCATCTTGAATCGCATGCAATAAAGGTAGCAACGCACCAGGCATATGTTGATGTGACGCAATATGCGTTTTAATTTTCTCTATCTGAGAACTTGAGATAGTTGTGACCAAGCAAATCTCCAATTGTTACTTAATTGTAAATAACGTGTAATGATATACCTAATCTAAGGCTTGTTAAAGCTTAAAAAGCGCCTAGAATATCGCTTTGTTCTTATTTAATCAAAATCATTAACCCTATATTTAATATGGATAATCTACCCAAACAGCTCATCGACCAGTTCGGCAGACAGGTTGATTACATTCGACTATCGATTACCGACCGCTGCGATTTCCGTTGTGTTTATTGTATGGCGGAAGATATGACATTTCTACCACGAGACGAGGTATTAAGCTTGGAAGAATGTGCAAGGTTAATCAAAGCATTTGTAAGCTTGGGCGTGACCAAAGTGCGCATCACGGGTGGAGAGCCCCTAGTACGCAAAAACGCACTTTGGCTGTTTGAAGAAATTGGTAGCTTAACAGGCTTAAATGAGTTAGTACTTACTACCAACGGCAGTCAATTAAAAACGCAAGCACAAGCCTTAAAAAAAGCAGGGGTTAAACGTATTAATATTTCGATTGATAGCTTAAAACCAGAAAAATTTAAGCAAATTACTCGCACTGGCCGCCTTGAGCAAGTTTTAGATGGCCTGCAAGCCAGTATCGATGCGGGTTTTGAAGGCATCAAAATGAATACCGTGTTAATGCGCGGTCAAAATGATGATGAAACAGCAGATTTAGTGCAGTTTGCCATCGATAATAAAATCGACATCAGTTTTATTGAAGAAATGCCACTAGGCGAGGTTGACCACACACGCAACAGCACTTTTGTGAGCAATGTGGACACTCTAAAACTCTTGCAAAGTAAGTATTTACTCACACCAAGCACACACAATTCTGGCGGCCCCGCACGTTATTGGCAAGTAGCCAATTCAAACACTAAAATTGGTTTTATTTCGCCACATTCACACAACTTTTGCGAGAGCTGCAACCGTGTACGCATCACCTGCAAAGGCGAGCTTTACTTGTGTTTGGGGCAAGAGGACAAATTGGACTTAATGCCGTTATTGCGCGAAAATCCCATTAATGACGGGCCACTCATACAAGCAATTTTGGATAGCATGCGCATAAAACCCAAAGGCCACGATTTTGATTTACGTCGCGCAGAACCAGCAGTGGTGAGGTTTATGTCGCATACAGGTGGATAAGCAAAAATGTCTCAATCTAAAGAACAACTTAACAATCAAAGCTCATTAGCTTCTGAACTACTTCAACACAAAATTATTGCTAGAATTTTGAGACTTAGAGAAACAGAAGTTGTAATTGAATGCACCGATGGAACGCGCTTTATTGTACATAAGTCAGAATTTGGCGCAGAGCTTTCTATAACTTAATAAATGCTATTCTCTGCAATTATCCTATCTGGCGGGCGCGCAACACGTATGAATGGCGCAGATAAAGGCTTGGTTCTATTGCAAGACAAGCCTCTGGCTCAGCACGTTATCTCGCGCTTAACCGCGCAAGTGGATGATATTCTGATTAACGCGAACCGAGAAATCGTCACTTACCAAGCATTTGGTTACCCTGTTTTACCAGATGAAACGGATGATTTTCTTGGGCCTTTGGCAGGTTTTTTATTGGGTTTAAAACACGCCAAGCATGAGTACTTGCTTACAGTGCCGTGCGATTCGCCCTTATTGCCGCTCTATTTAGCAGAAAGGCTTTACAAGGGCATGACGGAAGCCCACGCTGATATTGCCGTTGCAAGTTGTGACGGCGATACGCACCCCGTTTTTTGCCTGATGAAAAAAAGTGTGCTGCCTAGTCTGCAGGCTTTTTTACAAAATGGTGGACGTAAAGTCAGCGCTTGGCAAAAAAGTCAAAAGTATGTTGAAGTCGATTTTAGTGATAGTAGCGATGCGTTTACCAACTTAAACACATTTGAAGATTTGAATAGATTAGAATTAAAACCATGACCAAACCCACATTAAAGCAAATTGCGACTGACCCAAGCTGTATGGACGATTACGACCCAAGCGCGATGTCTGTTACACAAGCACGGCAATTTATTCAGCAATTTTTATCGCCTGTCACTAAAACAGACTCATTGTCCGTGATGCAAAGTTTAGGGCGCGTGTTAGCGGCCGATATAATCTCGCCTTTTAACGTGCCAAACCACAACAACAGCGCCATGGATGGCTTTGCCTTTAAACATTCGGCCGGCATTAAGCTGATTAAAATTATTGGCACTGCTTTTGCTGGCAGGCCATTTACTGGCACAGTAAAAGGAGGCGAGTGCGTCAAAATCATGACTGGTGCGGTGATTCCATCAGGGGCAGATACCGTGGTGATGCAAGAAAAAACGGTGACCAAAAGCGATTGCATTACCGTGCTAGAAACACCCAATCAAGGCGCTAACGTTAGACTAGCGGGCGAAGACTTAAAGCTCGACCAAACCGTATTTGTCAAAGGTCACCTGTTAAAACCTGCCGATTTAGGTTTAATCGCATCGCTAGGTATTGCGGAAGTAAACGTGTTTCGCAAGCTAAAAGTCGCTTTTTTTAGTACGGGTGATGAGTTGGTGAGCGTGGACAAACCGCTACAAGAGGGTCAAATTTACGATAGTAACCGCTACACGATTTTTGGCATGTTAAGCCAATTAGGTGTAGAAATTTGTGATTGTGGCGTTGTGCCAGACAACCCCGACCTCCTTGAAAAAACCTTGCTCAAAGCGGCGACTGAAAACGATGTGGTCATCACGAGTGGAGGCGTTTCGGTAGGCGAAGCCGATTATATGAAAGCGCTGTTAGCAAAGCACGGCCAAGTCTTGTTTTGGAAAATAAACATGAAGCCTGGGCGGCCACTTGCTTACGGTAAAGTCGGCAATAGCCATTATTTTGGACTACCTGGCAACCCCGTTTCGACAATGGTCACGTTTTATCAGTTTGTACAGCCTGCCCTTCAAGCCTTATCTGGTGAGGTCTGCAGGCCGATGCCACTTTTTAATGTGGAATGCACAGAGGCAATTAAAAAAGCCACAGGTCGCACTGAATTTCAGCGTGGTATTTTATTTGAAGATGCTGGCGTTTGGAAAGTAAAACCCCTACCCAATCAAGGTTCTGGTGTACTTAGTAGCATGAGTGCAGCCAATTGTTTTATTGTTTTAGATGACACTGTTGGCAACAGCCCTGCAGGCACTACCGTGAAAGTACAAGCCCTACAAAGCTTAATCTAAAAAAATCTAATCAAAACCATCATTTTGCTGAATCAATTTTACATAACATCACTTAATAGGTATACAACAACCATAAGTTACTAATAATAATGGTTATCATTTAGTTTGAGCTATAGTATAATCAAACACTTAGCCTAAAGTTTACGTAAAAAAATCATTTTGGAACTCTATATCAAAACATCTGGAATCAATGAGAACACCCTTATTTGGGCAATAGTGTGTTCTATTCTGTTGCATATATTATTGGCGATTACTTTACCAAATTTTGAGTTTGGTAAAGAAAAAAAGCAACAAGAATTAATCATAGAGATTCAACAACCTAAAGCGCCAGAGCCTGTTGCAGAAGTGTTGCCAGAAGAGCCCAAGCCGATGGAACCACCCAAGCCCGAACCAATCAAAAAAATAGTTGAACCCAAAATCACACCAAAACCAATTACAAAAACGGTAGAAGCCCTCTCACCTGTTCAGCAAACTGACGCAACCCCAAGTGAAGTAGAAACACCACCACAACCTAATGTAATCGCAGTTGCACCAACTGAAAATAGCACCCCCACGACAGTTGTTGCCGCGCCAGTTGCCGACCCACCAAAACCAGTAGAATTTAATCAAGTAGACGTTGATAACGCGCTAGGTGAATATGGAAACGCATTAGGCAGGGCGATAGCAAAGCAAAAGCAATATCCAAAAATTGCACAAATGCGCGGGTGGCAAGGTGATGTGATGCTCGACTTGAAACTAGACGGTAATGGCAAAGTGCTTTCTGCCACCGTTATTGAAAGTAGTGGTCATGAGGCACTCGATAAGCAAGCATTAGAAATGGTACGAAAAGCTTCACCTTTTCCAGCGCCGCCATTAGCGCTACGTGACCGCACATTTAACATTAAAGTGCCGGTTTCATTCAAGCTAGAAAATCCATAATATAACCAGCATGCAAAAGCCAAAATCGCTAAGAGAACTTTTGCTCGCGCATGAGCTCATTTTTGTCTTACTGATTTTACTCACAGTTGCTGGCGGCGTATTTGGCATCTACTTGTGGGATAAATCTGCTAAAGAATCGCAGCGTATTCATTTTTTAGTGCAAGAAATTCAACAAACGCGAGGTGATTTATATCGCCAAATGAAAGAGTTGTTTGATGCTTTCTTCTTAAACGATCAAGATGCAAAGAATGAATATAAAACTTATACTGAGTCTATACTCAAACATTTTGATAAACTCGATGCTTTAGCCGTAGGCGCAGAAGAAGTACAGGCTGTAAAAGAGCTAGAAAATAACTATAAATTATTCGCAAATGATGCCCCAGATATGTTTTATCGCTACCAAGCGAGCCCAAACGAAAAGTCCCGTAAGGCCTTATACCAAGACATGGAAACGGGTATTTTTACTCGCTATGAAGCTGTTTCAAAACATACTGAAGACTTACTATTAATTAAGCAAAATGAACTAAAAATGCGCTTAAATGAGGCGAAGCGCGCTTCAATGGCAATTCTCATTATTCCCATTTTATTGGCTGGTTTGTTGTTAACTTTATCAAGATTATTCTTAAAGCGCTCCATCATTAACCCAATTAATGCAATCATGCAGGCAACTAACGAAATAAGTGCTGGTAACTTGCAACACAAAGTCCCAGAGACGGGAGCCCTAGAACTTGCAACCCTTTCGCATGAAATTAATAAAATGGCAGATGATCTGCAAACCAGCAGAGACGCGCTTGTACGTTCTGAAAAACAAGCAGCAATGGGCTTGCTGGTCCCAATGCTAGCACACAATATTAGAAATCCTCTAGCAAGCATTAGGGCAACTGCGCAGATTATAGAAGTTAAAAAGAACGATAAAGAAACACGCGAATCGCTTGATGGGATTATTAATACAGTCGATAGATTAGAGCGTTGGACTGGTGCATTGCTTGCATATTTACACCCCATTAAGCCACAACTTAAGTTAATTCCTTTTGATAGTATTTTAGAAGGTGCATTATTGCCTTTAACACCAAAAATACGTGAAAAAAATATATATCTGGAGTTTAAAAACACTGAAGATAAACCTAAAGAGCTACGTACAGATGAACACTTATTAGAGCAAATGCTATATAACCTAATATTAAACGCAATTGATGCTTCATCTAAAAACAGTAGCATCACGATAAGTACAATCTTAAATAGAAATACATTTACATGCACTATTAGCGACCAAGGTACAGGAATGCCATTTACGCCAGACCCACACTCACAAAGCCCCGGCCCAAGCACAAAAAGATTTGGCACGGGCTTAGGGATTCCATTTGCATTTAAAGTTTGTGAAGTACTTGAAGGTTCTATTGCATTTGAAAGCGTGTCCCCACAAGGTACGCGCATTACATTTACTCTACCTCAATAACTTTTAAACCCTCAATTAACATTTACAACTAAAACTTTTTCGTATTGTCTCAACTTAGTACTTGCTTAAATGCATTTTTTTTACAACAATAAGCACTATTCAATTGATAACAATTATGCATAATAAAACCGAACTTAATCAAACTGTCCCTGATTTCGAATTACCTGCTACTAGTGGCATAAATTTTAAACTGTCTAATTATCTCGGTAAAAATGTCATCATTTACTTTTATCCCAAAGACAATACGCCTGGTTGCACCACTCAAGGTATGCAATTTCGCGATCACTATGAAAAATTTAAAGATTTAAATTCCGAAATTTTTGGGGTTTCTCGCGACAGCATCAAAGCACACGAAAACTTTAAAGCCAAGTTTACCTTTCCTTTTGAGTTGCTCGCGGATACAGAGGAGCTTGCATGCGCATTGTTTGGCGTGATGAAGATGAAAAACATGTATGGCAAACAAGTGCGTGGTGTTGAACGTAGTACGTTTATTATCGATAAAAATGGCGTGCTAATTCAAGAGTGGCGTGGCGTTAAAGTAGATGGCCACGCAGAAGCAGTTTTAAGTTTTATTCAATCTTTATAACAATCTCTCTATAAATACGTAATCAAATATGGCAAAAAAAACCGCAGCAAACACTAAACTTTTTGTTCTTGATACCAATGTTTTAATGCACGACCCTTCAAGCTTGTTCCGCTTCGAAGAACATGACATTTACTTACCTATGGTGACGCTTGAAGAGCTAGATAATAATAAAAAAGGCCTTACTGAAGTTGCGCGTAACGCACGCCAAGCTAGCCGCAGTCTTGAGGAAATTGTAGGCACAGATCTCACTAACTTAGAACTTGGCTGCCCACTTGCAATCAATGGCAATAAACATCTTACAGGTCGCTTATTCTTACAAACTTCGCAAGTAAGTGTTGAGCTACCTGGGCTAGCAGGCAGCAAAGCAGATAATCAAATTATTAGCGTGGTTTTAAGCTTACAAAAAGCACAACCACATCGCCAAGTGATATTGGTCAGCAAAGATATCAATATTCGCATCAAAGCGCGTGCGATGGGCGTACCAGCAGAGGATTACTTTAACGACAAAGTATTAGAAGATACCGATTTACTCTATAGCGGCATTAAAGAACTACCAAAAGATTTCTGGGATAAGCACAGCAAGGAATTAGAGTCTTGGCAAGAAGCTGGGCGTATGTTTTATCGCATTTCTGGCCCATTAGTTAAAACATTTATTATCAATGAGTTTGTTTATTACGATTTTGATAAGCCTTTTCACGCGCAAATACGCAAACTAGAAAACAATACTGCAGTGCTTGAAGTAGTTAGTGATCACATTAACCCTAAACACAATGTTTGGGGCATTACAGCACGCAATCGAGAGCAAAACTACGCACTTAACTTGCTTATGGACCCAAATATTGATTTTGTGACATTGTTAGGCCAAGCGGGTACTGGTAAAACATTATTGACATTAGCTGCAGCTCTCACGCAAACCCTCGACAAGAAAATTTATTCTGAAATCATTATGACACGTGTCACTGTGCCAGTTGGTGAAGACATTGGATTTTTACCAGGTACTGAAGAGGAAAAAATGGCACCATGGATGGGTGCGCTTGAAGACAATTTAGATGTGCTCAACAAAACGGATGAAGATGCTGGAGAGTGGGGTCGTGCGGCAACGCAAGATTTAATTCGCACTCGGATTAAAGTCAAATCGCTCAATTTTATGCGCGGACGTACATTTTTGCATAAGTTCTTAATTATTGATGAAGCGCAAAATCTAACCCCAAAGCAAATGAAAACCCTTATTACGCGCGCTGGCCCGGGGACTAAAGTGGTATGCTTAGGCAATATTGCGCAAATTGATACGCCATACCTTACCGAAGGAAGCTCTGGCTTGACCTACGTTGTAGACCGCTTCAAAGGCTGGGAACATAATGGCCATGTTACACTAGTGCGCGGTGAACGTTCGCGCTTAGCTGATTTTGCTGCGGAAGCACTCTAAAGGTTATTTGCGATGAAAAAAGGATTTTATACCCTTTTAATCGCGCAATTTTTATCCGCCCTTGCAGACAATGCCCTGCTATTTGCGGCGATTGCATTATTAGCAGAAATTAACTCGCCAGATTGGCATACCCCGCTTTTACAGCAGTTTTTTGTTATTTCTTACATTGTACTGGCTCCATTTGTTGGTTCTATCGCTGACGCCTTTCCTAAAGGTAGCGTCATGTTTTTTTCTAACTCGGTAAAAGTTATTGGCTGTATTGCAATGATACTTGGGGTACCGCCGCTATATTCATATGGCATTGTAGGTATTGGTGCAGCAGCATACTCCCCTGCAAAGTACGGCATACTGACTGAATTACTACCAAGTAATTTGCTCGTCAAAGCAAACGGTTGGATGGAAGGCTCAACAGTAACAGCAATTATTGTGGGTGCCATTATAGGCGGAAAACTTGCCAGCGATGACCCACATTTTGCAATGTTATTTATTACCGCACTTTATATGGCTGCCGCATTTTTTAATTACTTTATTCCTAAATTACCCATTGAACAAAAGCTACAAAGTAAAAGTTTGTTCTATATGATGAAGGATTTTTGGCATGCTTTTATCACGCTTTGGAAAGACCCGCTTGGTCAAGTTTCTTTGGCTGTTACGACTTTATTTTGGGGTGCAGGTGCTACTTTAAGATTAGTAGTACTTGCTTGGGCAGCAATCGCCTTAAAGTTTGATATAAAAGAAGCCACTCAACTAGTTGCAACCGTTGCTATTGGCATCGCTGTTGGTTCAATTATTGCATCAAAATATATTAAATTAGAGGAGTCAACAAAAGTATTGCCAGCTGGAATTTTGATGGGCTTTATGGTGATACTCATGGCATTTTTAACTGATTGGCAACATGCGGCAATACTTTTATTCTTGATTGGGGCCTTAAGCGGTTTTTTTGTAGTGCCTCTAAATGCTTTGCTACAACATCGTGGCCATCATCTTATTGGCGCTGGGCATTCTATTGCGGTTCAAAATTTTAACGAACATATAGGCATATTGTTTATGCTTGGGCTTTATTTACTGATGGTAAAAGCAGAAGTAGCCATCACCTCAATCGTAATCGCTTTCGGCTTTTTTATCATTTTCAGCATGAGCATCATCAACAGGGTTTACCGAGCAAAAATCTCAAGCTAGTAAGTCTTTTTGCTTTAATACTAATGCAATTTGATGTGCGGCTCAGTCCTACGTGCAATAAATCTACCTACACTATGAATTGCAACTGAAACTACCCCATGCAAGGCCATTAAATGCATTTTATACAGTGAGCGGTACATAATGCGTGCAAATAAGCCTTGAATATACATGCTGCCACCAGAAACTGCACCCATCAAACTACCTACAGTCGAGTACTTGCCAAGATTAACTAGCGAACCATAGTCTCGATAATGAAACTCTGGCAGATGCGCATTTCCGGCGACACGTTTTTTTACACTTTTAACCAACAAAGATGCTTGCTGATGTGCTGCCTGCGCTCTTGGTGGTACATTTCCATCATGGCCTAGCCATTGACAAGCGGCACAGTCGCCCATAGCAAAAACATTCTCATCATTAGTCGTTTGCAATGTTTGCTTAACCACTAATTGATTGATTCTATTTGTTTCTAAGCCATCAATATCTTTTAGGAAATCAGGTGCTTTAATACCCGCAGCCCAGACAACTAATTCTGCAGGAATAAATCTTCCACTATGTGTAGTTATCCCCTTTTGAGAAACTTCAACCACGCGTTCACCCGTAAATACATTCACGCGCAACTTTCTTAACTCGACATCCACGGCTAAAGACATTTTGGCTGGCAAAGCTGGCAATATTCTCTCACCTGCCTCAATTAATGAAATCTTAACGTCTCGGTCGGCATCAATTTTATCTAACCCATAAGCTGCTAATTCACGCGTTGTGTTATGTAGTTCTGCTGCCAGTTCAACCCCTGTAGCACCAGCGCCTACGATTACAACTTCTAATTGCCCTGGTTTAAGCGGCTCTTCTTGAGTTTGCGCACGTACTAAAGCGTTATGCAAATAACGATGGAATTTCTGTGCCTGATCTTGCGTATCAAGTGCAATTGAATACTCGCGAGCCCCTTTTATACCAAAATCGTTTGTCGTGCTACCAACCGCCATAATTAATGTATCGTAAGTAAATGTTCGCCGTGGTATTACTTCTTTACCATCTTCATCAATATATGGGGTTATCGTAATTTCTTGTTTAGCGCGATTAAGACCATCCATACGACCAAATCTAAACTTAAAATGGTGCCAATGTGCCTGAGCTAAATACTCCAGTTCATGTCGATCAGGATCCATACTTCCCGCCGCAATCTCATGCAACAACGGCTTCCAAACATGCGTTCTAGTACTGTCTATCAGTATTATTTCCGCTTTTTTCCGTTTACCAAGACTGTCACCAAGTTTGGTTGCTAGCTCCAATCCACCAGCCCCGCCACCCACAATAATGATGCGATGTAAGTTATCTTGCGCCGAATTTTCCAAAGTGCTTCCCATAACTCATAAAAATAAAGTTAAACAATACCATAAAAATAAAAACGCGCATGCCATTTCTAGCAAGCGCGTCATGAAAAAAGGAATGATTTATTCGTTGCCAGTAATGCCGCTACTTACGCTACGAATCCAAGCAATCACTTTCAGCATCTCATCTGGTGAAATGCCGTCTTTTGGGTCTGTAGGGTCCATAATTCCAATATCTTTACCGCCCATGCCGCCGTTTGTACCATGCCAAATGGTTTCAAACATACCCTTGTTGGTTGCATCTTTAGGGTATTTAAAATCCGGTCCAACAAGCCCTGGCCCTACCTGACCTTTTGCATCTGGCCCATGACATTGGGTGCATGAGTACAATTGGTAAACCTTTTGTCCTCTAGTAATTGCTTCTTCATTACCAATATATGGATTCTTACCCGTTGCCAAAAATTCTTTTGCTTCGGGGGTGTCGAATAGTGTCGCATCAATTATAAACGGCTTTCTTTCTTGTGTATCAACAAATGTGATTGAACCACTATTAGCGCTTGGTGCTGTTGCTTGCGCTTCCTGTGTTGAAGATTGGCTACTTGTAGGCTCCGTTTTATTACAGCCAATCATTACAAATAACGTAAATACCAACAAAAAACCTAGCCTTAGTTTATCCATCAAAAAATTTTCCTTAATCTTTTTTTGGTCATTAATATTAAAAAAGCTACCAAAAATTATACAGTAGCTTTTTTATTTTTTTAGAAATTTGTAACTTAACGGTCTAATCTAGCCAAGGCTTTTCACCATCACCTTTGTACGCAGTACGAATGTAAGCAATCGCTTTTAGAATTTGGTCCGTTGTTAAGCCGTCACCAGTTTTACCTTCTAACTGATTATGCCAAACAAACATCACGCCGCCTGATGTGCCTGGTGTACCACCTGCAATTGTTTCAAACATACCTTTATCGGTCGCATTTTTAGCGTAAACCCATTTAGTATCAAACGCACCAGTACCACCAAATTTACTTAGAGATGGCGCCATAACACCTTCAAGGTTGCCACCATGGCAACCTGTACAGTTATTATAGTTATATTCACGTTTACCTTTTTTGGCTGCTTCTGCATCCGCCATATAAATTTTTGTATAAGGATTTACACATGTTTCCAAAAACTGTTTTGCTTCAGGCGTGTCCGTATCAACCACTTTAATATTCAAAGGGCTGCCATCTTTTGTAGACACTAAATTACATCCTCCACCTGTTTTGGCTTCTGCTACTTTAGTTGAAGCATCGCTACCAGCAGCAGTTGATGTTGTCTCTGTTTTGTTACATGCTACTAATGCTAAGAGCATTAACATAAAAGTTAGATTTAATCTTAGATGTTGCATTCATTTCTCCCTAGTAATACTTGAAGTTATCTTTAGTAAAAAAAACGGCTACTGCAATTATACAGTAGCCGTTTTAACTCTATTAAATCATTGGTTAACGGTTTATTTTAACCAGTCTTTTGCACCGTCACCTTTATATTGCGTACGGATATATGCAATAGCTTTTAAGATTTGGTCAGTAGAAAGTCCATCTCCAGTTTTACCTTCTAACTGATTATGCCAAACAAACATAACTCCGCCTGAAGTACCCGGTGTACCACCTGCAATTGATTCAAACATACCTTTATCAGTAGCATTTTTAGCGTAAACCCATTTAGTGTCAAACGCGCCAGTACCACCTTGTTTATTAAGTGATGGGGCCATCACTCCTTCTAATTTACCACCATGACAACCAGTACAGTTGTTGTAGTTGTACTCACGTTTACCTTTTTTAGCAGCTTCTGCATCTGCCATATAAAGTTTTGTATATGGGTTTACACAAGTTTCCAAAAACTGTTTTGCTTCTGGTGTATCAGTATCAACCGCTTTAATTTTTAAAGGGCTGCCGTCTTTTGTAGAAACTAAATTACACGCTGCATTTGCTTGAAATGAAAGTGTAAGACCTGCTAATGTCAACATAGATACAAATAAGGTTGACTTAAGTACTTTATTGCCAAACATGTTATCTCCTAATCTTTAAATACAATATGAGCAACGTCTTACATGCCGGTGCACTTTAATGATGCCAGCGCAGCTCGATCGTTTGCTAATTTAACGAACATCTTTCTACTTGGTTGACATGACATTGATACATATTGTCACATTTTGTCACAAAATAAAAAAAAGTTATTCTACTCGGTTTTTGGAACAATTTCACCTCTTGGTTTATCAGTTTTGCTATGAGACTTAAGCATTACCGTATCACCATCTACTACTGGCACATGCGGGATACCAAATTCAGTTAAAATTTGTTCGATTTTATCTTTGTTACGCTCCAAAGCAGCATCTATCTTAGCCATACGTTCTTTGTCTTTTTTACGCACACCAACTGCAATATTCCAAAACTCTTTACCTTTTGCTTGATTAATTGGATTTGTACTTACATATTCCGGAACAACTCTAACTTCCATTGGTACTTTGTTAATTTTTGCAAAATAACCGCCAATTGGCCCCCATGCTACTACAATATCAATATCCTTTTTAGCCAAATCATCAATTAAAAAACTAGGTGGTAAATTTAAGTCACGCTGCATACGGTACGGCCTTGCATTAGCAATCAAACCTTTTTCGTTCATTGGAATAGTCGCAGGGCTTTGACCCACAATACCAATCACACCTTTTTTCAAATCTGGAGAATCCCAATCAGTAATATTGTAGTTACTATCTTTACGCCATACAAACACATGGCCTGAACGGTAATATGGTTTAGAAGTACGCAAAATATCATTGTCAGAGGTTGTTCCCATGATCACATCACAACGTTTTGCATTGATTGTATTGCGGTAAAAACCCATGCGGTCTGGCCAAAATTGATAAGTCAACTTTAAGCCTAAATCCTTAGCGAGTACTTCAGCAATTTTATTTTCAAAGCCCTCACCTTTCGTGTTCGAGTAAGGCATGTTCTCTGGGTCAGCACATACTTTAAACTCTGTACCATCGTCTACACGTTGCGCTTCACCACCACGACCAGAATTTAAATCAGTACTTGTGAGTGCGTCTTCTGCATAGATGCTATTTGCTGATACTGCTAAAACTGTAAATAAACTTGCAACCAAGCCCTTAATCAGACTGGGCTGTTTTATTCTCGTCAACATTATTTTGTTCCCTCAATTAAAATAGCGGTAAAAATCCGCTTCACTGCATAGGAGTATTTCTAAAAATTAAAGTTCTGTGTGTCTCTAAATCAAATCAACAATTTAAATTAAACTCGCACATTGTAACTAATTTCTAAACTTTAGCTATACCCTTCTGTATAACGTTACTTAAGCATTTTGGATGACCAATAATTCTTGCTTAAATAAAAACACCCTGCCGAAGCAGGGTGCTTAATTTTGCTACTAACTTGTATTAACTACAAATTAACCTTTCGATTAATTATAGGCTGAATACTGTTAATGCACCGCCGCCAGGAGCAGCGTTGTATTTTGTTAGTTCAGCATAACCACCAGCAGCACCAAGTGCGTCTGTTGGGTTAGTCATACCAAGGTTCATCGCTACACCAGCCCAGCCACCAATACCTGATAGCACGCCAACGTGTTGTTTACCTTTGTGACCGTATGTGAATGCATTACCAATCACGCCAGAACCTACTTGGAATTTCCAAAGTTCTTTACCTGATTGTGCATCAACAGCTTTAAACCAACGATCTAAAGTACCGAAGAATACTAAGTTTGAAGCAGTCGTTAAAGCACCACCCCAAGCAGAGAATTTCTCTTTGTTGTACCATACTTTTTTGTTAGTCATTGGATCATAAGCAGCAAAACCACCCATTACGCCATCTGGACCAGGGAACATAGTCAATGTAGCACCTACCCATGGTTGACCAGCTGTGTATTTACTTTCCACTGGCTCGTATGTCATACATACGTGGTTAAGTGGTGAGTACATTAAACCAGTTTTTGGTGAGTAAGCAGCTGGTTGTTGGTCTTTAGTACCCAATGCAGCTGGGCATACGCCTTTAGCATTGTAGTCTTGGTGAGTTGAAGCTGAAGCCAATTTGTGTGGCACGCCAGTTTTCATGTCAACATGAGTTGCCCAGTTCACAAATGGGTGTACTTTCTCAGCTGCAATCAATGCACCGCTACCAGCATTGAATGTGTATGCAAAACCGTTACGGTCATGGTGCCATGCATATGTTTTGCCACCTTTGTCGAACAAGATCACTTCGTTGATACCATCATAATCCCACTCATCGTGTGGAGTCATTTGGTAGCCCCATTTAGCCATACCTGAATCTAAATCACGTGCAAATATAGTCATTGACCATTTGTTGTCGCCTGGACGTACGTCTGGGTTCCAAACAGATGGGTTACCTGTACCGTAGTACACTAAGTTTGTACGTGCATCATATGGCCACCAGCCCCATGTAGAGCCACCACCATGTTGCCAACCATCTTTAACTGCTTGTGGTTTCAACCATGTACGTGTGCCTAATTCTTTTTCGCCGATTTTGATCTCGCCTTGTTTCAAAGCTTCAAAAGAACCGCCTTGTTTGTTACCACCATTGATGTCTTTGTATACTGACAAAGCACTGTATTGTGGAACAGCTGAGTTAAAACCTTCACCAATCAACATTTCAGCATCTGGGCCTGTTGAGTAAGCTTTCCATGCTAATGAACCATCTTTAGCATTGTAAGCTGCGATAAAGCAACGTACGCCGAACTCAGCACCTGAGCAACCAGTTAAGATTTTGTCTTTAATTACGTGTGGTGCGTTAGTGTTTGTAGCACCAACTTTTGGATCGTTCACTAATACTGACCATTGTTTAGCACCAGTTTTAGCGTCTAAAGCAACCAAGTTACCATCGTTTTGTTGTAAGTAGATTTTACCATCACCAAAACCAAGACCACGGTTTACGTTGTCGCAGCACAATACAGCTTGCACTGATGGGTCTTGTTTAGGGAAATATTGCCAAACGATTTTTTGGTTGTCGTTTAAGTCTAAAGCATATACGTTATTTGGGAATGCTGTATGTACATACATCATGTTACCAACAACGATTGGAGAACCTTCGTGACCACGGTTTACACCAGTAGCGAATGTCCAAGCTGCTTTAAGGTTTTTAACGTTACCTTTGTTCACTTGAGCTAATGTGCTGTAACCTTGGTTAGTGTGGTTGCCGCGTGGGTGAGCCCAGTTGTTTGCATTTGCGATTGCTGCTTCTTGGTCTGCAGCTGCTGATGCTACCATTGGCATTGCCAATGCTGCGCCTGCAACTAAGCCTAAAGCTAGTTTGATTTTGTTGATTTGCATTTTGATCTCCAAAGTTAAATTACTAAGGTTTAATAAAAGTAAACTACAATTTTGCAAGTTAGACTACAATTTTCATTGCGGTATTAAAGTACTAAATTGCCGTATACCTTACGTCACATTATTCATGTGAGGAGTGCAATATAAAACAACTTAATACTAATTGCAACACTTTAGTTACAATTTATTAACAAATGTTCAAAATATTTTTAAAAATTTTTTAGATAATTTTTTAATTAAAAAAAAATTCAATAAAATCAAATAGAAAGAATAAATACCAGATGATTCGAGCAACTTACAATTTGTATCCAGAAATCGAGCCGTTTAACAAAAACTGGCTCAAAGTAGATTATTTACATGAAATTTACTTTGAAGAATGTGGTAATCCAGATGGAATTCCTGTCGTTTTTTTACACGGTGGACCAGGTAGTGGTTGTAATCCTACACAACGGCGTTTTTTCGACCCCAGTTTTTACAGAATAATCTTACTAGACCAGCGTGGTTGCGGCCGTAGCACGCCACAAGGTGAAGTAAAAGGCAACACTACAGATGACTTAATAAATGATATCGAAGCCTTGCGCAAACATTTAAACATCTCTAAATGGCATGTGTTTGGCGGCTCTTGGGGCAGCACCCTCGCGCTTGCCTATGCCTTAAAATTCACTTCAAGTATTAAAAGTTTAATTTTACGGGGTATTTTTCTTAGCCGCCCCACAGAGCTTCATTGGTTTTTAAATGATGTTAAGCAGTTTTACCCAGAACCATGGGAGAAACTCCTAATGTTTTTACCAAATGCATCTAGAAACAATATCATTAATGCCTATGAAAAATTGATTTTTTCTGAAAACAGTGAAGTCAACATTCCGGCTGCTATTGCTTGGAATGCATTTGAGAGTAGCATCATGACTTTATTACCAAGAAACGATGGTGCTAACAAAGATAAAAAACAAGATGTTCCAAACGGAGAGATTGAGTTAGCACGTGCTAGAGTGCAGATTCACTACATTCAGCACCATTGTTTTATTGGAGAGTGTGATATTTTAGCTGAAGCAAAAAATGCCTTAGCGCATATTCCTACGATTATTATACAAGGGCGTTACGATATGGTATGCCCTCCACTTACTGCTTGGGAACTCTCTAAAGCCATGCCGCATGCTGAATTTATAATTGTGCCAGACGCTGGTCATTCTGCGATGGAGGCTGGTATAACTAGCGCACTTGTTGCAGCGACTGAAAAGTTTAAAGCATTTTAGTTTAATTAGTATTTTATGGCATTGATCGAACAAGATAAACTTACAAGGCCAGACAAATTGGCAAAAATTAAATATTTAATGCAACACCCAGCGTTAAGTAAGCCTTTTAATGCTTATGCCAAACAAGAGTATGCAACGCCTTTGTTTGTGTTGCGCGAGACTTTTGCGGGTTTCACGCGCCACAATATTTTTGGCATGGCGGCATCATTGTCGTTTTATGCGCTATTTGCTTTAATCCCTTTAATGCTGTTGATATTCTTTTTGCTCAGTCATCTAGTATTTTCTTCTGACTATGCAATTGTTAAGCTTGCAATACTCACAGGCAATTTAGTGCCTGACTTCAGCAATAAAATTATGGTTGAAGTTTATAGCGCAACACAAACCAAAGCGGCATGGGGCGCATTAGGTCTTTTTGTATTGCTCTGGGCCATTACCCCATTGGCCGCAGCCATGCGGTCTGCTTTTTATACCATCGCCTCTATTATAGAAGCACCCTCCTTCTTTAAGCGCAAACTAAAGGATATCGTTTCTGTATTGGGCATATTATTACTTTTTTTTCTGTTTACCTCGGCAGGTTTTATCATTGAAAAAATAGTCCGTTTTTTAGCAATACATTTACCTATCTCCGAGATTAATATCGTGGGCGCAGTTGGCACGCTTATGCTCACAACATTACTAATTACAATATTTTATAAAATATTCTTTCCGATGCGTGTTGCTTTTACACATTTGTTATTGGGCGCAAGCTTAACCGCTATTTTATGGCTGTTAATGCGTCCTGCATTTGGTTTATTTTTATCACTTAACCAAAACTATGGCGCAATTTTTGGCAGCATGAAAACCATGTTTGTTTCAATTACTTGGCTATATTTAAACTTTGCTGTTTTTTTGCTTGGCACCGAACTCATCTCGACACTGCGCAAAAAAGACGTATTATTATTAAAAGGTTTATTTGATAGCACACCAAATAAAGCCAATTATATAGATGCGTTAATGCGTCGTTATGGCCATATACTGCACCTTGGAGAATACATATTCGAAGTTGGCAACACAGAGCGCAATCTATATTATTTAGTTGAAGGCAATGTCACATTAAGCAAAAAAAATAAAGTCTATCGCGAGCTTGGCCCAGGTGATTATTTTGGTGAACTTTCTATGTTAACTAAACAACCAACGACATCTGACGCGATTGTGAGCTCAGATGATGCCAAAATAATTGTCATTTACGCTGAAAATATTGACACGATGCTTGCTGATGATTCTAGAATCGCGATAGAACTATTAAAGCAGATGGCGCACAGACAGCAAACCAATTTTAATTAATACTAAACCATCCAAACTATGGCGATTTTAAATTCATCTCAACCCAATCAACAAGATGTGCAAGCCTTAATCCAGCGCTTAAATTCTGGTCAATTATCACATGCTGAGACGCTAGCTAAAAACCTGATTGCAAAGCACCCTAATACGTTTATTCTGCACCACATACTAAGCCTTGCGCTAGATGGCCAAGAAAAGTTTTCTGAATCTGTGGAAAGTTATCAGAATGCACTAAAACTTCAACCAAATACACCAGAATTATCTTTCAACTGCGCAATTGCGATGACCAATTTAAATCGCTTAGATGAGGCAATTGCAATGTATCAACAAGCCATCAAAGTGAATCCCAGCTTCTTTGAGGCTTATGGCAATCTAGGCACCGTTTTACAAAGACAAGGAAAATTAGAAGAAGCAATTTTTAGTTATAAAAAAGGGTTAAGTATTAACCCTAAAGACGCCCGTGCTTACTTTAATTTGGGTACAGCGCTAAGAGATAATGGCGATTTAGCCGAGGCAGTGAATAGTTACAAAAACGCAATCAGATTATTCCCAAATTATACGGATGCGCATAATAACCTAGGCGAAACCCTGCGCGACCAAGGCAATATGGCTGCTGCGGTAAAGAGCTACCAAGCCGCACTTGCGTTGAATCCAGACCATTCAAATGCAAATTACAATATGGCAGAGTTTTTATACCTTGCAAAAAAATATGATGAGGCAATTCCGCATTTTGAGCGCTCTCAATTAGATGATTGGCAATCAAGAAGCATGTACTGCCTTTATAAAGCACTTAGGTTTGACGAATTCAAAACTAAGCTTGATGAGATTGCGCGCACAGAACGGCATACCGCACCTTTTATTGCTACTCTTTCAACACATTATTCAATTAACTTTGATGCAGAAGACCCCTACAATTTTTGTAAAAATGCGCTCGATTTTGTGTATCAACAATCTATACTTGAGCTGACTGGTCCAGACAGCCAATTACGCAAAGACTTACTACTAGACATTGAAAACGCTAATATTGCAGAGCGTGTACAAGGCATGCTATATAATGGTAAACAATCTGCAGGCAATTTATTTAAGCGGCCAGAACCCTCTTTTAGGGCGCTTGCGGAGTTAATTAAAAAACAGTTCGTTAATTATAAAAACAAGTTTGCTGATGCAAATTGTGAACTCATCTTATCTTTTCCGAATGAGCTAGAGTTTACCAGCTCGTGGTATGTAAAAATGCGGCAGGGCGGCCACCTAAATCCGCATATACATGAAATTGGCTGGATTAGTGGTGCGGTTTATTTAGCAATGCCAACGTCTCAAATAAATAGCAATGAAGGTGCGTTTGAATATGGCACTCATGGCGATGACTACCCTATTGTAGCACCAGTCACATTAGCCACATTCCCTACTGCGCACGTACTGCCAAAGGTAGGTGATATTGTGCTTTTCCCTTCTTCACTTTTTCATCGCACAATCCCATTTAATACAAATGAAGAACGTATCTGTATTGCATTTGACCTTAAGCCTGCAACGCAGATTTCGCAAAGAAATTACTACTAGTTTTTGCTAGTATTTTTAGCGATTTGTGTCAAAATAAGCTACACAGTTGACGAAATTTGACCACTCAAGCTTCGGCAATTACAACAAAAAAAACAACTTAAAAATAAGACCCTTAAATATTTAGCCCCTAATAATTTTTTTTAGCTGTTGATTTTATTACTTATTTTTATTTAATGGTGCGTGTTTTTTATCAAGCCAAAAGCTCATAGTAAATTTGGCTTAAACATTGCTTAATTACTTTGCTAATTAAGCCATTTAGAGCTTAAAAATGAGGAAATTATTTGCATGCTGAATTCGCTAATTTATGAAGGTTGCAAGGTTTTAGTTGTTGATGATCAATCAACTAGCCGAACGATACTTTCACATGTTGTAAAAAATATTAACCCAAAAATCAATGTGATTGAAAAAACCAATCCTGAAGATGCATTGGAATGGGCTACTCAAAACACTGCCGAATTAGTGTTTATTGACTATGTGATGCCAGAGATGAATGGCATTGATTTTGTACGCTTACTTAAAACAATGCCTAAGTATGAACATGTACCTGTGATCATGATTACGATTAAAAAAGATGCTGAGACTCGCTATGCTGCGTTAGATGCAGGTGTAGCTGATTTTTTAAGTAAACCTGTTGATATTTACGAATGTACAGCACGCAGTAAAAACTTGCTTACGATGCAGTTACAACATCTTGCATTACAAGTTAGAAGTGATGCTTTTGAGGGTCTAGTAAGATCTGCGACTGAAGAAATTAAATCGCGCGAAAAAGAAACCTTAATGCGCCTAGCACGCGCTGGTGAATATAAAGACTCTGATACTGCAATGCATTTGCAACGCATGTCTCTCTATAGTCGTGCAATTGCAGAAAAAATAGGCTTGGATGAAGAAGATGCTGAAATTATTGAGCTAGCTTCACCGCTACACGATATAGGTAAAATTGGCATCCCAGATAGCATTTTGCTAAAAAAAGAGGGTTTAGATGATCAAGAATTAAAGATTATGCGTAAACACCCAATTATAGGTTATGAAATTTTACAAGACAGTCCCTCTAAATATTTACAAAAAGGTAGTGAAATCGCATTAGCCCATCATGAACGATTTGATGGTACGGGGTACCCTTATGCACTTAAAGGTAAAGATATTCCAATTTCAGCGCGCATTGTAGCAATTGCTGATGTATTTGATGCTCTAACTAGTATCCGCCCCTATAAAGAAGCTTGGACTATAGATCAAGCGCTAGAATATATCAGCAAGGAAAGTGGTAAACATTTCGACCCTGAACTAGTAAATGCTGTGCTTTCTATGCGTGACACTTTAGAAAAAATACATAACGAGCATGCTACAGCAATCCATTAATAATATGGCAAAAGTTAGTAATATAAGAAGTGCGCCTAAGTTCAGACAAACAGTTTTGTTGATTGATGATCAAACTACGGTACTTGATATTCATGCCGCAATTATAAAATCCCTCAAAATGGACTTAAAAATTGTATCCATGACAGACCCGGTTGAAGCGCTTAATTGGCTTCAAAACAAGCAGGTGGATTTAATTATTACAGACTTTCGTATGCATCATATGAACGGTATGCAATTCGTACAAGCACTTAAAAACAATGAAAATGTGTTAAAACAAGCAATTATTGTTGTCACGGTGCTTAAAGAGCAAGCCATACACCAAGAGCTTATTGCAGCAGGAGCTTCTGCTTGCTTTACTAAACCTGTTCAAACAAGCGAATTAGCGAAAATTGCAAAAGCTTTGTTAGAACAAAGTAAACAACACTACAACTATGGACTTGTGAGCTAAGCGATACCATGCTGAAATCAATATCAACTTGGTACAAAAATGTAGCACATCGTTGTGATGCATTGGAGTTAGAGCAGGGCGCTATTCGTGTTGTGATTGGCTCATTTTTTACTCTTTATCTTCTTGTATCATTTGCAATAGATAAAAATATAGATAATGGCGAACTCATTGGTTTTTACTGTTTAATCGTTTTTGAGATTTTTGCCGTTATACTTTTTTTTGTAATTAGCAGGGCCAGAGCACCATCTCCAAAAAGGAGGCTTTTGGCCAATTGGCTCGATGTGGTTGGTACTACTGTGTTTTTATCGCTCGCGGGTGATATTGCCGTAGTTTTAATTGGTGTTTATCTATGGGTCACTTTCGGCAATGGGTTTCGGTTCGGAAATAAATACTTATATCATTCGCAAGCCATTAGCATCTTGGGTTTCGCAATCGCCACTCAAGTAAATCCTTTTTGGGCAAAGCATCAACCTATTATTATCGGCTTTTTACTAATGCTAATAGCATTACCCATTTATGTTGCTAAATTAATTAAGAGGATAAATGAATCACGTCAAAAAGCTGAAATTGAAAGTATAAGAGCTGCTGAAGCTAACTTAGCTAAAACACAATTTGTGGCCAATATGAGCCATGAGATTCGTACACCACTTAATGGCATTATTGGTATTAGCACACTATTTAAAACTACACCGTTAAATTCAGACCAAAAAGATTTACTCAGAACGCTCGATAGCTCTTCAAAACTTTTGCTCTCGCTACTAAATAATGTTTTAGATTTTACTAAAATTGAAGAGCGCAAATTTACTATTGAAAGCGTACCATTTTCGTCTCAAGATGCAGTACAAGATACTTTAGAAATATTCCGCACCCAAGCTATCACTAAAGGCATTCAATTAGGGTCTAGTGTTTCAAACAATATTGGCATACTAAAAGGTGACGCTTTTGTTTTGCGTCAAGTTTTAGCTAACTTATTAGGTAATGCGATTAAATTCACTGAAGTTGGCAGTGTCACTTTATCTGCCACTTTACTAGAAGACTCCATAGAAAAGTCTACATTACGCTTTGAGGTAAATGATACAGGTGTTGGTATACCTGCTGGCAAACAACACAAAATTTTTGATAGTTTTACACAAGCAGATGCATCTACCACTAGAAAATTTGGTGGTAGCGGCTTAGGTCTTACTATAGCTAAACATATGGTTGAAGAAATGGGAGGCACGCTTAGCTTCCAAAGTACAGAAGGCATAGGAAGTCGCTTTTGGTTCGACTTAATATTAGAAAAAGAAATTTCAGAATATGACACTGAAATTAATACTTCTTCTAACGTTTCTCCGATTACAATTACACAACAAAGTTTAAAGGTATTAGATATATTGGTTTGCGAGGATGAGAGCACTAATCAAAAGATTATCACGCGGCTACTTTCTTTACCTGGCCACAATGTTGAAATAGTTGCTAATGGCGATGAAATGTTAAACGCACTTGAACAAAGAAAATTTGATTTAGTCATTACAGATTTAAACATGGCTGGCATGAGTGGTACTGATGCCCTTAAACTCTACCGCTTTACGCAGCCCAATGACAAAACAACAAGGTTTATATTATTTACCGCAGATGCAACAGTATCTGCAAGAGAAGCTTCAGTTGAAGCTGGGTTCGATGCGTTTTTAACCAAACCAATTGAGGCATCTACTTTATACAAAACGATTGAAAACATACTATCATTACCAATTGGTATTGCAGAGTATTGGTTAAAAAATGCGCTCTCTAGCCCTGCGGAAGTTGAATCTGACCTTAAGAAAGATAACCTCCAGTTAGACTGGAATGCATTAAGCGAGCTAGAAAAAATCGGAGCTGGCGATGAACTATTTATGCACCGCTTGCTCAGAAACTTTTTAGCAGACTCACTAAAACTTATCTATAAAATAGAAGCATCTGCCAAACAGAAACATTTTGGTGAACTTCATGACCATTGCCATGCTCTTAAAGGTAACTGCCTGAGCGTCGGTGCAATGGAGCTTGCTTCAACCACAGAATTAATTGGCAAATTAAGTGCATCCAATACGACTGAACATACAGTAGAAATGTTAGATAAGCTTAACAGCGAATTTGCTAAACTCACACTTGCTGTAGAAGACTATCTCAGACGCCCTGCACAAACACGTCAAAAACCAAAAGTGAGTTCCTAGGCAGTTTGTTTTGCTTCTATCGATGTTACATCACTTCCGATTTTTGCATTTTGTGCTTTTACTAACCTTTCCATTACCTTAAGATTTCGCTCATCCAATCTAAGTGCAGCATCAACCCAAATTTCGGTAATGTCATATAATTCTTGAAGTGTTAATGGATTTACACGTTGTTTTGCATAATTAATTGCTTGGAACGAATTGAGCGAACGGTGGTTTTTTTTAATCCAGTTATTAAGTGCATATTCGCCTTGGCCATCCTCTGCAAGTACATCAACTACACCCATTTGATAAAGCTCTTCACCTGTATAGACTTTGCCAGAACGTACCATTTTTTCAGCAGCTGGCATACCAATTTTACGGGATAAAAAACTTAATGCCCCCATGCCAGGGAACAAATTAAATAAAACTTCTGGCAGACCCATTAGCGCACTTTTTTCAGCCACCATCACATGAGCAGCTAAGGCCGCTTCAAAACCTCCACCCATTGCCTGACCTTGTACAAGAGAAATTGTGGTAACTGGCGCCTTCATATCATAAAAAGTCCATACATTGTTTACGCATAATTTAGCGTAATTTAGTAAATGCTCGCGGTCTTTTGCTCTAATGAGTTCTGAAAAAACCGATAAATCTCCGCCTAAATTAAAAATACCTGTTACATCAGATGCCAATACTAAGTAGCATGCTTTATTCATTTTTCCATTTGCAATTACTTCCCCCTGCATTGTCTCTAAACTTGATTGCAACTGATGCAACTCTGACATGCAAATTTCATTGAAACATGGCCTAGGCTCAGGTTTCATGTAATAGGTCATTTTGCCGAACTCTTCTTCAAATTGTGTTCTTACTTGCGTTAAAGTAACGTTATTAGTAAGTTGAAAATCCACGACGGTATTCATGTATTTCTCCTAATTAAAATCAATGATTATCTGTTAAATGAATAGTTAATCTCTATACAACTATTCTTATTATTTATTTTAAATCATATAGTTGTTGACTATATTTAGCTTTAGGTATGAAACTATAATCTTAAAAATTACATGCCTCAAGAAAATAATTTTGTAAAAAAAATTCTTTTAAGGTAGATTGTTCACATATTTCAATAATAATAAAATAAACTTCTAAATAAGTTACTCTAAAATACTCTCGTAAGGTATTGATGTGATATGGCTTTTAATTTTAATTAAATTTAATTGGGAAAAGTTTTTCTTATGAAAAAAAAATTTTTAGGTTTTGTTGTTTTTACAACATCAGTCTCGGCTCAAGCGGCTGGTTTCGCACTTATTGAGCAAAATGCTAGCGGCTTGGGTAACGCATATGCTGGCGCTGCTGCTGTTGCTGAAGATGCAAGTACTATCTTTTTTAACCCTGCTGGCATGACATACATTAAAGGTAGTCAAGGAGTTGGTGCAATTCACTTTATCAAACCTAATGCAGAGTTTAATAACCAAGGCTCAGTGAATGCTGTTGGTCAGCCATTGGGTGATGAAGGGCCTAATGCTGGAAATTTAGCTTTAGTACCAAACGCGTACTATAAAACAGATTTGAATGAGAATATCAAAATAGGTCTAGGTATTAACGTGCCATTTGGACTAAAAACAGAATACGATAAAGAGTGGATTGGTCGCTTTCAAGGAGATATGTCTGAACTGAAAACAGTTAATTTTAATCCTGCAATTGCTTTTAAAGTGAATGACAAGCTATCTTTAGGGTTCGGTATTTCTGCGATGTGGGCAGAAGCAACACTTACGCGTGCTGTTAATTTTGGTGGGGCTGGACAAGGTAGTGTCAATATTAAGGGTGATGATTGGGGGTTTGGTTATAACCTAGGTGCAATATACCAAGCAACGACTGATACGCGTATCGGGATAGCATACCGTTCAAAAGTGGAACAGCACCTTGACGGTGATGCCAAGTTTAGACGGCCTGCAGGGGTTCCAAATGCTGGTGCTGCTGCTGATGGAGATGTAACCGCCGATGTATCACTTCCTGCCAGTTTATCGTTAAGCGCTTTTAGCCAACTTAACGATAAATGGGAACTCATGGGTGACGTGACATGGACGAGGTGGAGTCAATTCGAGAGATTGGCGGTTTATCGTAATAATGGGGCCCTACTCACTGAAACGATAGAAAATTGGGAAAACACCATGCGTTACTCTGTAGGCGTGAATTATCTTTATAGTGAGAAAATCAAATTACGTGGTGGTTTAGCGTACGACGAAGAAGCTATTAAAGATGAGTTCAGAACTGTGCGTATTCCAGGTAATGACAGAAAATGGGTATCGCTCGGTGCTAGTTATCAGATGAATCCAACGTCAAGGTTTGATGTAGGTTATGTACACTTATTTATTAGTGACGCTTCGATTGATGACAACCAAATAGCAAGAAATAATGGCCGCGTCCGTGGTGAGTATGAAGGTTCAGTGGATATTTTAAGTTTGCAATACACACACAACTTTTAAACATCTCATCAAAACACATGTTCTGTAAGCCAATATCCATGTGGCTTACAGAACATTTGTTTTGTACGGAAAAATAAACAAAGTGAACACTTGTCTAAAATTTACGAAAAAGCGCTAATCTTCGGCTTCAAATTTTTCGCCACTCGCTTGTTTTTTAAGCACTCTAAATAATACAAAACCACCAATCAGCAAGAGTAAAAACGGCCCAAACCACAAAAGCGCAGTGCTATTGTTTACTGGCGGACGATAGCGGACAAAGTCGCCATAACGCGCAACTAAGTAATCAATCACTTCTTGATCGCTTTTACCTTCTCGCATTTGTGTACGTATTTCTTTACGTAAATCTTCTGCCAATGGCGCATCTGAATCAGCCAATGTTTGGTTTTGGCATACCAAACAACGCAGTTCATGTGACATTGCTTTTAAACGCATTTCTAAAGCAGGGTCTTCGGCCAATGGTTTTGCCTCTCCTGCCAACGTTAAATTTGCAGACAACAATAAACAAAAAGCGAGTATAAATGGAATAAATAACTTTTTCATTGTTGTAACTCGTTAAGTAATGGCACAACTTTTGTCAGCAACACTTCAGGCGTAAGCGGACCCGTATGTTTATAACGAATCACGCCCTGCTTATCAATCAAATAGGTTTCTGGCACGCCATAAACGCCATAATTAATGCCAATTTTCCCATCTGCATCTGTAATCACTTTATTGTAAGGATTGCCCATGGCGACCAGCATTTGTTGCGCTTCAGCATCGGTGTCTTTATAAGCTAAACCGTAGGTTGTAATCTTGCCGGTCTTTGCCATTTCTAACAATAAAGGGTGCTCTTCACGACAACCCGCACACCAAGATGCCCACACATTTAACAACCAAACTTGGCCTTTCATCTCATCTAGATTAAAAGTTTTACCAGCCTCTCCAGTCCCATTCATAGCTAAGACAGGCGCTTGAAATTTTGGTGCTGGCTTGCCGACGAGTGGAGAGGGTATCGCGTGTGGATCTAAAAATAAGCCAACAAACAAAAAACCTACCGCGATGATAAATACAAATAAAGGCAGTAAAAATTTAAACTTTTTATTCATTTTTTTGATTTCTTATCATTTGCAATGGTTTTATCAAGTACACGGTAACGACGATCACTAAGCGCAAGAAGTCCACCAAGCGCCATAATAATGCAACCTGCCCAAATCCATTGTACAAATGGTTTAATATAAATTCGCACACTCCAAGCTCCGTTTTCTAAGGGCTCACCAAGTGAAACATACAAATCTTTAAAAACACCCGGGTCAATATCTGCTTCAGTCATGGTGGCACCCTGAACAGGGTAAAACCGCTTTTCAGGGTAAAGCGTGCCAATTGTTTTATCGCCACTGTTGATAATAAATGTCCCTAGTGAGGCAATATAATTTGGCCCTTTAACCTCTTTTGTACCCTTAAACACAAAAGCCAAGTCGTCCACTTTTGCGACATCGTTGATTTCCATACGCACATCTTGCTCAGTCTCGTAACCTTTAACTAGCGTCACACCCAAAATAAATACACCTATGCCAAAATGCGCAACGAGCATGCCGTAAAACGCGAGTGGAATGCCTTTTAAGTTCTCGAGTAAAGTGCTACTCGCAGTTAGTCGCGTATTAATTCTGTTTTGCAGCAAAATTAACGTGGTACTTAACACCCAAACCCCCATAAAAACGCCCACAGCCAACATTAAGGTCAGTTTACCCATGACTGACGGCACTAAAATCGCAGAAACCACACTGATAACTGCGGCCAGTTTTAAGCGCGCACCTATTTCTGGCATGCTGGCTTTTTTCCACTTTGCGAGAGGCCCCAAGCCCATTAAAAATATACCTGGCGACATAATTGCAGCAAAAACAGCATCAAAATAGGGCGGCCCTACTGAGATTTTGCCTCCACCAATCGCATCTATCAGCAAAGGATACATCGTGCCTAACAGCACAGAACCCGCTGCTGCTGCCAATACCACATTATTTGCAAGTAGAAATGATTCTCGTGAGACCACATCAAACTTCTCGCCTAAGCCTACAGAAGGCGCGCGAATGGCAAATAAAAGCAATGCGCCACCAATCACAATCACCAAATAAAGCAAAATAAATAAGCCTCGACTTGGGTCAGTCGCAAATGCATGCACTGAGGTAAGTACGCCAGAGCGCACTAAAAAAGTACCAAGCAAACTTAACGAGAAAGCACAGATAGAAAGTAACACAGTCCACACTTTAAATGCGCCACGTTTTTCAGTCACGGCGAGCGAATGGATAAGCGCAGTGCCTACCAGCCAAGGCATAAAAGATGCATTTTCAACCGCATCCCAAAACCACCAACCGCCCCATCCTAGCTCGTAATATGCCCACTTACTGCCAAATGCAATGCCTAAAGTTAAAAACGCCCATGCAACCGTTGTCCAAGGTCGCGTCCAACGAGCCCAAGCATTATCTAAACTACCATCTAACAATGCCGCAATCGCAAATGCAAATGCCACAGAAAAGCCAACATAACCCATATAAAGCACTGGCGGATGAAACACCATGCCGGGATCTTGCAACAATGGGTTCAAATCACGACCATCTAAAGCTGCTGGAATCAGCCTATCAAACGGGTTTGAGGTAAATAATATAAACGCCAAAAAACCAACACTTACCAAGCCCATCACCGCAATCAGCCTTATTCTAAAGCTATCGGGTAAATTTTTTGCAAACATCGTGACCGCAACTGTCCAAACGGCAAGTATCGTCACCCACAATAGCATCGACCCTTCATGGCCACCCCACACCGCGGCTAATCTGTAAATTGTTGGTAGCTGAGAATTGGATGTGGCTGCCACATACAACATCGAAAAGTCATTCACATAAAATGAATAACCCAATATAAAAAAAGCAAGTGCAACAAGTGCAGATTGGGCGCGCGCCGTGGGAACTGCAAGGCTAATAAGTGATTTTTTGTTTTTCCAAACCCCTATTAATGGCAATGTGCCTTGCATAATAGCCAATATGAACGCAATGATGAGCGCCAACTCTCCTATTGATGGAATCATTTGCTACCTCCATCTATTGCAAGTTTAGCTTTGTTCGCTTTTGCAGCTTCTAAGGCTGCAGCGGCTTCTGGCGGCATATAGTTTTCATCATGCTTTGCTAATACTTGATTTGCAACAAACAACCCTTCTTTATTAAGCTCGCCTTCTGCAACCACGCCTTTACCTTCCTTAAATAAATCTGGCAAGATACCTTTATACTCAACTTGCATGGTCTTGGCAGTGTCTGTAACTTTAAATTGCACGCTTAAACCATCTGGCAATCTTTTTAAGCTCCCATCTTCAACCATCCCACCGATTCTAAAATTACCCGTTTTAGGGGCTTCACCTTGTTCTACTTGCGTTGGTGTAAAGAAAAAAACCAGATTACTGCGAAAAGATTTTGTAATCAGTACAGCAGCGATGACAAGCAATACCGACCCCACTGCGATTAATGCAAACCTTTTATGACGTGCTTTCATATCCAAAATGCCTTAAAATTAAATAACTTATTGCTCAAGCGTTCTTGTGACGCTTTTACGACGCTGATTGATTAACCATAGTTCAATCGCCATGGATAAGAAAGTCACCGCAAATGAGCCCCACACATAAAAGCCATAACCGCCCATTGCCAAAAACTCACTGATATTATTCCAATGCATTTCTACCCTCTATTTAACTTATATAACAAGTTTATTGATACTAATCTTTTTTAAACATTTGCAGTTTGCTGTCGCGCTCTAAAATATCACACCGCACGCGCATTAAAATGATCGCAATACTATATAACCAAAAGCCTATCGCCATCACCAACATGCCTTCTAGCATAACCGCTGCCATCGCCGGCGCTTTTGTGAGGCTTACCGAAGAGCCTTGATGCAAGGTGTTCCACCACTTTACTGAAAAGTAAATAATAGGTACGTTAATCGCACCTACGAGGGCTAACACTGCACTGGCTTTATCTGCGCGGTTTTTATCGTCTATTGCCGCTTGCAAAGAAAAATAACCAATATATAAGAAAAGTAAAATAAGTTCTGATGTTAATCTTGCATCCCAAACCCACCATGCACCCCACATGGGCTTACCCCAAAGCGACCCCGTCACCAATGCTACGAAAGTAAACATCGCACCCGTTGGCGCAATCGCAGTTGCCATCATATAAGATAACTTTGCATTAAACACTAGCCCCATGGACGCATAAAACGCCATAATCAAATACAAAAACATTGAAAACCAAGCCGATGGTACATGCACAAAAATAATACGGTAACCTTCACCTTGTTGAAAATCAGTTGGCGCAACAAACAAACCAATATATAAACCATATGCAATGAGTATTGCTGCACCAATTGCGCACCAAGGGATTATCTTGCCTGCTAAGGGGTAAAAAGTTTTAGGCGATGCGTATTTAAACCAATTAATGTCTAGTTTTTTTTCCATAATTTTTATTCTAAATTTCCAAATCAAATTACTCAAACAACAAATCACTCTAACGCGATTCGCAAGGCAGCGGCTGACGCAAGTGGCGAAAATACCAGCGCAAGCGCCAAAACAGCCCCCAATAGTGACAGCGCGCCATTCGGGCTCATGCCAATTGAAACAGCATTTACCGCACCTGCCCCAAAAACCAACACTGGAATATAAAGCGGCAATACCAGTATTGCAATCAATACCCCAGTACTACGTATCCCCAAGGTCAGTGCCGCGCCAATGCTACCAATTAAACTTAACGCAAGCGTACCCATCAAAAGTGAGATTGCAAGAACCTGCAACTGCTCATTACTTAAATTAAACTGTAAGCCGATGAGTGGCGCAACCAAGACTAAAGGTAAACCAGAAAGTATCCAGTGTGCCAATATTTTCATCAACACAATTAACACTGTTGGTTGATTTGAAAGTAGCATCTGCTCTAGCGTGCCGTCTGCATAATCACTCGCAAAAATTCTTGAAAGTGAAAGCATACATGACAATAATGCAGTTACCCACAACACACTTGGCGCCATCGCACTCAATAATTTTGGATCCGCTCCTGACCCTAATGGAAACAAACTTGCAGCAATAATAAAAAAGAAAAATACTGCTGCTACATCTGATTGTCTTCGCAAGGCAACGCGAATATCTCGCTTTAAAATTTCAAGCAAAACTGAGTATGCACTCATAGAATTAGTAACAGTAGATTTCTCTCCTAGCAAATGAGTACTGCCTGATGTTGTATTTTGGTTTGCTTCAATCATGTCAAATTACGCTACTTTTTTTATTACATTTTTATCTAGGCGTAATTGCGAAAATTTAGGTATATTTAAAGTAAATTCCTGATGTGTGGTCATAATGACCATACCACCATCGCGTGCAAAAGCTTCAATTTTTTCCTTTAAAAGCTCTGTCGCGCTTACATCCAAAGCGGTAAATGGCTCATCTAAAATCCAAAGTGGTGCATCTTGTAACCACAAACGGGCAAGTGCTACGCGACGCTTCTGTCCTTGTGACAACATCCGTGTGGGTAAATTCAAACCCTTAAAAAGCCCTAGGTTACCAAATGCATCTGCAGTCTGTTTCTTAGTAACTCGTTTACCAGAAAGCGCTATAGAAAATTGTAAATTCTCAAGCGCAGTTAGGTCTTCATTAATCCCTGACAAGTGCCCAATATAAAGCACATTTTTATAGTACTCTTCAGCCAGATTATCTATGTTTTCACCACACCAGCTAATATTGCCAGCATATGGCTTTGAGAGCCCAGAAAGCATACGCAATAAGGTGGTTTTGCCTGCACCATTTTCGCCTTGCAAATACAAAACAGAAGCCTGATCCAACTCAAAATTAATATTTTCAAACAACAGTCTATCGCCACGGACACCAACTAAGTTATCCACCTTAAGCACATGATTGTTTGCAATAAAGACCATTTTTACCTGAATTTAATGAACTAAATTATTCTATCTAAAAACATTCAGCATTATGCCACACAACATTATAATCGCTTTTTAGATACGCTAAATTCAAGCTCAAATTAATCAATTTTTTCAATACTTAAATGGCTAGGCCAATAAATTAATAAGAGCAGAATTTCAATTGATTAATAATAATGCTTGCAAATCTTAATGAGAATTACTATCATTAAAGTCTATTTACTATACAGGTCTATTATGAATAAAATCATTGCTTTAATCTTATTGATGCCATCACTCGCTTTTGCAAATGCTGATGTGTACACTATCCTTATTAAAAATCATCGCTTTGAACCTGCAGAGTTGACAGTACCTGCAGGAAAGAAAATCAAGCTAATCATAAACAATACTGATAGCACCCCAGAAGAATTTGAAAGCCACGAACTTAAACGTGAAAAAGTAATCCCAGGAAATGCTAAAGCAACAATCTTTATAGGACCACTTACCCCAGGAAAATACCCTTTCTTTGGTGAGTTTAATGAAGCAACGGCCAAAGGTATTATTATCGTTCAATAGCATTACTAACTTAAGATTGCTTATTATGAAATTTCTCACATTTATTTTATTTTGTTTTTTATCTGCGCAAAGTTTTGCTGCAGAAACTGTTTACACGATTTTGCTGCAGAATCATCGTTTCAACCCTGCAAATACAACGGTTCCTGCAGGAAAAAAAGTTAAGCTTTTAGTAATTAACAAAGATGCATCCATTGATGAATTTCATAGCGATGACTTAGGGGTCGAGAAAATTATTTCTGGTAACAGCAAAGCTATCATTAACATTGGCCCACTCAAAGCTGGGCGTTATTCGTTTATGGGGGAATTTAATGCTAAAACTGCCCAGGGCGTTATTATTGCTAAATAATTACTTTTCATTCTTTTTTGATTTATCCAGTATTTCTAAGCAGCATACAAAAAATTACTATTTAGAAATAAACATTTAGAAAGCAACCATGTTCGGAACCGCAGTTATTGTTTTTCGTGAAGTATTAGAAGCCGCGCTTATTATTGGTATTGTGGCAGCAGCAACACGTGATGTACCAAATAATCACCGATGGATTAGTGCTGGTGTGATATTGGGTTTATTGGGCTCTATGATAGTGGCTGGTTTCACCGATAAAATTTCAGAATTAGCGAGTGGTATGGGGCAAGAGTTATTTAATGCACTGATTTTAATTACTGCAGTGTTTATGTTAGCTTGGCATAATATTTGGATGGCGAGCCACGGTAAAGAACTTGCAGCAAATGCGCGTAATGTAGGAAAGGCAATCAAAGATGGCGTAAAAGAATGCTCAATATTGTTAACTGTTGTTGGTTTTGCGGTATTGCGTGAGGGATCAGAAACTGTACTCTTCTTGTATGGCATTGCGACTTCTGATCAAGTTAAAGTGTTTTCGATGTTGCTTGGTGGCGCGATAGGCGTGGTTGCAGGTGTTGCCGTTGGATATACCCTTTATAAAGGTCTTTTGCGAATTCCGATGCGCTGGTTTTTTTCTGCCACAAGTATTCTTGTGTTGTTATTAGCCGCAGGCATGGCATCACAAGCCGCTGGATATCTTATTCAAGCTGATTTAATTCCTTCGCTAGCTTCACCCTTGTGGGATACATCAGAAGCCTTACCAGAAAAATCAGTTCTAGGCATGCTGCTTCACAGCTTAGTTGGATATGATGCGCGCCCTGCTGGCATGCAACTTGTATTTTATGTGGTAACTTTAGTAATCATTTCAATTGGTATGAAACTGACTAATAATCAACCCAAAAAAAATAAACTTCAAGTTGCCGCATAAGTTAAGTATTGAGTTGAAATTTTAAGCGTCTCAACCAATATTTAGGAACATTAATTAAGTTGTTTTTTTAATTTATCGATTTCTGCGATATTCCAGGGCTAAACTAACTAGTTCATGCTGCTTGCGCACATCCATCTTCTTAAACATACTTTTGATGTACTGCCGCACTGTTTCGATTGATATATCCATCACTGCAGCAATCTCTTCTACATCTCGACGCTCAGTCAGCAACACTGCACACTCAATTTCTCTCGGTGATAAATCAAAACTCGACTTAAGACGGTTTGCCCAGCGCTCAATATTCTGATTTAAGTCTTTAATTAATATAAAAACGCTATGGCCTTCTCGTCTCTCTTCCCCAGGCTTTAAAAGGCGAGTCAGCACCAAATAAAACGGTCTTGGAAATTGTGTGCGATGAACATAAATACCAATTGAATTTTCCTGCGGACACTTGCTATCTATTGCCGTCTGAATAGCGTTTTGAAGTCGTGTATTGTCTGGATCCAGTTCAGCAACTAGTTTTTGCTCTACTATGCTTAGCCCACAATCTTTAGTAAGCATCATTTCAGCAGACTCAGAAGCAAACTCTACATCACCACGGCTAGAAACAAGTAGCAATGCATGCCCTAGCTGCGCAAGGCCTTGCTCTAGCATTTTAGTCCGCCAAATATTATCGCTAACTACTTTTTGACTAGTTTGTACTTTATCACTACTCATTTATTTAATCTGTTTATTGTTATAGTAAACTAATAAGCAATTTTGTCAGCTAAATTTTTGTGCATTGATTCAAAGCAATTTCAGCTTGTGTACAATTACGTTCAGCGCCTTTTGCGATACCCGCTTTAAAAGACTCCCAAGCTGATTTTTCTTTTGTCGGCATTTTTTCCGTTTTTAATTCTGTTTGCTTTGTTGTCGCCGCAACATCTAATTCATGCTCTTTTGCGGTGCTACTCGCTTTACTATTTGATACTGTATCTGAGTTTTTTGTGGGTAAAGTAACTTGCGTTTTTTCGCTGTCTCTAGAACTTAACTTACTTTGAGCTTCAGTTTTCTGAGCCACTTTATTTTTAAGTTTTGAAGTTTTAACCGTTGAGCTTTGATTGCTTGCCATATCTTTATTGGAACCCTCTGCAGACTTAGCAATATCAACCACTTTATTATCATCCAAATGCTGCTCGGCAACTGTATTTTGAGATGGTTCAATTGGTGCAGTCTCTGCAATTTCTGTCGTAATGTGCTGATTAACTGCACTATCTGCATTTGATGAAGGAACATCTAAAACCACCTCATCTTTTGGCATAATTGGGGTTTCCGCAACTATTGGCTCATCTAAAATAATGTTTGGCTCAGTTGGCTCTAAGCCCACTTTTGTGATGACAAAAAATACCAGAAGCCCAAACATCACAGAGCCAACATATTGCCAGTTAATTTTACTTGCGACAGCAGGTTTTAAGTCAGAGATATCAGCAGGTATGGATGGCTCACCTTCAAGAGATGCCTCTTTTAGCAAACGCACTGCATATACATCATGCTCTAAAGTATGCACGTCATATTTATCGAACATTTGCGAGATTTCATGTGTTAATTGAGATGCCTTCTCATAATAGTCATAAGTGACTAAAATTTGGTTGGGATTTGCAAAACACATCACGCGTTGTGCATCTTCTAAGCCATCGCCAATTAAACTTCGATTGTCCGCTGCATCATTAACCACTATTACAGGGCCTAAATTGATACCAATTTGCACATACAAAGGTGTTGTACTTTGTGTATTATGTTTTAAGATTTCATCTCGCACAGTGAGCGAAATAAAGAGTGCATCTTCTAGCGCATCTTCTAACGGGCCGTTACAAGAGATTGCAACACCATTTACGACGTCTACGATTGTTCGATCTTGGGTGGGAATATCAGCAACAGCTTGGTTGACGATACTATCAAAGTAGGTTTTAAGGGCTAACTTTTCAGTCTCTGATTTGACTGAATAATCGATGATATCAAGAGAAACTATGCTACAAATTGATGCCTTACTCATTTTGTCATTCATAATGTTTGCAATTTCCTGACTTTGGATATCTAGAAAATCCAATCTGACTAAAGTTTTAGCGCTAGATATGGTAACAATTATACATAAAATGTAAAACTAAGATAATTTATGTTTTATATGAAATAAACACTAAACTTAAGAATACCCTTTTACTTAAATGGTGGCCCCTCTGTGAGTCGAACACAGCACCAACGGATTATGAGTCCAGATTACTCGGAAATCTTATGCTTGAAAGCTGAAGATTCTTAAGGGGTTTTGCTACCGACATTATACCACTCTCGCAAAACTGAACCTATACCGAAACTAAATTCCAAAATTGATGCAGATTTATTTTAAAAATTCAAACGGATCAATTGGTTAGGTGTCTTAAAAACCGATTTACCTCCGAAACCAGTTGGGAAATCTGTATTTTTTCGAAGTCACATATTTGAAGATATGCGACTTCTAGTGATTAAAGCTGAATTCCACTTGCCCTTACCCAACCTAGTGCTGACGTGCAGCTTGTATGAAATTGGGTCTTTTGGGGTTTTACACTTATGGCGCTTCTGATTACAAAAATGACATGCTGCGACTATATTACTTTCACAATCCTTCCCACCATCTTGCTTGGCTAAAAGGTGTTCAGCTGTACATTTGAATAGTGCAGCTTCTTTGATTGTAATTTTATATTTCTTTGCAAATACATCAGGGTTATCTATCCACATAGGTAATTCACAATAGATACAACAGCCCTGTTGAAGGTTGAAAGCTTTAAAACGTGATTTGATTAAGGTATTCGGCATAGCGAGCTCCAATAAATTAAGGGAACCCCACTTGCCTAACATTGAGGACAAACTGGGAACCAGTCGACAAAATCGTATCTGGCCAAAACAGTACGCAAACAATGAGACGTACTGACTAAGATAATATTAAAGCCAACTGAATATTGCAAGCTATTTGTGGCTTATTCAATAAGTTAGTTGTACCGCACTTAAATTACATTTAAAAAAACTAAATTTGAAAAACTTTTTACGTGCCATGCTGAGATATTAATATATTTTCTTACGACGGACTACAAATCCCAATATTCCTAATCCTGCAATCAGCATGGCGTATGTCTCAGGTTCAGGAATTGGAATGGTTGTATTTGTGCCAACAAAGATGCCTGCTGAGTCGTATGTCATGGCACTATCAAGCAACTGAATGCCTGCTGGGTTGAATGAAAACTTTGCCCATCCAAAAACATTACGCATAGGCCCACCACTATTAAATCCTCCACCATTGTCTATGAAGCCTGATCCAGTATTTACCCCTAAATAAAAAGTACCATTATTTATATATCTAGTCGTATCACCAATCTGCCCGAGATTTAAAGTGTTTCCATAAGGCGTTAAGCCGTTTACAAATGTTTTAAAAGCACCTGAGGCAATTGTTGAAGCAGTAAACTCCGCTCCATCAGGAACCAGATACCAGTCTGAACCTTCATCTATCGCCGACATTTGAAATGTTATTGTTGCGGGTGAAAGTTGGGTTCTGAAACGGGTGTAATCAAGAATAATTGAGGTGTAATCAGGCCATGATGCTGTTGATGGGACTTGGATAACAGTAAGAGAATAACGTAAGTCACCATCCAATGTTATCTTTGATGTTTCTATCGGCCTATAAATTACTTTTTTGCGCATCAGTGTAAATTTTTACCGTCACCCCGACACATTTTGCGCAGCGACATTGAATACTTAGGTTCTAAGGATTTGGAATATTCCCAAACTTTCCTAGGACACATAAATCCTGTGAGTTCAACTGATCAACGCAACACGTTATTCTTATGAAAAAGGAAGAGGTGTTGAAAAATGAAACAAAGACCAAGGATTTATTATAGTAATGAGCAAAAAGCCATCATGTGGGATCGTTGGCAA